>Ga0078972_1003541_pt1 | contig 46340 bp, 44 predicted proteins | sample YelNatPaOPGAMG01_FD_67568 | JGI IMG/M metagenome (GOLD analysis project Ga0078972, IMG submission 67568) | Hot spring thermophilic microbial communities from Obsidian Pool, Yellowstone National Park, USA - OP-RAMG-01 (SPADES assembly) (version 2) | ecosystem: Environmental > Aquatic > Thermal... | reverse complement strand
GTGCATTAAATAGTGGTCAGATCGGTTTCTACTTATTAAGTTCTAACAATATCTCAATAAAGAATAGTCGGGCATACAATAACTCTCTACATGGTATACAGCTCTATTTTAGTAATAACAATACCTTAATCAACAACTCGGCATACAGTAACTCTAATGTTGGTTTGCTTGTTTATGTTTCTAATAACACAAACATCACGAACATGCATGTTTATAACAACTCAAATCTGGATGTGCTCATAAGTGCAGATGATTTCAACGTCTACAACCTCTACATCTCAAACCTCACGGTAGATAACCCAGCAGGAAACTTTGAGAATTACACATCCTTGTACATAACAGATGCGTATGGAGATCCTACTATAGAAGAGGCATATGGAATAAAATGGAACCAGCAGCCAGCAGCACTTCCTTCAGGTCGGATAAGTTTTGCACAGAAATATGTTAATATCACTCAGGAGGGTGGCTCAGTTTCCATAGATTCTATTTCTTGGTCATGGTTAGATTCAGAACTTTCAGGGTATAACGAAAACAGGTTCGAATTATGGAAGTATAACTCAAGCGGTTGGACTATGCTCAACAACACACCAGATACAGTAAATAATCGCCTATCTTTAACAAATATGAACCCATTGAGCACATATGGAATATTACAGCAAGGCGAAAACTGTCCGGTGATAACCTCTCCAGGGCAATATACACAAACACAGAATTATGTAGGCGCGCCAAATAGTGCTTCGCCATTAAGCGGTTATGCCTGTGTGAAGATTGCATCTTCAAACGTTGTTTATGATTGCAATGGGTATAACATAACTAACAATGGAACAACAGGCGATACTTACGGAATTGTGATAAATGCATCTGCAAGTAATGTCACTGTAAAGAACTGCCCAGGAATTTCCCAGTACTTAGTTGGAATACGTGTTTTAAGCTCATCTAATAATACACTTGCAAATGTAACAGTATATAATAACACTGGTTCGGGTATAATAATATCTTCAAATGCGAATAATAACCGTGTGCTGAACAGTACAGTGTATAACAACTCTGTATATGGTATTTATAGTTATATAAGCGCAAACCTAACAATAGAGAATAATGTGGTTTATAGATGTAATAGCAGAGGTATAATTCTTTCCCAAGTGAACAATAGCATAATTAACAACAATACAGTTTATAACATAACAAATGAAGGTATTTATCTAAGTCAAGTGAGAGATAGTGTAATATCTAACAATACAGTGTACAATACAACTACTGGAATATATTCGTCTCTTAGCGTATACAACAATCTAACCAATAACTCCGCTTACAATAATTCCTACTATGGTTTCTACCTCTACTCCAACTCCAACAATAATATTTTAACCAACAACTCCGCTTACAACAACTCATACGGCTTCTTCCTCTCCTCCAGCTCCAACAACACCCTCACCAACAATAATATAACAAATAACACTGCAACAGGCATCAACATAACGAGCAACAGCGGAAACAACATTCTTACGAGCAACTATATCTGCTTTAATGATAAAATGGATGTATACAACGCGAACGGGACGAATACCGGAAACCTTGATAGGTGCGACTACTGGAACTCTTGGAACGAAAGTGGGCATGAGGGATGCACTTTCAGATGCACTGAGGTATGGCATTACTTCTACGGCTACGTGAACGGTTCCCTCCTGCTTGCGCCAAATCAGGTTGACATATTCTATTCATGGTTATGGAACGGGCAGAAAGGGAAGGTCTATGCAGTAAACGGAGATGCGGCAATACAATGGATAAACCTAACTGCACTTGGAAGGAATGTTTCTGGAAGCAATTCAACAAACGATTTCACAGAGCTCGATTCCCTTCTTGGCTATTCTTATGAGCCAGACAACGTTAATGCAACGTATAGCACTGATGGAAGCAATCCAAAGGAAACGCTCAACATGACACTTTACAAGCATTTCGTGCCCTATGTTCCACAGGCGAATTCAACCACTCAGAACAGCATTTTCAAGACGGGCATTGTGTGGGATGCATCTCAAGGAGGACCCGAATTTAGCACCGTGCTTAACCAGGATGTTGCATTTGTTACGGAGATAAATGGAAGTGCGACATACGATTACGAGATAAGGGTGCCTGCAAACCTGAGCACGTACAAGGGAACGAGCGGAGTAGTAAAATTCTGGCTGGAGTTGGAATAATGAAAGCGAGATGTGTATTCTTTATGTTATTATTTTTCTACATTGCATCAGCCCAGGTTACGATAGAGGGAGGAAACGTTACAGAATTGAACATTACAGACCTTAGAAATTCTACAAGGTGGGACGGCATTTATGGAGACGTCATCTTAGGGATGCTCGGGTCTACTTACAATCATAACGTTATCGGAAATCAGGTGGTGCATGTCAATCTACTCGCTGAGCAACCGAGTTGTATTTACCAATCACTCATTATGCACGTTATAGCTGTGAATAGCAGCTCGCTTACGTCCCCGCTTTCCCCAGGAAATATCTCCAGACTTGACGCTTTCATAAATGGAAGTGAAAATGGAAGTGCGACATTTAAATACACAAGCAACTTTACGCTTTCCTACGGGACGTTCGCAAACGTTCCGACAACATATACATATGCGAACAACGCTTCTTCTCCTGATTTTCGAGAGGGCTATCTCAACGATGCCGCTGGCAATCTCGTTTTCGTTGCTGTAGTAGTAAATAACAGGCCCGACTGGAACGGAACCACAAGCGATTATCAAATAATGATTCCGAACAACGGTTCTTCAACAGCTTATACGCTTTGGGTTGATGTAAATTATACCTGTGTTACCCAACCGCCGCCAGGGGGTGAAAGGCATCATATGCTTTATGTACACCCTCCAGGAACGTACACAGTAAGAGCAGGTGAAACATTCAATCCATCGTTTATCATAGAAAATCGCGGGGATTATGTCGAAAGAGAAATAAATGTTTACATAGACGGATGTCCATCAGGCTTCACATGCAGTTCTGGCGAAATCGATCGTTTGGACAAGGGAGAGCAGAAGAGCATTTCATTCCCAATAACAGTTGATGGTGTCGGGGAGTACGTACTGACCGTTTGCGCGCGGAACGATAATGCACGCGCCTGTGCCGATTTTATCGTGCAGGTGACCACTGAATGCGCAAGCGATGGCGATTGCAGCAAGGATAAATACTGTGATGACGGAGTATGCAAGCAGAAGAAAAAAGTGAAAGAGGAATGCAAGCGAGATGGCGAGTGTGAGAGCGGCGTGTGTGAAGGTGGAATCTGCGTTCACTGCACGAGCAATGAGGATTGTGCGTACGACGAGATATGCCTCGGGGGCGTTTGTGAAAAGATAAAATGTGATTGCGGTGTTGTCATAAACCACGCGTGCGTCCCGTACGAGTGCTGCTCTGACAGCGATTGCACACCAGACAAGTTTTGCATAGACCATGCATGCGTTGCAAAAGAACTTGAAATCATAGTGGTGAGCGGGGAGCTTGTAGAGAATGAGAGCATTCTCGTACAGGTTATCAACAACAAGAATGAGCCGGTTCAGCTTGCGAGGGTATTTACAGACTACATGAGCACATACGCAGATGAGAACGGGCTTGCGAGGATAGTTGTTCCTTATAACGGACTTCTCTATGCATATAAAGATACCTATCCGCAAGCGGGTTTGCTTCTCAATATTACAAGGTTGGGATTTTTTGTAGTAGAAGAAGAAATAATCGTAGGAAAAGAGACGAAAATACGTCTTGTTGACAGCACTGGAAAGGGAATAGCCGGTGCAACAGTAATTATTGACGGAGACACTGTAGTTACGGACAGCGAAGGATACTTCAAATACACATTCAATTCTCCTGGTAAAATAACGCTTAAAGGTGCAAAGCCAGGATACAGGATAAGAGACAAGGAGATAAACGTAATTGAAGGGATTGTTGCAGCCTGCCAGTTCCCAGTACTGCTTAATTGGTTCATCTTCCATCCAAGCACGTTGTACATGCTTTGGCTCTTCTCGATATTGCTTGCGCTATTGAATTTTGTACTCTCCGGAAGAAGATTCGAGATAAAACCAAGATTAAAGGCAGCGCTCTATTCTTTTCTCCCGCTCGTTCTTGCGCTTCCCGATGTTAGCATATTCTCTATATGCTTCATGTCAAACATCGTTCTTTTGCAAGCAATAGGAGAAATCATCCTCTTTGCTAAAAGGAGTATGATGAGGGAGAGGGAATATTCCGAAAAGGAGAAAAGGGCGGAGAAATAACGCACACCTCTATCCTGGTTTAGTTACGTTCATTTGCCATCGGCACGATAATCTTCGACGATAAAATTTTAGTTACATTTGAATGTAACCTAGGTTACGTAAAATAGTACTTTTACGTAACCCTTATAAATACTGATGATATAAAGAAAAACATGTATTTTGATCTCACCCCAAAAAGCAAGAGAGAGGATTTTTTTAACTACTCCCACGAGTATGAAGAACTAAAGAAAGCAATAGAAAGGAAAGACAAGATAGTAGCCCTGATTGGAGTAAGGAGGGTTGGGAAAACAAGCCTAATGAAAGTGGTGTATAACGAATTGAAAATGCCAAAATTGTGGATAGACGGCCGTCTTGTAGAGAGTCCAAAAAAAGAAATACCTGTAATGATGACAGATGTTTTAAAGTCTGGTCAGGCAAAGATATTTGGCGGGATAGAGGGTGTCAATTTTTCAGCATTTGGAGTAGGGCTTGGTTTAAGGATAAGCGGGGTCGCAAACATCAGCGCTATTGAGAAGTTGATCGAAAATGTAAATCATTTGTACGTTTTTATTGATGAGGCGCAGAGAATGAACCTAAAAGCGTTAGGGGATCTTCTTTCCTATTTCTATGATCATTTTACTAAGATTTCATTTATTATATCAGGAAGCGAGGTGGGATTGATCAACGAATTACTTGGGGCTGAGGACAGCGAGCATCCTCTCTATGGTAGAGATGTAACCAAAATAGAGATGAAACGATTGGATCGAGATAAATCTATAGATTTTCTTCGTGCAGGATTTAGACAACTCAATGTCAACGTTAAAAATGATGAGATATTCGCTGTCATTGATGAACTTGATGGCCTGATAGGGTGGTTAACTCTCTATGGATACAAAAGAGGGGTTGCAAAGAGCGAGATGGCACTAAAAGAAACCCTGGACACTGCAGCTCAGATTGCTGCATCAGAATTCTCTCATTTCCTTAAAAAAAGAAAAAGTAGAGTTGTATACGTAGCTGTACTGCGCCATGCAACAGGTGTTTCTTGGACTGAACTCAAGACTAAAGTGGAAAAAAATGTGGGGCGGAGTATTAATCCTCGTTTGTTTGCTTTTGTTCTCCGTGAGCTGATGAGATACTCTTTCGTGGATAAGCTGGGCGATGAGTATAAAATTTCTGACCCATTACTCTTCAAAGCAGCCCTGATTGTATAAGCCTCTTGTTCAAACTTCCGACCATTTTTTGCTATTTTTGGTCGGTTTTTTGAACAAATCCCAGTACGATGAGGCCGTCATCATCCAACAGTACACCTTTCCTTCCAAGCTGTTCCCTTGTTTTTGAGGAACTCCCAATTTCGAAAAGTATAGGATTGTCATTTATCTTAACAATGTAATCAGGAGTCTTTTTCATTTTCTTTGGGATAGAAATAGGGTAGCCAAGGTTCGCCATATGGAAAAGGAAATACTCTTCTCTCAATGCTCCAAGCTCTGGTTCCTTCATTAATTGCTCGGCGAAAGCCACCCTTAGATTTGGATGAGAGAAAAGGAGCTTTATCGTTCCCTTTGCCTCTGATTTTGGCGTTTTTTCTTCAATACTTCGCAAAAGCTCAAGTTCTTTCAACATGCTCACAACCTCATAAATAGTGGATTTCGCATAACCGCTCATAGAAGAGAAAGAGGTGTAGCTAAATTCTCCGGGCTTTGAGAGGGAGAGAAAACCCAAAAGTCGTTCTGAGACATCTACTTTGTTTTCTGTAAGGCTGAATTCAGAAAGTGCATCTTCATAGATCATCCGTTTTACCAATTTGAAAATTGCTCCCCTTTCGCTGCCCGTCATCGGAAACCCTCCAGTTGAAAGATATTCTCTATAGTACCTTTCTACCTTTGGATGAGCAGCCAGCCATCTTATCGCTGATTTTTTGTCCATTACATCATCTATTGTTGCTGTATATTTCTCGTTCTCTCTTAAATAGAAAAATTCTCTAAGGGTAAGAAGGGATAGTGGAAAATCAAGCGCTCGTCTACCAAGAATTATACTTCCTTTTTTAATAGCAGCAGTCGAGGAACCTGAGGCGATGATCTGAACGTTAAAATCGTCATATATATTCTTCAGTTCTTCCACCCACCTTGGGTATCTGTGGATCTCGTCTATGAAGATCGGGTTATATCCTTGCCTGTACGCCTGCTCAACAATAGTGTAGATCGTAGATGTTTTTACTAGAATAGAATCTGCAGAGAAATAGAATGCTCCTTTTATGTCGCTGAAGAGTTGGAGCATTAAGGTTGTTTTTCCGACCCCTCTAATCCCTGAAATAAGAATTGCGGGATGTTTGCCAGGCCATTTTTCGCTTAGCAATTCCTTTAATTTTTCGTATGCAAATCTCTTCCTATAACTACTCACGAGTGCAGCATTTTCAAGCGCAATCCTGTAGAGTTTGTCGAGTTCTGCCATATAGTAGATGAGAAACGAAGGATTTTAAAAATTTTGTTCAAACTTCCGACCATTTTTTGCTATTTTTGGTCGGTTTTTTGAACAAAAACGCGCGTTCCGTCAAGGTTTTATTTTGTGTCATTAATTGCACAAACTATTGAAAGTTTGTGATGTTTATAGCATAAATTTTTTTATCTGTTGGTGGGATGAGGGAAGATTTCTTCGTCCAGCATATCGATGGTGCGAAATATCTAAAGACGGGAACCGAAAGAAGAACTCCAGATTTTTTAGTTGGAGAGAACATTTTTGTACTGAGACTGTATCGTCAAACAGTTACGGGCTCTCCGGGCACGCGTCTGAACAATTGCACATCTCCAACATGCTCAGCACCAGCAAGATAGCGCACGAGACGCTCAACCCCGAAGCCACCACCCGCAGATGGTATTAGGCCTTCTTTGGCGATCTCTAGATAGGCTGCGTATCTGCTCTTGTCTAAGTCATCCCTACCTATTTTTCTTATTATTATCTCATATTCATGCTCGCGTTCTCCACCAGAAAGTGCCTCACCAAATCCCTCTGGATAGATGAGGTCGTAGTTCAAATAGTGACCGGGCTCTGACGGATCTTCTTTATCGTAAAACTCTCTTTTGTGGCAGAGAGCCCAAAATGGCTGTTTTGTTGCCAACGAAGCACCACCCTCCCAGTCTTCTCCATACCTATCTTTGAGCTCATGGGTAGTGTACTTCGGAAAAGGTGCAACCATCTCAGGCAACTCCCTTCCAAGAAACTTAAGCACTTCTGCGTATTTTCCCTTTACATATTCTATCATGCTCACTAGAAAATCTTCCATCAGCTTAAATACATCCTCTTTTTTACCATGCGCAATCTCGAAATCTACCTGTGAAAACTCGAACAAATGCTTGCCGCTTTCTCTCCGCTTCGGATCTTCTAGTCTTATGTTCGGGGAGATGATGAATATTTTTTCAAATCCTTCCCTTATTGCAAGCTGCTTGTGAAGGATCATAGACTGAGTTAACGTAAGCCTTTGGCCGAGATATTCTATCTCTCCTCTCTTGATAACCGAACTTCCCGGATCTGGGCCAAGCGGATCGGTTATCGGAGAGAGTATCACTGGCATCATTTGCTTAAATCCTCTGCTGTGAAAGAAGTCCGTAGTATGCTTCAAAACCCCGGAAGTCAGTTCCGCGTATGCAATTTTTCTACTTCTCATATAAAATCACTATAGCATACTAAGCATCTAATTTATATTTTTCTCCAAATTTTTTGGATAAAATTCAAAAACATGCTATCTTTTAAGCATTTTGTTGGAAATATTCCAATATGGACGAGAAGGACAGAGAAATACTCAAGGAATTGAGGGCTGATGGAAAGGCAAAGATAAAGAAGATTGCAAAAAAACTATGCCTGCCCATGAGCACTGTGCACCACCGTATTCTCAGAATGGAGAAGGAAGGCCTGATAAAGAGGTATGCAGCAATTCCTGATTATAGAAAAATTGGTCTTCCAATTCTTGCGTACGTATTTGTAAACATCGACTATTCAAAGATAACCTCCCAAGAAGAGGCGGCACACGAAATAAAAAAGATTCCAAATGTGATGGAGGTAGATATCGTCAGCGGCGAGATAGATATAGTCGCGCAAGTGAGGACGAAGGACATAGATGAACTGAGCGATGTAGTGATCAAAAAGATGAGAAACATAAAAGGAGTTGCCAAGACTGTAACATCTATAGTGATGAAAAATATAGAATAAGCATCTATTATTTTGCCTTTCTTTTCTCCCAGAGAAGATAGCCGACAAGCGCAATTAGTAGCAATATTATAATGATGTAAATAATAGTGAGGTCGGATGCTGGGCCTTTTGGAAGGTATTCGGACTCTATTCTTTTCTCAAGAAACGCTTCCCTTGCACCATAGTTAGCTCCGACAACTATTCTCGATCCTGCCTTTGCTATTCCTGGGAACTTTATCATTCGCCCCTCGCCCACTGCTAAGGGATAGGTGTTTTCGTCCTTTATTTTTGTGACCGTTCCGTTTACATCAACCGTCGCATCCGGTCTAAAATACAACGGAATCGTACCGTTATTTGTGAACGTTACTAAAAGATCGCTCGTTTCCTTATCCTCAACGAAATCCGTTATCGAAAGAGATGAGAGGTCGGTAAAGGTCACCCTTCCGGCAGGAAAAACGCCCTGAATGCCGCTCTCAGTGTATTTTCTTGATGTTCCATAAAGAGAAGTTATGTTTACCGTTATTTCCCCACTCTCTATCTCAATCGGATAACCCATGCCGAATTTCTCTCCGCGGTTTATTGCAAACGGCTCCTCGTCTCCAACAGTGGCATAATAACTGCCATCGACAAAAACACGAAGCTGCGATTTCGCATACTCAAGCGCGTTTCCAGTATTTTCGTAAGTTACTTCTATTCTTTTCGTATTCGTATTGTACTCGACCTTATCTATCTCAAGACCTATTCTCGGCGCTGGGACGGAGAAGAAATCAACTGGCATCATTCCCATTCCAGCTACGCTCTGACCGAGTTGGACAAGAACATGAAGCTGCTCCTCTCCCAGCTCCTTGTTTATAGATTCCTTCAGGTTGTATGCGGTTTGGGCGTATTCCTGGTCAACAACCATTGCAATCCTAATCTGGCCACTCGCAGCCTTTTCTTTCATATAATTGTAGGTTGCAGAAGGAACTAGCGGGCTTATCAAGATAACAGGGTCATCTCCAGCAGCTATCGTATCCTCAAATGCGTTTCCATCTGAAAGTATCACTTGTTTTTTTGATGGGTTTGCCTGAAAATATAGGGTAACAAGCGCAAGGTTGTCATCGTATTTATCTCCATTGTTTATTTCCCTATACCTAAGAGCATTTTTATCGAGAAGATCTTTTACTCTCTCATCGATATAGCCATAGAGAAGGATCTCTTGCGGGTTTTTTGTTTTTATAAAATCGACTACCTTATCCGCGTTGTTTTTGTCAGCGAATATGAGGTACATCTTATTAAGTTTCGCATAGGCAAGCGCTGATATCGTATTATATCCATAAACAGGATCAACAAGAATGAATTTTCTTGCCCCGCTCCTCTCTGCAAGCGCAAGATTGGTTGTGTATGGATCTTCTGAAACGAGCAACTCAACCGAGTTTCCTTTATTTTCAAGCGTGTTTTTCATCCCTGTAATAACTGGTGAATTTGCAGATTGAACAAGGAGCACGTTTCCACCGCTTCCTATCTTTGAGTAAACAACCTGCTCGTTGTATGCTGGCGGCACAAATACTACCCTATCTTCCGTAACCGCTGCATAATAAATCGTTGAAACAACATCCCGTCCATCGAGCGAATTGACGACTGCAATACTGAAGCACAATTGTGCGATTAAGAGTAACAAAAGAAAGAGCTTTTTCATGGCATAAGATGCCAACCAAATATTTATAATCCTTATTTTCGTGTAAGATTCAACTATCTTGACAAACGTCAAGGCGACTAGGGTGAATAGGATGTATAGGAAATTATTATTGATGTTGTTGTTTGCTGTGGGGTTGCTCTTTGCAATCCAACCAGCTGAAAATTGGACAACAGGGCAGATCGGGAAATATACACAGGCAGGCCAGGCGAACGTAACAACTGAAGGAGGAAACGTTACGCAGCTTAACCTATCATCAAACATTTCGACAGAGAAATGGGCAGGATTCTGGGGTAACGTGAGCGGTCGGATAGTGCTCTCTCCAGGTACTGGTATGTTCTACACATGGACTTGGGATTCGAGCAGAGGTGGCGAAGTCTGTGCAATTGCCGCACCAAGCGGATTTGATTGGTCAGGCTTACAGTCCGTTACTGCAGCTGTAATAAATTCGATTTGGAATTTTGGAAGCGCAACGGACAATGCAACGAACACACTCACGAGCACATGCAATGTTGATATCGCTGGCATACCTGTATCAAATACCGCAGGAAACGTTACTGGTGGAAACTACTTCAAGACATGCGCGGTTGCTGACCAAGCATCGCCATCAACAAAAGCAGACATCGCTTTCTGCGTGAACATAACGCAGGGCGGAAACCTGTTCAACGGCCAAACTGGAGACTACCAGCTTCTTGTAGCAACGAACGAAACGGCAGGAACAACAGAAACATACTACTTCTGGCTTGAACTCGATTAGCCGTTTTTATTATTTTTTTTATTTTTTGTTTTCGACTGAGCTGTTAAGTGACCGAGCGAGGCAAGGAGAGTATTGGATCGCGTCATTTCAACGCTTTCCTCAAAATATTCTCAATAAATTTCTCTTTATGTTTTCTGTATTTTTTGCCATCGCCTAGGGCTTTTTTTAACTCCCTCTTTTTTAATACTCTTACGTTTCTCTCATGACAGCCAAGAAATCCACGGCCTTTAGGCCGTCTGGATGAATTGGCCACCTATCCAATCAAATTTTTATCTGAGGAAAACCTCTAGGCAGGCACCTAACTTTTATATTTTTATTCTTCGAAGTTACTGCATGCGGTTAGTGAAAACACTTAGGATAAAAATAGGCAAGTAAAATCTAATCTTTCCCCCTAAAAGGCCGGTGTATTATAGTACCTCTCACTCCACTAACTTAATTCTGTCCCACAGCCTAGCTTCTTTATTGCTGTTAGATCAGTTTTTTCTTCACAAAATTTATCGTTCGTTTAGCGAGTTCTAGAGCTCTTTCTGCATCCTTAGCATCAAACGCTTCTGCCGGGATGCCTCCAGGGAGACTGCCTGGATAGCGTGTCGGGATGTAATACTTATCAAGGGGGGCGACCGTAGCTCTTAACCCGCCAAACTCTTTATCCAGTTTTTCTGCATCGTAGGCCAACTCAGCTATCGAATGACCCCACACCTCTTCGGCACCATGACTGTAAAGGAAGGCCATCAAGGCCTTCTTTTTTCCATTCAGGCTTCATAAATAACCCGTCCCCTTTCTAACATCCTTCTTATAAAATAGTTTGTCTTTTTCATTTTTTCTATCTCTTCAGGGGTGTAAACGAAAAAATCCACTGCAACACGCGGTTTTAATTTTTTGTATAGTTCTTCTGTTCGTTCGGAAAAGCTTTTTGTAGTCTTTTTTATTATCGCAAGGTCGATGTCGCTGCTCTTTCCAACCCTACTTTCACTTAGCGAACCAAAGAGAATAACTTTCATCGCGCCTAGTTTTTTTATCCCTGCAAGTAATCTACGCAGTTCCTTTCTTAGCATCGCCTCCCTTTTCTTACCAAGGCCGATTTTTATTCCCATGAGATTGAATAAAATGGTGAATGTTTATAACCATAGCTTTTCTGGGCAGGACCGAAAATGTTTTTAACTCCAGATGAGGAATTGTTTTACATGATGACCAAGGTGATCTCTGAGCTTCGGCTGTGATGATTGACGTGCGGTCTGAACATACTTAGCTTACCGCTCTAACTTTGTTTTAAGGAACAAAAAGGAAGTGTCGATATGCCAAAGCAATTAAGGCTAAAACGGACTCTTGGTCTTTTCGACGCGTTTTTCATAGGGTTGGGTGCGATAATCGGGGCCGGAATCTTTGTGGCTGTAGGCGTAGCTGCGGGTTTGGCAGGGCCAGGTCTGATAGTTTCTGTTCTCATCGCAGGAATAATAGCTTCATTTACTGCGCTTAGTTTCGCTGAGCTTGGCTCGGCTATTCCAAAGGAGGGGGGAGCCTATGAGTACGTGTTCGAGATGGTTTCTCCGTCTCTCGGCTTTCTTACTGGCTGGATGTGGCTTTTTGGTCAGATAGTTGCTGGTGCAGCTGTGAGCCTCGGGCTAGCAGCTTATCTCGCCCTTCTTGTTACCCTTCCAACAAACCTCATTGCGGCATCAGCATGCCTGTTTTTCATGATTCTCAACCTAATCGGCGCAAAAGAGTCCAGCATTGTGAATGGTGCTATCGTGATCCTGAAGATAATCGCGCTTTGCATTTTTATACTGGTTGGCGTCTTTCACATCCAGGCTCAAAATTTTTCTCCTATGTTCCCAAATGGATCTTCTGGTGTCATAGGAGGAGCCGCACTGATATTTTTCGCCTATCTTGGATTTGGTAGAATAACTACGGTTTCCGAAGAGGTAAAAAATGCGAGAAAGAATATACCGCTTTCTATTCTGCTCTCCCTCGGCGTCTCCACCATTCTGTACCTTCTAGTTAGCTACACGGCAGTAGGAATTGTTGGCTATAATAAGCTTTCGGCTTCGGCCTCTCCTCTTGCTGACGCGATGAGCGCCACGGGAAATGGTCTGGCGATATTGATTGTTTCTTTTGGAGGAATTCTAGCAACGGCAAGTGTGCTTCTCACAACGATTCTCGGAACTTCGAGAGTTTCTTTCTCCATGGCTCGGAACAAGCAGCTTCCAAGATTTATTACTGCGCTGCACCCAAGATTCGGAACTCCGTATGTTTCAATACTGATTGTGGGCTTTTTGATGGCCTTCCTAGCTTTTGTCGGGGAGTTGAAGCAGGTTCTTTCGCTCTCCAGCTTCTGTGTGATAATAACGCATGCACTTGTTAACTACTCCGCATTGAAACTAAGCAAAGATAAGGGCAAAAATAAGCAAGGATTCACAGTGCCGTTTAGCCCAATTCCACAACTGCTCGGCATAATAAGTTGCGTTGTCCTAGCCTTGTATCTTTTCTCTGAAATCTGGATTATGGCATTCATAGTGTTGTTTGTAGGGGTTGTTTTCTACTTGTTTGAAAAGTTGCGCAGCGAGGGCTTCAGAGCGTAAACTACAGGATAGTTAAATTGCGTAAATCTGGCGTGTCCGGTCTGAGTAGAATTCATAGTAGAAATATCGCCTTAAGCAACAGCGGATCTGCTAGATAGTACTTTTGATTTCTTTTTTCTACGAAAGAATGAGCAACCAGCTTTTCAAGTGCAAAGTTAAAGAGATTAGGATTAAGCTGTTTTCCCATAGCCTTGCTCGCCAAGGTTTGTAGCTCATCCCAACTGACTCCATTCGCATTTCGCAGTATGCTAACATATAGTTTCTTGTTTTTTGTTTTCTTGAAGAAGTGAACAAGCTCTGATGCAGCAATTCTGGCCGCACTCTCCTTCGTCTTTGATAATGCGTCTTTATTCTTTTTTACCCCTCGTTCATAGCCATAGAGGGTTAGCCATCCGATCAGCCCATCAAGCTCTGCAATTGCATCTTCAATTTCTGTTTCATTTGGTTTCATAACAAGTTGTTCAAATCCTTTTTTGAGGTATTCCATGGCTCTATTTTTATCTAATCTGTTCAACACAACTTTAGTGATCTCCCTACCGTAAAGAGGGTGCTCTGAATCAGTTTCCCCAATAATCTCTTCTACTAATCCAATTTCACTTCCAGATATGATAAATGAAACTTGGGGAAAACGGTCGTAAAAATAGGATAGCACATCTGCCAGTTGTTTGGTCTCCATTTTCTGAGCTTCATCTATAAACACGTATATTCGGCCAATTTCTCTGATTTTTTTTTCGATCTCACTTCGACTCTCCTTCCCAAGTCTTATGCCAAGACCGACTCCAAAAGCAGAAATATTAAGACTTTCTATCTTGCCAAAAATCCTTGGTTTTCCAGTCTTGGCAGCATCATAAATCGCAGCAAAAATCTCCTTTTTCGGATCGCTGACAATTCTTCCGTCAAGCCACAGCTTCAAGCCATTCGTTTCGTTATAGAGTATATTTAAAAGACTAGTCTTTCCAACTCGTCTCACTCCTAGTATTGCAATTATCTTTTCTCTTCGCTGCAGGGCTTTCTTTACCTGATCATATTCATATTCGTAATTGAAAAAATCTTCTTTTTTGCTCTTCGGTTCTATTTCAAAGTACATAGTTTATCTTTTCATGTGCATATTTATAAAGTTAACTATAAATCAAATTTGCTTAACTTAACTTAAGTAATTTAACATTTTACTTAATCTGAAGGGAGCGGAACACCTATAAAAATTTAAGCGCTTATGCTGTGTATGCTGCATATGGTGATTTCCTGAAAACGTATACAGAATATCTTACGTTTAATACGCGGAACCGCATAGAGTTTGTTCGTATAACCGAGAGTATAGAAGAGGCGATAAGGAAGAGCGGAATAAAGGAGGGGTTGGTGCTAATCAATCCGATGCACATAACAGCGGCAGTTATCGTGAATGATGATGAGGAGGGATTGAAACGGGATTTTATCCGAGTTCTCCAAAGGCTTGTTCCGTACAACGATCGCTATGAGCACAACGTCGGAGAGGACAATGCAGCAGCACACATATGGCGGCAGTTTATGGCCCATCAAGTTGTCATGCCAGTAACAAATGGAAGGCTTGACCTAGGTCCATGGGAGCAGATCTTTTACTGCGAGTTTGACGGACAGAGAAGCAAGCGCGTGCTTGTCAAGGTGATAGGTGAAGCTTAGGTATGTGCTTGACAAGGAATAAAGATTTTCAACAGCCGTATCAACCGAAAAACATTTATAAACCCTTTTTAGTAAAAGATTAAAACTACTTTCTTCTTGCAGAGAAGAATTGTTCTATTGCTAAGGTGAATTGATGAGTAAAGGAAAAGGTAAGAATGGTGAATTCGCTGGAAGGAATATCCTGCGAAGTAGGAAGAGGCAGAGATGGCTATCTAAAAGATGGAAAAGAAAAACACTAAAACTAAAAGAAAAATTCGACCCACTCGAAGGAGCGCCACAGGCAAAGGCCATAGTTCTCGAAAAAATCGTGCTCGAGCAAAAGCAGCCTCACTCTGGACTTATAAAATGTGTAAAATGCCAGCTTCTAAAAAACGGCAAAATAGTATCTGCTTTCGCGCCAAGAGACAAGGCAATAACATTTGTTGACGAGCACGACGAGATTGTAATCGCAGGGCTCGGAGGTTCGCAGAGAGGGCAGATGGGTTCTATCCCTGGAGTTAGATATAAGATAGTGAAGGTAAATGGTGTAGATATTCAAATGCTTAGAAAAGGCAAAAAAGAAAAGCCTAAGAGATGATTAAGATGACTGAGAAACTTTTCAATAAATATTCTATGGATAATATAGAAATAACAGATAAGAGCCTAGCGCAGGTGATCTCGCTTCGTCCAGTAGTAATCCCTCATTCTTCCGGCAGGCATGCAAAAAAAATTTTAGGAAAAACAAAGGTGAACATCGTAGAGCGTCTTGCGAACAAACTTATGAGAGGCGGAACTGGTGAGAAGACATCCGGTAAGGTGATAAGGACAGGCGGAAGACTTCAAGGAAAAAAGTTTCGCGTTATGAAGATAGTGGAAAAGGCATTCGAGATTGTCGAGAAGGAAACAAAAGAAAATCCAATTCAAGTGCTTGTAAGGGCTGTTGAAAATTCAGCGCCGTGCGAGGATGTGACGAGGGTTTCTTACGGAGGCGTGAGCTATCAGATAGCAGTAGACATATCAGCAACACGCCGACTCGATATGGCCCTTAGAAACATAGCCTTAGCAGCCCTGATGGGAACTTTCAATAAGAAAAAAACCTTAGCAGAGTCGCTTGCGAGCGAAATCATCTATACGGCAAAAGGAGATGTACAAAATAGTTATGCTATAAAGAAGAAGGATGAATGCGAGCGCATGGCCAGAAGTGCTCGTTAGAATCTTCAAACTCCGAGGAATGATTAAATGGCACGAAAGGAATTCGTAGTAGAAGAAGTGCAGAAGTTGATGACTAATCTAGAGCAAATAAGGAACATAGCTATCGTAGCGCACGTTGACCACGGAAAGACAACCCTCACAGATTCTCTAGTAGCAAGGGCAGGCTTAATATCGAAAGAACTCGCAGGCGCACAGCGTGTGATGGATTTTGACGAGCAGGAGCAAGCGAGGGGCATTACAATTAAGGCAGCAAACATCTCCTTAGGGTTCAACTATGACGGAAAGGATTATCTAATTAATCTTATCGACACGCCAGGCCATGTTGATTTTGGAGGGCATGTAACGCGCGCTATGCGAGCGGTGGATGGAGTCGTGCTTGTCATAGATTCGGTTGAGGGAATAATGCCACAAACAGAAACAGTTCTCAGGCAGGCGTTGAAGGAGCGCGCCAAGCCCGTGGTATTCGTAAACAAGATAGACAGGCTAATAAATGAATTGAAGTTAGACCAAAAAGCGATGCAAGAAAGATTTGTTAAGATACTTACTGGAGTAAACAAGATTATAAGCGGATACGCACCGCCCGACAAAAAAGACGAATGGATGATATCTGTTGAAAAAGGAAACGTCGCATTTGGTTCAGCATTCCATAAATGGGCTGTTAGTATAAGCTCCATGAAGCGCTTTAACATCAGCTTCAAGGACATATACGAAAAATGTGTTACTGGAGATCATAAATTCCTCGTGGACAGGTCTCCAGTTGACGACGTTCTTCTTGAAATGGTAATAAGGCACCTCCCGAATCCAAAGGTTGCACAAGCCTATAGAATACCAATCCTTTGGAAGGGCGACATAAATAGCGAGGAAGGAAAGGCGATGCTCGCATGCGACCCTACAGGAAAGCCCATAGGGGTTTGTTTTGGTGTGGTATACGACGAGCATGCAGGAGAAGTTGGAGTTGTAAGGCTTTTCTCAGGTGAGGTAAAGAAAGGAGACCAACTCTACATAGAGTCTAAGAAAACATACTCTAAAGTTCAACAGGTTGCGGTCTACATGGGACCGGACAGGGTGCCGGCAGAGAAGATAACAGCCGGAAATATCGGCGCGTTTGTTGGGCTTAAGGACATTTATGTAGGAGAAACGATAAGCGCAACTCCAATAGAACCGTTCGAGCAGATAAAGCATTATTCCGAACCAGTAGTTACGAAATCCATAGAAGCAAAAGAAAGTAAAGACCTTGCAAAGCTTATCGAGGTTTTGAGAGCGCTCTCAAAGGAAGACCCCACACTAAGGGTGTCTCTAAATCAGGAAACCGGAGAACATCTAATATCCGGAATGGGAGAACTTCATCTGGAGATAATAGAATACAAGATAAGGAATGAAAAGAAAATACCAATAATAACCTCTCCTCCTATCGTAGTGTATAACGAGACGGTGACGAGAAAGGCAGGGCCGGTAGAAGGAAAATCTCCAAACAAGCACAATAGACTTATCTTCACAGTCGAGCCTCTGCCTGAAAGCGTCGTCAAAGCGATAACAGAGGGAGCAATACCGGAGGGAAGACCGAAAGGTAAGGAGCTTGTTGAAAAGTTGGTAGAGGTAGGGCTTGAGAGAGAGGAGGCAAAAAAGGTTTTCGACATTTATCACAAGAACATTTTCATAGATGGTACAAAGGGTGTTCAGTATCTTAATGAAGTCGAAGAATTGCTGGTTCAGGGATTTGAAGAGGCCATGGACCAGGGTCCGCTTGCGAAGGAAAAAATGGCTGGCGTAAAGGTGACCCTTATCGATGCTACCCTTCACGAAGACAATGTCCACCGCGGCCCAGCACAGATGCTTCCTGCAACAAAGAGACCGATATACGCATGTGCCATAATGGGAGGAGTTACTCTCCTTGAACCAAAGCAAAAGGTTTTGATTCAATGCCCACAGGAATATGCCGGAGATGTTATTAATATGACTAATGGAAGAAGGGGACAGCTTCTAAGCATGGAGCAGGAGGGAGAAACAGCGACGATAACTACCCTTATGCCCGTTGCGGAAATGTTCGGATTCTCAAATGAATTGAGGGGAATTACTCAAGGAAGAGCAATATGGTATCAGGAGTATGCAGGCTATCATCTTGTTCCTAAAGATATAGTACCAAAGATAGTAAAACAGATAAGAGAGAGAAAGGGAGAACCTCCGGAGCCGCCAACCGCTCAGTTCTTCATGGATTAGATGGTGCATAGTGCTTCAGCATCTTTAGTGCAAATCTTCCCTGTCCTCTGTTAAGACCTAGAAGACATCCGATGCTAATTAGTTCCTCAGGAGTTCGAATATCTGATTCCTTTTCAGCAAAGCTCGCAAGAGCATAGAATGCCCCAAATCTGTTGCATAGCTCAAGAAAGGTTCTTATTCTGGATATCGCTATCGCCCTTTGCAGCCCCTTTGTCTTTATTACTCTACTCAAGTCTATCAGAAAACACGCTTTTCTTTTTTCTGCTACGAGCTTGACAGGGCCTTCATCATATGTATAATTTTTTAGTAGAAGAAGAACCTTTTTGTTGCGATGGTTAGCCGCTTCCTCTATATTATTAATAGTAATAATGTTTTTTTTCATCTCGCTAAAAAAATAAATCTCATCAAATCCATATTTTTTAGAAATCGCATTCGCGTCGGTATCGAACCTGACAAGGTCGTACATGCTATTCCTATCCTTGCTTCTTCGGTGTTCTCATCTTCGGAAGCTTAGCAAGCATTCTTTCTCTCCTTAGTTTCTTGTTGATAGCCTTTTTCTTATTCGGGCTTCCGCTATTGCCTGCCGAGGTTAGCCCTCTGAACGCCCTTCCGCGTCTTAGCACCGCTGTGCTATCAACGGTGGATTTAGACGGGTCTGCAAGGATAATTTCAAAATATTTATAGTTTCCATCCTCGCCTACCCAGTAAGAATTTAATACCTCTAGATTTCTATATTTTCTATTCGCTCTTTGCTCAGCCATCGCTCTGTGAGAAAGACCAGGTTGGACAAAAAGATAATTGTTTTTCGGTTTTCTTCCGCCCATGGGCTTTCTTCTTGTTCTTCTTCCTTTCTCTATGCGCACCCTGACCACAACGTATCCTTGTTTTGCCTTATAACCGAGTCTTCTTGCCCTTGCCAAGTTTGTTGGACGTTCTACTCTTTCTATAGCAGGTCGTCCTCTCCATTCTATTATCTTCTGCTTATACGTGTCATTCCTTTCCTTGTATTCTTGCTGGAGAGTCTCCGTAATGTACTTATAAGCACCCATATGATATCAACTCATAATTCCTTTTCATATATGTAGAGTAAAAAAGTGTAAGGCGTGTTAATTTTTGTGTTGCTTATATTTTTAAATATTTCTTTATTATATTGATGTCGTTCCGTCAAACAAGGGACAAAGCAGAAGAGGCAGTCCATCTGCAATTAGGCTTATTTTGGTGTTATGTATGCATGAAAATCCGGTTCATTCAGTTTTAATGAAAACAGTTTCTGAGATAAAAGAAACCGAAGAAAAATACGATAAGATAATAGCAGAGGCAAAAGAAAAAGCCGACGGTATCTTAAGAAAGGCAAAGGAGGAGATAGCCGTCGAAAGAGCGAAGGTTGAAGAAGAGATAACAAAATATAAGAACGAGCAGCTGAGGAATGGAAAGGAGGAGATAGAAAAAGAAGTAAAGAGGATATTAGAAGACGCAAAAGAGGAAGCGGAGAAGATAAGTAAAAAAAGGCTGAACGCATCTACAATTCTTTCTATAAGCAAATCCTTTATATCAAGCCTTTAGAGGAAGCGGAGGAAAAAGAAAAAGACAGGTAGCGTGTTGAGTATGTTAAAGCCAGCCAAGATGAAGAAGATAAGGATATTCGCACTTAAGTCCATCCTCCCTGAAATTATCAAGGTGCTCCATCAAATGGGGGTGATGGAGATAAGAAAGTTCAGGGCAGAGGGGCTTGAGGACGGACGGCCGCTTCCGTTTTTTGATAACGTTTCAACGCAGCTTGTTCGGCTGAGAGGAATGCTAGCCTCAATGGATAAGGAGATTGTTGCATCCTCAAAGCTTGAACCACTCGAGCTTAGCGGTCCCGAAGCTATAAGCGAAGCAGAGAAAATAAATTCTCTCATAGGAAGCAGGTTGCTTACCATAGCACAAGAAATCGCAACTCTTAATGAAGAAATCTCAAAGATTAACGCTCAAACGAAAATTGTGGAAAAACTCGAGGTTTTCAAGGGCATAGATTTCCACGCTCTCTCAACGAAGAGAATGACGTTTGCAGTTGGCGAGATTCCGCCCGCAAAGCGCGACATTGTTAGAAAACAACTGGGGGAGAAGGATACCGAAACCACAATCCTTGCCCCTGAAGAAGCGAATATAATCCTTGTTATATACGACAGAGGAAAGGAAATGCTCGTAGAGCGTGTGCTCAGCGAGTGCGGCTTTTCAGCATTGCATGTTCCTGAAGAAATGAGAACTCCGGAAGAAGAGCGCTTGAGGTTAAAAATGCTCCTTGAGGAGAAGAAGAAGGACCTCAAAAATTTTTATGATGAAAGAAGAGCGCTCTCTGAAAAATACGCGGCCATGGTCCTCGGATTAATAGAATTGCTTGAGATAGAAGCAGAAAGAAGCGAAATTTCATCTAGGTTCGCATTCTCTAATAATATTTCTGTGATGCAGGGATGGATAAGGGAAACAGATTTTGGAAAACTCTCTAAGACCCTTACCGAACTATTTGGAGAATATGCTATATTAGAAGATGTTCCGCTGGATGAGCACGACCAGCCGCCGATAGTTCTGGATAATCCGAAGTATTCTCACCCGTTCGAATTCATAACAAAAAGCTTTTCTATGCCGAACTATTTCGAACTCGACCCAACTATAATATATTTTGTTAGCCTGCCGTTGATTTACGGAGTGGTGGTTGGGGATGTGTTCTACGGTTTGCTTTCTTTGTTAATCGCATCATGGTTCCTTAAAAAGTTCGAGAAAAGTTATGTGATGACGAGTATCGCATCTATATGGTATATTTCTGCATTTCCTAGTATATTGTTCGGACTTCTCTTCGATGAATGGGGCGGGGCGAGTCATGCTGCATGGCTTGCACTACTTGCCAAATGGGGCCTTCCGGTACCAACGACACCGCTTTATCACGGTGTTTTGAGCAGGTTGCACGATTTTCCGCTTCTCCTAGGTATTACTCTTTTAATAGGCGCGGTTCACATTGGAATAGGATTCCTGCTCGGCGCATACAGTTTATGGGAGCACCATAGAAAACATGCTTACGCTAAACTCGCATGGCTTGGTATCGAAATAGGCGGGGCATTTGCTGTCTGTTCTGGTTTTCTTCAAATCCTTCCATCATCGTTCTTGACGCCATCGCTGGCTCTTCTGCTTGTGTCGGTTGGAGCGATGGTCTTTTTTGAAGGTGCGATTGCTGTTTTCGAGCTTCCCAGTCTTGTCGGGAATATTCTTTCATACGCAAGGATTGCAGCAGTTGGAGTCTCCGGCATTGTGCTAGCGGAGATAATAAACGAGTTTTTCATGCCACTTCCTCAAGCAGGAATAGCAGCCATTCTGTTAGTGCCTCTTCTTATAATTCTTCATATGGTAAACACATTTATCGCTATGTTTGAATCTCTTATTCAGATAGGAAGGCTTAACGTAATAGAATTCAAATCGAAATTCATGGTCGGAGGAGGGATACCTTTCTCTCCGTTTATGTTAAAAAAATGAGGTGAAAATATGGCAGATGTAAGCGGATTAACAGGTGGATTATCTACAGGTGCTGGTGCAGCACTTGGTGCGGGAATTGCAATTGCGGTTAGCGCTCTTGCAGCTGCATGGTCGCAGGGAACGCTCGGTTCTTCTGCTATCGGAGCAGCGGCAGAAAGACCAGAGTTCGAAAAGAACATTATAGTGTACATCGCAATTCCGGAAACCATCGTGCTGTTCGGTTTCGTTATAGCCTTTATGCTCATCGGCAAGATAGCAGGGGAGTAATGAGAAGAGCCGACTTGGTGAAAAACCATGGGAATAGAAAAGCTCACTGGTACCCTTTTAAAGGAGGCCGAGAGCGAGGCGGAGAAGATAATCCAAGCAGCCGAAGGTCACGTTAAGAAAATGAAGGAGGATGAGCGTGCAAAGGTAGCTGTGCTTAAAGCAGACGCAGAGACAGAGGTGGCAAAGATTCTTAACGAACAAAGGAATGAGCGGCTTGCATGGGCAAGGCTCGAGGGAAAGAGGATAATCTCTGAGGCGAAGGAGGATGCAATAAACAACGCTATAGAGGACATATTCTCTCTCCTGAAAGAGATAAAGAAGAGCAAAGAATACTCTGCATTTCTTTCAAGAAATATATCCGCGGCACTCAAAGAGTTTGGAGATGCAAAACTAATAATTCATATAGAAAAAAGCGACAAGGGACTTCTCCCAAAACTTCCACAAAATTGTTCTGTTGAAACAGACCTTGATAAGCTTGGCGGTGCTGTCATAGAAACAGTGGACGGGAAGATGAAGATAGACCTCACCCTCGAAACCCTGGTCGACCTAAAAAAGGACGATTTGAGAAGATTAGTCGCGAAAGAATTATTCGAAGAAGGACAAAATCGCAAAGATTTTGGCCTGTTCGGAAATTCGATAGAATTTACGATACAACGAGAAAGAAAAGAACAAGAAAAAGAACAAGAAGGAAAAGAGGAAAAAGGCGCAAAAAAGACGCGCAAGGGTGAATCATGAATGATTAAGCTCGCCATTCCAAAAATAGAGTTGCGCGCTCTTAAATATGGCTACGCGAATGCAAGGGTAGGCTCTATGAAGGGCAGTCTTATAGACGAAGGCACATACGATGAGTTGATTAGAGTAAGGAGTGTGGAAGGAATGGCAGAGCTCCTTCAGAGGACTGTATACAAAGAAGACCTCATAGCAAGCAGTGCCCACAGCGGTTCTGAAATCATCGAGATAGCCTCTGCGAGAAACTTCTCAAGGACTGCGAAAAAGCTGCTGCACATCGTGCCAAAAGAGGACCTGCCAGCAATAAAGGCCCTTCTAAGAAAATGGGACCTTCTCAACATGAAAACAATCATCCATGCAAAGATGAAAGGAGTGAAGTATAACGATATAAAACCATACTTATTCGACATCGGTAGTTCTGAGGAATGGGAGCAGCTGATGAAGGCTGAGGGCGACGAACTATTCAATGAGGTGAAGAAGACCTCGCTTGGTAGAGAGATGCTCTCTGTAGGAACGGCAGCATTCAGCAAGAATATGTGGGAGATATTCAACAATGCGCTGAAGAACATGAATACATTCGTTCAGCTCGAGAGTATTCTGGATGCGTATACCTACCTCTTTATGGATAAGGGGCTTGTTGAGGTTGGCGGTAAGGAGATAGAGGCCATCAGAAAGATACTGAAAAAAGAGATAGATGTAAAGAACATACTTATAATAGAGAGACTTAAAAGGCATAAATTCGCAAAGGAAGAAATTCCTAAATATCTAATAAAGGGAGGAACGCTAAAACACTCTTTTATAGAGAAATTAATAGACGCTCCCGACACCCAAACGCTCTTCCAATTGATAAAAACCAAATTTAGAAGATTAGAGATAAAGGAAAGCGAATCGCCATCTCTGATAGACCTAGAGGTCGCCTTGGAGAAGGCGCTTGCCGCGGAAAAAACCACCGCATTTCATATGAGCATCCTTTCGCTTGGTGTTGTTCTTGGTTTCATACTCCTGAAGGAAGAGGAGATGAACAACCTAAGAAAGATAGCAAAGGCAAAGGAATTCAACATTCCTGAGAATGAGGTAAAGGAAATGCTTGTAATGGTATGACATGCCATGAAAGCAAAATGGGATATTTATGGTAAAGGCAAAGATTCTTGTGCTCGGAGACGCTCCGCTTGTGACCGGCATGAAGCTTGCTGGCCTTGAGCACTGCAGGCTTGCAGATGAGAAAAATTTTCAGCAGAAACTTGAAGAAGCGCTTGCCGATGAGCAGTTTGGAATAATAGTAGCAAATGAATATCTGCTAAATAAGATAGATTGGAGACTTAGAAAAACGTTGGACAGCATAGCATATCCAGTTATCGTTCCAATTCCTGCGTATAGCGGTGTAAGCGAAGAGGGAGATGAGATACGTCAATTGATAAAGAGAGCGCTTGGCTTTGACCTTGTTGCGAAAAAACCTTGATCTGATGGTTATTAGATTAGCTTATAAGAGGGAGAATAAAATGGCATCAAAAGATGGTTTTATAAAAAGAATATCCGGTCCAGTCGTTGAAGCCGACCTTCCGGGAGCAAGGCTTTACGACGTCGTAAAGGTTGGAAAAGAGAATCTTATTGGAGAAATCATAAAGATTGTTGGGGATACTGCGGTTGTACAAGTTTATGAGGATACGTCCGGGCTTCAACCCGGCGAACCGGTACTTTCGACAGGAGAACCACTCTCAGTCGAGCTAGGGCCCGGAATACTAAAAAATATATATGATGGAGTGCAGAGACCGCTTAAGATAATAGAAGATAAATCCGGTGGAGTGTTCATAAAAAGAGGGGTTGTCACAGACCCGCTCGACAGAAAGAAGAAATGGGATTTTGTAGCCAAGGTAAAGAAGGGAGAGAAAGTAAAACAAGGAGACATTCTTGGAACGGTGCAGGAAACAGAATTAATAGAGCATCGCATCCTTTCACCTATGGAAGGAAAGATAGAATCAATATCATCTGGCAAATTTACAGTGGAAGACATCATTGCAGAAATATCTTTCGAAGGCAAAAAATATCCTATTAAGATGTACCAAAGATGGTTTGTAAGAAAAGCCAGGCCGGTGATAGAGAAATTCCCGCCAGTTATCCCGCTGGTTACTGGTCAACGAGTAATAGATACATTCTTTCCGATAGCAAAAGGAGGAACAGCATGCATCCCAGGTCCCTTCGGGAGTGGGAAAACAGTAACTCAGCAGAGTCTTGCAAAATATTCAGATACGCAGATTGTGGTTTATATAGGGTGCGGAGAGCGTGGTAACGAGATGACGGAAGTTCTCAAGGAATTTCCAGAGCTAAAAGACCCGAATACAGGAAAGCCGCTTATGGAGAGAACGGTGCTCATCGCAAACACATCAAACATGCCAGTGGCGGCGCGTGAAGCTAGTATATATACAGGAGTTACAATAGCGGAGTATTTTAGAGACATGGGCTATGATGTCGCGCTTATGGCAGACTCCACCTCAAGATGGGCGGAAGCGATGCGCGAAATCGGCGGAAGACTTGAGGAGATGCCTGGAGAAGAGGGATATCCGGCCTACCTTGCGAGGAGGCTCGCTGAATTTTACGAGAGAGCCGGGCGTGTTAGATGTCTTGGAAGCGAAGAGCGGTATGGTTCCGTTTCAATTATAGGCGCTGTTTCCCCGCCAGGGGGAGATATATCAGAACCAGTCTCACAGAACACCCTCCGTGTCACAAAGGTATTCCTTGCACTTGACGCATCCCTTGCCTACAGAAGGCATTTCCCAGCATTCAACTGGCTTAAGAGTTACTCTCTTTACAAGGAAGAGCTCGAACCTTGGCTGATGGAAAACATATCTTCCGATTTCCCAGTCCTAACAAAGAAGGCGATGGCTCTTCTTCAGAAGGAGGCTGAGTTGCAGGAGGTCGTTCAGCTTGTTGGTCCAGATGCCTTGCCTGAAAAGGAGCAGGCAGTGCTCATGATTACGAAAATGCTCAGAGAAGATTATCTTCAGCAGAATGCTTTCAGCGATGTAGATGCGAGATGCAGTCTCATGAAGCAGTATCTTATGCTGAAAACTATATTGAAGTTTGGCAACATGACAAACTCCGCCCTCGACCTTGGTATTCAGCTGAAAAAGATACAGGAGCTTCCATCAAAAGCGAAGATAGGGAGGATGAGGGAAATTCCAGAAACGAAACTGGACGAATTTGAGAAGCTCCAGAAGGAGATTGAAGATGAATTTGACAACCTTATAAAGAAAAGGTGATATCTATGAAGGAATACAAAACTATCACGGAAATTGCAGGTCCGCTTCTTTTTGTTTCTGATGTTTCTGGTGTAGGATACAACGAAATAGTCGAGATTATGCTCCCGAGTGGAGAGAGAAGAAAAGGTCAGGTTCTCGACGTCGGCAAAGGAATAGCAGTCGTTCAGGTATTCGGTTCAACTGCCGGCATAAACACTACTGGCACATCGGTTCGTTTTCTGGGAGAAACGATGAGAATAGGTCTAAGCACAGAAATGCTCGGCAGAACGTTTACTGGTCTCGGAGAGCCCAGGGATAAAGGACCAAGGATAATTCCTGAGGAAAAACTTGATATCAATGGCCTTCCTATAAATCCTTATTCACGCGAAACACCATCCGAATTCATCCAGACAGGTATTTCAACAATAGATGGAATGAACACGCTCGTAAGGGGACAGAAGCTCCCAATATTCTCTGGTTCAGGCCTTCCGCATAATCAGCTTGCTGTGCAGATTGCAAGGCAGGCGAAGGTTAGGGGAAGCGGTGAGAAATTCGCAGTCGTTTTTGCTGCTGTCGGTATAACACATGAGGAGGCATCCTTCTTTATCAGAGATTTTGAAAAAACAGGTGCGCTTGAAAATGCAGTTTTGTTCCTTAATCTTGCTGACGACCCATCAGTGGAGCGTTTGATTACGCCGAGGCTTGCACTTACAACTGCGGAATATCTCGCTTACGAGCATGATATGCACATCCTTGTTCTCATTACAGACATGACAAACTACGCCGAGGCTTTGCGTGAAGTTTCTTCAGCGCGCAACGAAGTGCCTGGAAGACGTGGCTATCCCGGATATATGTATACCGATCTCTCAACCATATACGAAAGAGCTGGAAGGGTAAAGGGAAGAAAGGGTTCGGTTACCCAGTTTCCAATTCTTACCATGCCCGGAGACGATAAAACGCATCCGATTCCTGACCTAACAGGCTATATTACAGAAGGGCAGATAATACTCAGCAGGGACATTCACAGAAAAAATATATACCCGCCAGTCGATGTTCTGCCTTCACTTTCGAGATTGATGAATCTCGGCATAGGACCGGAAAAGACCCGCGAGGATCATAAGGGCGTTTCGGATCAGCTTTACTCCGCCTATGCTACAGGAAGGGATCTTAGGAGTCTAAGCGCTGTTGTTGGAGAGGAGGCGCTTACAGCAACCGATAGGAGATATCTAAGGCTGGCAGACGAATTCGAGAAAAAATTCGTGCAACAGGGACCATACGAGGATAGGTCTATAGAAACCACTCTCTCAATCGCATGGGATCTTCTTTCGATACTTCCTGAAGACGAGTTGAAAAGAGTAAAGAAAGAGTACATCGCAAAATATCTACCAAAGAAAAAAGAAGAGGAGGCGAAAGGTTAGAAACATTTTTAGTAAAATAGGCATGTTTGGGTTTGACGGAGTAGATTAAAAATGGCAGGAGCAACAGACGTAAATCCGACGAGAATGGAACTAATAAAGATAAAGGAGCGAATCGCTCTTGCGGTAAAGGGGCATAAGTTGTTGAAGCAAAAGCGAGATGCCCTTATACTAGAGTTTTTTAGGATTTTGAAAAAAGCACAGGACTTACGCGGAGAACTTGCAAAAAAGATGGCGAAGGGGTATCGTTCCCTGGCAATAGCACAACTCTACCACCCAATCCATCAGCTCGAAAAGGTTTCGCTCGATTTGAGAAGGGATATACAACTGGATATCGAAGTTAAAAATGTCATGGGCGTAAAGATTCCATCCATTGATGTGAAAATGGAAGAAAAGGAATTCATGCGCGTTCCCGGTTATTCCGTGGCTGGGACAAGTGCTAAGATAGATGAGGCAGTCGAGGATTTTGATGAGATTCTAAAGATGGTAATAAAACTCGCAGAGACCGAAACTGCTATAAAAAGGCTCATTCTCGAAATAGAAAAAACAAAAAGACGCGTGAACGCGTTGGAATACGTCTTAATCCCGCGCTTGGAAGAGCAGAAAAGAATGATATCATTTCGCTTGGATGAGATGGAGAGGGACAGCTTTGTTTCCCTGAAGTCTATAAAGAGAAAACTCGAACAGAAAGAGTAAGCCTTCTCCCTAACGCTTTCTTCTTATTTATAAATCTTGTTCTTCAAGTATAAATCATTGGTATTGGTGATACTATGAGCGAAAAGGAAGTTTGTTGGATGTGCTCTTACGGAGGCATTCTTCCGTTAATCGTTGTGGTGCTCGTGTTGTTCGGAGGATTCTATTTTCTTTCAACGATAGAGCAACCAGTAATCAACGTAAGCGAGGAAGCCCCACCGGAGCACACGATTGATGTTAGCGCAACTGCCAGCGATTATGTCAATCCTGACCTTCTTGTCTTACAGTTAAGAGTAGAAGATAATGGCACAACTGCTAAAGACTCGCAGAGTAGCGTGGCAAAAAAAACAGACGCGGTTAAAAGAGCGCTGAATGAGCTCGGCATAAAAGACGATAAAATAAAAACTATGTCCTACTCTGTTAGCGAGATTCAAGAAAGCCATTATATCTGCAAAAACGAAAGCTCACAAACAGACTGCTACTGGGATTATGTAACAAAAGGATATAAAACAACCCATGTGCTGAAGGTTGAGATTGAAAATTTAGCTATTGGAGGGAATGCTGTAGATTCTGCGATAACCGCCGGTGCAACTTCTGTCGATTCCATCTCCTTCACATTAAAACCGGCAACAATGGATAGGGTAAAGAATGAACTGCTACAAAGAGCAGCTTCGACTGCAAGGTCAAAGGCTCAGGCTATAGCTGCCGGTGCCGGTGTAACGCTTGGAAAGGCTTCGCAGATTGCAGAAAGCTACGCCTTCTATCCTATATATAGGAATGTTAATACCATGTACGAGTCCGCAGGGGCTCCGCAACAGTCAACCGAATTATACGGCGGGGAGATGGAAGTTACTGCAACGGTTACTGCGAGCTTCAAAATCGAATAAATTCTTTTAATTCTTTTTTTTCCTTTTTATGCATGAACTGGAAGCCGCACTTTCTAATAGGCGCATTTGTCGCTGCATTGACAGCGCTTGCTTTTCACTTCGATATATTCACGATTTTTCTTGCGGCCGTTGTCGGAGGTCTCTCTGCACTCGCGCCAGATATAGATCACGATTCGAGCAAGATAAGAAGTATAGCTAATTATGCAGTACCGATTTTCAGTATTTTCTTTGTTCTTTCGTCATCCTGTTACGTAGATATCGCGTGTATAACCACAAACTGGAGAAGTATACTTGTCTCAGCGCTAGCGATAACTGGTTTATACACAATTGTAATGACGTATCTTAAACCCTCCCATCGCGGCGTGGTGCATTCTATTCTATTTGCTTTCATTTACTTTGCTATTCTTTATACAGTCTCCACTCTTTCATTCGCTCTTTTCGGTCTTGCTGGTTATCTCTCGCATCTTATTGCGGATGGCGAAATAAAATTAGCCTGAACTTTTACTTATGTACAGATTATAAGCATCTATACATCCCTTTCTTTCTAGTTCGGTTTGGATGTGGTTGCATAGGCTTACATCGTTGTAGAGTTTTGCAGACTCTATATAGCATTTGTTCTTCCATTCTATCTGTGCGACCCCGCTACAGTATGTATAATTTAGGTTTGTATTGTTCAGTATGACCCCCTGGTAGCAGGTTCTTGCAAATTTTGGATTATCCATCATGTCGCACGCCATCGGATTGCCATATTTTTTTCCGTACTCAAAATAGCAGTTAAAGAGGTTCGTGGTTGCGAGAGGGTGTATACGCTGACATCCAGTTACGTCTCCAGTGTTAAGTGTGTAGATGGAATAGCATTCCCAGAGGTTATCTAACTGAAGCGTTCCACTATAATCGCATATGGAAACATCCCTCTCCTTAACCGCAAAATAAGAATAGCAATCAAGAGCATATATACTCTCGCTCGTTATCTCTGTGCACATTAACTTGTTATCCGTGAATATTGCATACAGCTGCCAGCAATATTCCTTCTGCGAAACTAGCGAAAGATCGTCGCAGCTTGCAGTATTCGGGCTAAGCACCGCTTTGCATGCCTGTTTCTTCGGAGGACTTGATATAAGTTCGCACCTTGCGATGTCGTTTTTGCTTATGCTGTAGTTTAAAAGACAATCTTCGTCGTTCCCGCAGTAAGAGGAATCGTTCTTTTTAAGTGCAAGACAGATTCTTAGCATCGTGTCGTTAAGATAGTAGCATGGTTCAAAGATTCTTTTGCATTCTAATGCTTTCTTCTCTTGGAGCATGTTGCAAAGCGAGAGATTGTTGGTAATATTTGCATGTATTATAATGCAGTTGTAAAGTGCGTTTTCGTCTTTGATTTTTAGGCAACTATAAAGACTGTAATTTGCTATTGCAACATAACAAGCGAGTTTATTTGTCTCGTTTATCATCCAATCGCAGTACTTAGCGTCTTTCTCTTCTATAGCTTTCGCGTAAAGACACTCATCATTGCATATCTCAGTTTCATTTATCATTGTTTCATTTATCGTTTGATTGGTTTGGTTAATCACAGGCGTGGTTATATTGCTCGTTTGATTTCTCTCTTCTTCTGGCGGTCTTTCCCTTGTTGACTGCGCTATAAACAGCACGATCGCTCCAACAATTATAAACAACGCGATTATTAGACCGATGCGTATCATTCTAGATTTTATGTTTTTTTCGTCGTCTTCTTCCTTTTCAATCTTAATGTTCTTTGCCATGGAAAACTCTCGTAACAAATATTTTTAAAGCCATTATTCAGGTTTTATCGTTGGCAAAAATAAATCGGTATGTTTTTCTCTCTTCGAGAAGAGAAAAAAGGAATTTAAATATATAGGTGTTAGATTATCTTCCGCCCTTTCGGGCAAGTGGGAGGAGAGATGGAGCCTCTGGTGTACCATCTCCCTCTTTGGATCGGAAGCGTCTTCGGGATGGAAAGTTTTAAAAAAACCTACTTCTTAATTTATTCCACCGTTTTCTAAATGGTAAATGACAAATAGAGTATGTGGAGGTAAGAAATATGGCAACAAAGGAGCATTTGAATTTAGTCTTTATAGGCCATGTCGACTCGGGAAAGTCGACCTCAGTAGGAAGAATCCTATACGAAACTGGCGCGATTTCAGAGCAGCAGCTTAACAAGCTCAAGGAAGAAGCGGCCAAGGTTGGTAAGACGACATTTGAGTTCGCATTCGTCATGGATGAGCTAAGAGAAGAGCGTGAGCGTGGTGTTACAATAGATATCTCTCATAGAGAATTCGTAACCCCTAAATATCATTGTACTATTATAGATGCGCCTGGCCACAGGGACTTCGTTAAGAACATGATTACAGGTGCAAGTCAGGCAGACGCGGCGATTCTTGTCGTATCTGTAAAGGACGGCGTTCAGCCGCAAACAAAAGAGCACGCCTTCCTCGCGAAGGTGCTCGGCATCAACCAGATTGCGGTGAACATGAACAAGATGGACGCAGTCAATTATAGTCAAGCAGAGTACGAGAAAGTAAAAGGAGAGGTATCAAAGCTTCTTACTAGCATAGGTTATAACGTTGCGAACGTCAAATTCGTTCCATGCTCGAGCTATGTAGGGGACAACGTGACAAAGAAATCTCCAAACATGCCATGGTACACCGGACCAACTCTTCTAGAGATTATAGATACATTTGTTGTACCACCAAAGCCAAAAGACAAACCATTAAGGCTTCCGATTCAGGATGTCTTTTCAATAACCGGTCATGGCACAGTTCCTGTAGGGAGGGTTGAGACAGGTGTAATGAAACCCAACATGCAGGTTATAGTTATGCCCGCGGGTGTTAAGGGAGAGGTAAAGAGAATAGAAATGCATCACCAGGAACTTCCAGAAGCAGTGCCAGGTGATAACATCGGATTCAACCTCAAAGGCGTTGATAAGAAAGATATAAAGCGAGGAGATGTTGTAGGTCCGGTAGACAATCCGCCAACAGTTGCAGCTGAGTTCACTGCCCAGATAGTAGTGCTGAACCACCCGACTGCCATATCTGTAGGATATACACCAGTTTTCCATATTCATACAGCGCAATTTGCAGGGAAGGTAATTGAGATCATAGAAAAGAAGGATCCAAAAACAGGCCAACCGATCCCAGGTAAGCCTGATTTCATAAAAACTGGTGATGTAGCTGTTGTGAAAATCCAACCACTCAAACCAATTGTTATCGAGAAATTCGCAAACTTCCCGCCGCTTGGCAGATTCGCAATTAGAGACATGGGACAGACGGTGGCTGCTGGCGTTGTCTTAGATGTAACACCAAGAGCAATGTAATAATATATATAAGATATATTTTTCTATTTTATTCTATTTTTTTCTTCTCTTCTTCTTTTTCCTTATTCATAAAAAATTAGAAAAAGGAAATCCCATAGGGATTCCTTTTAAAGTGGGAGGATGACAGGAGAGAAAAGGTGCACATAAGGATGAGTGAGGGTTGAGAGGCGGGAGGTGACACCTTTTCTCTTCTCTGCCTTGCCAAATAAGTATGTATATTAAGGAAAGAAGAAAACCTTCTTTCCAACCTGTTTCTTGTGCAATAAGCCGCTGTCGCACAGTCGGTTTAGACGTGCGGATGCAGCATTCTTTCCGCGATAGTTAAACCTGTTTTTTACATCCTCTGCTGTTACCTTACCGCTTTCCTTTACAAATGCCAGTATCTCTTCGTCTATTTCTGGGAGAAGTATTTCGGTTTCTTCTGGTTCTTTCATTCTGCTTTCTATTGCTTCCAACTTCGCGAGTATGTTCTTGAGTATTCTATTGGTGTTCTCTCTTTCTTCGAGAAGCTTGTAAACGAGTTCTCCGAGAACAACCGGGTCGTTAAATTTATTGACGTTCTCTTCGATATCACTTTTTATCTCGCTCTTGAAGGCGCTGTTGGCATTAGGTTTATATATTTTATTATTGTTATCTTCCATTAACATCACCGTTTACGCTTCGCAAGCGTTGCTTTGCAATCGCGCCAAGATCGCGCGATTGTCATGATATAATCATGATACATTTATAAAGCTATCGTGATGCTTCCACATTCATTAAAAGGTGAACACTTTGGACTCTTTTAAGCAACTTGTTTTTTCTCTCCTTCAGCAGTTCAAAAAGAGAAATGAGAAGCAACTCAGGCATCTAAAAGACAGTTTCCTCAAGGAAGCTACTTTAAAGACAAGCAAACTCTATTTCGAGATTGCTGTTATTGCCTATGTCCTTTCAAAAATAACCTCAAAGCCGAGACTGATGGGGCGAGAATACCAAAGCGAACTGTTGCGCATAGAAAAATCCCTCGCAGAATTTGCAAGTGGCGTGGGAAAGTACGACGATGCAACCCTTCTCCGCCTTCTTAAAAATGTCGAAGAAAATGTAAATGCACTCGAAAGACTAGACCAGAGATTCTTTAGGGATTTGGTGTCGAAGGGAAGAATGAAACTTGCAGCCACGATGTACGCTCAGGGCGTTTCTCTCGGCGTAGCCTCCGAGATAAGCGGCATAGAAAAACAAGAAATACAAGAGTACGCCGGCAACACAATGATGTTTGACAGGGTGAAGGAAGAAGTCTCCATAGGAGAAAGAATAAAAAAGGCAAGAAAAATGCTCGGTGAATAATGTGAAAAACAAGGATTTAGTATGCGATACAAGTTCTTTCATATCCTTAACATCCTCCTGTCTTCTAGAAATTCTTTATTTTTTTGCGGAGAAATGCAAGGTGCGTTTTATCATCCCGCCGGGGGTGGAGGATGAAGCAATTCTCTATCCGATGAGTAAGGGCATAAAAAAATACCTTTTTTCGGCTATAAGGATGAAAGACGCGATAAACGATGGCGTCGTAACCAGAGTGGAAAAAGAAGGTACGGTATCAGAAGCCGAACTCATAATGAAGCTTGCGAACAATCTTTTCTACATGCGCGGAAGACCGGTCACTCTTATCCAGCGCGGAGAATCGGAGATGCTTGCACTTGCCCTAGAGCTTGATGTGAGGAACATTCTTGTGGACGAACGAACAACGCGATTACTGATAGAGTCGCCCTTTAAACTAAAAGAGCACATGGAAGAAGAATTCGGTGTTAACGTCATGGTAAACAGACGCAATATGGAGGAACTCTCAAAACGTATAGGTAATATGAACGTTATAAGAAGCAGCGAACTGGTAATATTAGCTTATGAATACGGCTTTTTTAACAAATACCAGAATATGGAGAAAGCAGCTCTCGAAGCTGCGCTTTATCGAATAAAATTTGCCGGTTGCAGCATAAGTTTCGAAGATATAGAACAATGCCTGAACCAGGTGAAATAGGTGCAGGAGTTCTTAGAAGGACCAGAATCCGAAAAGGTTCGTATAGTCGTAGACCATCGTGAAGACGAATATTTTGACGAATACCTAACTAGCATGGGCGCGGTGGTAAAGAGACAGATGCTGCCTTTAGGAGATTTTCTATGCTCTTCGAGATTGATTGTAGAGAGAAAAACAAGAGCCGACTTTGAGAGTTCTATAGTGGATGGAAGACTTTTCAGTCAGTTGCAGCAACTTGTTGAAAATTATCAACGAGTTGTCGTGATAGTAGAAGGGAAAAGAGAAGAGTCACCAGAGAGAATCAGAAAGGAAGCAGTGCTCGGTGCTTATGCATCCATCATGTCTGATTTTGGCGCCTCTTTAATATTCACAAAGGATATGCCAAGCACCGCTGAGATGGTGTTTGCTCTTGGTAAGCATGAGCAGCTTGCGAAAAAACAACCGATGAGGATTTTTGCGAAAAGAAAAACACTTACTCCATCACAAACTCAGCGCTCCATAGTAGAAATGCTTCCCATGGTTGGACCGAGGCTTGCAAGGGCAATGCTATTGCACTTCGGTAACGTTGAGAATATAATGAAGGCATCGCAAAAGGAGTTAGAAGCCGTGCCAGGTCTTGGTAAGAAAAGAGCAAGGATTATCCGTTCATTGCTCGTTTATACCTATAAAGAAGAAGAGGACGAATTAAGCACCTATTAATAGCCAAACACTATGCGCGCCAACATCATCTCTTCACTGGACTATCGTATAAAATAGTTGCCAATTGCACTGGCTATCTTCCTTCCACTGCCCTGCGATGAATAATTTAAGATAACCTAGATAAGGTACTCTCCCAATCACCCTCCCCTTTACGTTTTCTTGTGGAACTGGGTGATTGCGTAGTTCTGGCATGTTGCAGTATCCTATCTGTTGAATATCAAACATTGGATTATTATCTCCTTTTGTAAGGTAATATTCTTTCCCATTTACATTTATCTTGAAAAATGCTCGATGGACAATATCGCCAACGTTGGCGAACAGATCGCTTTTTTGAGGAGTATAAACAATCACGTCGTTAGAGATGTTCTGATAATATCTCACTCCGTTATATTCGACATATTCGAGACATATTGGATATTCTCTTATTTCCCTATCGTGGAATTTTGCTTCGCATACCGTGTAGTGGTACATGAATGGTCCTGTTCTTTCTATAACGCTTCTCGGGTCGTTTTTAAATTGCATACACAGCGGCTCTGTTTTGTAGCAGTTGCAATACGGATATAACGGCATCGGCAATGTATAATTTCCTTCGTTTGTTATTGCGATTATTGGACCACTGACAAGCGATTCAATCTCGCTGGCGCTCATGTTTATTTCATACGCCTTTACATCAGCCCCTTGAACTACTATAAAATCGCCGCGCTCGAGATTCGGGAGCATGCTGCACGAAACTACTGCTGAAATGGGCGTGCTTGTATTAAGCACCACCGAAGCCCCCACCCACATAAGAATTGCGACGATTACTGCTATTAACGTGTCTATAGCTTCGTGCTTCCATCCGTGCTTCTTAACGCCTTCTTTAATCTCCTTCCATACAAAATAAATAAGTTCGAACGCTATTAGAGCAGACATGATAATAAGAATAGTTCCGGTAATTTCGTTTTGCGGGTTTAATACCCCTCTTAAGATTATGTAGACTGAGAGCGTTCCAAGAATGATTATTATCTCTGTCGGTAACATTTTAGGATTTTCTTTTATGTCTTTCTCCATGTGCATGTTCCCCGTCGCGATTCTCTTATAAACCGGTTGCTTGAGACGCTATTTGGATATTTCAGAAAATTGTTTCTTAAATTCGTTTACCTCCTCTCTTATCTCATTAATTTTCTTTGTAAGTAATTCCGCTGGGTCTCCGTTTTTTGTCTTGACAATAAGATGAGGAGTGCCAACAACCGGATGCTGAATGCGATATGCGGCGAATTCTACGCTCTTTACCTCATTCAGCTTTTCGACGAGGAGATGTGCTATCGATTGGTCTGCGTCATCACCAAGGTCGATTTCAATCTCATTTTTTTCCTTGCGAAGAATTTTAATGGCCATAAATCTGCACCTTTTGTTAAATCTTACGTTTTATTCTTGGAAAAGAACTTCTTTTAAAGCATAGCGGAGAATATCACATTGGTGGCAAGGAATGAAAAGGCCGCTCGTTATACTATGCATAGACCGTGACAACGATATCTACGAAAAGACCGGAATAAGCGGTCCAATAATCGGCAGGGCAGCTAATCTTGATGCAGTAGTAAAACTGGCTCTTGCAGACCCTGAAGATTCAGACGTCAATGCGCTCTTTTACGCGCTGAAGCTTTACGACCAGATGGTAAAGGAGAAAGAACCGGTAGAGGTAGTTACGCTGACCGGGGATAAAGGTCTCGGCTACGTTGCAGACAGGAGGATAAGTTCCCAGCTTGACCGCATCACACGAGAGTTAAATCCTTCCGGTTGTATCCTTATTTCAGATGGCGCATCCGACGAAGAAGTTACGCCTATAATACGCTCAAGGTTGAAGGTGGATTCCACAAAGATAGTATTTGTTAAGCAGGCAAAAGAGCTGGAAAAAACATACTTTGTCCTACTCGAAAAATTGAGAGATCCTTATTATGCAAAGATAATTATAGGCATTCCGGCCCTTCTGATACTTTTGATTTCGCTTTCAGCATTTCTTGGCCTCGGATGGGAGCCGGTCGGAATAATAGTCGGCCTATACTTGTTAATAAGGATGGTTGGTCTCGACGAGATGATAATGACTATAATAAAAGACTTCAGATTCTCTATAGAAAAACCCGGATGGATAGGGTATATAGGAGGTATAGCACTCTTCATTATTGCCGGCTATGTCGGTTTTCAATCTTTCGAATCCCAACAAGCCAATCTTCCAGGTGAAAAGCTCGCAGGTTATGTGATGGGGAGCATAGTATGGTCAGTCTTTCTAGGCCTCCTTCTCATAATGCTCGGAAAATCTGTGGACGCGCTCATAGAAAAGAGAAAATACGAAATGACACGCTATCTTCTGTATACGATTGCTGCGGCCCTTTCTGCATTTCTTATATGGGTTGGAAGTCTATGGATAGTAAATCTAAATACACCGTACGTTGATTTCGGAACATTTCTGCTTACGCTTATTGTATGCCTTTTCCTCGGCTATGTCTCCAACTGGGCGATTAACATATACCGCCTGGACATCTTGAAGGACATGAAGTTGGAAGGAAAAGAAGCGGTTAGCGATCATGGCGTTTATTTAGGAAAGGTGGTTGGGGTAGACGTGAAAAAAGGAAAACTAATAATCCAGACGATTTTCGAAAAGAAATACTTCCTTCCACTCTCAGCGATAGTTGCTATAGATGAAAAGGTCGTCTTAAGGGCAGGAGATAGAGAGTAAAAGTTTCCGAAATTTCAAAAACTTTTTGCTTATTTTGGTAAATTTTTCGGAAACTTTTTTAATAGAAAGCGAGTGGTATCAACTGTCTTTCAGTTAACACGATGGTCTCAAATTTAAAATCTCTCAACTGTGTTCTTTTCTTTCCAGGACCTCCTATTTCGATTACTATCCTTCGTTCTCCTTTTTCTATGATATAGTCGGGAGATTTCTTCATTCCCTTTATGGTGAACACATGCCATCCGCGTTGTTTGAATGAAAATACTGCAAGATCCTCGCGCAATGCGCCTTTATCCGGTTTTATTCCTACTGCATCGCAAACTGCAGTGCGAAGTGCCGGGTGATAAAAAAGTAACTTTGGTTCGCCACGCACAAGCTTTGCGCCTCTCCCGAACGGAACGACGATACGGAGTATTTTCATTGCTTCAAGTAAGCGGACTATTTCATATGTTTTGTATTTTGTAAGTTCGAGATGCTTAGACATGCTATTCACGCTAAATTCGCCAGGTGGAGAGCTTGCAACAAGTGCGAGCATTCGTTCCATGCCGCGCAACATTTCACCATCAACCCTATTGAAGAAGGGGGCGTCTTCCCTAATTGATTTTCTTATGCTACTATAAAGAGCGGATAATGTTTTGTCCTTATAAGTGAAATAAATTGGAAAAGCCCCTCCAGTCATATACTCATCGAAATATTCGTAAAGCCAATTATTAAAAGCAAGAAAAGAAAGAGTGTCGTCAATATTACTCCAGCTTTCTGTGGCAGGAATTTTTTTTCCTTTAAGAGAAGAAAATTCTCTCAGGGACATAGGTTCAACTTCAATTATTTCATATCTTCTCTCTTCTGTAAAAGCAAGCGGAGCACTGCCAGAAACAACGATATCTATTCCAGGGAATTCGTCATACAATGCTTTTGTGTCCTTCTCCCAGTTTGTGCAGTAATGCACTTCATCTATAAGAAGAGTAGTATAACCTACCTTCACAAATTCTTTTCCTAAATCGTAAATCCTAAACTTTTCCACGTAGGGATGATCCATTGAAAAATATATAGCTCTCCTGTTTTCTACTCCACTCATCATTTGAAGAAGAGCAGTAGTTTTTCCTATCCCTCTAAATCCTCTGAGCACTTTTATTCTAGGTTCTTTTCCTAGATGAATAGCCGCGAGAAAATCTCTTTTCTCAAAGCCCTCTACGCTCTTAGCAAGATTTATCGCAATCTCCTTAATCTTCAGAACATCTATCTCTGTCATAGTACTATTTCAGCATGAATATTTATAAAGTTTCCGAAATTTCAAAAACTTTTTGCTTATTTTGGTAAATTTTTCGGAAATTCTATATGAAACGTGCTACCTAATCTCTATCCGAATTGTCTTTTCATCTTTTCAAGAATTCTCTTTTTCTCTTTCGAATCCTTCAACGCAGCCTTAAGGACATCAACTATATTTTCAACTGGGATGATGTTTACCTTTTCAAGTTTCTCCTTAGGAAGATAAACATCCTTAGAATTCGCCGAAGGGATAAGCACATTTTTTACACCGCTTTCAATTGCCGCTTCTATTTTTGCGGTAACTCCTCCAACGGGCAGCACCTTTCCGCGTATATCCAGCGACCCAGTCATAGCATAATCCTGTTTTACTGGTATTTCTGTTATTGCGGATATAACCGCAACCGCTGTAGCTATGGATGCGCTGTCCCCTTCTACTCCTTCATATGTCTGTATAAATTGAATATGGATATCCTTTCTTGAAATATCGGTTCCGACATGCTTCTTTATTATCGCGGAAACATTTTCCACCGCTTCCTTTGCAATCTGCCCGAGCTTTCCGGTTGCGATTACCTTTCCCTCGCTTTTCGATGCGGCTGGTGTGACTTCTGCCACCATGGGAAGGACGAGTCCGGCTTTAGAATCTCCAAGTACTGCGAGTCCGTTAACACGACCGATTGCAGTTCCGGATGTTGTTAACATCTGATATTCCTTTCTCATCTCTATAAGCTTCGTGCCAAGCTGGCTTTCTATCGTTCTAAATATTTTCTTAGCCTCTAAGACTTCTTTTTTTGTGACGAGTGACAATCCCCGCTCTCGTGCAATATCCCCGGCAGCACGCACAAGCCCGCCAAGTTCTCTGAGGTTGAGCGTGAACTTATTTCTGCGGCCGGACATCCTTCTTGCCTCCTCTATAATCTCCTCGACCGCATCCATCGCAAAATGCGGGATCCTTCCGTCCTTCTTCACTTCCTGTGCAACGAATTGGACCAACTTTTCTTCGTTTTCTGGCGTGTCGTCCATGCTGTCCTCAACGTAAACCTCATATCCTCCCCCTCTTATTCTAGAACGGAGGGCCGGATGAATCCTTGCCATGTCTGGGAGGTTGCCTGCAGCCACAAGTACAAAATCAGTTGGTACTGGTTGTGTTTTCACCAGGGCACCCGAACTCATCTCACTCTGGCCGGTAATCGGATATTTCTTTTCTTGCATTGCAGTCAAAAGCTCCTGCTGCCAGTTTATCTTTAGCGATGCAATCTCATCTATGAAAAGGACTCCTCTGTTTGCTTTGTGTATGGCTCCTGCTTCGACACGTAGATGTGGTGGAGTACCGAGACCGCCGCTCTGCAGCGGATCATGTTTTATATCTCCGAGAAGCGCACCTGCCTTTGTGCCGGTCGCATCTATAAACGGCGCTGTAGTTTTTCCTGTATTATCAACAAGGAGTTTTGGATTGATTATGTTCTCCCTAAAGGAAAACCTTCTTCCTAATCCAGCGGTTGCTGAAGATATAACATAAAGAAATCCAAGCCCAAGGAGGGCTGCTATAACAAACCATTTTGCGTTTTCAGGTATTCCTAGGAGAAATATGACCACATAGAGCACAACAGCACCTATAAGAAGAAGGAGGAGAGGACTTAGGCCGTGTTCTTCCTCCTCTGTTGCTTTTCTTTCTCTTGCTATTCTTCTACCGAGTCCAGGACCGAGCGCACTGGCTGGCTTTCCCTTTTTAATAGCCTCGAGTTCTGCTGGCGAATAATATTTCATATACTTTTTATGCGTTTTAAGATACTCATAATTCGGATACGTCTTTACTACTTCTATCAGCGGTTGATTTTCATCCTCAAGATTTGGATGCACAATTACATCCTCTAAATCTTCTACCGGCATAAGCTCTGCCATTGCCTGCGCCAACATGCTTTTACCAGTTCCGGGCGGGCCTATCAAGAGAACATTTCTCTTCTGTTTTGCCGCCTTTTTTACTATATCTACTGCCTTGTCCTGGCCTATTATTTGGTCTATTAATCTTTTCGGAACCTCTATCTCTGCAGTGCTTTGGAATTTTTTCAGGAAACCACCCTTACATTTCCGAATGCGATTCTTGGCGAAAAGAAACTTCCGCAACTCCTTCTTTTCTTTTCTATGTCTTTTATATCTTTAAAAAGATTAAATATATTTCCAGTTATCATAAATCCACTAACTGCTCTCTTTTCTTTTCCGAGGAGCATTCCAGCATTTATCTCCACTCCAAAATCTCCTGTAGTTCTATTCGCAGTGTGCGTTCCGTGAAGGGCGTAAATGAGTAAAGTGTTTTCTTTGTTATACTCTTCTTCTAGATTTTCGATATTCCCGGTTGCTATTTCTATATTTGAGTTTCCAGGCATCGGCGGCGTTGAGAAGGCTATCCTATTGCAGTATCCATCGCTTTCTATTCCTTCTAAAAACGCAGTTTCGCGGTCATAGATGAAATTCATTACAACACCTTTCTCGATAAGTGGCCTCCTTCTAGCAGGTACTCCTTCGTCATCGAATGGTCTTCCCGCTGTTCCGCTTAGTGTTCCATCATCGTATAAACTCAACTTTTCATTAAAGAAGAGTTCGCCTTTCTTCGTCGCAAGGATGCTTATTCCTCTTCTTTTCCAATCTCCTAAAAATGATGGTAGTAGGATGTCGAGGAGGTCCATTAGGGTCTCCGGCCCCATTATAACCGTGTATATCCCCGGGTCTGGTCTTTTTGGTTTTCTCATTTCCCTTGCCATCTCAGCGGCATGTAATCCCATGCTGTAATAATCCTGAGGAAGATGGGTAAACGCATTAGAGTAAAATCCAAAACCGTCTTCGTCCATGACTTCTGCGTATATAGAGAGAACGGTGCAACTATACTCTCCTTCGAGTTCATTGGTATTCTCAATTCTCGTTTCTTCTTCGGAAGTGCTGACTATTATCTTCGTATTCTTAGAATATTTTTCTGCACCGTTTCTTACCTCTTCTAAGATATTCTTCAATTCAGTTTCATCCATGTTCGCTATTTTTCTATCGTAAATGTCAACGTTCGGAAAGGTGGCTTTTGGGGCGAATGAAAAATTAGATTGTGGTGAAAATTTTGATGCCATCGCTGCTTTCTCAAGCGATTTTTTTATTTCATTTTCGTGCGCGCAGTACGCAAAGCCAACCCTCCCATCCTTAAGAACTCTTATTCCGTATCCCGTTATCTCATCGTACTCCCTTGGTTTTATTTTTCCTCCATAAAGCATAAGCGAGTAGGAGGTTGTTTTCGAGAAATAAATCTCTTGAGGAAAGGAAAACATAACGTTTTATTTTATTTTGTAGTTTATAATAGTTATGGCCGAAACGAAAAGGCTTTTTGTGGCAGTGGAATTGCCTTCGGAATTAAGACACAGATTGCATTTACTTACAAGGGAGTTACCACAGGACGCGATAAAAGCGGTTGAGGAAGAGAATATTCACATAACCCTAAAATTTCTCGGAGATGTGCAAGAGGAGAAAATAAAGGAGATAACCGAGCGCCTTGGAAAAATATCCTTTTCACCATTCCACTGCACTGTCAGTGGCGTTGGCGTTTTTCCAAATCAGGACTACATCCGCGTTGTATGGGCCGGTCTGCAAAACAACGAGATATCTCTACTTGCTGAAGAGGTAGAGCGTGCGCTTAGCGGAATCGGTAAGAAGGAGGACAGAGAATTTCTGGCGCACATAACAATAGCGAGGGTTAGAAAAAAGATAGATGTAAGAAATTTTCTGAGTAAACATGCGAATGAAAGCTTTGGAGATTTTTATATCTCTGATTTTGTTCTTATGGAAAGCCAACTTGGCAGGGAGGGGCCGACTTATACTGTGATTAAAAAGTTTACTCTCGAAAATTAATCGGTGTTTTTATGACCACTCTTGATAAGGCGATAATAGCCGCTTATGAAAAAGGAGGGAAGAGGTTTGAGATATACGTAGACCCAGATGCGGCACAGGCATATCGCGAGGGTGTGAAAAAGGATTTGAAGAACATACTTGTTGCGGAAGAGGTTTACTCGGATGCTAAAAAGGGAGAAAAGGCAAAGACAAGCGATGTGGAAAAGACATTTGGCACTACTGATATTATGCAGATTTTAGATTTTATCCTAAAAAATGGCGAGATTCATCTTACTACAGAGCAACGCAGGAAAAAGGTCGAAGAGAAAAGAAAGCAGATAATAGCAATAATCGCGCGAGAGGCTATAGACCCACGCACGAATGCTCCTCATCCAATAATACGAATAGAAAATGCGCTGGAGGAAGCAAAGATACATATAGACCCATTCAAGGATGCAAGGGAACAATTAGAGGATGTTGTTAAGGAGCTTAGGGTTCTGCTTCCGCTTAAGTTCGAAAAGATAACTGTCGCAGTAAAGGTTCCCCCTACATTCGCGCATAAATGCTACGGTACGCTTAAAAATTACGGTATAAAGAAGGAGCAATGGCTTTCCGATGGTAGTCTAATAGTCGTGGTTGAGATATTCGCAGGATTGCAGGGCGAATTTTACGACAAACTAAATAAAATGACAAACGGAACAGTAGAAACTAAGGTAATAGAAGGTGGCAAATTTTGAATATCACTAAGATACGGGAAGGATTATACGGGATAGGGGGTGGAATAGCTACAAAGAACCTTGTCCCTCGTGTAAAGGTTTATAATGAGAGGATCGTTAAGCAAGGGGAGGTAGAGTATCGAATTTGGAATCCATTCAGAAGCAAGCTCGCCGCTGCTCTGAAAAATGGATTGAAAACCTTTCCCTTTACTGAGAACACTAAGGTTCTTTATCTTGGTGCGTCTACAGGAACGACAGTGTCTCATTTGTCTGATATAATAGTTAATGGGGAGATATACGCTGTTGAGATATCTCATCAGGCAATGAGGTCCCTACTTAGAGTAGCAGAGCAAAGGGAAAACATAATTCCGATTCATGGAGATGCGCGAAAACCTCAGGAATACGAAGAGGTAGGGAAGGTGGATGTAATCTATCAAGATGTCGCACAGCCCGATCAGGATGAAATACTAATTGCGAATGCAAGGATGTTTCTGAAAAAGGATGGCATCGCAATGATTGCGATAAAGAGCCAGAGCATAGATGTAACCCTCAAACCAAAAGAGGTTTTCGACCGTGTAATAAAAAAGCTCGAACAGCATTTTGAGGTCCTCGAAAAGATAAAACTTGAGCCCTTCGACAAAGACCATCTGTTTGCCGTGCTAAGGTTTAAGGGCTGACTGTTTTAGAGTTGTTCTTAATTCTTAACAGTAATTCTTTGCCCGCATCTTCGTCGTAGATGGCGCTTGCCTCTCAAGACAGGACTTTGCTTCCAATCTGTAAGCAGAGTTTCAATTTTTGCGTAATTATTGAAACCAGAGTTTCAATTTTAGCAAAGCTTAAAAACAGTTCGGCGTTTTACATAATCATGAAAATAGAAGACATCGTGTTGCAGAATCCATGGTGGAAGAGTGCTGGCTGGGAAAAGGCAGATCGTGATCTGAGACAGCTCGAGGGATTAAAATACATCTACGATAGAAAGGAATATCTACCGCACAAAAATGGCGTTTTTATTCTCTACGGACCGAGGCAAGTAGGAAAAACAACATGGATAAAACAGAGAATCTCAGAAATGCTGAAGGGAAACACATCAACCAATGTATTTTACATGAATAGTGAAATGGTAAGGGACCGATTTGAGCTTTACGACGCAATAAAAACAGTAATCAGCCTCTATAATCCAAAGGAAATGTTCATAGACGAGATAAGCGCGGTTGAAGAGTGGGAAAGGGCAATAAAAACCTTTGTGGATGCAGGACTGCTGGAGGGCAGACGGCTTGTCCTCACAGGTTCAAGCTCTGTGAATATAATGAAAAAGGCTGAAAGATTGCCTGGCAGAATGGCTCAAGGGCAGTATAAATTTCGTTACTACCCACTGAGCTTCAAGGAAGTGGCTAGGGTATATGGGATAGAAGTAAAAACACCGCATGAAGCAATGGCACGCTTGGATGAGCTCAACAGCATCCTTTATGCTTATTTTCTGCACGGTGGTTTTATAAAAGCAATAAACAGCCTTAACAAAGAAGAAGTGCTTGGTGAGAATATTTTTTCTTTATATTCAGCATGGATAGACGGCGAACTGGCAAAGATAAAGAGATCTCCGGAAACTGCTACACATATAATGGACGGAATCGCGAATGCCATGACCAATGATGTATCATGGAGCTCACTTGCAAGAGGGATAAGCCATCCAACCATTGCAGAATATATAGAAATACTGAAAGACATGTTTGTGGTGGATTATATTGAGAAGTCAAAACGGGCAAAGGCAGGGGCGCCAAAAAACAAAAAGATATATTTCACCGATCCGTTTATATACTGGCTTAGCCTTTTCAAAAGTAGAAAAATAATTTCTGCAGGAAAAAGTGACATAGATGAAACAACTGCAGGAAAACTAGCAGAGCTCAGTGTTTACAAAAACATAAAACAGCATCTCGATTTGAAACTCGGAGAGAACGAGTTCGATTCCAGGAGATACATTCATTTTGAAAAAGAGCGCACCGGCGAAACTGATTTTGTCGTGGACTACGGAGGAAGGACATTCAAGCTTGAGTCGAAATTCGGAAAAACGATTAAGGAGAGGGAAGGAATTGTGTATCTGACAAAGGACACATTCAGCGATAACAAGCTTCCCCTCTCAGTTTTCCTTATGTTTCCAGAGGACAGCCTACAGCTGTTGAAATTGTAAACCGTGCTCCTTCAAAGAGAATCTGAAAAGCCTAAGAGTGCCTGAGGCTACCTCTTCTAACAGTGTCGCCCTTTTCCGTCCTTTCGACTCTCTTCCATTCCATCGGCTCCTTCTCATTCAGCGGATTTGGAAGTCCTTCCTTTTCCTTAACCCTTGCGTGAACCTCATTCGTAAGGGATTCGAGTTTTTCCAATAGTTTTCTTCTTTTCGCCAATAAATCCCTGTCTTTTCCCATTGTCTTATTTTCCTTCCTCGCTGTACGGAATGCACCTTTGTAAAAATTCATGATTGTAGTCGTAGTGCTTCTTATTGTTTCGAGTGCTTCCTCAAATTCTCCTTTCT
>Ga0078972_1003540_pt1 | contig 46343 bp, 45 predicted proteins | sample YelNatPaOPGAMG01_FD_67568 | JGI IMG/M metagenome (GOLD analysis project Ga0078972, IMG submission 67568) | Hot spring thermophilic microbial communities from Obsidian Pool, Yellowstone National Park, USA - OP-RAMG-01 (SPADES assembly) (version 2) | ecosystem: Environmental > Aquatic > Thermal... | reverse complement strand
ACACGCCCTTCGCTTTAGTGAAACTTTTCGATTATGTAACGCTTGATCTGCGGTGGGCTATTCTCTATAACGAGCTGGACTCTCTCGAGTTGATTGTTGATAAAATAGTAAATGTCCATTTGCGGGGAAAGCTTTGGCAGGGCAAATGGGTTTTAGATCATCCGGGCTTCGATTTCTATGGGGCTTTGAAAAGAATAAGGAATAACTGGGGGTATGAAGGGCCGCTGACTATGGAGCCCGACGGCACAGTCGATGGTCCATTCGACAGTTCGTGCTTTCATAGCTTTATTGAAGCCATGAAAACACTGTGCATCCTGTAAGTATCCTTAATGCTTCAGGGTTGTGAAAAAAGTAATGTAAACAAGTTCGAGTTTTTAACCGAGATTCCACGGTTAAACAGAGAATTACTACATGAGCTTTAACCCATGTTCTTCCAGTGGCTTGAAGTGCTTTGTGTTGAACGTGTAGAGCTTCGCGTTATTGTTTATCGTCATGGCGGCTATCATGGCGTCCATTCTCCGAACGGGTTTTCCCCTTAGCTCTGTTTTCAGCTCCAACTCAGATGCTAGGATCGCGTCTTCCTTCCTATAGTTTAAAACTGGTAGTCTCAGGACGTCCTTCACTGGCTTAGCATACTTGCTTAACCCGTAGAGAACTTCGTGAAGGTTAATGACGGTTATGCATATGAGTTCACCTTTTTCGATAATTTTCTTCAGGGCCTCCCCGCCTTTTGTAGAGTTCTTGTCGAAAATCTCGATTAAAACATCTGTGTCTAAAACAATCATGTTCCGCGCTCAGCCCTATGCAAGTAGATCTCTGAGAGGAGTCTCCCCTTATCCTTAATCTCAACACAGCCTCTAAGCCTTACTAGAATATCAGTAGGATTGGTTTCCTCAATAAGTCTTTCAAGAAGCTTGCTGAAGCTTTCACCCTCCCGTTTAACAGCTAACAGCCTTCTGTAAACGTCTTCTCTAATGGTTATGGTTTTAACCAATTAACCGCCACTGCAAATGTTAAGTTTAAACTTAAATATAAACTTATCGAAGAGAGGCATCATTAGCGCCGCGTAACCTACCATATAGCAGGCATATCTTGGATTACGCCGAACAGGATAACGATTTTCACAAATATTGTTGCATTCTTCATAGCAGCACTATTCTTACTAGGCTATGTGAAGATCGCGGTAATTTTAGCCTATTTGGTGGGGATATTAGATGGGCTTGACGGTAAGTTAGCTAGGGCAAGAGGAATATTAACTAAACTTGGCTACATTGAACATACTTTCGATATGCTTTATGAACAGACATTGTATGCTTGTTTCGCCTTAAGCCTATATTTTTTGGATAACAATCTTCTTTCACTCATACTGGGTTTATGCATGCTTCTTGCAGACAGCTTTGTGAGACACTGCTACATGCAGTTTAAGGAAACAATGGGAAAGGCTTTAACAGCATACACGAACTTTGACAGGATCTTTGCTAGGATAGATGGAAGGAGAAACGTGTATGTCCTTTACATGATACTGTTCTCATGGTTACCTTGGCTGGGAAAACCCCTTTACGCTATGTATGCGATGCTAATACATTCTTCAATCACAGCTGTAGTGTATGCAATAAGAGCTGTTCAACACATGAGCGCTGCAGATAAGGCAGAAGGATTAAAGGGATTTCTTAAGCTGGTAGGAAAATCGTGATTAAAAAGTTTCAGCGTTCTTATTTATTTTTGACTGTTACTATACTTCTCCCTTAAGGTCCGTAACATCTGTTTCAACTCTTCTCTGGAAGGGAAGCTTATAGCTCCGGCAGGACACCTGTATTTGCATGCTTCACAGCCCACGATGCATTCGTATGGTTGGGAAACCACAATCTTGCCTCCTTGTCTTGAATATACTCCATGCATGCAGAACTCGGCACAGGACCCGCATTTAATGCATAGATCCGGGTTTATCCTGGGATACCAGTCTATCTCTTCCCTCGGCGGCCAGAGGTTTGCTTTACTCATCTTCACAACCTCCAATTTTAACTAGCAGTTAATTTTTCAATTGTTTCAGCAACTTTCTTCATGGCTTCAGGGGTCTCCATGTTTCTTAAGTCTAATGAGACCACTTGCTTATCGAAGTCAAGACCTTTTTCAGTGAAAACATCCTTGAACATTTTTCTCTGCATTCTTGGGTCGCATCCACCAATCACGTAAATCCCATCTTTATCCCCGTCTTTCAAGAGGTCTCTTAGGAAATTGTCTCCATCCGTGACGCAGAGCTGCGGGTGAACAATAGCGTACTCAACATCAAGCTCATTCCTAACGAAGTTTATTAGTTTCCACAGCTCTAGTTTCGCAAATCCTGGGCATTCTCCAGTGCAGAAGCACATTATGAATCTGGGACGGTTTTTAGCACTCTTCATCTTGAGGGCCGCAACTTCCAGTGCGGTTTTTAAATCTTTCCCTGAGGGTTTATTTTCTAAACTAGCGAGAGCAGGCTGTACGCTCAAAATAAGTGTTGAAAACACTACTAGTACACGGGATGTTTAAAATTTTTCTTAAGATTTTTAATCCACCGTATTTGAGCTTTAAAGCTTTGCTTCATCGATGATTATCTGTGCTATTCTCTGAACATCCGCCTCATATATGTCAAGGGTCGGTACTTTCCGTAGATACTTAGATATGTCGATCTCGTAGTCGATTCTTCTCCCAGCGTTTTCCAGCACTTTCGAGGCGCATCTGTTGCTACACCCGTTTATGACAATGTTCATCTTTGCTCTGCCAGCTATATCCAGATGCGGTTTCGAACCTGCGGCGACAGCAGTTGTGCAGCACATTCTAGCCTTACCCATGTTTGTGAGCAAGACCCCTACTTCATGCCCTATTTGGCCGACGTTTGCAGCTCCGTCGCAAACCCAAACCATGTTTTCACGCTCCGCAACCTGATGGCAGAGATTAAGAATTTTAGGTTGAATATCTGCTTTTTCTCCATTCATTACTTATTCACTCCTCCCTTTGAGGCGGTTATTGCTTTTATCTTCATCCCGAATATCTTCGGGGTATGCGGTCCCCGTATTCATACTGTTTTTATTTAAGAATGCTTCTATTTTCTCCGTAATCTTCATGAATTCTTCTACCGCTGGAGAATCAGCCTGACTGGTTATGAAGGGCAAGCCCTCGTCCGAGGCCTCGCAGATACTTGGATCCAAAGGTATCTTTCCGAGTAAAACAGTGTCCAGCTCCTCCGCTATTTTTTCTCCTCCTCCTGTTTTGAAAACATCTATCCTAGTCCCACAGTTAGGACATATTAAGCCACTCATGTTCTCAACTACACCTATGACGGGTATGTTCAGCTCCCTAGCGAACACCACTGCCTTCTTAACCACATCTTGAGAAACCTCTGAAGGTATTGTGACGATGACTACGCCATCCATCTCTGGCAGAAGCTGCATAACGCTCAGAGCCTCGTCCCCAGTGCCGGGAGGCAGGTCTATGAGAAGAAGGTCAAGCTCTCCCCAAGTGATATCGGATAAGAACTGCTTGATGGCAGACATCTTAAGGGGGCCGCGCCATATGACCGGTGTCTCCTGGCTTGGCAACAGGAAGTCGATTGAAACAACTTTAATCCCCAGAGGGCCCTCCGCTGGAAAGGCTCCTAATGGGCCTGCTCTCAGAACCTTCCCCTTCATCCCCAACATCCTAGGGACGCATGGGCCATGAATATCCGCGTCCAGAATACCTACCTTCCCCGGAGTACTCTTCTTAGCGAAGGCCACTGCTAGATTTATCGTCACCATTGTCTTCCCAACTCCTCCCTTGCCGCTGATCACTGCAACCTTATGCTTCACCCTGCTCATTCTTTCCCTAAGCTTCTTCTCCTGCTCCTCCAACTCTGCCTTTTGGAACCCGGTATGCCGCCTATCTTCAACACGCGCATCTGTTAGATTGTTCTTCATGCCCAAGTTTGAATCATAAACAATATTTATCTCTTCCGTTTAAAATAGAAACTAGGCATGGATGAGGTAGATAGGAAGCTGATATCTCAGCTGCAGGCTAATGGACGCATGACCCTGGAGAAACTTGGTAGAATAACGGGTTACACGAGCATGGGAGTTAAGAAAAGGCTTGAGAAGCTGATTGAAAACAAGGCGGTTAAAGTGTCGGCTCAGCTGAACCTGAAGTATTTCGATATGCGTTCAGCCATTATTCTGATTGAAACAGACGGGGTTGAAACCATGGAGAGGATTCTTAAACGCTTTGAAGAATGCCCGCGGATAGTCTATATTTTCACGATGATCGGAGGATACAACATGATGGCCCTGATAATGGCTGAAAACCAGGGGACTCTGGAGAGCATATCCATGGGAAAATGCTCGTTGAGAAGCGGAAGAGGAATACGTAGATCAGAGTTTTATCAGGTAAAGGAGATTAGTTATTCTCCGCTCATACCAGTCAGAATACATTTGGCACATAGAAGGTTGAAAGAGGCACCGTGCGGTGCGAACTGTAACTCCTGTACCCGGTATAAGTCTGAGGAATGCGTTGGATGCCCGGCAACCGAGTGTTACCGAGGCAGCCTCTAGCCTTCTCTCCTATATGGAGAGCCTAATGCTGCAGGTGCACCAAGTCTCTTCTTCATGAATCCTATCGAACTTACCGCCAAAACTATGATTGTGGCAACGTAGGGTAGTGCGCCGAGAAGACTGGCTGGAACCCCGTACTCCTGCAGGTGAAACTGGAGGACTTCAACACCCCCGAAAAGAAATGCGCCAAGCATGCTTCCAATAGGATTCCACAGTGAGAATATTGTTAACGCTAGGGCTATCCATCCCCTGCCCATCATTACACCCTCCCTCCAACCGGGAGTATAGGAGAGAGTCACATAAGCGCCTCCAAGGCCTCCAAGCATCCCTCCGAGGAAGACGCATAAATACCTAATCAAGTACACATTGACCCCAGCGGCGTCAGCTGCCTCAGGCTTCTCCCCTACAGTCCTTATGACTATTCCAAGCCTCGTTTTAAATAGGATGAACCACATTGCTATTGAAAGCACCATACCCAAGTACATGACTGGATCATGACAGAAAAACCCTCCGGCGAAAGGTATTTCAGATAACACTGGTATTTGAAGCACTGGAAGCCTGTCTGTAAGAGGCTGACCAACATATTTTGCCCCCAAGAGGCTGCTGACCCCTGTCCCAAGCATCGCGAGGGCTAGTCCTGAAACAGTCTGATTAGCTCCGAGACTTATGCTTGTGAAAGCATGTATAAGGGAGAACAGCCCCCCGGCAATCATTGCTGAAACTAAGCCTATCCACACGGATCCTGTGACCAGTGTTGCAACGAAGCCTGTTAAGGCTCCGATCGTCATCACGCCGTCCAGCCCAAGGTTTAAGACTCCTGATCTTTCACAATATACTTCGCCAAGGGTTGCGAGCATTAATGGTGTCCCAGCTTTAACAGCCTCAGCAAGTATTGAAGCCGTTATATCCAAAGTCTTCTCCCACCTGCCTCCAAAACAATCCTGTATCTAACCAGAACCTCGCCGCTTATGACGAAGAGAAGAATCATCCCGTTGAAAACATACACAAGGCTTGACGGTAGCCTGAGCGAAACCTGTATGGCGTCACTGCCCACCATCAATCCGCTTATGAAGAACGATGCTACTAGTGTTGCCACCGGGTTTAGTCCCCCAAGCCAAGCAGGGATTATCGCAGTGTAGCCGTAGCCTGGGGATATGCCTCTTATAAGCCTCCCATGTATGCCAGCAACCTCTCCTACTCCAGCTATTCCAGCAAGACCTCCGCTCACCAGCATTACAAACAGAATGCTCTTAGACACGTTTATTCCAGCATACCTAGCCGCCTCAGGATTGCTTCCAACAACCCTAGCCTCATATCCGATTCTAGTCCTGCTTATCAGTATATAGAGAAGAAGCGTTGATGCAAAGAGTAGGATAAGAGTGTAGTAGTGTATTCTCGTCCCCTCTAGGAAGGGGAACCTAGCGTAGCTTGGAAAAGGATCTGTCTGAGGGAAACCCCATTGAGCCAATCCTCTCCAAGGACCTGTTACAACATAATCAAGCAGCTTTAAGGAAATGTAGTTCATCATGAGGGTGACTATGACCTCGTTAATGCTGAGTTTCGCTTTCAACAGAGCAGGCAGTAGCGCCCATGCTGCCCCAGCGGCGAAGCCTGCGAACAGCATTGCAATAACACTAAGGCTTGGAGGAAGATTAGCGTAGAGGGCAACCCATGTTGCAGCCATCGAGCCAAGTATAAGCTGGCCTTCAGCACCTATGTTCAATACCCTTGCCTTATATGCTAGGGATAGCCCTACCGCGCATAATCCTATCGGTAGGGTTTTCACCATTGTCTCGGAGAAACTATATGGGCTTCCGAAGGCTCCTGTGAAAATTCTGAAGTAGGCATCCACCGGGTTAACACCGTAGGCCGAAAATAAAATGCCTATGAATGGGAGGGAGAGAAGCACGGCAAGTATTCTGGTAAGTATGCTAAGCCTCCTAGATATGGCGGGCCTCTTCTCCAAACTTATTCTCATCTTTAAATTCATTTCTTCAACACCCTCATTCCAAACTTGTTAATGCGCATGACTACGATCCTCCACCCGTCATCGCAAGACCAACTTCACTGACCGAAGCCCCCTGCTCGAACTCCCTTACGATCTTACCTCCTCTCATTACGATTATCCTGTTGCTTAACGCTAAAACCTCCTCTAAATCCTCCGAGACAAGTAGGACACTGCTACCTGAGGACCTAAGCCTATGGAAAACCCAATGAACGTAGTTCGTGGAAGCAACATCCAATCCTGAAGTAGGATTGCTGGCTACAAGTATCTTCGGGCTTATTGAAAGCTCCCTCGCGACTATAAGCTTCTGAATATTTCCGCCGGATAGCAGGCTTACTGGAGCATCTACGCTTGGAGTAACTATCTCAAACTCTTGGACAAGTTTCTCCGTTTCTCTTCTTATCGCATTCCTATCCATGAACATTCTCTTCGAAAACCTTTTACTGTGCTTCATAACCATGTTGTCGGCAACGCTTAACTCAGGTGCCACCCCATACCTGAACCTGTCTTCAGGAATATGTGCGACACCGAGACTTATGATTCTCTCCGGAGGACTGTTAGTAACATCTACTCCAAGTATTTTAACAGAGCCTTTCAAAGGCTTTCTTAAGCCGGTGATCGCTTCAACGAGCTCCTTCTGACCGTTTCCAGCAACTCCTGCAATTCCTAGAATCTCCCCCTCCCTGAGGCTTAGGGAAACATCCCGCACCGCTATAACCCCCCTATCATCTAAAACCCGTAGGTTCTCAACCTCTAAGACTGGTTTTAAACCTGTTTTCAATCCTTTTGCCTCAGGCTTGAATTCCAGAGATTTGCCGACCACCATGCTGACCAGGTCAAGCCTACTCGCCTCACCGGGTTTAACGTCTGCCGCCACAATCCTACCCTTTCTTAAAACGGTTATGGAGTCGCTGACCCTGAGAGCCTCATCAAGCCTGTGGGTTATTAGAATGATTGACTTGCCTGCTTCAACCATTTTTCTCAGTGATTTGAAAAGTTCTTCAGATTCAATCGGCGTTAAAACGGATGTGGGTTCATCTAGAATAAGAAGCCTAACATCCCTGTAAAGCGTCTTAAGTATTTCAACCCTCTGCTGCTCTCCGGTTGAAAGCTGCCAGATTCTTGCGTTAAGGTCAATGCTTAAACCATATGTCTTCGACAACTCTGTAATCCTGCTCTTAATCCTGTTGACAGGTATTCTCAGCCCTTCTTCAAGACCCAGAGCAATATTCTCCAGAACCGTAAGCTTGTCGACCAGCATGAAGTGCTGGTGAACCATGCCTATTCCTATTTTCAAAGCAGTGTTTGGCGAATCTATGTTGACTTTAAGACCATCCATAAATATCTCTCCAGCGTCAGGCCTATACATACCGTATAATATTCTCATCAAGGTTGTTTTACCAGCACCGTTCTCGCCGAGAAGAGCATGAATCTCCCCGGGTTTCACTTTAAAATCCACCTTATCTAGTGCAGTAACAGTAGGAAACTTTTTCACGATTCCACGCATTTCGACAAGATAGTTATGGTTGCTGGTCAAGCCTTGTCAGAACCTTGCTGAGAAAAAATGTTGGAGAGACGGTTTTCTGGGGATCATCCTGATGGTGATCCTATTATGTTGTCTAGGAACCAGTTCATCTGCTCTGTGAAAAGCTGCGCTATCGTTGCCCTCTGGCCTTCTGGAATCTTAATGTTCCCATTCTGATCACTGATTGGACCGACGAACGGGTCGAAAGGTATGTTGGCATCCTTCATTAGCGTAAGCCTGTTAATAACAGCATCGTACACGCTTACGGATTGACCCGGTAGATACTTGTTCCTTAACTCGTCGACAAACTTCGGGTTTATTGGCACACCTGGCTTGCCTCCAAGCTCCACCGCACCCTCCTTAAGCAACCAAAGGTAATCAACGTTAGCCAGATTAGTATTGTTGTATATCCCCATCCTTGTCTTCATAAGTATGTCAGCATAGATTACTTCCCAGTGGACCATCTGGCCGCTTACAACAACATCAGGACCAACGTCCTGCATCGGACTGTAGTGTGAGAACACGTAGAGCTGCTTCCCCTCCTGATACTGTTGCTGTGCGAACTCAACTATGGCTGTAGAGTCCTCGGTGAAGGCAAGTGTATCAACGCCGAGGCTTACGAGTGATTGAGCAGCCTCCCTAGCGTGAGTCGGGTCATACCATGCGAAAAGCCACCTGACGTAAACTCTTGCATCAGGATTAGCCTCTTTAACGCCCAAGGCGAACGCATTGATATGTCTTAGAACCTCAGGTAGCGGGTAGGCAGCCACATAACCCACCTTGTTGGTCTTAGTTAAAGCACCCGCCATCAGACCGTTCAGATAATACACTTGGTAGAAGTCAGCAAAGTATGTTCCGGAGTTAGGAAGCCTTCTGAAACCACTGCAGTGGAAGAACATCTTACCAGGATACCTTTCAGCAACTTCTATCGTCGGGTCCATGAACCCGAAGCTGGTTGTGAAAACAATGTCAACATTCTCCTCTGTAACAAGCCTCTCAATATACCTTGCGGCATCAGCCTCCGGGACAGATTCCACGTACACGGTTTCAAGCCAAGGAAACAGTTTCTCAACCTGTCTCCTAGCCTGATCGTGTGCAGCAGTCCACCCGAAATCTTCGACCGGGCCAACGTAGATGAACCCTGCCTTAAGCTTCCTAGTGGTTAAGCTGACATTCTGCTGAAGCTGATTATAAATTGCTTGAAGCTCAGTGTATTGCGACTCAGGAACTTTGCCGATGCCTCCAGCAACATATCCTATGATGATGCCTACAGCAAAGAAGAGGGCTATGAAAAGAACCATCATCCCGCTAAGCTTGGGTAGGCTTGTTTTTAACTCGTAAACACGAGTTTCCTCATTGCTCATTTTATATCCGTAAATTCGGTGGAAAATGAAGCATTTAAGTTTTTACGAGAAATGTAGGTAAAAAGGGTTTTGAAGAATTTACATAGAAATGTTAAACTGTGTTCAGCCGGAATGATTGTTACAGTTTAACATAAAGCGACAATCATATAAAAGGAGAGCAGCACACACCTCTTTTGAATTCCTGATCTTGGGGGACTGAAACAGACAGATTACGCTATTATAGCAATAATTGGTCACTTTCCTATTTTAAGGCTTAGGTAAAACCTCTTTTACTAGAGTCTTTTCCACGTAGCTATTTATAATCAACCCTGATTTTATAATGGTTTTAGTGGAGAAGATGGGAGAGAAGGAAGAGGAATTTGAGGGTCTTGAGCAAGAAGTCTTTAAAGCACTGGACCATCAGAAGAGACGAGATATCATCAGATATGTTGGTGAAAAGAAAACAGCAACCTTCACAGAGATTCTTAGCGTAAGCAAAGTGCCTGATAGCCCAACCCTTTCCTATCATCTTAGGATTCTTACACCCTTTATAGAGCAACGGAATGGAAAATATCATCTTACGCCTATGGGGAGAGACGCTTACAGCCTTCTACTGAGGACAGCATCATATGATAAACTTGCACTGCTCCATAAAAATAAGCATAAGGTTATATTGGGGAATACTGTGATCTGGGCTGCAGCGATTCTTGCTGGTGCATTTTTGAAGGCAGATTCCATGCTTTTGATAATCCTCTCGTGCTTAGCTGGTGTAAGCTTATCAATGATTTATGAATTGTTTGAGTAACTTCTTTCATTAAAAGAACCTATACATTTGTGTCCCTTAAATTTGAAACCTATGGTTGAGGAGCCTTTTAAGTTCCTCTTCGTCTCGCAAAGTGTAAATGTGTTTCGGCTTTAACTGTCCTAGAGACCTGCCTTCATTAGCTCTTCTACTTATCTCCTCCCGAATAGCTTTATAGGCTGAAGGCTTGGTAATTATGAAGTCCATCATTTTAAGCTCGTACGCTATGCTTACGCTGAAGTCGCATTCATGAGCAAGGTTGTTGAAAATCTCGGCCTTAAAAGCTTCCTCATTTTCAACCTCTTTCTCAGGTATGACTAGGAAAACCAGTTTTCCAGGATTTCCTTTCACACTATACAGCTCCCACCATTTTACGTTCGGCATCTTGATCAGAGCATCATTAACCTGCCTAGTGTAGATTCTCCCCCCGATGAAAGCACCCATCTCCTCAGGAACCTCGAAGTCCACGAGGTCAACTGTCCTGCCGAGTATTTTCACCCTTGGAAGAGTGAGAGTAAGCTTGGCTTCTCCCACCTTCACGCTCAGCCTGCACATGGGGTCCAAAACCTCTATTAAGTCTCCGGTGGGATATCTTATCAATGGAAGGCATTCCCCTGGACGTGTAATTATGAGCTCACCTCTCATTCCTTTCTCCCATCTAAACCATGGGACAGCGTCAACATTGTAATCCTGGCTGGTTTTAGCCTTCATAACGTCCTCAGGATTAGCTATCTCCGGGATAACGTCTTTCAGAATATAGCATAATCCTTCTTCGTTGCTGTAGATTGGAACAGCTTGAAAAGGCATTTCAGTGCTTCCGAGGCCCTCGTAGAAAACCATGTTAACATACTCCTTCTTGAACTTATCTAGGTAGGGTGCTATCGCCTCAGTGTAAGTGAGCCCTATTTTCCCGTTTCTAACTATGCTCCTCAGATTCTCATAATTCATTCCGTGCAAAAATATTTTGCAGACAAGTCCTGCTAGAAACGAGGGAAACCTGTATTTTGACCTGATTATTTCTTTAACAGTGTTTTCTACAAAACTCGGGTCATTCGCCACCCTGATTATAAGTTCGAAAAGAAAAGGGGTACCCATCATAATGTCGACACTCTTTCTCTTCGAAGCCTTCTTCAAAGCATCGAAGAAATCGCTCTCGCTTCCTAAGGGTGTTGAAAGATAATCCTCTATCTGCATTTTCTCAGCACACAGGTCTATTAGGGAGGCTGACAGCAAGGGGTCTCTTCCTCCGAAGTTCCATCCGGAGAACCATGGTCTTATTCCCAGAATGTAGCCGAACATTGCGAATGTTATAACGATCTCATCAAGATCCTTCTGGCCATAGTAGAACTTCTTCGGCTCACCGGTGTACCCAGAGGTCTGCCAGTATTTAACAGGTTTTGCTAGGAGAACTTTCTCCAACCCGAACCTTTTGATGCAATCGTATATGATATCGTAAGGGGTTAAAGGAAGCGTGTTCAACTCTTCTAAACTATTAATCTTCTTCACCCGTCCCTCATACACTGGTGATTTCTGAGATGCCTCGGTTATCTGCGATAACATTTGATCGTGGTGAGCCTTGAATTCAGCAGAGTTCTTGCAAAGATGCTGTCTTATATCTTCGACCATCTGTGATTCCATAACTGTGTACTTATTCATTCCTGGGCACCATAAGCTAAGCCGTTTTTCCCAAGGCATTTAAAACTTATGATTAAGACCTAGCTTTTTACAACCTCCAGAGGATAAGAAGAACATCTGGCAATCTCAGTTCCACAGTTAGAATAAACGCTCTGCTTAACCACCCTGTTCCACGCAAAGCATAAATGTTAATGAGAACTATTTTTGTAGGAAAAATGGTTTATGAGGTTGCTTTAAGAGCAACTGTTCCAATACTTTTGTTAATAGGCCTAGGCTATTTATCGCGGAAAATCGGTCTTTTAAAGGCAGGGGACGAACGTGTTTTAAACGCGTATATTTACTATTTTGCTCTTCCATCGCTCTTCATAGTAGATTTAGCCGAAACCGAGTTTACTTTGGAGCATGTTGAATTCGTGCTTGCCGGAGTAACGCCAATACTCATAGTCTTAGCACTATACACCGTGCTATACCTTTTGTTAAGGTTCTCAAGAAACTTTTTCCATCTGCTGGTGTTAACAACAGTTTTCGGAAGCACTGCTTTCTACGGAATCCCGTTCCTCATGTTTGCTTTCCCCACCATCGCTGAAAACTTGGCTACGCTTGCTGCAGCATCAATATCCATCGTAAGTGTTTCAATCTCAATAGCTTTCCTAGAGTTCCACCGGCTTGAAGCCCCTAGTTTTAGAAAGAGGTTGAGAATAGTTGGAAAAAGACTCTCTAAAAACCCTCTGATCCTCTCCATACTCATAGGTCTCTCAATATCTCTTGTGAACATAGATATCCCATACCCCTTGTCAACTATGCTCCACATGCTGGGAAACACGACTGCAACAGTAGCGATTTTCCTGCTGGGCGTCTTATTCTACGGTAGGAGTTACACAAGGCTAATGGAATCCCTTGAGTTAAGCCTCCTTAGAATAATACTACTGCCAACGATCAGTCTTTCCATATCCCTGTTGGTCGGCCTACCCTCCTTAGAGAGAACTGTTTTAATCATAATGCATTCTGTTCCACTAGCAGTCTCGATGATAATCCTCAGCGACCGTTACGATTTCTACAAGGAGACTGTTTCCTCAGTGATTCTGCTCTCGTCTTTAAGCGCAAGCATCTACTTGAACATCTGGCTTCTAATATCAGTCTCTCTCTAAACCTATATGGCGTCTAAAGTGAACTGTTAAACCCAGTTCCTAGCCACAACCTCTATCATTCTATCGGCCAATTCAGATATTTTAAGCTCCTTCAAACCTGATAACGCTGTGTCCAAAGTGTTGTTCAAGGGTGAGTGCCATTTCTCCGGTATGCATTTGAAGCCAACCATTGCTCCAACTATGGACCCGACTGTCGCACCGTTGCAATCCGTGTCAAGCCCACCGGATACGCTTAAGCATATGGATTTCTCGAAATCCCTGTTGCCGTAGAGCAGTGCCAGAACAACTATCACCGCGTTGTTTATCGTGTGAACCGGGTGGTAAAGTCCGTATTTGGACATGGCTTTCTCATAAGCTGCGTCGAAGTCTCCGCATTTCTTCCAGAGGTCGATACAGTATCCAACTGCCTCAGCCAGCCTGCTTTCCTGAGGTATGCATGAGAGCCCTTTCTCCACCACTTTCAGCGGCTCCGACTCGATGAAGGCTGACGCGACCATAGCTGCCACCAGCATCTCTCCGTAAACTCCATTCTTAACATGGGAGAGTCTAGCATCCCTGTAAGCCATCTCCGCTGCACTCCAAGGCCTCGCCGGGTTTGCGTAGCCCCATGGATCCGCTCTTATTTGAGCACCTATCCACTCCCTGTAGGGGTTCCAGAAAGTCGCGGTTTCAGGCGGCTTCAAGCCGAGTGTAAGGTTCCTATAAGCCTCCCTCTCAGCAGTGTAAGTAAGGTTGAAAGGCAACCGGTTCAACCATTCTTCACCAACATCATCTGTTGTGAAGCCGAAACCCTTTCTCTCTAACAGGAGTAACCCAAGTATTGTGTAGTCTAAATCATCATCTCTTAGAGCCTTACTCACGTTTCCCCGTAGCCCACCTGCCTTGTAATATTCTTGAAACCCTTTCTCAACACGAGGAATAATCTCAGGAATATAGTAGTCAAGCGGGTAACACCCGGCCTTCTTAAGATACTCTTCTATTCTACTCTTAGACCAGCCTTCCACAGGCTTCCCCAGCATGTTTCCTATGACTCTACCGAACCAAGCACCCAGCATCCGGTCTCGAAGCTCGTGCCCACTTATCCAAGGCTCTCCGTCCTCAGGCGGATTCGCACTCCTCCTTATTTCTTCTAGGCTTTCTGGCTCAAAGTATGCCCATCCGGATACTGGGGGCGCAGACAATATTTCCCCGTACAACTCGTCCAATTCTCTGTGACCAGCTTTCAATCTGTCAATCGAGGCTAAGTTTTTCCTATATTTTTCAACATCCTTTCCTTCTTCAAACGCTTGAACAAGCTCGAAACCTAAGAGATCTATCTTCCTGCTAACCGTCAGCATGTGTGGACTCGTCAAGAAAAATAGTTAAAGTTTTTGAACTCTATGCAGCAAGCCTCCTTCCCTTATCTAGTGATTCTGAAACAGGTCTAAATGGTTAAATTCTCTGCCACACCTCAACATTCTTGTGAAGAAGAGGGTTATTGACCGAAGACTTGTCTACGAGTTGCTTAAACAGGTTCCAAAGGGAAGGGTTACCACGTATGGGGCGTTGGCTAAGGCTGCTAGGCACCCTGATTCTGCAAGAGCCATTGGAGCATTAATGAGGAGCAACCCCTACGCGCCGACTGTACCATGCCACAGAGTTGTGTACAGTGACGGAAGGCTGGGCGGTTACGGGGGCATGAAGGGAGTAGGAAAGAAGGCTAGAATGCTGTCTAAAGAAGGGGTTAAAGTTAAGAACGGCAGGATAGTTGATTTTGAAAAACATTATTTTGAGGTTAGCCTCCAAACCCTATCTTCTTCTCTTTAACCCATCTGACCCATGCTTCCTCTCCTATTCTCTTCCTTAAAGCCAGAAGCCCCGCTCTCCTCAAGGATGTGACTACACCTCTATCAGGATCATACCAGCTTAGGAACTCGCTACACGGAAAATCACTGCAGTTCCCGCAGTGCTCCACCTCATGCTTCTCCGCACACTGCCAGACTGGGCAGACATCCAGACCCATTCCACCTAGGAAGAAGGGGTTACCATTCGTTTCTACGCAACCGGCACACGTTGTCCCATAGCTTTTACAGGCTTCACAGTAAGCACCGCATGGAGGAATCCTTAATTTTTCCAAGATCCTATATTAACTATTATAACTCAATATTTATGCTTTAACAGGAGGAGAAGTGTGCAGTGAAATATTTCCATGAGGTTTAACGCCCTAAATATAAAAGCCTTTAAGGCGACGATGTTTAAAAAACTTGGATGATTATGGTGGAGGAGAGAGATGGCAACTTGTCAGTGGAGGAGTGGAGAGTGTTAACAACATGAGTTTTGACGCTTCTATTAAGCATGCTGGAAAGAATTTCAAAATTTACTATTGCCCAATAGAATCTTTTGAAGACGATCTTCCTAGGTTTGGTAAATTTTTAGAAGAGCTCAGTGAAAGAGGTGAAGAGATTATGTCTATAATTCCGAACATGGGTTTCGTTACGGCAAGCATTTTCTTATCAGGTTTTCAAGGAGTAAAGGGGTTTGCAGTAATCACTAGGCTAAGATTCTAAAACCCGTGAACTTTCCCCTAAGATATAACAGTTTTCTTGAACTAGATGTCTTAGAGATAAATTCAGGTTTTTAATACGGAATACTTGCTTTATATATCTCGCTGAGAGATAATCAATGTGAAGAGCTGTTTGGGTAGGTGCTTGATCTGCGGTGAGGAGTCTCCGTTAATAGCGAGTCAGCCAGGGGTCTGTTTGAAATGCGTAAGGGATAAGCCTGGGGAGGCTGTTGAAACTGCTAGACGGGTTCACGCGGAAACTAGGAGAAGCTTTGGGCTTCCGCCTGAGCCCCCTAGGAACCCTGAGGGCTTAGCCTGCGGCGTCTGTGCCAACGATTGTAGAATCGGGCTGGGGGAGACTGGGTTCTGCGGTCTAGTATCTAATTCAGATGACTTTCTGCAAAGGCTGGGTGGGACACCGGAGAAAGGGGTTTTAGAATGGTATTATGATCCTCTTCCCACTAACTGTGTCGCATGGTGGTTTTGCCCTGGTTGCACGGGTGCCGGGTATCCTAAGTATGCTTACAAACCTGGTGTTGAAGAAGGATACGTGAACCTCGCCGTGTTTTATGGGAGCTGTAGTTTTGACTGTCTTTTCTGCCAGAACTGGCATTTCAGACAGATGTCACAAACCCTGAAGCCTCTCGTAAGCGCTGTGGAGCTTGCTTCTAAAGTTGACCGGAATGTTTCATGCATATGCTTCTTTGGTGGAGACCCTTCCACTCAGATTATGCATGCTCTTGAAGCCAGCCGGATTGCTCTTGAAAGAGCTGGGAATGAAGGACGCATACTGAGAGTGTGCTGGGAGACTAATGGAAACACGTCTAGGGCTTTCGCCTTGAAGGCAGCTGAACTCTCCCTGAGGAGCGGTGGCATCGTTAAGTTCGACATTAAAGTTTGGGATGAGAACCTCAGTAAAGTATTGTGCGGGGTTTCTAACAGAGCGACATTGGAGAATTTCAGGGAAATAGGTGAGAGGTTTTTCAAGAAGCGTCCTGAGATACCTGTTTTAACAGCGAGCACGCTACTCATACCAGGTTATGTTGACGCGGTTGAGGTTGAGAACATAGCTAGATTCATATCAGAGGTTAACTCCGAGATCCCCTACACGCTTCTAGCCTTCTACCCCCAGTATGTTATGAATGACCTGCCCACCACAAGCAGGAGGCAGGCGCACGAATGCTATGAAGCGGCTAAGAAACATTTAGATAGGGTTAAAATAGGGAATATACATCTCCTTTCTCAAGAGTAATTAATGTTTAAATTATGTGCGACAATATTTTTTCAACTGCTTGTTCGGGTTTAAGCTCCTCTTGCCCCCCGGTCCCCATGTCTTTCAAAGTAACAGTATTGTTCTTAACCTCTCTACTACCGATTATGGCAGCGTACTTCACATTCCTCTTTGAAGCATAGGAGAGCACTTTGCTAACATCCCTCCTAGTTGAGTCGACGATCGTTGGAACCCCTCTTATCCTGAGCATGCCTGCAAGCTTAGCGGCAAGGATGTCACCCTCCTTAACAATGCTCACAACCACGCACACCACATCATCTCGAGGAACAATCTTCTCATCTATCGCAAGGCTTAAACGGTCTATCCCGGGCGCACAGCCGACAGCCGGAATATCCCATCCCAAGAGCCCGGCAAGCTTATCATACCTTCCACCGCCGTTGACAGCTATCCTAAGGTCCTTAACGTATACTTCAAAAATCATGCCAGTGTAGTAGTCGAGGCCTCTCGCAAAACCCATGTCAACCAGAAGCTCGCCAACCCCGCTGGCCTTGGCAAGCTCTATTATCTCCCTTAGGTTCTCCAACTGTTCAACGGCCTCAGGAATACCCTTCAACACTCCACCCGCACGCTTAACAGCTTCATCAGCATCCCTGCTCTTAATCTCCCAGAGCCTCCTAATGATGTCGATGGCTTCTCCACCTTTTTGAAGACTACTCAGTATTTCAAAGGCTTCGGAAAGCCTCTCCTTATCTATCAAGCCAAGAACTCGGTCTTGAACACTTTCCTCCACGTTCAGCTGCGTTAACACTGCTCTCAAGACCCCCTCGTGACCTATCTTTATGTAGTAGTCCTTTATTCCAAGACCCTCCATCAGTCTCGACGATACTTCAAGGATCTCGGCGTCTGCAACAGGGCTTTTGGATCCGAATATTTCGAAGCCGCCCTGTTTAAACTCCCTGTACCTGCCGTGCTGAGGCTCATCATACCTGAAGGCGTTCAGGACATAGCCTATTTTTATCGGGAGCGGGGCGCTACGCATCTCCTGTACGACAAGCTTCACGACGGATGCTGTTGCTTCAGGCCTCAGCACAACCTCTCTACCACCAAGGTCAGTGAACCTGTACATTCTGTGCCTAATCTCCTCACCGGATTTTAATTCGAAGAGTTCCAACGGTTCAATCGTAGGTGTCTCAACCTCTTGGAAACCGTATATTTTGAAGAGCCTCCTTATCTCGCTCTCAATCCTGTTTACTTTCGCCTTCTCATCCGGCAGCAGGTTCCGCATTCCTCTTAGAGTGAGCTCCTCGTCCCTCATCATTTTTCTTCTCTAGTCTCCTTCCCCATGAGGAGGGATGAAAGCATGTAATAAACTATTTCACTCCTCCTATCTACTGTTGCGATTATCAGCGTCTTCCTGAGAGAGTAGGCATGTCTCAAAATGTTGTAGAGCTTCGTGACCGGTAGGGGAATGCCTTCAACAACACCGTAAACAAGGTATTTTGCAGGCTTTGAACCGTATTCCCCAGCCTCGTAAACCTTGAAGTCTATGTCAAAGCCGTAGCCGTCTTTAACAACATACCCCTTGTCCCTCAGATCCTTGTATATCAGGTATCTTAGCCACATCTTACTGTCCTGCTTCTCCAAGAGTCTTAGATACTGGTTGAAGTCAAGTGGCTTAGATTTTTGAAGTAGCTTAAGCTTATTCTGGCTCATAAGGTAGAGTGCTTCGAACGGCCTCAGTATAAGCAGGTTACTCCTGAACTTGGAACCGTAACCCTTTGAGTCAAGCCATTCCACAGCATCTTCTCCAATAACATGAACTTCGTCGCGACTCTTCTTCGCCACGATTGGGAAACTAGGCTCCTTCCTCTCCTCCATGCTCATTTAAGCCACCGGCTGCCTTACATAATAGTTCAACGACATCGAGAGATGTGAAAGAAGCTTTAACCTTCTCGTTAATGAAGAACTCTGTAACCTTTTCTGTGAGCAATGATTCATCAAGCTCCTTACCCTCCAGCATTTTTTCAAAAGCATCGAGTTTTTCAGGAGGCTCAAAGACGAAACTCCCAGAAATGTTCACCTTCTCTAAAGTATTATCCCTAGTCTTAACCCGCATCCTTAGAAAACCGTTCATCAGCATCTTTGAGAGGAGCACAGCACCCTTCTCCTTCAGCATCGAAGAATACTTTAGTTGAACAGCCTCAGATATACTGTTCTTCTTAAGCATCTCCCTAGTTTTCCAGAAAACCTTCTTATCTACAAGCCCCAGTCTTAAAGCCTTCAATTTAAAGTTCAACTCACCCGACAACACGGATCTAACTGTTTCGAAGAGACTGTTTGCAGAAACCTGTTTTCTTAAAACTTGGTCTAACCCTATGCAGCTCTCCCTGAGCCTACTGATCCTCTCCTTAACCATCTGCTCCTTTGAAAGCTTTAAGCCAGCAATCTCCTCATAGTTTCTTTTCAAATATATTACTGTGAACCAGCTGGAGAGGTTCTCCTTCTCCAAGTGGAGAGTCTCTCCCAAAACCTTGTTAAAGCAGAGAACATAGTCGTTCGTAACCTGAAAATCCTTCACGTTGTTCCTCTTTAGCAGGAAGCCTATTAGAGAAGCATGAAGCCCACTGTACTTCTCATCTTGGGGGACTATCAGCCCGATTCCAACCTGTTTTTCATCGTGAAGCATCACATCCCCCCCGTGAAGCCTGAAAAAGTATTTCAGGCCTTTCCTATTCAGATAGCTGGTCACGAAATCCTCGTCAGCAATCTGGAAACACCCAAGGCTAACCGTCTTACCCTTATTGCTGTGGAGAATTACGATCGGGGACTCCGGTGCCTTAGTTCTGCGGTAAAGAGCCTCGAAAACTGATAAAGCCTCCTCAATACTCCTGTTTCCGAGAGCCAGCAAGCTAGCTTTAGAAATAGGCGGGGAACTCGAAGAAATCACCCTCCTATGTCCAAGATTTCCTCTGGTTCGCTTCTAAAAGCTTCCTCGGGCCTACCTCTGTAAACACGTATATAGGGGCATTTGTTTCTTTTTGAAGCTTCTCCCTCCAATCTTTACCAGTTGCGATAAGTATGAAGACCCCCACTATATTAGCCTTAGCCTTCTCAGCCAGCCTTATCAACGCTATATCCGTCTCCCCGGTTCTAATAGCGTCATCCACTATAAGCACGTTATCATCCTTCTTCAAAGAGCCTTTAGGAACATACAGGGAGCTTACTACTGCAGAACTCCCTATCACGTAGGTGGTCTCAAGAAAATCCTTCACCCCAACCTCCTTATTTTTTTTCGCTATAACAAGGTCTGCATTCAGCTCCTCAGCTATGAAAGAGGCTAGGGGAATACCGTCTACGGCTGCAGTCATAATCTTGTTTATCCTCTTCCCTACGAAGGGAAGTATCGCCTTATGGCTGATGAGCCTCAGCAGGTTAACGTCCCATATTACGTTTGAAGAGTCGAAGTAATCAGACTCGTCGAAAACAAGCTTGCTTAAAACCAGTTCTTCAAGCGGAATCTTGTCTGTGAGTATCTGGTAGAGTTCTTCGACCCTTTCATCAGAAGGAAGTACATGACCCTTAGCATACCGGGCTAAAACGGTGACAGGCAGACCAGTGATCTGAGATAGCTCGTTGTAAGTGTACCTGCTCTTAACCACGTTGAGCAGTGACACCATGTTTATCTTCTTCCTAACCTGCTCCATTCTCGGTTTGCTCATTGCCCCTCAATAGGAATAACGCTTTTTGCTAATTAGCATTTTCATGTAAAAAAACTTACTGTCAGTCTAAGAAGTCAATACCCATAAAACTGGGAAAACCCCTAAATATGCCCAAAAAGCCAGTTAAAAAGAGGTTTTACAGAAAAATGTTATTTAACTGAAATTGTAAATTTTTACAGCCAGAAAGCTGCATACCTTTCAGGAGGAAACGGGCCCGCTGGGATTTCCCAGATCCCTGTTTCCAGGGGCCTTTTTGAACCCAGATTATTACAGCTTAGAGGGTTCGGCTTTTCACTTCTGCCGCCATATCCAGGTTAGGCGACGGGCCCGTCTACTGCTTCTTCTGGGACTTTTTAAAATTTTTCAGCTTTTTATTACAACCTTTTCATTCGATTATTATCACGGGTCTTCCAGGCTGTGTCGGCGGCTTCTTTCCGAAGAGTTTTGCAGACTCTTCTTTGGTTATTTCATCCTCCCTAATTATTTCAACCCTGCATTTGAACTCTTTCTCAAGAAATGTTTTAGCCTCGTTCAGAATGTTATGCTCCCCTGCCTCCAAAACCTGTTCTAGAATCCTCCTGTACTCAACGGTCATCGCAGGAAGGTTTTTCATAACGTGGCCCACAAACCGTCCAAGCTCCTCTCTGCCAATGCCGGCTGCGTGGCGAGTTATTGCTTCCCTTATTTTATCACGGTTTGCCTCTGCTGTTTCAGCTATTTCTCTGAACGCCTTGTTCTTCCATTCCGCGGCAATTATTATCCTGAGTCTTGCCAGTGACGTTTTCTTCATGGCTTTCAGTATCCGATACGTATCTTCAACAAGCCCCTCTAAGTATTTCTCCAAGAGCAAGGGCTTCTCGTCTGCTTCAACAGTTCTCGGCCATGGAAAGTTAACAAGTAAGTCTTCTTCACCAAGCTTGCTCCACAACTCCTCTGCAAGATGCGGTGTGAAAGGATAGAGTAGGTTAAGCCATGTTTTAGCAGCCTCCCTTAACGCTTTAGAATCAGGTTCCCGGACTCTTCTCAAGTACCATCTTAAGTCATTCCTCAAGCCGTAGAGGGCTTCGCTCGTAGCCTCTCTTATCTGCATGTTTTCAAGAGCCTCCGTAACGTTTTTCACGCGTCTTCTAACAGAGCTTCTCAGCCATTCCTCCATGTGGCTGTTTTCACGGGAGCCCTGTCCTCTGGGAAGAGACAGTAAAAACTTGTATATGCCCCTAAGCAGGTCAATATTCCTCCTTGCTTTTTCACTCTCCCAGTTCGGATCCTCTAATCCTTCTGCAGAGAGCAAGAGAGTTATTCTGGTAGCGTCTGAACCAAACTTCTCTAATGCGTCCCTCATGGAGATGAATATTCCTTTAGACTTGTGCATGGGCTGTCCCTCTATCCTTAGGAAGCCGTTGACCGATATTTGCCTGGGCCACTTCTCCTCCGGGAAGATGGCTACATGGTGGAAGATGTAGAAGGTCAAATGGTTTGCAACAAGATCCTTCCCAGAATTCCTGAGGTCGACTGGATACCAGTAGTCAAACTCCTCTCTGAGCCTTCTTAAGAACTCGGTGGGGACTCCTGTTTTCCTCGCAACCTCCTCAGGCACACCGACTCCGAGAAGCACGTAGTCATAGAATTCCTCCGTAAGGTTTTCAGGATTCAACAATCCTTCGTTAACATATTTCGACACGATGTAGTACGCCATGTAGACAGTTGAGTCGCTAAGCGTTTCAACTATTTGGTCTGGGAGCCAAGGTACGGGTGTACCCAGCCCAGAGGTTCTTGTGAAAGCCCAGTCATCATACCAGTTTATGAAGTATATGAAGTTCTCCTTAACCTCCTTCGGATTAATAATCATTTTGTTTAATGCCTCCAACGCCTTATTCTTCCATTCAGGCCAAGAATATTTTAAGAGAAACTGGTCTCCAAGTATTTTAACGTGGCACCTTGTGCCACATCTGCAGACTACAGGAGAGGGTAATTCGAGAAACTCATCTCCAGCACCAGTCTTCTTCATCTCCTCTACAACCAGTTCCTTAGCCTTCTGAACAGGAAGGTTTGAGAATCTTCCACAGTTCTCAAGCGTAACACCCTTGTGAAACTCCTCCTTGTAAACTAGGCTCGTAGCCTCCTCCAGCTTGGGGTCAGATTGGCTTCTTATGTTAAGCTCCTTAACCAGCTTCTCACAAGGGTTTGAACCATACTTCTCAGTGGTTATCATAGATATGTTTTTTATCGAACGAACCTCATCAGGGTTAAGCCCATACTCCCTAAGCACCTCTTCGTTCTTCTTCAAGTCTTCAAGCGCCATGTAGTCGTATGGAGCGTGTGCCGGAACACTGTAGACAACTCCTGTTCCGAGGGAAGGATCTACGAATGAAGCTGGAAGAACAGGGACAGTCATGCCTGTGAAAACAACCTCAGCATTCCTGCCTACAATCTCTCTACCTTTAAACTCTCTTATCTTGGAGACGTTCCTCGTCTGGTCAGCCAGCTTCTCCAGAGTCTCGATGCTTACGATCCATTTCTCATCGTCAACAAATGCCTCAGCGTAGGTGGCGTCAGGGTTAATCCAAACGTTTGTAACTCCGAAGATCGTTTCAGGCCGGAAGGTTGCTGCAACCAGATAAGTGTTTCCAAGCCTGAATTTAACTAGATAGAACTTCTCTGGGAAAACACCCTCGCCGCTAAGCCTATCGTGGTCGCCTGTAGAACTCTTATCCCTTGGACACCAAACAACCGGGTGCGCACCCTTAGTAATGTAACCCTTCTCTTTAAGCTTCAAGTACTGCCACCTTACGAAAGTACTAAACCCAGGGTTCAGGCTGGTTGTGTGGAACTCTCTGCGCCAGTCTACAGCCAAGCCATAGTCCCTTAAAGCTGCACGGTTTTTCTCAGTGTAGTATCTGGCGAGGTAAACAGGGTCTTTGAAGCGCTCTATCTCCTCCCTTGGAACACCATCCATCTTCTCCAGTATCTCAATTGTTTTCTGGTCCCCTCGCCTTATCCTATCTGAGATTCCGGTTATCGTTGTCCCAGTCCAGTGGAAGGCAAAGGGAAACAGGACATTAAAGCCTCTTTTACGCTTGTATCGTGCGATAATGTCTAGGCGTGTCAAAGTGTACGCGGTCCCGAGGTGGACGGGGCCACTCATGTAGGGGAAGGGAAAGGTCACGAAGAATTTGGGTTTAGATGGATCAGGCTCAGCTTCAAACACTCTCCTCTCCTCATAGGTTTTCTGCCACTTCCTCTCGACTTTTAAGAAATCGTATTCGGATGCCTCCAAGGTTTTATTTTTCAAGGCAGGGTGAACATACTTAAGGATTTAGGGGTGGAACAGATATTTACCTAGTGATTCTAAACTGTTTTAAGAACTCGATCTACGGCGAGTAATGCTTTTTCCTCAAATGTTTTAACGTCAACCCTAGTAGCTAAGCCTCCTTTCGCAAAGTTCCTTCTTCCACCAGCGCCTCCCCCAACCCCTATTTCACTCAGTATCTGACGTGCTAGGAGGGAGCAGTCAACATTCTTCTTCAAAGCAAATTCCCCGGCGAACACTGCAAACTGAACTGTGGGAACAGTCGAAACCATTATGATTATGGAGTTAGGCTCCTTCTTGGAAGCCTTCTCGCCGAGACTTATTAAATGACTTATCTCAAGCTCGTCAGAACTGTAGAATACTGTTTTAACACCAGATTTCTCAACTGCTTTCGAAATCAGCTGGTCCGCCAGAATTTCGAATTGGTTCTCAAGGATTTTCTCAAGCTTCTTGCTGAGATTTTTCAACTCGCTCCTGATCCTCTCAGCCTCCTGCAGCAACTTTTCCTCAGGAACCCCTAGAATACTCTCTAGGCTTGAGATTTCACGCTCAAGACTCCTCGCATACTGTAGGGAGGAGGTTCCGACACGGAAGACCAGTCTTTCAACACCGTCCTGGATCCTATCAACCTTCACTATTTTGATCAGGCCAACGTCCCCTGTCCTATTCACGTGGAGACCGCCGCACGCCTCAGCATCCAAGCCCTCTATCTTAACTATCCTCAGCTCCTTGCCAGGCACAGCACCACCCTGATATATCCTGAAGCCATATTCTCTCTCTGCAACAGTCCTCGGTAGAACCTGCACCTTAACATCAATGTTTAACAGAGCTATCTCGTTAGCCTTAGACTCTATTCTCTCAATCTCCTCACGGGTTAGTGGAAGAGGATGAGTTATGTCAAGCCTAGATTCTGCAACATCCTTCTGAGCACCCGCTTGCCAAACATGGTTCCCAAGCACTATCCTCGCGGCAGCGTTCACTATGTGGGTGGCTGTATGAGCCCTCCTAAGCTGGAGACGTCTCTCAGCGTCAACCACAGCTTTAACAACACTGTCCATCGGAGGCACAGGGCCTTCTACGAAGTGTATAATCCGGTTGTTCACATTCCTAACATCTTTCACCAAAGCCTCCTTGCCGTTGAAAACCAGTTTACCTGTGTCAGCAGGCTGGCCGCCGCCCTCCGGGTAGAAGATAGTCCTGTCCAGAATAACCTTGTCTCCGAAAACACCTATGACCCTACTTTCCAGCTCAAGCATGTTAGGGTTCTCATAGTAGGTTTTCACGGTTTCCGGTAAACTCTTCTCGTCAAAATCTATGGCAATAGTCTCCTCTTTCTCGAAGTCCCGGGGTTGCTTGTGCCTAGAGGCAATTACGCTGTAGAAATCCTCAGGAATACTAATCTTAACCCCCTTCTTGGAAGATGCATCTGCAACCTGCTCTGGTGTGATGCCGTGAGAATCGTAAAGCTCTATGAGCTGTTCAACACCTATAGAGGACTTCCCCCTGAGGAGGGCTTCAACATTCTTAACCCCTTCCTCAACGCTCCTCCTGTATTTCTTAAGCTCTATTTCAACCAGCTTCACAATACTACTCTTAAGATTCAGAAGGCCTGGAAAATCTCTACCCCAGTAGTCAATCTCCCAGGAAACCATCTCGGGCAGAATAGAGTTAACGCCCAGCCTGTCTAGGAGTCTTGCAGTCTTCCTTAACAACAGCCTAGCGAGATAGCCTACGCCAGTGTTAGACGGGACAACCCCCTCTGAAAGTATGAACACTAGGCTCTTAATATGGTCTAGAGCCTTGAAAAAATTCTCCATGTTCTCAAGCATTGTTGAGAAGGAACCTCGGAACCCTAGTTTTTTTACAAGCATATTCTTCTCCTCAGGTTTTAAAAACTTGCTCTCAGACAGTGAGACCCTTACAGCATACTCCTTAAGCAGCTCGTCAGGAATACTAAGGTCTATCAGCTTAGACATTTTCTGCAGAAGCTCGCCGTAGAAAGCATGGAACCCGGTAGGGGAACCTGTTAAAAGCCAGTTAATCCTCTCCATACCGTAGCCCGTGTCAACCGTGCGAATAGGAAGCTCCGACAGGGAGCCGTCAGGTAAAACCTTATACTTCATGAATACGAGTGTTGCAACTTCAAGGCCATGTGAAATAACTTCGAAGCAGGGTCCAGCGTTCCCGCCGCCACTCCAAGAGCTTTCAATAAAGGAGAGTTCCTCCCCCTTGACCCCAAGTTCACGCGTGAAGAATTCAAAACCGTATCTAACAGTATCCTCCTTCCAATATACTTCCTCCCTCTCACTGTTGAAAGCATGGTGACCACCCATTTCAAAGATTGTGAGGTGTCTACCAAGAGTCTTACCAACCATGTCCACATCCACTAGGCGTATACACGGCTGAGAGATAACAAGCGGGTTAGCAGGAGGAGGAATAATGCCGTCAGTAACGTAAGGCTGAAAATCAACTATGCTCGCATCAGTAAGATAAAGATCGTTTCTCCACCTGCATACAACGGGATACGGTGAAATAACCTCATGCCCCCTGTTCTTGAAGAAGCTAAGGAACGAGTGCCTAACCTGGCTTAAACTATCTAGGCTCCTACCAACCCTCTTACCTATGAAAGTATAGGGTGAACAGGGAGACTCTCCACAGTTCTCCTTAGAGGGGTCCAGTGTCCAGAAAAACCTACCGCACTTGCCACACTTCTTTCTAGTAAACCCACTGTTTTTTAAGAACGCTAAGCGATACTCGTCCTCGCTGAAATCGGTCTTCATCCTCTAGCCTCGCCAAAAGTAAGCACAGCATGATTTATGTCTTCCCTACCAGAACCGTCTAAGATTCAAACCCTTTCATAAAGGGCAGGTTTCCTCTTTATGTTTCAATTATTCGCATCCTCTGAAAGGAACCATAGTAGGGTTTTTGCTCGTAGCCTTGAGAATTGAAACAGTCTATCCGTCTCCCATAAATATATCTCTCGTAAAAAGGTTCCTCTCCATACTTCGGCAGCACTATACAAAGAGAAGTCTCTAATGAAGCTACGCAGAAATTATGCTGACGTTAATACGCATATGGTCATTGCCATTAATGGAATTTCAAGATGCGAACATGCATAACAGTTAAGAAAACACCCAATACGGGAAGCCTGTGTTTTAGAAGTCTGTTAGTAAGCATTGGTAAGGGAAAATGTTTATAAGGGTTCCCTTTAACCCTTATATACGGGAAACCGTGGTGAAGACAACAATTGAGGTTGACGACGAGCTGTGGAAGCGTTTCAGCCTGCTCGTTCTCCGGGAAAGGGGCGACCGGAAAAAGAACGAGGTTATTGTTAAGATTCTACGAGATTATGTTGAGCAGAGGGGTTTATTGACCGACGAGCAGCAGCTCGAATACATTCTTCGCATTGAGGATGAGCGGGAGGCCTTTCTTAAGATCAGGGATGAGCTGATTCGCGATCCGTTTTACAACGGGAAGTATGTTGCCATTTTTCAAGGAAGAGTTGTAGGATGTGACGAAGAGAAGGAAAGGCTGGCGGAAACGGTCTATAAGAAGCACGGATATATCCCAATCTACATTGACAAGGTGGCTCCTAGTGAAAGAAGTGTGGAAATACCTTCACCCGAGTTGGCCACACCATGAATTACAGTTCCGAGTATTCTCCCCCAGCCCCTTCCCTAAAAGTCAAGTTCACAAGACCATTCTCAGACCATTCGCTGGAACTCCAAGCCAAGCTGGATACGGGTGCCGACATTACTGTGCTTCCCCAGCATGCTGTAAGCGAGCTTAGGCTTGTCCCAGCGAGCCGCGTATCTGTTTCATCATTCGACGGACAGAAGGCTTGGAGATACACCTACTTTGTAAACCTTTCCTTCAACGGCTTCGATTACAAAATGGTTGAAGTAATCGGTGCTCAACGTCGCGACGCACTTCTCGGCAGAGATATACTTAACAGGTTGAAAACGGTCTTAGATGGCAAAGCCTTAAGCTTCAGCCTCCTCGACCCGTGAAGAAACTTATATGCGAAAACCGAGAAATAAACGCCAAAACTGTCTAAAAACGCTGGCAAAAACCACTATCAAGGAAAAATTAAAATATAAGTCAGCAAGAAATTAATAGCTAAGGCGAGGTAGCTCAGCCTGGGAGAAACATAAATATATAGATACATCCCAAGAGCGCCCGGCTGAAGACCGGGGTGTCGTCGGTTCAAATCCGGCCCTCGCCACATTTTCTGGCCGAGTTATTTTCAGATCTACAGTTATGCTTAAGAGCCTTTGTTTAATAGGTAATAGTGATGAACCCCGAGCTCAGGAAGCGGTTCATAGATTCAATCAACTGCCTTCGCAGGATGGGTTTCTTTCAAGACTATTTTAATTTAACATCTGAGGAGGTTCTTGAAAAGATTTTCAGCGGGGAGATAGATTCAGCAAGCATTGGAGGCTGTCATCTCTAATGTATGAGGCAGTTCCCTCTCGACCGAGTTCGAATCCCGGCTGGGGCGTATCTTAATATTTCATCGTAGCAAAAAGAGCTTTCAATTATTTTTTCTTTAAAGCTTCAGAGAGTATGATTCTCGGCTCATCTTAAGTTTGCAGCATCTTTTTTCAGCGCCATGGAATGACTTCTCCGGTAGCAGCGTCGATTAGGAAAACCCTCCATCCCGCAGGGTTAGGAGAGTCCTTTTGATATAGATTAACTCTCCATATGTATCTGTATGTGAAGTTGCCTATCTGAAACTATCTGTAAACCAATGAAGGCTCCCTAACCTCACACACCATCTCGAAACCCTGCGACGTTTGGTTTTCTTCAGCCCTAAAGTAAAACCTGACAAAGTATAGAGCGGCGTAAGCCTCAATATGCTGGAGGGCTGTTTCGTTCAACCCCATTTGTTTGAGGGCTATGCTTATCGAATCTGTTTTTGAGATAGGTGTTAAGGGAGGGTTAATCACTGACAGTACCAATTCGAAATTTTCATATAATCGGTCATAAGCATTGCCCAAATTCTGTATTTGATCCTTCAGCTCTACTACTTCAAGCCGCAGATAAGCTGAGAACACTCCAAATACGATGAGCAAAATAAGTAAAATCGCAAAGATGGTTATCTCAACGTATTTGTTCACCATGAATAGGGACTATGGCTCCTGTTTTAAAAAAGATATTGTTTATTAATATAAAAAACCGGAAGCCGGTTTCCCCGGCCTGAGGGAGCGGCCTCTTCGCCCCCCGCCCCATTTAACCGGCTAGGTTTTAAATATACATTATTTAAACATATCTTTTAGAATTGTTTCTGAAATGTTCTAAAATATAGGCTTAAAAAGAACTCATTCTAATATTTAGAAAAGGTGGGTGAAATGAGAATTAGAATATTACTTATTGCCTACGTCCTTTGCATACTTGTTTTCGCGACTCTTTTTGCATTAGTGGAACGCGTTTATAGTTACCTACTTCTAGGTCCAAAATGGAAGAAGCCTCCCTACCCCGATCTATGGTATATAAACCGGTGTGCGGACCCCGACGATTACTATGCTACACGTGACGCAGCAAACGATTGGAACAACATTAATCTCCCATCTGGAGTAAGACCAAGGTTCCATGACTATTGGTATCCTCCTGACCACATATATGTAAAAAATGTTTATAATCTGACATGGTGGGACGGATTTTGCTTTGTAAAGGACTATAATAAGGACGGTTATATTGATTACGTAAATATTACGTTAAATAACTATTACACTCAGAATTACCCTAGGAATAAGATAAAGTCTGTTATTGGGCATGAGTTTGGGCATAGTCTAGGCTTGGCCGATATGTATTTTGCACGGGTTCTAATGAATCCGAATTCAACCGAGAGGTATGATGTGTTCGGTATTTATAGACCAACTCAAGACGAAGTCAATGGAATAAGCTATCTCTATGGAGGGAGATAAAAAATGAATAAGTCTTCACATGTAGGGCGGCCAACACTATATTTATCTCTTACAACATTACTCTTGACCGGGGTAGTTTTGGGAGCCGCTTTTCTCCTATCGCCCAGTAAAGACTCTGAGGAGCAAAAAGGTCCACAGGTTATAGTAGACGTATCCTATGCTATTACTTACGGATCCTATAGGAAGGCCTATGAGGACGCTGACTTGGTGGTACTAGGCAGAGTTACAAGCGTAGAATACCATTTTACATCGCTCCCCTACACGATTTCACATCTAGAGGCAGAGCTAGTAATTAAGGGAGAACTGTCTGGCAGGACTGTCAGCGTAAGTCAGCTTGGGGTCGGTGTGGATGAGGAAAAAGGAATATACTACATTATCTATGAAGATCCGCCGCTTGAAGTGGGCGAGAGGCTTCTGCTCCTCCTCCGTGAGAACAAGGATTCTCCCTCGAGAAATTGGTACTGGTACCCCGGAATGTTCGGCAGATTTGAAGTAGTTGATGACAAGGTGTACTCGATGATGTATGAATTACCTAGACTTAAATTATTAGAGAAATACGGGTTACCAGAGCAGGAAAGGATAGAAAAAGCAACAATGTTAACCCGCACAAACTATGCAAGCGTAAACGGAATCCCTCTAGAGGAATTCATAGAAATGTTAACTACACCATAAAGTATCTCAGAAATTTCTTAGCTTCTCCAATCGAGAGCCTTCCAGTGTGCAGAGAATGACAACCTCGATTGAGAGTAAGACAATGATTTTCCTACAGCCCATTAACGGCTTCTGCTTAAAGCTCCTTAAAATCATAGAAAATATGAGCCCCCGTAAACCCTCTTCTATTTTCTCCATTTCCTATTATTAGGCTGATGAGTATTACTCGCGCCTAAACCTTTGTTTTCCTTACCATTGTCTCAACACTGACTCTTACAGCTTGCCGTGTTATTAGCTTGCGGATACCTAACCCTGAGAATGAGAAGGGTAGCACAGGGGCATGCATAGCATAAGAGGAGAAATGGGTCGACCCGGATTCGAACCGGGATCGCCGCCTCGTAAGAGCGGCATCCTGCCATTAGACTATCGACCCGAGTTTTTCTAAATATATGTTCTAAGCTTTATATCCTTTTCTCCCTGTTTTATATTATTTGCTTTGCCTAGAAAGGGCAGGTGTGGATTCGATTGTAGTAAATACTCGTATTTTCGCAAGCTATGTCGTGGCTGTTCATTTAAGATGTGTCTTGTGGCACAATGCCAGCACGCTTGAGACAAGATGCTGACTCAAGGTTGGTTCAAAGATATGTATCTCCTAAAAAAAAGGAGAACCCGTATATCGATGCATCTGTTAGAGCCATTTTAACTATTAACGTCGTCTTCTACAACATTTAAATAAAAGGTCTAGAGAAAACAATTATGAATAAAATAGGAATTGCTTTAGGAACTGTTTTAATATTGATAGCAGCCGTATTATCTGTCACTAATTTTCGATTATACAAAACGCTTGGATGGTCTGATTTAAGCCAGGAGCCAGCGGTAATAACACCTGAGGCGAGGTTTGCTTATGTAATACTTGACATGGAGGCGGAACAAGACTTGAAGAGACTGTAACCCTTAGCGAGCAAGGTGACACAATTTTTAGTATGGGAACCTTCAACCGGACAGCAGGTAAGCTTCGAATACAAGATACCGGCGTCAGGTGAGTATGTTACTGTTCTCCACCCATTAAAAGACGATGGAATATCCTTCAATGTTGAAATCCAGTTTTCCACCCCACTTAACCTTACGATGCCAACAACAGTAATACTGGCGTTAGGAATAGTTATCGTAATCTTTCTTTGATACGAGGCAGAAAGAAGATGGTTCAGGCACCATTAGAAGAAGCTCCTCCGCCACCTCCTGCCTAAGGCTTCTTTTTACCCTCTTATCAACTATTGAATGATAAAACAACAGCCGTAAAATCTAACTAAGGCGTTATACTTCTCTAACTTGGCCTGCACCATAAACTATGTATTTCGTCGTTGTTATTTCCTTTAGACCCATGGGGCCTCTGGCATGAAGCTTCTGCGTGCTTATGCCTACTTCCGCGCCGAAGCCGAATTGACCGCCGTCTGTGAATCTGGTTGAGGCGTTAACGTATACTGTTGAGGAGTCTACGAGCCTTGTGAATAGTTCAGCATCCTGAAGGTTGCTCGTTATTATCGCGTCAGAGTGCTTTGACCCATAGTTGTTTATGTGGCTAATCGCCTCTTCAACGCTGCCCACTATTTTGACTGCTAGCGTCAGATCCATGTACTCCTCATACCAGTCTTCCTCTGTTGCCTCGATTATCGATGAAACTATTTTCCTGCTTTTCTCGCAGCCTTTGATAACAACCTTATACCCTTTTAACACGTCTACTAGTTGAGGAAGATACTCTTCAGCGATCTTACTGTGTATAAGGACTTTTCGGACAGCGTTGCATATTGCGGGCCTCTGAACCTTAGCGTTCACAATTATCTTGGTAGCCAGCTCCAGGTCGGCATCATGGTTTACGAAGATATGGCAGTTTCCGGCTCCGGTTTCAATCACGGGTATGAGCGAGTTTTCCCTGACGAACTTAATGAACTGTGCGCTTCCCCTTGGTATTAAGACGTCTATGTACCTGTCCTGTTTAAAGAGTACTTCGACAAGCTCCCTGCTTGGGTTTTCTATCAGCTGGATTGCTTCAGGGTCGATAAGGTTTTTCACAGCTTCCCGCATCAAGTTTACCAGAACCCTGTTTGAGTTTAAAGCCTCTGAGCCGCCTCTCAGCACAACAGCGTTCCCCGCTTTCAACGCAAGCCCCGTAATATCTACTGTAACGTTAGGCCTAGCTTCATAGATGACCCCGATTACCCCCAAGGGGACACGGACCTTTCTTATCTCTAACCCGTGCCTAGTCCTCCAGCCTTCAACGATTTCCCCAACGGGGTCTGGGAGAGAAGCAACTTGACGGAGGCCTTCAACCATATCCTTGATACGCTTCTCGTTAAGGAGTAGACGGTCTATTAGCGAGAATGAAACATTTTTGCTTTTTGCTGTTTCCACATCCTTCTTATTCTCCTGGATTATTTCATCGCTATGCTTCTCAATATTCTCCGCCATTTTTTCAAGTGCAGCATTCTTCACGGGTGTCGGGGTGATTCCAAGTCTTAGAGAAGCCTCTTTCGCCTTCCTAGCTTTTTCAACAACCTCTTCCTCCGCATTCAACGCAACTTAAAGAAGGCTTTTCCTTATGACTTAAACTTTTTCCGCGCCGGCCGGATTATGGTGCCCGCGTTCTCACCGTTCAGTATTTTCGCTATAACGTTCCTCCGGAAGCCGTTGGCTATGACTGTTGTGACCCCTGCTCTTGAAGCTATTGCCGCAGCCTGAAGTTTTGAGAGCATCCCGCCTCTTCCCATAGCGCCTGGAGAGCCAGCGTAGGAAAGCATCTTCTTATCAATCTTCCTAAGTTCCCTAATGACTCTAACACCGTTTTTAGCCGGCACCATGAACCCGTCGACATCGGTTAGCATTATAAGAAGGCTGGCCTTTACTTTGGAGGCTATGATTGCTGAAAGCCTATCGTTGTCTCCGAACCTGACAGAATCAGGGACATACGGGTTTACTGGAACAAGCTCTTTAACAGATATAGCATCGTTCTCATTAATAATTGGAACAACGCCTTTATCCATGAGGGCTGACAAGGTTCTCCAGAAGTTCTTGTAACGATACTTGTTTGCAAGATCCTCCTCAGTAAGGAGGATTTGAGCAGTGTTTATGCCATACTTGTTGAAGTATTTCGTGTATAAGGCCATGAGGCTCGGCTGCCCTACGGCTGCGCAAACCTGCTTCATAGTAAGCTTCAAAGTGCCTGGGGAAGATTCTATTCCGAGTCTTGACAAGCCTGTGGCGATTGCTCCCGAAGTAACTATTATTATAGAACTCATCTTGCTACTGTTCTCCGCGATCTGTTTAACTATGTCTCTAATCCTCTCCGGGCTTATCCAGCCTTTTGAGTTCGTCAGCACGCTCGTACCGATTTTCACAACAACATCCGGCTTATACGACAATTAACGCCACTCGGCAGTTTGGAAGAGGCAGAGGCAAATATTTAAGCAATACTCTCTGAATCCTCTTGAAGAAGAACTCACTTTTTCAGCCCGTATTTCAGTCTTATAGCTTCATCGGCCTTCTTAAACTCGCTGTAGGTTATCTCAAGCAGGTCTAGCAGTTTCTTTATCTCCTCAATCTTTTTTTCAGGGTTCATTCCCTTCGAGTTGAAGGTTATATAGAAAGCAGCGTCATGACAGTGTTTAACAGGTATGAAATGCTTGATGTCCATGCCTGTTATTTCCTTTGCCTTCTTAGCCAGTTCCTCACCCAGCTCATATCTCTCTATAACATCCTTGAGATCACTATTCTTATACTTAGGCCAGTTCCCCTTGTTTGCCATGTCTACAATAAGCCTATCAGTATCCTCTCCACGCTTATGATCCACATTAACCGAGGTGTGCGTGCGGAACGTTTGGTAAGTCACTGTAATGCTCCCATCCTCGGTTTCGAAAATCATGACGTATGGTTCACCATGTGTCAAGACTCTCCACTTAGCGCTTCCACCTTCAAAACCTGGGAAGCCTGAAGGAATCTCGTAGGAACACCATTTAGAGGTCCAGCTTTTCAAGAGTTCTGAGAGTGCTCTAGCAAAACCCTCCTCCTCTGGGAGGACCTTCTCCTTAAACTTAGCCTCAACCTGATTCCTCCAATTATCTATTATTTCTCCCTCATGCTTCAGAAACTCATTGAAAGCGGTAGAGAGTGCTTTCCATGCTTTATCCACCGCCTCTACCTTTTTATCATCAGGCAACCCTTTTGAATCAATCATTGTGCAGAAAAACGCGTTTTTATCAGGGGGGTATGGCAGAATCTGTTTAACCTCCACTCCTATCTGAGTGCTGACATTCTTAGCAATCTCATCAGCTTTTTCAATAGCATCGATAAGCCCTTTAAGCTCAGCCCTATACTTCTGCCAGTTCCCTTTTTCATGTAGCGCCTTAATTATCTCATCTCTCTCTTTTACAAGCTCCCTCTGATCAACTATGTCTGAATACTTCTCCCTGTCTAAGAGGTAGTTCATTATTATGTCTCCGACATGTGTGGCCGGCCCGTATCCTGCGATAATCTTGCCGTCGACTGTCTCATATGCTTCGAAAGGCTCGAAATCAGTCTCAGCGTTAATACTCCATACAAGCTGTTCGTTGAAGAAGCCGGTTTCACGAGGCATCTCTGTTAAAACGTCTTTAAGTCCCGAGTTATTCGTCAAATGGTTTTTAAGCTTCTGGAGGAATCCCTCTTGGCTCAATTCCTTGACAATTAGCTATGAGGATGTTTTATATAAGGGTATTTGAATCCGCCTTTTTAAAAACCAAACTTATTGTAATCCTGTTGAAAAGCTCCCACCTCTATGGGACCTGTTTAATCATGCCAAAAGACAGGTTAAACCCTAGGATTATCCTACTGTAAAGCTTGCGGTCAGCCCGCCTACGGTTACTATGAATACCCCCCCTTCAACAATTTTCTCTTTACCCGCCGTGTAGAAGCCCAGTTCAGATATGGGGATTGTGAAGCTTATTGTCTGCACCTCGCTAGGCTCAAGCATTATCTTCTGGAAACGGTACAGCTTCTTAACTGGAGTTGGCAAAGTGCTTTCCACATCCCTTATGTAGACTTGAACAACTTCACTGCCATGACGAAGCCCTGTGTTCCTAACATTCACGCTGACAGTAATGTTGTCTGCTGGACCTAGGTTAATTGGAGTGACGTTAAGACAACTGTATTCAAATGTCGTGTAGCTAAGCCCGTATCCAAACTCGAATAGAGGATCGTACTCCTCTCCGGGACGATGATCATAGTTTATCGGCTCCTGAGAAGTGGACTTGGGCCATGAACGCGATAGTTTTCCACTTGGATTATAGTCTCCGAACAAGACGTCTGCGACACCCTGTCCCTCTGTTCCGGGTAGCCAAGCCATAAGGAAAGCATCCCACTCGGAAAGCCTTGAGCCTATACCTGTTAAAGGTCTGCCAGCCACCATAACCACTACTGTAGGAGTCCCGGAGGCAACTACCCTGTCGATTATCCTAAGCTGTTCCTCAGAAAGGTCTATGCTCCTTCTATCCCCGTAGAACTCGGCGTAAGGGTTTTCACCTACTACGACAACACCTACATCGTATGGGCCAGCTATATTGTTAGCATACTTGTCGAATATCACTCTAGTGTTAGGAGAAGCAGTTTTATTAATAGCCTCTAAGATGCTTGTGCCCAGTGTATTTCTGCCACTGCTCCCCTGCCAAGTTATCGTCCAGCCGCCGCACTGTCTCCCAATATCATCTGCACTTGGACCCGCAACGTATATAGTGTTCACGTTCTTAGGTATCGGCAGGATACCGTTGTTCTTAAGCAGAACTATGCTTTCACGGACAGCTTGGCGAGCAACCTCCCTGTGGGCAGCGTTGCCGACGATCGAGGAAAGATTTTCATTCACGTAAGGGTTCTCGAAAAGACCTAGGCGGAACTTCGTCACAAGAACCCTGTAGACAGCTTCGTCTATCCTGCTCATCTGAACCTCGCCGCTGTTAACTAAGCTTCTAAGAGCGCCTTGAAACAGCCTCCAAGTGGAGGGAACCATAGCCATATCTATCCCAGCCTCTATGCTTTTTTTGACCGCAACCCTGTAGGGGGAGCCCACCTGTTCTATTGCCTCCCAGTCGGAAACTAGTAAACCTGTAAATCCCAGTTCCATTTTCAAAACATCTGTCAGAAAGAATTTGCTGCCATGTATCTTCGAACCGTTAATACTGCAGAATGAAGCCATCACTGATCCTACTTCAGCGTTAACCGCACCTATGAATGGCTCGAGATGTTGCTCCCGGATTATTCTTAAGGGTTCTTGACAGTTACCCCGATCCCTTCCATCCTTAGTTCCGCCGGAACCCATGTAGTGTTTAGCCGTAGCAAGAATAGAATCGTTTTTAGAAAGCCCGGTTCCCTGGTACCCCTTGACTGCACTCATCGCCATGGTTCTCACCAAGTAGGGATCCTCGCTGAAAGACTCGTATGTTCTACCCCAACGGTCATCCCTAGCAACATCGATGCATGGTGAAAAAGTCCAACGGATTCCTGTGGCCCTCACCTCTATAGCAGTAATATGAGCACATTCCTCAACCAGCTGAGGGTTCCACGTCGCCCCCATCCCAACGTTGTGTGGAAATATTACTGCACCGTAAACATTGTTATGCCCGTGAACAGCATCAATACCATATAGGAGCGGTATTCCAAGACGCGTGTTTTCAACCGCCTGCCTCTGATACTCATTGTACATCCTAGCCCAGTTAGGAGGAACATTAGGATATGGGCAGGAGCCGCCTCCGCTCAGTAACCCGCCCAAGTTGTAAGTAGATATGTCTGAGACGCCACCTAGGTATTCGCGATCCACCAGTGTCATTTGACCAATCTTCTCGTCGAGAGTCATTCTGGAAAGAAGATCATTAGCCCTCTCTTCAGGTGAAAGATTTGGGTTACGATAAGTCTCACCCAATGAAGAAGGAGCAGATGGAGTTCTCAGGAAAAACGTTGTGAAAAATATGCATAGTATCGTCAGAATCAGGATTACGATGCTGGCGATGACCTTCCTCGATCCATCGGTTTTACCAGAGACTTGCAATAATGCGGAGAGCATTATTAGGAGAAACCCGTTCAGAAACACTATTTCAACTGCTAGCACACCCAGATCTGTCTCCATGCTGATGAAGCGGGGAGAAGCCTGTAACCCTAAAGGAACGAAGAATAATGTCAGAAGAATATATGCTAGGGAAACCGTTTTAATTACTTTCAATCGTTTCATCCGTAACCCCTAGTGTTTTCAACATGTCCCCCGTATTTAACCATGGGTTTCAAGCCTAAGGCTAAGGGATCCATTGGTTTGCTTTCTGCAAGACAGCAGGGCATACGTTTCAGTCACCTACGCATAATTTTACGGTTTCCTTCCCACCGGAATTATATAGAGCGGCTGCTCTTCTTCCGGCAGGTTCAAAACATTCTTCACTTGTTCGTCGGAGAAGGCTCCGACGGTTACAAGGCCAAGATTCAAGGCTGTTGCCTGAAGACATATGTTTTGAGCAGTGTGGCCCGCTTCCAAATGCACGTACCTAACTCCTCTTTCACCGTATTTCACTGTAGTCCGTTCGTAGACAGCGGTTATCACAATATCTATGGCAGCGTCTCTGACTGATGCTTGACCTGAGGTAGCTCTAGCCAGCTCAACCCTCTCGTCGCCATCCAAAACTCTCAGAATCTCATGGCCAGCTGGTCTATACTTGTATACTCCTGGAGTAAGACCATCCACATCCCCAGCCACTAGGTAGACCTCGAGAGGATAGAGGGCTCCAGCAGAGGGAGCTGTTCTTAAGCCCTGTGGATCAGTAATACCCTGAGCAGCCCAGAGTAGTTGAGAAACCTCCTGCAGAGTTAAATATCCGTCGGCATATTCCCTAACAGACCTTCTTTTGCTCAATGCTTCCTCAACAGAAATATCACTATCGTATCGAGGCTCAGGCAGCTTCAAACTTGTCTCGTTAATCCACGTAGGAGCATTACTAGGAGCCTGATGCATGAATAAGTATAGAAGAAGAATTAGGATTGAAGACACTAGGAGAATTGACGCAACAATTATAACACGCGTTTTCCTCATACAAATCCCTTAGCACCGTTTAGCAGTATTAAATTTAACTTGTAAGGATGATGCGGAGGGTGGGATTTGAACCCACGAACCCCTACGGGACGAGGTCCTGAGCCTCAGTCTATTATTTTTGAAAGGCTTGAGAACTATGGTTCAGGGAAGCTTTTAAATTCTAAACGGTGAAACGGTTTTAGGTAGCGATATCCTTGAGAAGAGGGTGGTGCGGGTATGAGGGTTGTAAGGATTGTTATTACTTTGTTTCGAGGCTTTGCCGCGGCTGCTCTTTCAAGATGTGCCTCATAGCTCAATGCCAGAGGGGGTTTAATTATACTGGGATAACCTCTCCAAGATCCTTTTGCAGGCTCAGAGCCCACTGCCCGGTTAAAAACCGAGGGAGGATCCCGGTTCGAGTCCCCTCGTTGAATAGAAAGTCGATGGCTAAGATCGGTTTTCAACGTTTTGTGCCCGAGATAGACGTTGGTGACGAGAATTCATGGTTCTGGAGATACGGTGTTGAATTGCCCGAGGTCTTCGTTCCCCTCTGGCAGTTATTGACTAACGAAGAAAATCTAAGGAAAGCCTCATCTAAGGGTCTGCACGACTTCTTGACTTTTAACGGTAGGATTTACTTATCCACGGTCATGCCCGACGAACTGATTGACAGGCTTGAAACGAAAGATTACTTTAAGCTGATCAGAGACCTTAGGCCCGACGCCACGATGGTTCCGGACAACTATACCTACGTAGATGACCCTTTGTTCCTATCCTGGTCTCAGACAATACGCCTCGTCTCCTTCGCTAACGACTTCCTCGATCTGGATATTCCTTTGATCGGGCTTGTTAAAGGCGCCAATCCCCTTCAGATAGATTGGGCTGTTAGGAAGCAGGTTGAGATGGGCTATGCTTCCTTCGCGATGCCTGCTAGAGAGCTCTTGGAGGACAACCTGTTGGAAGATTTGTTACCCGGAGCCGTAATGAGCATGAGGTGGGTTTCCAAGAGAACTAAAACGGACCTTGAGCTGCTGGTTTACGGTGTTGGCCAGAGGCTTAAGCGTGAGGGTTTGAGTTACAGCAATCTTTCATGGTTTCTGGAGGCTAAGCACGGATGCTATTATAAGGATGGATGGTCCTACGACCTTAGGGATCCTGCGATAAGGTTTGAGGAGTGTGATTGCGAGGTTTGTAAAGGGTTAATGCCTCAAGAGATTATTGACCTGATGCTGGATAACAAAGAGCAGGGTTTCAAAACCCTTGCCCTGCACAATCTACTCGATATGAAGAGGTCTTTAATGAGGGGAGTTAGATGGGCAGCGGCTCAAGGATAAAACAATACGAACGGAGGTTCTTCGAGGGAGAGCAGAAACGCGGGGGGAGAGAAGAGGAAGCATTCCATACCGTAGGAACCTTCGGGGAGTATGAGGTTCGCGAATCCAAGGGAGGCGGGTATGAGTTGCTCAAGAGCGGAGAGGTTGTTGGAATCTTCCCCGAGGCTAGGATTGAGGGAGACAGGATCACCTTCAGGCTAAGCCACGGGATGAACCTGGAGGTTTCTGAGAAGAGAATTAGAGAGACGTTCAGCCCTGAAAGAGCAGAGCTATGTGGCTTAATAGCTTCAGATGGTACCATTTGTAAATATGCAAGGACATACGAGGTCTCATTTAAAAACGTGGACTATGAACTTATTAATGGTTTTTGTATACTTGTCAAAGAAGTCTATAATATGGAGTCACATATATACTCTACAAGTCATGTAACAAAGAAAGGAGAGAAAAGGGAATACTACAGAGCAGCAATATTCAGCAAGAAAGTAGCCTATGACCTGTGGATGTTCGGTGTCAAGGGACCTAGCCATTATGAGTTTCACCCACCTATAGAGCACCTTGATGAAGATGGGATCAGAGCATATCTGAGAGGATTCTTTTCAGGTGATGGAAACGTCTCTTTATGTAAAGATGGCAGGCACGATTTTCGTGTATATTCATCCTTTAGAGAGGGATTAGAAGAGATAAGAAAAATGTTTGAGGAGCTAGGATTCCACCCCCATGAAGTTCGCGAAGAAGATAAGGAAATAACGCCTGAGGGGATTAGAAAGCGATTTTACTTTAGTATTCCCGAAGAAGACCATCTGAAATTTATAGAAGAAATAGGGACGAGAAAAGCGGAGTTTAAAAGGAAGTTTGAGCTGATAAAATCGATAAACGGAAGAGGAGATGATTGAAGAAGATGCGTGCAACCACTGTTTGGGGATGGGGGGAAAGGTTCGAAGATGTTGGAAAAAACTGTAAGAAATATGTTGATAAGAAATGGGATGAAAGCATAAAGGAGTGTAGGATGGAGATTATGGCCAGGGAGAGAAATGACGGTATTTGTTACTGGCTTACTGCATACGTAAGTAGCCCCGAAAATGTAGAAAGGATAGCAGAGGATTTGTTTTACACAGCGCTCTTTAAGGGAGATACCAAGATAGACTTTGTAAACATCTACTTATTCGACTCGATGATTTCAAATAAAGTGGCATATCAAAAGTCGATAGATGAGGTTAGAGAAGAGTTTGAGAAGTTTATTAATGAAGTTGCCGAGAGGTTCAGAAATAACTCCAAGATAGAGCCTATAGCAAAGGTAAAGAAGCTAAAATTCAACGTGGATATTTGTTTGGTGTGCGGGTTGGAATCTGCAGTTGCTAATAAGGTAGTCATAGATGCAATTCATTGGGATTTCGAGCTTCTGAGCAATTTTGTTAAATCGCTGAGTGATGATTTGATAGAGAAAAAACTGACAAACTGCGTTTTGGGCTACGATCTGCGTACCAGTAGCATCGACAGCCTTAAGATTGCAGATATTGACCAGCATAAAGAGATAGCTTTCGTGTGGCTTGTGCGGAGAGATCAGTCTGTCGACAAAAATGCAGAGTCGCAGATGTTTGGAGAGATAGGGTTCTGATGTGACTTATGAGATAAGTGCGGAGGGTGGGATTTGAACCCACGAACCCCTACGGGACGAGGTCCTGAGCCTCGCGCCTTTAACCAGGCTTAGCCGCTCCTTGGCTTTGGCGACCTCCGCGGTTACCCTAGTTTTGACAGGGTCTTGAGCATACTTTATCTTTTTGACTCTTAATAAATTTTGTCGTTTGAAAAACATTATTCTCCTATTATTACACCTTCCTTCTTCAGGAAGCCTATTAAGTCCTCTTCAGATTTGAATATTTTTGTTGAATAGTAGTTGAAAAACGGGCTTTCAGGTCCCTTGAAGACCACGAAGACCTTCTTATTGTTGCTGAAGCCGTAGTTCATTTCAGACAGTACTCCGGGAGACATTACTGGAGAGAAATAGTAGACCACGAGGAAATCGCTCTGATCAATAAGCTGGTAATCCCTTGCAACAATCTGGTCAAGCAGGTCTTCTACAATGTCTTCAATCTCATCTATGCTTATATTCACTTCAACACCGTCATCCTTAACAACTAGTCGGTCTTTCCCAGATTCCCTCAATTCTCTCAGCTTGTAGAGAAGGTCGGAGTCTTCTACTTCACCGGGGTCGAATACCGTCAATCCAAGTTTTCTAAGCCTATTTTTAAACTCGTCTTTATCAGCCAGCTTTAAATCTCGGTCCTCTATGTGCGTTATAGGGTAGCTTAGATATATTTTCTTAGAATCCTGTTTAAACACAAGGTTGTAAAGCGTTTCTGAAGAAGAGGCGAATGGAATCACGTAGAAAGGCTTCCCCCGATAGTCGGCAATGCTCTTAGTCAAGAGGATTTCCTCATCCCTCCAAACCAGTATGTCTTTAAGAGTGAGACGTCCCTTCCATTGCAAGGAGGATTCAAGCCTTGTTTTTATGGGCAGCGCAGAATCCGAGATAGTTACAAAAAGATCTGGAGAAAGTTCGTTAAGATAGTGAAAGTCGAATGCTTGAAAAACATGTTTCTTCCACCTGAAGCATGCGTGCGTACTTATAATAATGTTCTCATGTTTTTCTGCCTCCCTCATGATTTGTTCGAAAACTGTTGCCCTCAGGAAGTTCAATGAGGAAGAAGAAAGATCCAGTATCTTATCCTCCTTTATCTCAATGCCTAGTTTCCTCGCAGCCTCAAACATCATGCTGCCCACGGAGAAAAGTTTGACCTCCACGTTCCTTTTCTTCGCAAACTCGACAAACTGTCTCAGATGAGACTCGCGACCGCTACCACTGATCCCTGTCACCACTATCCTCAAAGATCCTGTTTTTCTTTAACAAGGTGTTGGCTTAAAAGGTTTCATATGTGTAAGCCTAGGAAGTATGGCATTTTAAAATCAAACAAAGGATTTTATATTAAGAAATGTTTCTCGAAAGTGAGGGGAAATGAGAATAGTAATCACAAGAAATTATGATGAAATAAGCAAAAAAGCTGCTAAAATAATAGCTGAACAGATAAGGAGAAAACCGGATTCTGTTCTCGGACTCCCAACTGGCAGTACTCCTTTAGGAGTATATAATGAACTAATCAGAATGCATAAGGAGGAGAACTTGGATTTCTCAAAGGTAACAACCTTCAACCTAGATGAGTATTATGGGTTGGGGCCGGATCATCCTCAGAGCTATCATTACTTTATGTTTAGCAATTTTTTCAACCATGTCAACATAGACCAGAATAAGATCCATATTCCTGATGGCTTAGCAAAGGATATTGAAGCGTATTGTAGGGAGTATGAGGAGGGAATTGAGAAGGTGGGAGGAATAGACCTCCAGCTACTGGGAATAGGAAGGAACGGGCACATCGGCTTTAACGAACCGGGTTCCTCGCTGGCAAGCAGGACAAGGCTAGCAGCATTATCTGAGGAAACAGTCAAGGATAATGCCCGCTTCTTCCAGAGAGAGGAGGAAGTACCACGGCTCGTAATCACCATGGGGTGCGGCACCATTATGGAGGCTAGGAAAATTCTTCTCCTAGCTAGTGGAAGCGATAAGGCGGATGCTATTGCGGCAACAATAGAAGGACCCGTAACCTCTCAAGTGCCTGCTTCAATACTACAAATGCATCCTGACGCCACTATCATCATAGATGAGGAGGCTGCTTGGAAGCTTAAGAGAAAGAATTATTACAAGTATGTGGAGAAGATTTTGGGAGAGAAAGAGTTTAAACAATAAACAGTGGCTTCCTGCTGCTCATCCTGAAGCCTCCTTAAGCTGACGGATCCTCACAATGTGCACAGGCTCATCGCGAAAGCCGTAGGTTAAAACAACTATCGGGTTTCCAGGAATCCCCTTAATCTTGGCTTCAAGCTCATTTATACCTGTTTCATACTCCGATGCTGAAACCTCGACTGTTTCTACGCCACGTATAAGTGCGAGCCTCCTTAAAGTCTTCTTGCTTGATGAAGCAGATACTACTCTGCAGTTAGGTTTGAAACTTGCGATTCTCTCTGCGGTTTTCCCAGATTTTGTAAAAACCCCTATCATAGCGTTAAGCGATTCCGCTAAAGAGACTATTCCGAATGCGAAACGATCCCCGATACTGCTTCCCTCGTCAACCTTTCTCTTTAATGGCTTTATGGTTGGCTCATACCTCTCTATTATCTTAGAAAGCCACGTGACAGTTTCAACCGGATATTTCCCTATGGCAGTCTCGCCAGTCAGCATAAGTGCATCAACTCCCTGCGATAAAGCGGAAACAACGTCAACTACCTCACTCCTAGTTGGAACGGGGTTTTCAACCATAGATCCGAGGAGTTGCGTTGCGACTATCACTGGCCTACCCTTGTTGATACATCGCTCAACTATCTTCTCCTGGAGAAGAGGAACATCCTCTAGAGGAAAATGCATGCCTAAATCCCCTCTGGCGACGAGAACGCTGTCAGCAGCATCGATGATTTCGTCGAGCTTCCTAACGCCGATTGGAGTCTCTATCTTCGCTATTACTCCCATGTCTTTCGCACCTAAGGAGAGGAGTATGCCGCGGAGCGTAGCTATGTCCTCCATGCCTTTAACATAGCTCATCCCGATATAGTCAAAATCGTTCTCCACAGCGATCCTGATTGCACGAATTTCTTCCTCTGTTATGGGTTGCAAATCCAGATCCATACCTTGAATAACGATCGTCTTCCTAGAAGAGATCACGGCATCGGTTAAAGCCCTAAGGACAGCTTCAGAACCGGATGTAGATTCAACTCTGAAGGCGATTCTACCATCATCCATAAGAACAACATGATCCTTCTTAAGCGCCTTGAAGGCGGGTAGATTCGGAAGAGGAAGCTTATTCTCCATTCCGCCAAGCGTTTTAGCAGCTGGAATTATCTGAACCGCTTCGCCCGCCTTCACCTTCACAGGGTTCTTCAGCTCCCCAAGCCTGACACTGGGGCCTTGTAAATCTCCTAACAGCGTAAAATGCTTGCCGAGCTCCGCCTCCATATCTCTGATGAGTCTAGCGGTCTCCACCCATTCTTCAGGAGAACCATGGCTGAAGTTTACTCTGAATATGCTTGCCCCGGAAAGAGCCATCGCCCTAATGACCTCCCGGGAGGAACTGCCAAGCGTAACAGCAATCTTTGTCTTCGGCATCCCGCCATGAATGAAGAATACCTACTAATAAATGTCGGCTCTTGCAACCATAAATTACCATTGTAAACAGGTTTCAAAATCAAGAAGGGCAAGCGCCACGGGCAGGACTTCCGGCCTAGCTGCTTTCGAACCTGCGTGCCCCGAAAGGGGCATCGGGTTTCTCTTAACACAGTGATCTCGAGCCCGACCCATTTTTGGAAGGATTTTCCACTCTGGCACCGTGGCGCTGAAGAAAATACTGGAACACGGCTTTATATCTTTTCAGTGAAAAGATGTGGTTTAACCCTTAAAACATGGGAAAGGCTTATTCTAAGACACCGTTAAGGAGACCGTCTTCCTTTAAAGCATCAACCACATGGCTTTGAGGAACCGAGAGGCTATACTTCTTAGTTCTCCCATACCTCCCCATGTTCACTATCTTCGAAGATATTATGCCTGCTGACTCCAGCTCGTTGAGAAGAGACGACAGCCTCCTATCGGTTAAGGATTCTAAACCCATGTTAGTAACCAGGCTCCTGTACTCTCCATATATTTCCCCACTCGTGTGCTGCGCCTTCTGATCCCTCAGGTTTCTCAGAATTGAAACCAGCAGGATTTTGCTTTGAATAGGAAGCGTTTTAATAACCTCGTTAACCTGGTCTCTCTCAATTTTCCTAAGAGCCTCTTGAACACACTCTGCCGTAATCATGTTCTTACCATCTCTCTCCGCTGTTTCAGCAGCCACCCTTAACAGATCCATCGCCCTCCTCGCGTCACCGTGCTCTGAAGCTGAGAGAGCAGCAATATACTTGATTACTGAAGGCTCGTAGACAGAATCGAAAAACGCTTCTCTAGCTCTCTCCATGAGAATGTCGAAAAGCTCGTCTGAAGTATAGGGCTTGAAAACCAGCTCCTCCTCGCTTAAAGTGCTGAGTATTCTTGGTTCAAGCATCTGTTTGAAAGTAATCTCGTTTGAGACACCTATGAAGGAAACCCTGTGAGAGGAGAAGTTCTCATTAATCCTTGAGAGCTCGTAAAGCAGGTTCTCACCCTCTTTTTTAACAATTACGTCAACCTCGTCCAGAGCAATAAGCAGGTAGAGATTATTCCCCTTAACATAGTTGACTATTCTCCTGAAAACCTCAGCAGTCGCCAACCCGGTGAAAGGCATAGAAAGCCCTATTTGCCTAGATATTGAGGCAAGAATCCTGTATTCAGAGCCCTCCATTCTTGAATTCACCATCACGCACCTTATGTTAGCCCTCAGCTCATTAGCCTTCTTAGAAAGAGCGTTGAAAACAAACCTTACTACAGCGGTTTTACCTGTTCCAGGCTTACCGTAGATGAAGA
>Ga0078972_1003537_pt1 | contig 46362 bp, 44 predicted proteins | sample YelNatPaOPGAMG01_FD_67568 | JGI IMG/M metagenome (GOLD analysis project Ga0078972, IMG submission 67568) | Hot spring thermophilic microbial communities from Obsidian Pool, Yellowstone National Park, USA - OP-RAMG-01 (SPADES assembly) (version 2) | ecosystem: Environmental > Aquatic > Thermal... | reverse complement strand
ACCTTCCGAGTGGCACGAATTCTTTTCAAAGTTTACTAATAGGACAGTGTGGCAGGAGGCAAAGCTAGAAGATGTTCGTAAGTTCATATATAGAGGTATCTTGGATTTAAGGAAGGGTGGTGAGAATTACGTTGTGCTTATAGGCGACTTAAAATTTCTAAATGACACGATTGCAAAGTTTGTAAGGTTGCGTATCCTTAGCGAGCTGGCATCTGTTGTGCTAGAGAACACGCCGGGCGATGATGTCAGTGTTGATATACTGAAAAAAATCTTTGGGGATACGAGTTTTAAATACCTTTCCATTATTTCTAAACACCGGGATACAATTGCCTATCACCCTCGTGAGGATACGATAGGTATATTCGCCAAATTGCGAACCGAGGATGATATTGCCAAAAAGCTTGGACTAAAAAATGTGGGATCCAAGCGGCATTATTTTGGTTTGACCAAGAAGGGTAGCGATGAATCAAATGAAGAAGAGGATAGGTTTGTGCCATTAGGGTTTTGGGAGAGACAGAAGAGGGCGTTTTGGCCAAAGCTACCCACCATCGTTATTTCTATTCTGCTGGCCTTGCTGGGGATATTTGGTGTATGGGGTCTGATAAAATTTATTGGTCGATGGATCAGATAATGGGTTGTAAGACGAAGGCACAATACTTTAGGAAGGTGGGAAGGTGTAAGACGGAGTAAAGATCGGCGAAGAAGACCTAAGACGGAGTAAAACGAAATCGTAGGATGAAAGACGTAAGATGAAAGACGTAAGATGTAAGACGGAGTAGAGTAAAGATCAGCAGTAGTAAGGGTTGGTAAGATGTGAGACGGATAAAAAATCTGAAAAGACGGAGCAAGGACCAGTATTGTTACCTGTCTAAGTTACTTCTTAGTATATTTACATTACCCATTTTACTGTTTTGTTCTTCTTCGTCTCACGTCTTCGCCTCACGTCTTCGCGTCTCTTTTACTCCGTCTTTCGTCTTACGTCTTTCGTCTTACGTCTTTAGTCTGCCTTTGCACCATACACCATCTCCATTATCTCCGTCTTATGTCTTGTGTCTTGGACTACATTTTTGGCCTGCATTTCGTTTTGGTCTATATTTTAGTCTGTATTTCCATCCTGCGTCCTGCTCCCATTCATCCTGCGTCCTGCTCCCATTCCTACATTTCGTCTCGGCCCACATCTTCTCTTTTTCGCCTCCTCCCATATCTCCATCCCATCTCCATCCCCCATTTCCATTCCATCCCCATTTCCATCCCCATCTCTATTCCATCTCCATCTCTGTTTGCATCTGTCTCCGCATGTATTCTTCTCGGTACGCATTTTCTCTTACCCCTTACTCCGTACTCCGTTTGTGTTCATCTGCATATGTATTCGTCTGCATTTCTTTTTAAAAAATGTTTGCCTTCAGGATACTATCGTGCTATCTTTCTTCCCAAGTTGCGCCAGATGATTTTAATTTGGAACTGGGTGTATTGAAAATTCAACCAAAACGAAAGGAGAGGGTATGAAAAAGGTGCTGGTATGGGGAGTTATTTTGGGAGTTGCGGCTGGTTTTGCATCGGTTTCATGCAAGGAGGAGACGACAGAGACAAAGGGTAAAGGCGCCCAATCCCAAGTAAGTGAGAAGAAGGCAGAACCATCTTCGCCATCCACCCAACATGGTGGAAGCGCTATACTTGCTACAGCGCTTTGCAAAAAGTTGGCTGAATGTGGAAAACAAGCTCCGGAGGGGACGGTTGATGTGTGTGCTTCGGAGACTGCAAAGCTGATGAACGAAGCCCTAAGCAAGAAGGGTGTAACAATTACGAACGAGCAGTTTGCGAAGTGTGCCGATGCTATAAAAGCCGGCGCCTGTGAAATAATGGAGGCAAACGAACCTCCGGCAGGCTGTGAGTTCTTGAAGTAGTTTCTCTTTTTTAAAATACAAACGGCGCTTTATTTATGTCAATGAAGGCAAAGGGTATTTTATACATCGGGATAGTAGTGGGGATACTGGCCTGCTTCTTGTTCTGTGCTATTGCATGCAAGGGTGCAAAAAGCACTGGCAACAAGGGCGAGGCTGTGAAGGTTACTGAATCTACCCCGACGACACTTAGTATTGCTACTGCCATGTGCAATAAATTTGCCTCGTGTGATCCAAGCCAGAAGGATTCATTGGAAGAGTGCATCAAGACCCTCACTCAAAAATTTGACAATGAGTTGAAGTCCAAGAATCTTTCCCCATCAAAGGAAGATGTGGCGAATTGCGCTTCATCTATAGATAGTGGGACATGTAAGGATATAATAGAACTAGACACCCCTCCGGCTGCGTGCGAATTCTTGAAATAGGGCGTTGTAGGCGTAATGTAGACATACAAAAAGGCGGGTAAGATCACTACCCGCCTTTTTTACTGAAACGCAGGTCTGTAAGCCGAGTTCTGTACCCTATACAAGACAATGTAATTTTGTCTTGCGGAAGGGCTGCAGTCATTCCTCTTGGCATGGGTGTTACCACCCATGCTCATTGCGGCCTACCCATTATCCATCTCGGGCGGACACACCCTTCTCGGATAACCTACTTGGCCTTGCTCCCCGTAGAGCTTGCCTGATTTCACTACAGCGGCCCGTCCCATACCTTTTTAGAAATGAGACGGCAGATGTTATCAGTATTGCAACATCTGTCCCCTGAAGCGCGACACTTCAGGATCATCGCCCTGTACATCCTTTCTGTGGCGCTATTCCTCCTTACAGCAGGATTTACACCAGTGCAAGGGGCGGGCGTTACCCGCTACGGTGTCCTGCGGAGCTCGGACTTTCCTCCCCCTTCATAGAAGGGGGCGACTGCACGACCTGCATTTCAAAGAACCAGATCCAGTGCTTCATTTGCTAATCTGTCCGCAACCTTGTTTTTCTCACGCGGTATATGTCTTGTAGATACGGATTTGAATTTTGTCAATATCTCCATTACCTGCTTATAATATATCTTAAGTGTCTTGTCTTTTACCCGATATTCGCCGTTTATCTGCCTTACCAGCAATTCCGAGTCCAGATTAATCTCGATTTCATCATATCCAAGTTCCAGCGCCTTTAAAAGTCCGTCTATAAGAGCCAGATATTCCGCCTGATTGTTTGTCATCATGCCTAGGTAACGTTTTCCCTGTGAGGCGACCTGCCCATCCTCACCTATTAACACAAACCCTCCCCCGGCTGGCCCCGGATTTCCACGCGACGCCCCGTCACTAAAGAGATATCCCTTTTTCATTTTTGCGATTCCAGCAGGCCAAACGCTTTAAAGAGCGCCTCGCCTTCACTAGTAGAAAGCTTGGATAATATACTCTTTGTTTCTTTGGATAGGTGGGTGACCTTGTCAGTTTTTACCCTGTTTTTTTCAAGCCTCACTTCCTCTTCGAGCCCTAGGGCGACTTCGTACAGCAATTTCTTTATGTCTTCTGTGGCGATTTCAGTTTTTGCAGCAGTATGTGAAAAGTCGCCTGTATCTGCGATGTATTTTAGAAGTTCAGATGCAACCTCCTTCGGCATGGTATGTATCTTCATCTTTACGCCTCCTCTTGTTTCTGTTCGTCCTCCTCACGCTCTTCTATTACGAGGATGCGGTGGCACGCTGGACAAAAGTGGAGTTTTGTACATTTTAACAATTCTATGTACATCTGCGGAGGGATATTGACATTGCAACCGCCACACATCTCACCATTTGCTACGGCGACAGGATCTAAGAAGTACTCTCTTAGGGAATCGTACTCATTTAAAATCTTTTTATCTATCTTTGCCCTATGCGATTCTAATTCAGTTGCAAGGGCTTCTTTGTCCTTTTCAAGCTTGGAAGCATCAGCCTTAAGCCTGTTTTCCTCTTCTTCAAACATAGCCTTCTTCTCGCCTTGCTCTTTCAAAAGTTGCTCGATTTCGCGTGACAATGCGTCGGCCCTTTCCATGAACTTCAAAATGATGTCCTCCTTTTCCCTATTGGCCTTTTTCCCATCGGCAATTTCTTTTAAGGCAGCTTGGTATTCTCTGTTGGTCTTTATGGTATAGAGCTTGGCCTCTCTATCTCTAAGGTGCTCTGCACTTGCTTCGAGCTCCATTTCGAGCATCCTCTTCTCCTTTTCTATTCGTGCCTTCTCCTCTCTCTTAGATTTAATCTCCTCTTCCAGCTTATCGATGGGGGCCTTTGCTTCGCTGATTATGTTTGGTATTTCAGAGAGTTTTTCCTCTATTTCCCTCACTTTTATATCTATAGCTTGCAGCTCCCTAAGGAGTTTGAGTTCACGTTTGATATCTATCTCCATGGCGCTTGACATTTACGCTTTGGAACAAAAATTGTCAACTGGTTAATATCAATTTTATATCTTCCTGCATTTAAATATGCCTGATATGAGTCCTGGAATTGCCATTAATTTTGAAGTAAGGCGGCCGCTTAGGTGTGGTGTTATCTTTTTGAGGCGCGTATATAGCTCCTCGCTGTAGTGGTACCACCATATATCTTTGAAGTGGGTAATACGATTTGTGTGGATGTGAAGTGGGACAAGCATCTCTTTAAATCCTATTTCTCCGTGCGTCCTTCCAAAGCCACTAGCTCCAACGCCGCCCCATGGAGTAGCAGGTATAGCGTGTGTATATACGCATTCATTGATGCATACGGTACCTGCGCGCATGGATCTTGCTAGCCTTTTTGCCTTCTTTGTATCCTTGCTCCATATATAGCAGTTCAGCCCATACGGCGTATCGTTTACCAACTTTAACATTTCTTCTTCACCTTCAAATACTACTATAGGCATGATTGGACCAAAGGTTTCTTCTCTAAGACAAAGCGATGAATAATGGAGGTTTGTCAACACAGTCGGTTCGTAAAACCACCCACCCTTCTCTTCTAACGACCTCCCTCCTACAAGTACCTTGCCGCCTTTTTTGATTGCGTCTTCCACTTGTTTTTTTACGATATCCAGTTGTGTCTTTGTCGTAAGCGGTCCAATATCGGTAGATGGGTCAAGGCCATTCCCCACACGGAGAGTTTTGGTCTTTTTTGTCACCATTTCTATGAATTCCTCTGACACACTCTTTGCCACGTATACGCGCTCTATAGATGCGCAGCACTGGCCGGCATTGGTAAACGCGCCCCAGACTGCGGCGGAAGAAGCGTGTTCTATGTGAGCATCGTTTAGTACTACCATCGCATCCTTTCCGCCTAGCTCAAGGTTGCACGGGATGAGGTGTTTTGAGCACATCTCCATAATTCTGGTGCCGACAACGGTAGAGCCGGTGAAAAATATCTTATCCGGACGCGAATTGACTAAGGCCTCACCTACTTCGCTCGAACCAGCGATGTGGTTGAATACGTGTTTCGGGAGTCCTGCTGCCTCAAACATCTCTTCTATCTTTTTCCCAACATATGCAGTGGCAGAGGATGGTTTTAATACTACAGAGTTTCCGGCGAGGAGAGCCGCAACTACTGTACCAACAGGTATAGAGAACGGATAGTTCCATGGAGAGATTATCCCAACTACCCCAAGTGGTACATATTCTATAGATGATTTTCTGCCAAAGAGTCTCCATATGTCTATATCTACGTCCTTGCTTTTTAGGAATCCCTCTCCATTATTTGCAAAATATGACATTAGGTCTGCTGATGGAAAGATCTCTGCGGTGAGCGCCTCAACCAAGGGTTTGCCATTGTCCAGTGTTATAGCGCGCGCAAATTCATCTATGTGGCTTAGTAAATATTGCCGAGCCCTTAATATATACGCCGCCCGCTCTCTATAAGGGATATTGCCCCACATCTTGGACGCAGAGCGCGCGGCGTCTACTATGGATGGTACCACCTTTGGATCGGTAGCCTCTACCTCTTTAAAAACTTCTAGTGTAGCAGGATTTATACACTTTATCTTTTGGGGATTTTGGGTAGTATTAGACATCATTACGCCATCTTGCCAAGCTTCTTGCCGCCTATTAAGTGGAGGTGGAGGTGCTGAATCTCTTGCCCTGCATCGCCACCGTTGTTTATAACCAGGCGATAACCGCTCTTATCTATCCCCTCCTTCTTTGCCGTCTCTCTGGCGGCATTTATGATTTCTGCTAATAATTTGGTATCATTTAGATCGTTGATATTTTTGAAATGGCGCTTTGGTATAAATAGAATGTGGGTAGGCGCAGCTGGGTTTATATCTCTGAATCCAATGATTGTTTCGTTTTCTAGTACAATCTTGGCTGGTATCTCGTGGTTGGCTATCTTGCAAAATATACATCCTTCCATATTGCCCCCTTATTTATGCCATTTATGGAATCAGTGTTGGCTCATCGGAGCCGGCTGGCGTTATTTCCATTGCATGTGTGATAGTGGCTGATATGTCAACAGTTCCATTGTACATAGCCTTTTCTATTATTATCCCCTTTAAGTTGTGGTGCGCAAGCGATAAAATACGGTCCATCTCATAGGCGGATCCTATTTCTGGGAGGTATATAACTTGGAGTGGTGAAGATTGTATCATATCACTCGCAATCTTTATGTCTTCTTCGGTAGTCTTTCCGTCCTCTGTCACTGATGAACAGACGATTGCCGTCACTCCTGCTTCTTTAAACTGCTTTGCGTATTCCAGAGCCCCCTTGTGTGCCGCAACAGTGAACCCCGGTATAAAGACCCGCCCCCTCCTTATATCTATCCTAGTGGCAATCCTGTTTGGGAACGTGGTACACGCCTCGCTCAAGAACTGCGGCTTTTGGTAGGCAATTGAACCAAGTATTATCATCTCTACGCCGGCCTTGATGTATCTTGATATGGTGTCAGTTGTCTTTATCCCGCCGCCAAGCAAGATCTTTAAAGATGTCTTGCTGGATATGCCTTCCAGTATGGGTATGTGAGGTATATGCCCTACAGGCGGGACATCCAAGTCAAAGACATATATATATGAAGCCCCGGCTGCTTCAAGGAGGCGTGCCAGCCTCAAAGGGTCTTCATCAAAGGCAGGCCATCCCTCCGCCAGTTTTACTGCCTTCCCATTTTTGATGTAGATAGAGGGAATAATCTCCACTATTCCTCCATACACCTCTTAATGTTTGCGCCGAGCGCTGAAAACTTATCTTCTATCTTTTCATAACCCCTGTCAATATGGTATACGCCGCTAACTTCAGTCGTCCCTTCGGCCGCAAGGGCGGCTATTATCAGAGATGCGGAGGCGCGTAGATCTGTAGCAGTTACCTCTGTGCCCACCAGCTTTTTTGCCCCCTTTACTACTGCCGTCATACCTTCGACAGTGATATCTGCGCCCATCCTCACGAGTTCAGGGACGTGCTGAAATCTATTTTCAAATATTGTCTCCGTTACGATGCTAGTGCCTTCCGCCATTGTGAGGAGAGCCATGAACTGCGCTTGAAGGTCGGTAGGAAACCCGGGGTAGGGGAGGGTTGTTATGTTTGTAGGTTTTATCTTGGATGGGCCATTTATATGGATGACATCGCCCATGATTTCGATAGCCGCTCCTATCTCTTTGAGTTTCAGTAGGAGTGCGTCCAGATGTTCTGGAATGCAGCCCTTTACGGTTACGGTTCCGTGTGTGGCTGCTGCAGCTATAAGAAATGTCCCCGCCTCTATCCTATCAGGGATGATCCTGTGTGTTGATGGCGAAAGCCTTTCTGTGCCTTCAATCACAATCGTGTCCGTTCCCTCTCCCTTTATCTTTGCCCCCATCTTTTTTAGGTATAGAGTAAGGTCTACCACCTCGGGTTCGCGAGCAGCATTCCTTATGATAGTTGTTCCGTTTGCGAGCGTTGCTGCCATCATGATGTTTTCTGTGCCTGTTACCGTGGGATTATCAAAGAGTATCTCCTGACCCTCAAGGCGTTTTGCGCGTGCTTCTATGTACCCGTGCTCTAATGTTATCTCTGCCCCCATTGCGCGCAGGGCATTTATATGCATGTTCAGTGGCCTTGCGCCTATTGTACACCCTCCGGGAAGCGCAACCTTAGCATAGCCGCATCTTGCAAGTAGTGGCCCTAGCACCAATGAGGAGGCGCGCATCGTCTTTACTAATTCATATGGAGCTTCGGGCCTTTTTATCTCATCTATTTCCACTACCAGAGCCCTTCCATTTGAGATGTGCGCCCCGATATACGGGAGCAAGGTGCGCATGACCTTTATGTCAGATACCATTGGGAGATTTTCTATTGTGTGTCTGCCAGGCGCCAATATTGTGGAGGCAAGTATCGGGAGCGCCGCATTTTTTGCGCCACTTACTGTGACTTCGCCACCCAATCTCACTCCGCCTTCAATTATGAATTTCTCCATAATACTACCTTCGCCTTCCTATAAAGACCCTAGGGATGTTGTTTAGGTCCTTTTTGAATATGACATTTTCAAAGATGTCGCTCGCAGTTGCAAGCAAATTCACTTGAGCTGCTGCATCATCACCCACCTCCAACAGGAGATGGCCCCCTTTTACAAGAAACTCGCCCACATTATTGAATATCCTTCTATAAAAATCAAGCCCATCTGCTCCTCCGACAAATGCCTCCCTTGGTTCGTAGTCCTTTATCTCAGGCTGGAGCGTTTCCCAATCGCCTTCTTTTATGTATGGGGGATTAGAGATTACCATGTCGAACATTCTTCCGTGGACCGGCTCAAAGAGGTCTCCTTTTAATATAGATATCCTTTCTCGGAATGGCCTTGCATTCTCCATTGCGACTTGGATTGCCAATTCGCTTATATCTGTTGCGGTGATAAGGACGTGCTCCCTTTCAGAGGCGATAGCCGTAGATATAGCGCCGCTCCCAATCCCTAGCTCAAGTATAGTATACTTGCTGTGTGGAGGGATGAGTTTTATGGCCTCATCAACCAATATCTCCGTCTCTGGGCGAGGTATGTACACACCTTGCCTTACCTTTACATCGATATTCCTGAAGGGTTGTGTACCTAATATATACTGAAGTGGTTCCCTTTTGGCCCTGCGGGCTATTGCCGACCTTAATCTTTCATATTCCCCTTTAGTTAGAGTGCGCTTGGGATCTAAGTAGATCTCTAACCGTGTTTTGCCGAGTATATGAGATATGATGTATTCCGCATTTACCCTCGCATCCTCCACGCCGTTTTTGGCGAGATAATTTGTACACCACTCTGCTATCTTGGCAATGCTCCATCCTTCCTGCATAAAATTCCTTATTGATTGACATCTTGAGATCGGCCCTTTTTTAATTCTTCCATTTGGTAATGGCTTTTTAACGCATCTATTAATTCGTGAAGGTTTCCATCCATGATGGCAGCTAGGTTATGAGATGTGTATCCTATGCGGTGGTCGGTTACCCTATTTTGTGGGAAATTGTACGTCCTTATCTTTTCGCTCCTATCCCCCGTCCCCACCTTTGATCTCCTTTCAGAATGTATCTTTAGTTCTTGCTCCTCCTTGACCTTCTTGTATAATCGGGCACGGAGGATCTTTAGCGCCTTTGCCTTATTTTTATGCTGGCTCCGCTCATCCCTGCAAACAACTACGATCCCAGTTGGTATGTGTGTGATTCGGACTGCAGAATCTGTGGTGTTTACGCCTTGGCCTCCTGGTCCAGATGCCCTGAAGACATCCACCTTTAGGTCTTTTTCGTCTACATTTACCTCTATTTCATCTGCCTCTGGCAGTACAGCAACTGTTATTGCAGAGGTATGTATTCTTCCCGATGCCTCTGTCCTCGGTACCCGTTGGACACGGTGTACGCCGCTTTCATATTTCATGTTGCTGTATACCCCGGTGCCCGATATTATGGCAATAACTTCCTTAAATCCGCCGATGCCAGTTTCATTTGCGTCGGTCAGTTCTATCTTCCATCCTTGTGATTCGGCGTATTTGGTATACATCCTAAATACATCTGCTACAAATAGCGCCGCCTCTTCACCGCCTGTACCTGCCCTGATCTCTAGTATGACGTTCTTTTCATCGTTTGGGTCTTTTGGGATGAGGAGTAGCTTGAGGCGATTTTCGAGTTCAGCAAGTTTTGTCTCGAGTTGTCTCAGTTCTTCTTTGGCAAGCGTTCTTATTTCATCGTCGTTTTCGGTTGCGATCAGTTCCTTGCTCTCCTCTAGTTCCTTGCGCGTCTTTTTGTACTCGCGATATGCGTGCACAAGCTCCTCAAGTTCCGCCCGTTCCTTCGAAAGCGCCTTCATCTTATTCGGATCGTTTATGGTAGAAGGCAAGGCAAGGAGATTGGATATCTCTTCGTATTTCCTTTCTATTTCATCCAATTGCGAGAACATACCTTGCCTTAAAGATTAAAGAAAAACCCATTGGAGTGTTTGACATCCAATGGGTTCAAAAGGCCACACCAGCATTTATAAGGGGGACAATGGCGGTGGGCCTCCTATACCTTATCTAATGTCCAGCCTCTTTTGTCTTAGAGTATCTCCTCTTAAACTTTTCAACCTTTCCAGCTGAGTCTATAAGTTTTTGCTTACCAGTAAAAAATGGGTGGCATGCGGAACAGATTTCTATGTGAAAGTCTTTACCGATCGTAGAAATGGTCTCTATTGTGTTTCCGCAGGCACATGTTATCTTTACCTCTTTCATCTTGGGGTGTATATTTTCCTTCATCTTACCTTCCTTTCGTCTCTTTTTCTTGCCCTATAGATACCAGCAATCGCGTTAGTTTGCTATCACGAAGCCGCCTTGAGTGCAAGCAAAATTTGCATACGGGGGTGGGAGGGTTGTCCACACTGTTTCGATTTATGGATGATTCGAGCGGGCGGCGATAGTCTTATAACAATAGGGGAATGGATGTGGCTGAGGCTATTCCGGTATGGGTTGTATAAGCGGTTCATGCCGTCAGATAACTTTTACCCGATACCTTTCCGCCTTCCCAAAGTCAGACGGAGTAAACGTAACTAGTTGATATTACAAAATTATAATATTACAAAATTATATTTTACTTCGTCTGACAATCTCTGTGTCTAATCTCCGTCTGCTCCGTCTGACAATCTCTGTGTCTGACAATCTCTGCGTCTAGCATTTTTTATTTGACCCATTCCTTTTCCCTTACTTCGTTTAATTTCATAGGCTTAGGATAATATATTGTGTTATGTAGACACAACGATATATGGGGAATATTGGCAGACTAAGCTACTTTTTCGTGGATGCGATGTCGTTTAATATGTTTATCAATTCTGCATCTGTGATGATATCCACATCTTTGATGCCGTGCTCGAGATTTTTGTGTTGCACCGGTATCGCCTCTTTGGGATTGTAGTGCGTATATGAGGCATTTGGAGCGAAGTGTTGGATATTGGGGAGACGTGGCCCCAAGAAGAAATCCCGCACCTTGCCTAGGAATGAGCTGGATCTAACCTCCTTTGCAATAGCTTCAGCCTCGTATTGTTTTCTGGTCCTAAAATCTTCTCCTACCCTTTGGGATTGATGCGATCTTTCAAAGTTGGGCTTTAGTCTAAATCTGGTGTTAGATGATCCTACTGCCATATATTGTGATCTCCGATCGTCGTTTCGTCGTATAGCAAGAAGCTTGCCATAGATTGTTGTATAATCAAACTTGTCCCGTTTCTAACATATTGAAATATAATATGTTTTATTATAGGAAGGTGGGTATATATTTCGTTGCTCTCTATTTACCTCATCTATATGGATAGGGGTGAGGACGAGAGTCACCACATCACACCTTTGTACTTTTATAGGACACAAAGATTGGGCATACAAGGTAAGGTTTGCATATTTGAGACATACTTAGATATTTCTTACTTAGACGTACTTAGACGTATTTCAGACAGAGTAACGGACGCAGACGGAGCAACAGACGGAGCAACAGACGCAGACGGAGTAAACCAGACAGGGCAGACGGAGTAGATTGGATGTAAAGCGGAGTAAGACGTGAGACGTGAGACGGAGTAAATCAGACGGAGCAGGTCCTCCTTCACCTTCCTACTCTTTCCTCACCAGACGGAGCAAATCCTCCCTCATCAGACGGAGTAAATGGAATAAATCCTCCTCATAGGACGAGTGGTATGATGGGGTGGCAAAATGAGACGACAGAACAGAACACAACAAGGGCAAAGCAAGACGGAGCGATGTGGAGGTGGAGCGATGTGGAGGTGAGTAGGTCGAGGCAGGGCACGGACCCTCCTTGTTGGTTGCCGAAGTTGGTAGTAGGAGTTAGTAGATACATGCGTTCGCACTTCCATTTAGCATTGATCTGTGTTATTGGTGCTATTTGAGGATTGCCGGTGCTGGTGCTACTTGGGCATTACTCTGTGACCGCTTTTTACGCATTTGTTTAATAGATATCCTTATGGACCAAACAGATCATAGATCGACAAGACAAGCCGCAGATTGTGGTGCGGAAAGCAGTGCAGATGGTAGGGTGAACCATAATAAGCCTCTGCGGATATTTTGTTTTTGTATTTCTATATTGGTCTTTGCGATCATAGGGAGATTCATAACATTGGTGTACAGTGCATTTGTAGCCACAATCCCATCATTTTTGGTGCTGGACATTGCCAAGCTATCCAAAGGATTTACTGCTCTTGTGACAGCCGACCAGTTTGGAGTTGGGATGATAATAGGTGCCCTGTCTGGGTTACCCCTATCTTTACCAATAATAAAGAGAGGGAAAGGGCCTGCGCTTTCCAAGGCGATTCTTAGATGGTGCTTTAGGGGTGTTGTGAGCGGAGGCATCTTCTTTACAGGTCTTTTCGCCTATTCTCTTTGCTACGCACACGTTGGCTTTAAGATGGCGCTTGTCTTATTTCTCCCGCTCCTTGTATTAATACCGATTTGGGTAGCGCTTAGCCTTCTTTGTTATCTCTTCTACCGGTGGACTAGATGATCTTCTAAACTTAATCGTACGTTTCTTTAAGTTTTACCTTTGATACGTGGAGATCAAAAAGTTGCACGCCCGAGGAAAATAGAGATTAAAAAATTTTGCAACCTCTTCCGCAAGTCCTTGCTAATAAGTTCCATTTTGGTTAAAATATACATTTGTTATGGGCTGTAGATGCTTTGTTTTAATGATGTGAGTGAGATAAACCTATGCCATATTTGAACACAGGACTTTGGACGGCTGCGGCCACAACTTACGGTATAGTCACTGCCGCTGTATTTGCAATCTTTGTTGCCTCATGGGTCTTGCTCAAGTGGAACGATGTGAAATGTTGGATAGAGGAGAACTTTAGTAATAGGTCGGAGCAAAAGCTGAAGAGTATCTTCCGTGAATACATGGAGAAGATTACATCTATAGAGGACAGAAAAAAACTATACAAGGAGATACTTAGCCTTGTGGCGAAGATTGCAGATTGTGATACTGCCTCGCTCCTTTTAAAAAGTCAGATTGGTTCCACATATATTGTGAGAGAAAGCCTTGGCTCCAAGCCGGTTTCTTTCCGCATCAGCGACATGGATGAATTTGTAGAGGTTCTGGCTGCCCACAAACGCACTATAACACGTGCTGAGATTGTTGGCGATAACCGTTTTGCAAAGGCAAAGACAGCCGCCCTTAAGTATTCTGTTCAATTCCACGCCGAGGCTATTATACCCCTTGTGATAGGCGGCCGCCTCATGGGTATCATCAACGTCGGCTGCAGGAAAGATGGGCTAGGCTTTGATTACAGGGTGCTGGAGATATTTGATCTTATGTCGGTGCAATTCGCCATAGCCATCAACAATGCCAATCTCTATGAAGGTCTCGCAAGACAAAACATAAAACTAAGGGAGCTAGACGATTTGCGGAGGCAGATACTTGCCAATGTTACACACGAGCTCAAGACGCCGCTCAATTCCATCATAGGGCTTTCTGAGATTATTTTGGAGGGTGCAGATGGAAAGCTTAGTCCTGAACAAGAGGAACACATCAAGATGATATATTCATCAGGCAAGCGTCTTTTGGATACCGTCAATACCTTGCTTGATCTTTCAAAGCTTGAGGCAAACCGACTTGCACTCGATGTGAAGAGGGTGAGTATAAAAAAGATGCTTGATGAGATAGAGACAAAACTTCCCAAAAAAGACGAGGTAAGTATTGAGATTAGAGTGAAAGAGGATGCCCCTCCTGTCTACGGTGATGAGCGATGGATAAGCAAGGTATTTGGCAACCTCTTGGGAAATGCCATAAAGTATACGCCGAAGGGTGTTGTGTACGTTGACTGTGATAGGATGGGCGATATGATTAAGATCGGTGTTCACGACACCGGCATAGGCATAGACAAAAACACCCAAAAGGCCATATTCGCCGGTTTTAGACAGGGGTCTAGCGGTGTAGGGCGGGAACATGAGGGGACAGGCCTTGGTCTTGCCATATCCAAGAAGATAGTGGAGCTGCATGGTGGGCGGATGTGGTTAAATTCTGAGCCAGGGAAGGGCTCCCATTTCTTCTTTACACTCCCACTGAAACCAGATTCCATCCCATTTGCGGAGATACCAACACATCTTGATTCAAACAAAGATTCTAATAAGGGTGCGTCAGGAAGCAACATGTATTCGTAGGTGTTTTCCCTTTAGTGTCGGTATACTTAAAAAAGGTGTACAATCTGTTGATTAATTATTGCCCATCTGCTAGTAAGTTAAGTCCATGAGATACCCTCGTTCTATATTGCCCATAATTTTTTTGCTATTTGCCTTCTCAGTAGGTTTACCGACGGTTTTGGCGGAGGATTATGGTGCGCCTTCTGATAGCAATATGCATACAAGCGATCATTACAATACTAGCAAACAGCGTAAGGCGGACGACGATTTTTTTGGAGGATCTGAAGTTAACGAGGACGAAGATATAGCAATTGAAAATGAAAATCCGGATTATTTGAAGGCAAGGCGCAAGTTGTTTATCGGCGCAGAGGAGAAGTTCAAGGCGCACCCGCTTAGACTAACCTTAGAAGATTGCATTAGGATTGCGCTTGTCAACAACAGCAAGGTGCAGGCGACTGAGTATGGAATAGAATCTGCAAAGGCGAAGGCCGACGAAGCGAGCGCTAGGTTCTGGCCTGTCTTTGAGTACAGTTGGTTGACGGCTCCGGTTCCTGGCGATTTTTCAAATGCCGTTGGATCTTTTTTTCATGGAGACATTGCCTGGTGGAACAAACTGACATTTAATGTTGGGATTCCCATCTATGCGTTCGGCAAACTAGATCTTGCCAAGTCTATGGCAGAGGAAGGGATTTTGGCGGCCAGAGAGAATAAGAGGAAAGAGAGGATATCTGTCGTAACTCAGATAAGGCAACTTTACTATGGTGCATTGCTTGCCAAAGAGATGGAAAGACTCCTTCTAAAGGCGCATGAAAAACTTTTAAATGAGATTGAAAAGAAAAAGGACGGCCGCTCCCCGATTGAAAGGGCGAAGGCCATGACGTTTCTTATAGAACTTGAGAATAGGATCGCTGACGCCAGAAACAAAGAGGCGCTTGCTTTGGAAGGGCTTCGCGTTCAGATGGGATTAAACCCTGACGTGGCGATTACTGTTTACAGCGAAAGGCTTAGACCCATAAAGACTGTGATAAAACCGCTTGACGAGTATGTTAAAATGGCGTTGGAAAATAGACCAGACCTGAAGCTTGCAGAAATAGGGGTGAATGTACAGGGCAAAAAGTATGAGTTGGAGAAGAGGAAGTTTCTCCCTGATGTAGGAATCGGTGCCCATGTGGATATAGGCAGGAGTGTGGGAGGGGTTCGTGGTGTTACCACCACAGACAACTGGAGCAACCCCGTCCACTTTACAAGGGCTGGTGTTGGAATGAGGGTTGAAGGCAAGATAGATATACATGGTCAATCTGCGCGGATAAGAGGGGCGAGGAGTGACTATTACAAGGCATCCCTCGAGAGGTACATGGCAAATGATGCCGCCATCCTTGATGTCAAAAAGGCATATCTGGATGTAGATACTGCATATGACAATATAGTGAGGTCGGATGTGGCACAAAAATATGCCCGCCAATTGCTGTTTCTAACGCAGAATAATTTTGAGCTTGGGATAGGAAATGAAGAAGATTATGTAAACGCGCTCCAACTTGTCCTTCTCACACGTGGAAAATATTTTGAATCCGTGTTTAATTACAATGTAGCACTCGCCGTGTTGGAAGAAAAGGCCGGAATATTACCGGATGTAGATATTTATCATTAAATTAGGAGGTCAGAGATGAGGCGGAGATCTATTTTTATTATGGCATATTTTTTTGTATTGCTGCCGCTGTACGGATTTTGTGCTGCAAAGGCGCCTGTTGGGACGCCTACGCGCGCCATACAAGATTTAGATGACAGATTGGATGACTACAAAACAGGACCAAATCTTACAGAGGAAGACAAGGAGTATAATAGGAAGATAAAGGAGGATATACTCAAAGGTACATTTGATATCCTTGAATTGTCGAGACTTGCGCTGGACAAGCACTGGTATCGCCTGACTTTTAAGGAAAGAAAGGATTTTTCCTCCCTTATGGTAGACCTTTTGGAGAACAAGGCTATCCTTTCGAAGGAGCAGGGCCAAAAGAAGGCGAAGACAGAGAATGTATATATGATAAGATATCTGGGTGACAAATACCTAAATGATGAAAAGAGCCGCGCCCTCACAAGAACAGAGGTGTATGTAAAGTCGGAAGATATCACGGTGAGGCTGGATTATAAACTCAGGCGCGCTGATAGCGGTTGGAAGATATACGATGTGATTATGGACGGGGCTTCACTCCTTGACAATTACAAATATCAGTTTGACCGAATCATTACAAAAGACGGTTACGACGAGCTTGTTACAAGGATGCGGAAAAAGTTGGATGAGATCAAAGGCGAGGGGTAAGGTTTGGAATGACATACAAAAGAGCGATTATCCTCCTTGTGGATGGGGCTCGGTTTGACACTGTGTATGCCCTTTTGCAGAACGGGGACCTACCAGCCATCCATAAGTATTTGGCGGAGGCAGGCTCATTTTTTCCTGCAGTGACGTCGTTTCCATCTACGACGGGACCCGCATATCTACCCTTTATTACAGGTTGTCTCCCGGCCACATGCAATGTGCCTGGCATCAGGTGGCTAGATAAGGTCAAGTTTGCCAGACGATGGATTTCATTGGAAAGATACAGGAGCTATGTTGGGTTGGAGACATATCTTTTGAACAGAGATATACGGCATGACATTGCGACCATTTTTGAACTCTTGCCCAATGCATACAGTATATTTAACTCGGTAAACAGAGGCGCGGGTCTGTTTAAGAATGTGACTGCTGTATCAAGGATTTGGTATTGGTACTATGCACATCTCACAGACAGGTGGGGTTTTGTAGATGACTCCTCAAAGGCAAAGTTGGAAGATGTTGTCAGGAAGAAGGATTTTGACCTTGTGTTTGCGGTATTTCCGTCGGTAGATGAATACAGTCACTTGGGCGGACCTGATGTCAAAGAGGTGAAGGAGGGATATAGGAAGGTAGACAAGGTAGTTTCCGATATCATGTCGATCCTTTGGGATCGTGGATTGCATGAGGAGACGCTCATATGGATTGTTTCAGACCATGGTTTGAGCGCTACAGAGGTGCACTTTTCAGTAAGCAATTTCTTGGAGCAGCGCGGGATAAAGACATTCTTTTACCCAAAGGTATTTAGGCGGAACTGCATAGCGGCCGATATGGTGTCTGGCAATGGCATGACACACGTCTACTTTAAGCATCAAAACGGGTGGCAGTATCCAGTTTACTTGGATGAGATAGAGAAGATGTATCCGACCCTTATTTCAGAACTTATCTTGGAGAAGGCGGTGGATCTTTTGGCTGTAAGGAAAGACGAGAGGACCGTATGTGTGTTTTCTGAGAGGGGGAGCGCAGAGATTAGGCTAGATGGCAACTACATAGATTATGAGCCGCTCACGTCCGATCCATTTGGGTACTCTGATATAAAAGGGCGCTTTCATGTAGACGAGTTATTGTCAATGACATTTGAAAGCGACTACCCCGATGCTATATACGAGCTTGCTCATATATTCACATCTGCAAGGTGCGGTGATATGGTACTCAGTGCAAAACCCGGTTTTGATCTGAGGGACATTTTTGAAGATCCTGAACACAAGGGCTCGCATGGTTCGCTACATAAGTCACATATGTTGGTCCCCATCATAACAAATGCGAGGCTTTCGGCGCAATTTGCAAGAACAGTAGATGTCTTTCCTACTACATTGAAGCTCCTTGGATACCCGTGCCCTGCCAATATAGATGGAAAGGCGCTTATTTAGAAGGAGGAGAGATGGAGAAATTTGACCATTTGATTATCATTGGAAGGCCTGCAGCAGGCAAGTCTGAGTTTATAGACTATATAAAGTCACTCACAGATTCAGAGAGGATAAAAAAACTCCACATAGGACCGTTTGAAGAGATAGATGATTTTCCTTGGATATGGGACAAATTTATGGATGATGATTTATGGGAGGCCGCAGGTTTTCCAAGGTTGTTTTCATTTGGCGGGGACAACCCCGGACTTAAAGAAGATGCGGGGATGCTCTTTGATTATTGTATCGAGAGATTTAATAGGGACATAGAAAAGAGATATCTTTCCAATAAGTCATTTTACAAGGCACATACCCTTTTGATTGAATTTTCGCGCGGAGGAAACGATGGCTATAAAAACGCCTTTTCTAGGCTTAGGAGAGAAGTACTTGAACGGGCTGCAATATTTTATATCAAGGTGAGTGCGGAGGAATCGTGGCGGCGGAATGTCAAGAGATATGAGGAGAAGCTGAAGCACTCTATACTTGCACACATGGTGCCAAGGAGGACTTTTGATGCCTTTTATCAAGTAGATGACTGGGAGGCTTTAACTAAAGGTAGCGAAAGTGGTCTGCTGAATCTCGGCTCGATCTCAGTCCCGTTTGTGACCATGCTAAATGAGCCAGAACTTCCTCCTGGACCCGAGATAGAAGAGAGGTACATGCATGCCCTGGGCAGACTTTTTGAACTCTATAGGGAGGCGAGATGAAGATATTTAAAAACCTGATGCTTATAGGACGTCCTGCCTGCGGGAAGTCTGAATTTATAGACTTCATGAAGAAGATGGATTTGGAAGAGAGGCGGGAAAATTATCATATAGGCAACATATATGAGCTAGATGACTTTGTCTGGTTGTGGGAAAAGTTTGAAGATGATGATATATGGGAGGCGATGGGGAAGAGCCGTCTATACTCTAAGAGAAGCGGCCATGCCTATGTTGTGACTTCTAGTGAGGTCTTAGAGCTTATGATCTATAAGTTCAATTTGGCGATTTCCAAAAGGCTTAGGGCCGAGCCGTCGTTTTATAACGACTCCACGATTTTTATTGAATTTTCCAGGGGTGCATCAGTAGATGGCGGCTATAAGAGGGCGCTTTCCCTCTTTTCAAAAGAGGTCCTTTCAAATACCTCTATCCTCTATATAGATGTGAGTTATGAGGAATCGGTTCGGAGGAATATCGCGAGGTATCAGGAGAAGCTGAAACATTCTATCCTTGCGCACAAGGTGCCTGACGAGGATATGGAACGATTTTCCAAGGTAGTAGATTGGGGCGAACTAACGGGTGGCGCCCAAAGCGGTCTTTTAAGAATTGGCGGCGTTGAAGTACCATACGTCACCATGTGGAATGAACCAGAACTTCCTCCCGGCCCTGAAATAGCAAAGAGATATAAAACTGCCTTAGACAAGCTAATGTCCCTGTCTGAAGCCAGATGAGATCTACTCGTTCTCTTGAACTGCCTTCGGTCTTTTGTCCATTATAGATCTGTATGCGAGGAAGACAATGGCGGTGAGTATTAACCCAAGCCCTATTAGCTCACGTGACTCCGGGTACTTTTGCCCCCAGAATATAGCGAGCAGGTATGTGGCTGTAATACCGGCTATCACACTTGCTGAGCGGTTTGCCGGGACACAGAAGGTATGTTCGCGCTCATCAAGGTATATTAGATTTCCGAAGAGTCCTATACAGTATGAGAAGAATCCGGCGAGCAGGGCGTATACAATATACTGGGTTTTGGGTAGCTCTGCAAAACCTGCCCAGAGCGCGGCCGGTATAGATTCTGGCGGCATATTGCGGCCAGCAAGCGCTACAAAAAGGAGGGAGAAGAACAGGATCGGATTTGCAACCATCTGCTCTTCTACAAAGTAGCGCTTTTTTTCTACTTCATCGCTACTCTTTGCCTTACTTCCCATAAATATAAATCTTATGAAGTAAGAGAGTACGTATACAATGATGTTTACGGCGGCGGCCAAGGTTATTTCAGCACTTGTCTTACTTGATATTCCTATTAGTAATGCAATGAAACTTAAAATAGCACCTACCCATGATGGCCAGTATATCTTGCGTTTCCTCGTCTTGACGATTAGATCCACGATAGGTGCAGCCACTAGCACTCCGCCGCGCATGAGTAACATGGCGAAGGCGATCGAAATCCCCTTAAACGTGTATGCAAGTGTGGTGGTGAGTATTATTGCAGAGGTACATATACCTGAGAGAAATGTAAACCACTGGGGTCGCGGAAGTTCTATACCCAAGATGCGCGAGTGCGTCGCGTATTTCCACCATCCTGAAATGGTAAAGAATATGTACATGGATGCAAAACTACCAAATGCCGTAGCAGGTTGGATTTTAAAGCTTCCCAACCCTTGGCCATTCATCCCTGGCAGGAGCCCGCTTGATAACATCTTGGTCAACATGGAGTAGGGGATATAAAACAGGAAGTAACCGAAGCAGAACGACCAGATGCTTAACGAGCCCTTTGCTGAACTAGTCATGCTACAGCAGGCCTTCATTTTATCCTCCTTTTACCATGCCAGATGACGCAGGACAAATTTCAAATTATAAGATTGGTATATCTAGGTACGAGATTTGAGTAAAGTAATATTTTCTTTTAAGCAATTCTTCTTGTGCTATATCCCAACTAAAGTTATATTTTACATATGGATTATAGGTTTTGCTCTGGTTCCGGGTTTTCAAGCAAGGTGCAAGACATTTTGTTTGGACTGCCCGCTTGCCGATTTATGAGATATGGGGCGATCTTTATAGTCTATATCTCTCTTTTGGTTATTGTGACATCGTGTATATTTGGCAGGTCCACCATTACCCCTATGTCATATAGGAATGGGAAGGTTTTTCTGACCAACAAGGCGTATTATTTCGTTTCGGAGCCTCAGGCCGGCTGGCGAAAGATAGCCGTGCAGAGGGGCGTCATCATGTTTTATAATGATAATTATGGCGCAGCGATTGCGACTACCGCCTTTTGTGGGAAAGGGTATGACGATGCACCGCTTAGGCTGCTCTCTAGGAAATTACTTGAGCCGGTTACCTTTGGAAGGGCTCGAGGTAAGGGGTCTACTCTTGAATGCGGTGGCAATTTAGATGGAGGCATCCGTGATAGGACTGAAGACATGAATCTAGATGGCGTCCCAGCAGTGAGGCATATCACGAGTAGGAATATAAACGATGTGTGTCTCGTATTAGATACGGTGACTTTAAAGAAGAGGGGCTGCAACATAGATTTTATATTGGCTTCGCCAGCATCCTCATATAAGAAGGTGGCTTGGGATTTTGTAAGATTTTATACCGGGTTTAGATACTAGTTTGCTAAGCGAGGGGCTTGCATGCACTTCTGTTCCGAAAACAAGATGAGGAGATTTAGGCGTTTTCTTGCCCCATTCGATGGGTTTTTGAATCGCACAAATGATTTTTTTATGGCAGTAGGCCGCGTATCCCATCTTTCATTCCAGTTCTTCTATTATCTATTCAGGTATAGGCCTAGGCTTAGGGATTTGAGTGCTCAACTCTTTTTCATAGGCAATAAATCGCTCGGCATAGTGCTCCTTACTGCCGTATTTACAGGGATGGTGTTGGCACTCCAGTTTTCTGTGAGCCTTGCACGGTTTGGATTGAAGATTTATGCCGGTTCTGTGGTGGGTATCGCCATTGCCCGTGAATTAGGGCCGGTGTTGAGTTCGCTCATGTTGGCTGCAAGGGCAGGGTCTGGTATGACGGCCGAACTCGGGTCCATGGCAGTTACCGAGCAGATCATGGCGATGGAGGCGATGGGCTCAAATCCAATAAGGCGGCTCGTTGTACCGCGCGTCCTTGCGTCGCTCATTGCCGCCCCTCTTCTTACCGTGATTGCAGATCTAGTTGGCGTCTTGGGCGGCATGATGATTACTATGATGGAGGCTGATGTTAGCGCAAGGTATTACATAGATCAGACATTACACTCGGTCGAATTTGTGGATTTCAGCCATGGTATTGCAAAGACAATATTCTTTGGATTTGCTATCGGAATTATTGCTTGTTACGAAGGCCTCAATACTAAAGGAGGGACTGAGGGGGTGGGGTTGTCTACTACAAGGGCAGTTGTCACCTCCTCAATCCTGATTCTCATAATAGATTTCTTCCTGACAAAGCTTTTTATATTGCTATGACAAAAGAGATTGTAAAGTGGGATGAGGTTTTTAAATCTTTTGGCAAACATGAGGTGCTAAAAGGTCTTACACTCTCTGTCTTTGAGGGTGAGACATTGACAATCATAGGTGGATCTGGGAGCGGAAAGTCTGTCATGTTGAAGCTCCTATTGGGACTAATTTCACCGGATTTGGGAAGGGTATTATTTGATGGCATGGACATAACAAAGATGAGGATGCGTGAACTTATAGGTGTGAGGAGGCAGATCGGAATGTTGTTTCAGGGGGGTGCGTTATTTGATTCTCTCACCGTAGGTGAAAATGTAGCTTATCCGCTCAAGGAACAGTTAGAAAAGAAGGGATATAGCGAAGATAAAATAAGGGAGATTGTAGTGAAGAAGCTTGCCCTTGTTGGGTTAGAAGATGTGGTGGATAAATATCCATCGGATCTTTCCGGCGGCATGAAGAAGAGGGTTGCGCTTGCTCGCGCAATTGCTGCAGACCCTCGCCTTGTCTTGTACGATGAGCCTACGACAGGGCTCGATCCGGCGAATACGCGGAGGATAAATCACCTGATAAGGGACATACAGAGGGAATGCAAGGTTACTTCGATTGTGGTTACACATGACATGGAGAGTGCGTTTTTTGTGTCAGACAGGATTGCAATGCTTTATAATAAGAAGATAGAATTTGTCGGCACGCCAGACGAGGTCATGAAATCTGACAATAAGATTGTGAAGAACTTTGTAAACGGTTATATAGGTGATGATTGAGATAAATGTAATTTACTTTGCTTTGTAATAGATTTTGATATTATAAGGTATATGCCAAGAGAGATAAAACACATCAAGGTCGGCTTCTTTGTCTCAATTTCTCTATTACTCGCTATGTTCGTTATATTCATGATGGGTTCCGAAAAGAATGTTTTTAGGCGCCATTATACCTTAATGGCAACCTTTAATGATATAAGTGGGCTTAGGATTGGCGCTCCGGTACAACTTGCTGGTGTGACGGTGGGTTTTGTAGATGATATAAGATTTCCCAAGGACCTCACTGTACGGCGATTGGAGGTTGTCCTAAGGATAGCCGAGAAGTACAAGGACAGGATACGTGAGGATTCAATCGCTACGATAAATACACAGGGGTTGTTGGGTGACAAATATATTTTTATAAGTATCGGAAGTCCTGATAAGCCTGTATTGAGTGATGGGGCAGAGATAAAGACAAGAGAGGTAGTGGGGATATTCGAACTTTCGGAGAAGGGCTCCGAAATACTAGAAGAGATCAAGTCTGCGGCAGAGTCTGCCTCTAGGTTCTTCGGTAACCTGAAGGAGAACAAAGAGGACATATCCTCTGTCTTTAGCTCTATAAAGAACATATTGCAGCAGGTGGAGAAGGGTGAGGGCGTTTTTCACTCAATGTTATATGAGAGACACGGGAAGACCGTTGGAGAGACCCTCCGCCATCTGCACAATGCCTCCAAGAACTTGGATGAGATAACCTCAAAGGTCAATGAAGGTGAAGGTACTATAGGCGCCCTTATATCAGACCCATCGGTCTACAATGATGTGAAGAGCCTGTTTGGGCGCGCAAATAGGAGCAGTGTTATTAGATCAATAGTGCAGAGGATGGCAGAAGAAAGAAAAAAGACGGGGGTATTGAAGTAAATATCTTTTGTGTTATATTAGGGTTATTAGTTTGGTATGAGAATAATTTAGAAAGGAGCTGTATATGGCAGCGAGGACCACAAAGGCCGGTACAAAGGATGAGCGGACACTCTCGTCCGGCGAGGCGTCCATCGGCAAGCTTCTGATGGAGAAGGTAAGAAGCATGCAGGACATGGAGAAGTATAGGGAATTGAATTGGGAAGGCACGCTCGCGGATTATCTAGAGATTGTCCATCGCAATCCAAAGGTTGCAAGGAGCGCATACCAGCGCGTATACGACATGATACTTTCATATGGATATGAAGAATATGTGGAGTACAAGAAGAAGATACGGAGATACCGCTTCTTTGACGATCCGATAGATAATGGCAAGGATGCTGTTTATGGACTAGATGTCCATTTGATGAAGCTTGTAAATGCCTTTAGATCTGCGGCCAGGCGATATGGCACAGAGAAAAGGATATTGCTGTTGCACGGTCCTGTCGGAAGCGCAAAGAGCACCGTTGTCAGGCTCATCAAAAAAGGGTTGGAGGATTATTCTAAAAGGCCTGAAGGGGCGCTCTACTCTTTTAAGTGGGTGAAGAAAGGGCTCAAGGATGACAAACGGATATTTGGTTCCTCAGATGAGATACGGTGCCCCATGCACGAAGAGCCGCTTAAACTAGTGCCGGCAGATATCAGAAATAAGATACTAGAAGACCTAAATAAAAATTTAAGCGAAGAAGAAAAGATACACATTGAGGGAGACCTATGTCCCTCGTGTAGATATATATATAACGCCCTCATGAATTACTACGGCGGCGACTGGGGAAAGGCCATGGAACATGTGGTAGTGAGGAGGGTTGTACTATCTGAAAAAGACAGGGTTGGAATAGGGACATTTCAACCAAAAGACGAGAAAAATCAGGATTCCACTGAACTTACTGGCGATATAAATTACAGAAAGATAGCAGAATACGGTTCGGATTCAGATCCGCGTGCGTTCAACTTTGATGGTGAGCTCAATATAGCCAACCGCGGGCTTATAGAGTTCATAGAGGTCTTGAAGCTGGATGTGGCGTTTTTGTACGACTTACTAGGCGCTTCCCAGGAGCATCTCATAAAGCCAAAGAAGTTTGCGCAGACCGACATAGATGAGGTGATAATTGGCCATACAAACGAGCCCGAGTATAGAAGGTTTCAAAGCAATGAGTATATGGAAGCGCTTCGCGATAGGACTGTAAAGATAGATCTTCCATATATTACTAAATTGCACGAGGAGATAAAGATCTACGAGAAGGATTATAGACCTGACAAGATCCGCGGCAAACACATTGCCCCGCACACAATAGAAATGGCTGCAATGTGGGCGGTGCTTACGAGGCTCGAAGAGCCCAAGAAGGCGAACCTCACCCTCATGCAAAAGCTCAAACTTTATGATGGAAAAACCTTGCCCGGTTTCACAGAGGATAATGTCAAGGAGTTGAGGAAAGAGGCCGTCCATGAAGGGATGAGCGGGATATCGCCGCGCTATATACAAGATAAGATAGCCAATGCCTTGGTACTCGATGAAGGCTCTGATTGCGTGAATCCTTTTATGGTATTAAATGAGATCGAGAGTGGCTTGAAACACCATTCGCTCATCACTTCAGAAGAGCAGCGCAAGCGCTACAAGGAGCTACTTAGTCTTGTGAAAGAGGAGTACGAGGATATTGTGAAAAACGAGGTGCAGAGGGCAATATCGGCGGATGAAGAGGCGATCAGCAGGCTCTGCGCTAATTACATAGACAATGTGAAGGCTTATACACAAAAAGAGAAGGTAAGGAATCGCTACACAGGTCAGGATGAGGAGCCGGATGAAAGACTGATGAGATCAATTGAAGAAAAGATTGATATTCCGGAGAGTAGAAAGGACGATTTTAGACGCGAAATTATGAACTACATCGGCGCGCTGGCGCTAGAGGGCAAGCAATTCGATTACAAAACCAATGAACGCCTGCATAAGGCGTTGGAGCTTAAACTCTTTGAGGACCAGAAGGATTCAATTAAGTTGACAAGCCTTGTAACTGCTGTTGTGGACAAAGATACACAGGAAAAGATAGATGTTGTGAAGTCAAGGCTTATCAAAAACTACGGTTATTGTGAAATATGCGCTACAGATGTCCTCCACTTTGTGGCATCAATTTTTGCACGCGGTGACATAAAGGAACAGGGCAGTTCTGTATAACCATAAAAAGGTGTAATCCACTATGACATCGAAGGTAGAACAGGACGTTGCCAGATTTAAGGACATCATTCGCGGCAAGGTAAAGAAAGAGCTTCAGAAGTTTATTACAAACACTGAACTCATCGGAAAGAAGGGCAAGGACCTCATAACTATTCCTATAAAGCAGATAGATATTCCTAGGTTTGTGTATTCTGATGAACAGATGGGAGGGGTAGGCCAAGGTGATGGCGAAAAGGGGGATAGTATAGGCAAGGGAGGGAGCGGAAGCGGTGCCGGCGATATGCCGGGCGAACATCTGTTGGAGGTGGAGATTACTTTTGAAGAACTGGCAGACCTCCTCGCAGAGGAATTAGAGCTTCCACGCATCAAACCCAAAGGAAAAGAAGATTTAAGCAGTAGGCGGTACAAGTATACAAGTATAGCCCTTGTAGGACCAGAATCGCTTCGGCACTTCAAGAGGACATATAAACAGGCGCTCCGCCGCCAGTTACTTTCCGGGGAGTATGATCCTGAAAATCCAATTATTGTTCCATACAGGGAGGATCGCAGGTACCGGATGTGGGAGGAAGAGGTAACACCTGAGAGCAAGGCTGTAATAATATGGATGATGGATGTTTCCGGGTCTATGGGCGGCGAACAAAAGGAGATAGTAAGACTAGAGGCATTTTGGATCGATATGTGGCTTAGAAAACAGTATAAGAAATTAGAGACAAGATATATCATTCATGACGCTGTGGCTAGGGAGGTGGACAGGGAAACCTTCTTTCATACAAGGGAGAGTGGAGGTACTATTATCTCTTCTGCATACAAACTTTGTCAGAAGATGATAGAGGAGGACTACAGTCCATCCGTGTGGAACATATACCCGTTCCATTTTTCCGATGGTGACAATTGGTCCGGAAACGATACAGATGAATGTATAAAAGTGCTTAAAGAGAATATTTTGCCTGCTTGCAACATCTTTTGTTATGGGCAGGTGGACAGCGAATACGGAAGCGGACAATTTATCAAGGATCTGCAGGCGGCGTTTTCTGGTGACCCGGAGGAAAAAGTGATAACGTCTAGGATTGAGAATAAGGATGCTATAATGAGGTCTATCAAAGATTTTCTTGGAAAGGGAAAGTAGAGATGAATCTCACGCCAGATCTATTAAAGATTAAAAATGAAATAGAAGGATATGCGAGAGAATACGGTTTGGATTTTTTTGATGTCATCTTTGAGGTATTGGATTGGAAGCAGATGAATGAGGTGGCAGCGCTCGGCGGATTTCCGAATAGGTATCCGCATTGGCGCTTTGGGATGCAATATGAAGAGATTGCGAAGAGTTACGCATATGGTTTGTCTAAGATATATGAGATGGTTATAAATAACGATCCCTGCTATGCCTACCTTTTATATTGCAATAACATAGTCGACCAGAAGCTTGTGATGGCGCATGTCTACGCACACTGCGACTTTTTCAAAAATAACATATTCTTTGCACACACCAACAGGAAGATGATGGACGAGATGGCAAATCACAGGAGTCGGGTTATTAGATATATAAATCGCTACGGTTACGAGAAGGTGGAGCAGTTTATAGATGCGTGTCTTTCTATAGATAGCCTAATTGATATCCATGCGCCTGCCATAAAGAGAGAAAGCGCTTTCCGGACAGAAGAGCAGCAAGCCCCAGTTGTTAGAAAGATCAGAAGCAAATCCTACATGGATAAGTACATCAATCCTCCGGAGTTTCTGGTGGAGCAGGAAGCCAAGATGAAGGAGAAGATGGCGGCTGAAAAGCGATTTCCGCCTGCTCCGGTCCGTGACGTTTTGCACTTTTTGCTTGTGAATGCGCCTTTAGAATCTTGGGAAAGGGATATTTTGTCCATGATTCGCGAGGAGGCGTATTACTTTGCCCCGCAGGCGCAGACCAAAATCATGAATGAAGGATGGGCAAGCTATTGGCATTCCAAAATAATGACCGAGAAGGCACTGCATCCATCAGAGCTCATAGATTATGCCGACCACCATTCTGGCACATTGGCTACTTCACCTGGTAGGCTAAATCCATACAAAATAGGTATAGAACTATTTCGGGATATAGAGGACAGATGGAACAAGGGTAAATTTGGAAAGGAATACGAAGAATGTGATAGTATAGTTGAGAAAAAGAATTGGGATAAAAAGTTAGGTCTTGGACGCCAGAAGATATTTGAAGTTAGGAAATTGTATAACGATGTGATGTTTATAGATGAATTTTTGACACCTGAATTTTGCCAAGAGCACAAGCTGTTTGTCTATTCTTATAACCTAACCTCAGAACAGTATGAAATAGCAGATCGGGCATTTAAAAGCATAAAGGAAAAACTTCTATTCCAACTTACCAATCTAGGGAGGCCTATTATAGACCTTGTAGATGCGAACTACGGGAATAGGTCTGAATTACTTCTTAAACATCAGCATGAAGGTGTGGATTTGAGGATCGATTATGCAAAGGAGACACTGAAGAATCTGTTCAGGATTTGGAAACGCCCTGTGAACATAGATACGGTTGTTGGCGGTACCCCAAAGATAATCGGTTTTGATGGAGAAAATTTTAGAGAGGTCACTCGCTGATTCATTTACCCAAATATGGCGCGCATCCGCCTAGATAACCTGCTTGTAGCTAGAGGTATTTCTGAAACGCGCTCTCGTGCGCGGGCGATGATACTCGCAGGTGAGGTGTATGTAGATGGAATAAAGATTGATAAGGCAGGAGCCCTTGTGGACGAAGGTTGTAAGATAGAAGTAAGTAGGCGTCCAAAGTATGTGAGTCGCGGGGGTATTAAATTAGAGCATGCACTACAGAAGTTCGGCATAAAACCATTGGGCTATGTGGCGGTTGATATAGGAGCATCTACAGGAGGGTTCACAGATTGTCTTTTGAAGAATGGGGCGAGTAAGGTGTACGCAATCGATGTTGGATATGGCCAGCTAGATTGGTCACTAAGAAATGATCCGCGGGTTGTCCTTATAGAGCGGACAAATGTGAGATACTTGAAACCAGAGTTGATAGATGAAAGGCCTGACATTGTTGTTGTCGACGTTTCATTCATCTCACTGCTTAAGGTGTTTCCAAAGATACGCGAAATCTTGACTTGCGGCGGCATATTGATTGCCCTTATAAAACCTCAGTTCGAGGTGGGTAGAGAAAAAGTTGGCAAAGGGGGGATAGTAAAAGATGAGACTTCAAGGCTTGAAGCGGTGGGCAGAATCAAAGATGGAGCAGCTAGTTATGGTTGGAAACTTCGCGGACTGATAGAATCTCCTATCAAGGGCACAGATGGAAATGTTGAATATCTAGCGTGTTGGGATGTTCCTCCCGATGCCACCTAATTTTTAACGCCACTTTATAAAATTATCTAACGATTGACTTGGTGATGCAGTCGTTGCTAACTAATTTCATATGGATGCGTGGCTTCCGTTTCTGTTTCAACATATAGTAGGCGGTCTCATTTTCTTGTTTTGCTTTGCAGTTGCATGGCGCGGCAAGGATCACTCTCTAAGGAATATAGAAGACCGCGCAGTGGTTGGTTTGATGTTTCTGATATTTTTTGTCTATCTGATTGGTAATTTGTTGTGGCAGCTTTATGGACTTGGGTGGTTATAGTTAAAGGGAAGAAAGATGCATACTCTTTCAGTAGGGAAGCCCATTGATTATATAATCGTAGCGATCTACTTCATCGGGATCTTTGGTTTTGGATCGCTCTTTGCCAGATTCACAAAGACCACAAGGGATTTCTTTTTTGGCAGCCAACGGTTTTCATGGTGGCTCATAGCTATGAGCTGTATAGCCACAACCGTTGGCTCATATAGCTTTGTGAAGTATTCCTCCGTTGGCTTTAAGTATGGACTTTCTTCTACGATGACATACTTAAATGATTGGATTGAACTCCCGCTGCTCCTTTTGGGTTGGTTTCCTATTATATATTTTTCGAGGGTGGCTTCAGTTCCGGAATATTTCGAGCGAAGATTTGGCAAGTCGGCGCGGTTAGGTGCAACCGCCATTATACTGATATACATGATCGGATATATCGGTATCAATTTACTTACGATGGGTAAGGTTGTAAACGCCATCTTCGGCATTCCGCTCATTCATTCTGCAGTGCTGGTTGCCTTTGTGTGCGCCGTGTATGTAACCGCCGGCGGCCAGACCGCTGTCATCATGACGGACTTTGTACAGGCATTGATGCTTCTCATTGCCGGCGTGGCTATATTTGTCATTGGGCTTTGTGTGCTTGGCGGATGGAATGAATTTTGGAATGCGCTTCCAATACATCATCGCCTTCCATTTGCTGCATTCAACAAGCCGGACGAATTCAACTATATTGGTGTATTTTGGCAGGATGGGGTAGCCAATAATCTTGCATATTATTTTATCAATCAGGGATTTATCTTGAGGCTCCTTTCTCTAAAGAGTGCAAGGGAGGTAAAGAAGACCTTTATATTTTTGCCGCTTGTACTCATGCCACTTGCCGCATTCGCTACTGCAAATGCTGGTTGGATAGGCCGCGCTATGGTAGGGAAAGGTTTGCTTCCGTCTAACATCGATCCCGATCAGATATTTATTGTGGTTGTTGAAAAATTGTCAGCACCTGGTGTGTTTGGTTTCATGATAGCTGCCCTCACTGCAGCACTTATGTCTACAGTTGATACTCTTATAAACGCCGTTGCAACTGTATTTGTGAATGATGTCTACGCCCCATATGTTGTAAAGGGGAGAGAAGATCGGCACTATCTCCTTGTGGCGCGTGTTGCCTCTGTCGTAGCAAGTATAGTAGGTATACTCCTCGTGCCGGTATTTAGCTCATTTAGATCTATCTATGAAGCACATGCGGCATTCATCGCTACTGTAACTCCGCCGATGGTTGTGGCGGTAGTGCTTGGGGTGTTCTGGCCGCGTTACTCGAAAATGGCTGCAATATCCACAATGTTACTTGGCTCCGCTGCCGTTGGTATCTCAATAAAATACCCTCGCCTCATTGATATATTTTCATTTGGCGTGGATGTGCCTGGCAGATACAGTTACATGAGGGCGCTATATGGCCTTGTGATATCCTTTGTCATTGCGGTGGTAGCGACACTTTGTACGGAGGCGCCAGAGCCATCGGATATAGCTGGACTTGTTGTAGGGACTCTAGACAAGGCAAAGTGGAAATACAAAGGTGGAGCGCCGAAGGAGACTTATGGGAAGGGCTTCATAGGCGTGATGAACGAGCGCGGTGGTATTTCCGGTGTGAGTTTGAGCAAAAAGGTTATGGAAGCGCTGAAGGCCGATTTGGGAGACCTTGTTTATATAGAAGATGCGCGCCGCTGGTTGGGTGGACTTAGATCTGTGCATACAAAGATTACTGATATGCATGAAGATGAGATGGTGCCGATATATCTACCGCCAGCGCTCATCAAAGACGGTAACCTCATAGCGGGAAGGCTGCACAAAGTCGAACTTATAATGTAAAACTGGTGCATTAAAAGGCGGTGGCGCTGGTTTTTATGATTGATTTGCTTATAGCTTTAAAAAGTTCTTGACTTTTGATCGCACTTTCCGTAAAGCTAATTAAAGCGTAGGGGGATTTAAAAGTTAGAAAACAAACCATTTTAAAGGAGGCGTAGTATGAAGGGAAGAGTAGTGTGGGCAGCTGTGCTCGGGATGGCCGCTTTGATGTTTGTCGGTTGCCAGCAGGTTACGAAGGTCAAACCTGCACTCAAGAAGATCCATTTCGACTTTGATAAGTATAATATCAAGCCGGAATGGGTCCCAACCATGAAGGCAAATGCTGAGTGGTTGCAGAAGAACCCGAATGTAAAGATCGTGATAGAGGGTCATTGCGATGAGCGCGGTACCTCTGAATACAACATCGGTCTCGGCGATCGCAGGGCCAAGAGCGCAAAGGCGTATCTCGTGAACCTTGGAGTGGATGGAAATAGGATATCCACTATAAGCTATGGGGAAGAGCGGCCTGTGTGCACAGCCCACAACGAGAGCTGCTGGTGGCAGAACAGGCGTGCCGAATTTGTTGCAAAGTAATCTGATTTGAACTAGATAAAAGCCACTGCGCCTTAAAACAGGGTGCAGTGGCTTTGTTTTTTTAAGAAGGAGGTTTTTGTATGAAAGGCGCTGTACTTGCACTGTGTGCGGTTTTCTTGTTTGGATATGCCCATGCCGGCGAGATCGAAGATTTAAAAATGCAGATAGATGCAATAAGGAAGGGCGCTATCCAGAGTAACGCAAGCGTCGCCGAGGCGATGTCGGCAATACAACAGATGCAATCCGATATTGAGGCCTTGAAGGCCGCGGTTGAGAGGAGTGAGCATCTTGTTCAGGAGCAGGTGAAACAAGTGAATCTCAAGGTTGGAGATATCGAAGCTAGGATAAGCGCCTTGGAGGAGAAGCTTGCCGTTCAAACAGCGCAGATAACATCTGCGGTTGCTACAGTTTCGCCAAGTGTGGCGGCTGAGGCTGAGATGTATCAGATGGGGCTTAATCAAGTGAGCAATTCAAAATTCCTAGAAGCTATAGCTACGTTTCAGAAGTTTTTACAGAAGTATCCAAAGAGTGCTTATAGAGAAAATGCCCAGTATTGGATTGCGGAGTGCTATTTTGCAATGAGGGAATATGAAAGGGCTATCAAGGAATTTCAGTCTTTTAAGGAGCAATTCCCCAAGTCCGAAAAGATGCCTCAGGTCCTATTAAAGCAGGGGTATGCCTTTGTAGCGCTGGGTATGGATTCCGATGCGAAGGTGTTCTTTGATGATTTGCTCAAGAAATATCCAGGTAGCAAGGAGGCGGCAGAGGCCAAGGCCAGGCTAGAAAATGCAAACAAGACAGACCAGCCTAAGGCGCCTCAAGCAGGGAAGGATGAGGTACCACTTGCGCCAGGCGTGCAATTGCAACAGCGTAAGTAATTTTGTCCATGAAGGTATTGGGAATAGAGACATCATGTGATGAAACAGCAGTCGCTATTGTGGAGGGAAGACAGATTCTCTCTAGTGTTGTGGCGTCTCAGCATGACATACACGCAAAGTACGGCGGTATTGTGCCTGAGCTTGCTTCCAGACGACATGTTGAAGTGATAGGCGCGATACTTAGGGAGGCTTTGGATCAGAGCAGGTGTTTGCTTAGTGATATAGGGGGCGTGGCTGTTACATTTGCCCCAGGCCTTATAGGTGCGCTCCTCACCGGCCTTTCGACGGCAAAGGCAATTTCATATGCGTTGAGAATTCCGTTGGTAGGCGTAAATCATCTCGAAGGTCACTTGAACGCTATACACCTTGCCGAAAGAGATGTACCATATCCGCACATAGGGCTTGTGGTGTCAGGAGGACATACGAGCCTCTACCTTGTGGAGGAGTTTGGAAGATACAGATTTCTTGGCGCCACCCGCGACGATGCTGCGGGTGAGGCTTTTGATAAGGCTGCAAGGCTTATGGGGCTTGGCTATCCCGGTGGACCGATAATAGATAGGTTGGCGCGCCTTGGAGATCCAACAAAGATCCAATTCAAACCGCCGAAGTTTAGGCGTTTAAGAGGTTTTGATTTTAGTTTTAGTGGGATAAAGACGGCGCTTATGTTTAAGTATAGCGAGATGAAGAGTGGTAACTCTCAAAATGGGCTTTATGATTTGATTGCGAGCTTCCAGATGGCGATAGTTCGAAATCTCGTGGATACAACTATGGAGGCCGCATCTAAACACAATTCGAAGGCCGTGGTTGTATCTGGTGGCGTTGCCTCAAACAGCGCGCTTCGCGAAGAGTTCGGTAAAATCGGGGAAAAGATGGGCATATGTGTGCTTATTCCGCCGCCGCACCTTTGCACTGATAACGCTGCGATGATTGCATATGTTGGAGGGAGATATCTTGAGATGGGTAGGCAAAGCGATTTGAGTTTAAACGCCTTTGCAGTTCAAGAGATAGGCATGTCCCAATGAGCGTCATTTCTATATTAAAGAGGTATGGAATTAGGCCAAGCAAGGCCTTCTCTCAAAATTTTTTAGTCGCTCTTCCAACTATTCAAAAGCTCGTGGGTGAGATGGAATTGGGTAGCGACGATGTCGTACTTGAGATAGGGGCAGGTTTGGGGGTGATGACACGCCTTATAGCGGAGGAGGTTAAATTTGTATACGCAGTCGAGCCGGACGAGAAGATGGTGGAGGTATTGAATAGTGAGTTGGATGAACTCGAAAATGTTCGGATATTAAAAGAAGATATCCTAAGGCTTCGCCTTTCAAGGATCCTTCCTAAGGATGAGAAATGTGTTGTGGTAGGAAACATCCCCTATCACATCACATCACCTATCCTATTTTATATAAGGCGGAATAGAGACTTTTTTAAAAAGGGGATGTTTGTGGTGCAAAAAGAGGTGGCAAGGAGGCTTGCAGCCAAGCCAGGATCTAAAGATTATGGCATAGTCTCTGTGCTTATGCAGTCTATTGCGGATGTTAGTCAGCGTTTTTTCATCAGCAGGGATTCTTTCTATCCTAGGCCGGATGTCGATTCAGAAGCGATACGAATGGTCTTTGATCCACCGCCTTCATTTGGCATTACCAATGATGAGATTTTCGTAGATATAGTGAGGGGTGCGTTTGGTCAGAGGAGGAAGAAGATTATAAATGCAATCCTTGGTTCACGCCTTATTAAGGCTGAGAGGGAGGAGATACAAGGCGCCCTTTCCAAAGCAGGGCTTACTGGCAATGAACGGGCTGAAGAACTGGATATCTTTGCGTTTGCAAGACTTGCGCGTGCATTTGAGGAGCTATCTTAATATGTTTGAATCGGAATCTATGTCTTCGCTGCTTAGGACTATATTTCTAAGCAGCTCTATGTCTACAGGTCTCCCTTCAAAGAAACTTCCCAAAAACTTTTTGGCAGCAAGGTAGAAAGATTCTATTAAGTTTAGCTGGGCGAGCATGAAATTCGCCCTCTCTTTTGCCTCTCCGCTCAGTTGTTTTTTAGATGCTTCAATAGTACCCCTCGTCTTTTCTATGGTAGATAGCGCCTCTTCGATAGATATATGCACCTTTTCCAGAAAGTCTTTTAAGACCTTTTTTGGGTACACCCTCCTTGCCACGTAGTAATCTCTCCGACTCCCCTTTATCCACACCTTTTTGACAAGGCGCATTTCCTCCAGCATCCTTACATTTATGCTCACATTCCCCTTGCTTACATGCAGGCGACTTGAGATCTCATCCAGCGAGAGTGGTCTTTCGCTTAAGAAAAGCAGGGCGTATATCTGCCCGCCTACCTTGTTTACCATCCCGAGGAGCGCTGCAGATATTTTGCCTGCGCCATCTATGAAGATATCAAGGGCATTTTCGAGCGGCGCAGAGTTATTGTGTTTAAGTTCCATATTCTTGCCAAGGATTATGATACCTGAAGAGTTGTTTAGTCAATGGGAATGTTACTTTACCTCATTTGCCCAAAGTTTTAAGCGTTATCAGAACGCCTGTCCGAATGTCAGGTGGAACCGTCCCACTTCTTCTCCCTTTTGTCTGTCTAAGATAAAGGCATAGTCTGCCTTTATTGGTCCTATAGGTGTGATGTAGTGCAATCCAAAGCCTGCAGAGTGTCTTAGATCATCTAGCCCTATGCTTTTGTAGTCGTTTGTAAGGAATCCCATGTCATGAAATACAACCCATTTTATCTTTGGTGATATACCAATCCTAAGCTCGTTGTTTACTATCAGGCGATGCCTGCCGCCAGTTGGACGTCCCAATGCGTCTACAGGTCCCAAACTATTCCTGTCGAATCCGCGTATCGAATTGTCTCCGCCTAGCACAAATAGTTCCTGAGATGGTATCGAGGTGTCGCTTTTGAGCGATTGTATATTATCGATCCTAACCTCGTTTGCCAAGGTGAACCGACCAAGTGAAGCGTAAAATCCATCAGCGCTTCCAAACTTTATAAAGTGCGCCCCCCTTCCTTTTATCTCGTTCATAAAGTTTGTGTAGGCACTTAAATAAATCCCTCTTTTTGGATCTGCAAAATTATCCCTTGCATCAAAGGCAAATGATAGAAGTGTGTCTATTATGAGATTGTCTCTTAAGCTCGCCGGGTCTAGCGAATATGGGTTGCTTGCGACCGGATATGTCTTGGTGATGTTGTTTCTTACAAGAAAAGATGTCCTATGAAAACTCCTCGCAAATCCAATTCCTCCCCCAACCTGTATGTAATTTATTGGTTTCTTTTCTTCGTACTGTAGCCACGCAGCCGATGTCATACTTATCTCAGAACCGGCCAACGCAGGATCCAGCCAGCTTATCTCGCCGCGCGAGAATTTTTTGCCTCCTATAATCCTAAAACTTGTCTGCTTTCCCCACCCGAATGAGTTTGTATTGAGGAAGTCAATGCCGCCGATGATTAATTCATCGGTGGAAAAACCTAAGTTCAGATCCAGCCTGAATGGCCTCGCCTCTTCTACCCTTATGGATACTGGTATGCGCGTCTCTCTGTTTTCAAGCCCATGTGGCGTGATTTCCACGCCGGCAAAGGCGCCTAACTTGCGCAGGTTTTCTTTAGAGTTGAGTATCTTCTCATAACTAAATGGTTCGCCTTCTCTAATCTGGATGTTATTTTTTATTGCCTTTTGTGAGGTGATAAAATCCCCCGTTATGCTGACTTCCCCAAATTGGACAAGCGGACCTGAAGTTATCTCGAATTCAAGGACCACCTTGCCTTTCTGACTCCCCTCCCTCTTGTGGAGATTTACTTCAGCGTATGGATAGCCGTTGTTTGCGTATATCCTTTTTACCTCCTCTGTATCGTCTTCCAACGCATTTAGGTCAAGGGGTTCGCCTACCTTATTTTTGAGAGATTTCTTTAGTTTGGATTCCTTGAGGTGTACATCCCCTTTGAATATGATATCTTCTACTACTAGCTGTTCTCCCTCTTCTACATGTATGCGGATATCTAGAAGGTCGCCACACTCATTCTTTTTTACCTCCGGGGCTTCTATATTTACATCGGGAAAACCGTTTGACTGGTAGAGGTATTTTATCCTTTGAATATCATTTGCGAGCGTTCGCTCATCATACACGCCCCTGTCAATGAGCGAAAGCGGTTTGATCGCCATTTCGCTTTTTAATCTCTTTGCTTTTATGTTCTTGTTTCCAATGAATTCGATCTTCCTTATCCGCGTCTTTCTTCCCTCATTTATCCTAAATGTGATTTTGATGTTTCCGCTGTCTAACTTCTCCTTTGTGTAGGCTACCTCTGCCTCGGGCATCCCCCTTTCTCTATATCTTGCCTTTATAGCAGATACGCTATCTTCAAGCGTAGCCGCATCTATGCTTCCCTCGCTGGAGATAGTAGTTACCTTCTTTAGTTCACTACTAGTTATGCTTTGATTCCCTTGAAATGCGAGCTCTACGCGAGGTCCTTCCTCTATTTTTATATATAGGTCTATTCTATGCCTCTCCTCATCTATCTCCTTCTTTTTGATGGTGACGCGCGCCAATGGAAAACCCCTATTGCGATAAGCTGCAAGTATGCTCTGTATAGATTCCTTGAGCCTCCGCGGACTATATGGTCGCATGATATTTATCTTTGATGCGATGAGGGAGCGAGGAAGCGAATTGCCGCCATCTACATCTATTTTCCTATATCTTAGGAGATAGCCCCTCTTGATTTTGAATTTGATTTCTATGCTAGATGTTTTGGGTATATCCTTTGTCTCTGTCGTTATCTCTGTGCCAAGCCACCCCTCCCGTTCATAGAATTCTTTTATCCTCTTTATTTGTTCTATTACCTTTCCCTCGCTGTATTCATCGCCTGGACGGATATCAATGTAGCGCCTTACCTTGGCGTCTATGTATGGGTAGTTTCCAGAGATGGTGATTCTACTGACTAGCTTCCCCCCATCTGCCATGAGCAGATGTGGGAACAAAAGCACTAGGGAGAATATAGAGTATTTTATAAGGCGCGCCTTCATTATTCCTTAAGCCTCAGAGATATTCCAAACCTATAGTTATTGTTCCCTAACCGCTCACTCTTTACCAGGAGCGAGTCTGTCACGAGATATTCAGCGCGAAATGTCTGCTGTGCATCCTCTGCATTTATGTCGGTTGCAAAGTTTATATTGAGCCTATCTGAGATGGTCTTTCTAAGTTCTATTTGGGTTACGTCCTTTCCGCTTTCACTACGCCTCGTCTTTATTTTGAATTTGTCGACCGGCATGAGTTTGGTTATGCCTCCTTCTACAATTGCACCGGCCTGTTCTGCAGCAACACTTGCGCTCATGTTAGGTCCGAAGAATGAGGCAGTGCCTTCTCCTCCCTTCGAGCCGAAGGCTATTAGGGAATATATCTCATTCCTATCGAGGGGTGGTGTAGATTGTACATCCACATAGAGCTTGTTTGTAGGGCCTTTTACGATGACCGATACATCGTATCCCTCTATCTCTTCCGATGCCGTAAATTCTATATAAGGCGGCGCAGATAATCCTTTTAACTCCACCACTCCCTTTTCAACCTCAAACTCCGCCCCTGCATAGTCTATCTCCCCCCCAGTCACCTCTATATTTCCGTATGTCTGCGGCTTTAGAGGTGTGCCGCCAATGTCTAGGTTTGCATTTAGCCATATCTTTCCTATGTTATTTTCTATCCTTAAGTCTCCGCTTGTCCTGATAGAGAGTCCAAGCTTAAGATCTTTCCAGCGCGACCACCTCTTCTCCTCGTCATAGGAATCATAGCTCTTCTTTGCGAATCCTTCGAGGAATGAAAACTTTTTTGTATACTTTCCTTCTATGATGTTTAAGGTCCCAGTAAGTGTTGGCGATGGCATGCTACCCTTTAAGGCCACGTCCGCATCAAATTCCATCTTGAAGGCACGATCTTGGGTTGTGTAGGAGAGCGACCTTCCAGAGAAGGCGATGTCTACTAGTGAAACGGCATCTCTGGAATGTCTTATCTCACCTGATACCTTGAAATTCCCATATTCAACCTCTCCAACAAGATCTTTTGAATATATCTCCTTCCCTTTGAACACCAGATCGCCCTTAATGCCGCTTATCTCGTATCCGAAACCCTTCAGGAGAAGGCGATTATTTTTGAGAGAGGCAACTCCATTTATAGATACGTCGCCAGCCGGTCCAGTAAGTACGATATTTTTTAGCTCTATTGGGCCTGCTGCATCGTTTACGAGCGCCTTCGTGTATGAGAGTGCCGCCGCATCCAATACGCCACCCATCTTGATATTTAAGCCCCCATCCTTTATCGATCCAGATGCTTGTACTAGCCAGTTTGGATTTCTGTGACTTGAGTAGATAGCCTTGTCTATCATCCATCTTCCTTCAGGTTTTAGGTACCTTGCCTCCAATTTTAATCCCTCACTGGGTGCGATTGAGAATTTGATGTTTGATTCACTTATCTCTATCACGGATGGCGACTTGAATAAAAATGGATCTTCATTTTGCATGGTGAGTGAGGTGTTGTCGAAGGTAACATTCCTTGGTTTAAATCTTACATTTGACGAGAGTTCTACAAATGGGATCCTTAGAAATGAACCGTTCTTGATCGTTGCCCTCCCAGTTCCAGAAAACGTCTCGTTTGTGCCTTGAAACTTTACTTCACCAGTTCCTATCCCGCTAAGCGTATACCTTGCAAATGAGTTTTGGAGCTCATGGTTTTGTAGCCTTGCCTCCAGTACATACTTTTTCCTCCTCTTTCCCGTTTCCAGTCGCTCGCCCATCTCCATATCGAGTAGTACACGCCCAGTCTCTCTTCCCCCCTGATACACCTCGCCTTTCAGCGCGAGCTTTGTGTATGTGATGTTTAAACTCATATGCGCCCTTTCTACCACTATCTCGTAGTAGCTTACCGGCGCTGCGTCTACGTCCAGCGAAAATCTGATACTCTCCTTCCATCCCTCCAACCTTCCAGTTACCCTTTGGGCTATTCCCCCTGTCGGATGATAATATATGCTGCTAAACCTCCCGAGCACCGCCTCTATAGGGATGTTTTTTCCTTCGAATGCAAGGGAGATGTTAGGATGGAGGTAGTTGAATTCTCCCTTCAGATTGACATTCCCCCCACCACCCTTTATCTCGCCCTCCGCGAGGGATGCGATGCCGTTTTCTATGTGTATCTTTCCCTTTCCTGCTATAGGCACGCCCGTTGGAGAGGTTTTGGTGTGTGTAAGCTCAAACTCGAGGTCGCCGGTGGTATTTTTGAGATCTATTCCCCTCCCATTCAGTTGAAGCCTCCCGGATATGCACCCCGCGGTATCTAGGAATATATTTTGGTTGTACAATGATTGGATGCATATGGGTTCTTTTATCAGGATACCGATCTCGTATACCTCAGACCTAGGGTCTATTCTCCCGCTTACCTCAGCCTTTCCGCCGTCCATCTCGACTTCGTAGGACTTGAACCTGAAACCCTCGTCACTATATGCTACTTCTATCCCACCTTGAAACGATATGTCTTTTAAGGCTTGTGACGCCGCATTGAAGACCATGATCTTGCCGTCTAGATCGCCCACATATGGGAATGTTGCAGACCATCTCCCTATGTCTGTGGTTCCATCTATGCTCGCTATGCCTACCGATACTACATCTTTGCCATCCTTTGTATATCTTATATCCTTTGCCTCTAACTTGAGATGAGTATTTTTGAGCAGCGGTTGGTCGAGGGATAGCGATGCCTCTTCTACATCTATGCCGCCATGTGGAAGCACCACGCTCACACCCCTTATCTTCCCGTCTTCTATCTTTATGCTCTTTAGGAAGAGGAGGCTTGTAAGCCGCATCCCCTTCCTCTTAGAAGGTCTTTTGGGAGAAGATATCTTTAGGTTGTCCACCTCCAGCGATTTGATATCTATCATCCCCCTTACAATGGGCAGGATCTTAAAATCCAATCTGAGTTTATCCAGGTCCAACCGTTCGCCCGTCTCTCCATTGTATATCGAGAGGTCATTTAGCGATATACGCCGCCTTATGATGTCCAGATTTGCCTTGCAAGAGAGGATTTTTAGGCGGCTCACCTTGTTTATCATCCTGTATGCAAGGCCTTGGACACGTTCGCTATTTATCCCCTTTATGGCAGTGGCGGCGAGCAGGAAGAGTATAGTTGGGAAGACTATAGTTATCTTGAACCATATGGGGAGTTTTTTACTGCGCCTTTTCATTGCCATTTAGTTCGCAGGGCGGCGACAAGTCGCTCCACGAGATTATCGAATGTCCCGTTAGACATCACCAATATAACATCTCCGGGCGCTGCCTTTTCAGACACAAACCTCACTATCTCTTGGACCGGCGCTATAAAGTGCGCCTCGCCGCCCTCTCTGTTTATCTCATCCGCCACATCCTGCGGCGAGAGCCGCTCCTCCGGTTTGATGTAGGCGGCATTAAATACATCCCCTATGATGGCTATATCAGCCTTCTTCAAGGCGGCGGCAAGCTGCCTTGTAAAGATCTTCCTCCTTGTTGTGTTGGAGCGCGGTTCGAATATCCCCCATATCTTCCTTCCAGGAAAGCGCATCCTCATCGCCGCTATTGTCTCTGTAATGGCGGTTGGATGGTGGGCAAAGTCATCTACCAAGGTTATCCTGTTTATCGTGGCAACCACCTCTTGCCTTCTCTTCACCCCTTTGAAACCCCTTATCCCTTCTACGATGAGCCCCTTGTCTATACCTAATTCTTTGAGCAAGGCCACGGCTGAGGCGATATTGGAGGCATTGTGCCTACCAAAAAGCCATGATGCTATATCGATCGATTCGCCCTTGTGCGTTATGCCAAACCTCATCATCCCGTCGGACGGAGTGATCTTAGTGATCTTGTAATCTACATCACTTGCAGTGCCATACGTGACCACCCTTGCATTGGCCCCCTCCGCCACCTCTTTGACTGTGGCTGAGTCACCGTTTATCACCAAGATCCCGTCTTTTGGCATGAGTCTCACGAATTTTCTGAAGGCGGCCTTTATCTCGTCTATATCTTTGTATATGTCTGCGTGGTCAAATTCTATGGAGGTTATGATGGCGTATTTTGGCATGTAGTGGAGGAACTTCGGACTCTTGTCAAAGAAGGCGCTATCATATTCATCTCCCTCTACCACAAAGAACCTCCCATCCCCAAGCTCGTAGCTCCCGCCTGTGTTCAGATTTATACCGCCAGCGAGAAAAGAGGGGCGCTCGTTGGCATGCTTCAAGACCCATGCAACAAGATTTGTAGTGGTCGTCTTTCCGTGGGTCCCCGCCACCACAATAGGTTCCCTTTCCCTTAGGAAGAATTCATAGAGGGCCTTTGGCATGGAGGCGTATGGTATCTTCCTCTTGAGGACCTCCTCTGCCTCCCTGTTGTCCCTCCTTATTACATTGCCGATGATTGCAAGGTCAGGCGTAGGATTCAAGTTCTCGGGGGAATAGCCTATCTTTAGCCTTATCCCCTCCCTCTCAAGGAGGGTACTCATGGGCGGATTGGCCGCATGATCGCTCCCAGTGACATCGAACCCCTTTTGCTTGAGGAGGCATGCAAGCGTCGCCATCCCCGCCCCACATATCCCTAACATATGTATGTGTCTTGTCTCGCCCATTTCCTACCTAAGAGAGATAACATACAAGGCAAGGATTATGCAAGGAGGTTTAGATGTTTTCAATGCGGTCTACATGTGCTATAATACCTGTATGCCATTTAAGGTAGTCCTAGTCCAGATAACAGACCTTGAGAGATATGCTTCAACATTGGAGAGCTATTCTGGATTTGCCTCTGAAAAGGGTACGCCGCTCTTCGGGAAGGATGAGGCGCTGAGATTTTTGAAGAGGTCAAGGGGGAGCCTCGTCACGCCGTATCCAATGGGACCACTTGCCTTGGCGGCGTTTGCGCGCAAGCGCTTTGGGGGCGAGGTGGAGCTATCTATAATAGACATGCTTACAGAGAGGCTCTTTGTGGAGGACCTTGTGGAGCGCCTGAAGCGCGAATCCCCGGATCTAGTGGGGCTCAGCTCATTCTCTGCCTTCTCCGGCGCCCTCCACAGGGCGGCAGCCCTCATAAAGGCGGAGCTGGGCGTCCCCGTAGCGGCCGGTGGACCGTATTGCTCTGCCTCTACCGAGCGCGCCGCCCGCGACCCCAACATAGACTGCGTGGCATATGGAGAAGGTGAGCTCTCCTTTGTGGAGATGATAGATAGGCTCATGCATAAGAAGGATCTTAAGGGCATACCAGGGACCGCATATCTGGAGGGGGGGAGGGTGGTAGTAGTTCCACATAGCGGTTTTATAGAAGATCTGGATGACCTCCCATTCCCAGCCGTAGACCTTCTCCGCATGGAGGACTATTTTTTGAACCTCTCGCCGCTCGGATATCTCTCGCCCTGGATGATCCTATTCAACTCCCGCGGGTGTCCATATAGGTGCATCTATTGCCACAGCATATTCGGGAAGAGGACGCGTTTTATGTCCCCAAAGAGGGTCTTTGACGAGATGATGTTTTACTACAAGACCTACGGTATCAGGGAGTTTCAGGTGTGGGACGACATATTCAATCTGGATGTAGGGCGCGCCATTGAGGTCTGCGATCTGATCCACTCTGCGGGTTCACCCTTCAGGCTCCTCTTTGAGGGCGGGCTCCGCGCTGACATCATGCGGCGAGAACTCGTGGAGGCGATGGTGAGGGCAGGTACATGTCACATATGTTATGCGGTGGAGAGCGGTTCCCCGAGGATACAGGCGGTGATAAAGAAGTATCTAGACCTAGAGAAGGCGGCGGAGGCGATAAATTATACGGCGGATAGAGGGATCCTCGTGAACACATATAATATGTTGGGCCTCCCCACAGAGACGGAGGAGGAGATGTATGCCACCATAGAATATAATGTAAGGCTGAGACACTTCTCCATCAGGCTCTTCCATGCCATCCCGCAGGAGGGGACGGAGTTCTATGAGATGGTCTACCCAAAGGGGAGGGATAAGGGGGAGACGGGGATGTACCTAGATCATAGGCATGATGGGGCGGATAGCGCGTTGTATAGGAAGGTCCTCCGCGATGGACTTATGCGCTTTTATCTAGATGCGGAGAGGATAGAGAGGATATCTCGCATGCAGGTCCCCACTATGTCGCCAAGTGAGGTGATGCGCGCCTATGCAATGGAATTTAGGAGTGTCTTTAATATATTAGGGGTTAGGCGCATCTACGAGCTGCCGCCAGGGGTGGTCGGGCCGGTCATGGATGTATTTAGAGGTGGCGGGGTGGCTCTATGAGAGATTATGTCATGTATGCTACGGCGACGCAACTTTAGGATATACCTCGGACGATAATATCATCGAGGGATAAGGAGAGTAATTATGGGACTTGGGGCAATAATAGGAGCTGGCGTTTCAGTAGTTGGCACGATTATCGGAAGCGGGATACAACTGCATATGGCTGACAAGCAGGCAGATGCGGCGAGGGAGGCGCAGCGGAGGGAGGAGTCGCGCCAGATAAAGGCGGCCGCGATGACATCGCGTAATAGTATCATCAAGGCGATGAAGATGGCCTCAGAGGGGGTGAGCACGCTGAACATGATGAAGACGGCATTGGAGGAGAAGTCGGATGCAGTGAGGAAGGGGGATACGGAGTACAGGCTGGCTACTGCGTATACCGTCGCGGGGAAGAGAAAGGCTGAGGTGGGGAGATACGACTACGGTAAGATAGAGAAGAAATTAAATTAAAAAAGGAGGAGATATGGGAGAGGGTGGGACGCAAAACACCACGCAAAATATTACATACGGTGTTGACGACAGATTGGCAGGCGTACTGAATAATATGACGGAAGCTACGAAATATATGGCAAAATCTGCGAATATATCAATGGGGGTTGGTGCGGCTGCCAGTGCGGTCAATACCCTTGTCACGTCGCTATTTAGCTGGTTGTCTCAGAGTAAGCTCACCGATGCCATGCGGGATGTTGAGATGAGGAGGGCGGAGGTGGCGGAGCGACTCGGGTTGGCACAGGTGAATCTACAGGAGACATTGGCGGACTATTCGTACAAGGTAGCGAAGGAGAATATAAAATTACAGAAGGACATTGCCGAACTGAGCGCAGATGTAAAGAAATACGAGGCGAAGATGGATGCAAAGAAGAGTATTGCAAATACCCAGACGATGGCGCGCTACGGTCTGATGAACACATACTTCTACGGGAGCCCTGCTCGTGTATAGCTTTGTGAAGGCTCTATAGAGGATCATAACCAAAAGGCCGACGGCAACGTCGGCCTTTTTCTTCCTTAGATGCTACCCTTGGCATTAGCCCCTGATGCCCTTTCTCGAGCGCCTCACCTTTTTTAATGATGTATCAGGAGAGTTGGTTGCTGCAGGGGCAGTCCCCCTTTCCTTCACCTTCTCTATGGATTTCAGGCCAACAGATGCCTTCTCCACCTCTGAAGGGACCTGGGTAAATGCAGATATCTGGACCTGGGCAGCCTGATCCGGCGTGGCGGTGAGTATCGGCGAGGTGCCCTTTATGATCTCCTCTATCTGCTCACCGAATATCATGTCGAAGAGGACCTCCCTCCTCCTTGTAGGGGATGGGTTTTGGTATATCAGGTCCGCAATCTCCCGCTTGGCGGCCATATCCATCTTGATAAGTCCATCGCCACCCCGATGCCTCTTTTTGAAGTCTTCAAAGAACTCCCTTAACCTTTCCCTCGAATACGAACAGGATGGGGCGATGCTTAGGTTTATCAGCTCCTCCAGCCCCTCGTCCGTATACTTCCCCTCGTTTATAAGGAGCGGCTCAAATGGGAGCTTAATCTCGCCCTTGTATCTGTATATGGCCTTTTCGAACAGGTCATTTTTAGTGAGGATATAGTTCCCTTCTGGTGTCTTGTGCGGTTCGAATGCCTTCATCCACTCTTCTAGCGAATACCTCGTTTCGTCCACGAACCCTGTCTCCCACATCTCCTTTACTGCGGCTTCGTCGAAGGTGACATGGTCATTATCTGGGAACTTGGGGAGGTTGTTCCAGATGGTCTCCATCACCATTTCGTCTTCTTTTGAGAGATTCATACAGGAAATATTACATATCTACCCTTTCAAAGTCAAGTTTTAACGAGTGGGGGTCTTAGGTGGGTTAGATCCATCGGTTTCATTTGGCTTGTATTCGCCACCCCATTTTGGTAGACCTGAGGTAGAAGAGGGGGAATATGGGTGAGAGGCTTGCGCTCGG
>Ga0078972_1003535_pt1 | contig 46369 bp, 28 predicted proteins | sample YelNatPaOPGAMG01_FD_67568 | JGI IMG/M metagenome (GOLD analysis project Ga0078972, IMG submission 67568) | Hot spring thermophilic microbial communities from Obsidian Pool, Yellowstone National Park, USA - OP-RAMG-01 (SPADES assembly) (version 2) | ecosystem: Environmental > Aquatic > Thermal... | reverse complement strand
CCTTCTCCAGCTCTCTTATGATCCACCTTACTTTTTTCTTGTTTAGTTTCCTCATTGTCTCTGGAGAACTTTTACTTTTCTCCGAGAGGAAGTAATTTCGGGATACTACAACAATAAGTTATCTATAACATCTCATTTTATATTATACCCTTTTATATGCACCTTATGCACCCTTTTTTATCTCGTTAAAATAACCCTTTCCTCGTCTTTTTTCTCATTAAGTATAGGCTTGGAATCGCCATGCATACAAAAATTGGAATTAGAGGCTCGAACTCAGGTATGGCAATGTTCGGAGCGCCTGGGGTCATACACGTGCCGTTAGTAATCTGCCAATCAGAATACCAATCGTTATCTTCGCCATTCGGAATTCTTGATAAGGATTCGCCAGATTTTGGCGCTTGCGGTATCCCCTCTGTTCCCTCAGGTCCCCAATAAGTCCCTGGTGGTGCAGGTTCTGTGCAATCTCCATACGCAACATAATCAATCGGTTGTCCATATGAATTATAAAGTATTACATTATCTCCAGTATCTTCGAAAACTCCGCTAAGACGGTTCCAATATAGGTCTGTTGGTGTATTAGAACCTACGCATACATGCACAACAACATAGCCACTAGGTGGGATTACGAATGAGGGAAACGTAAATACATTCCCATCATTGTCAGTTAATTTCCAAGAAGTAATATCTATTGCATTTGCATCGTTGTTGTATATCTCAATCCATTCGTTGTCTGCACCGCCAAAAGTGCATATCTCATTAATCACAATCGAAAGAACATACATAGTTTCTTCGTGAACTGTGGAATTCGCATATCCATCAAACGCCTTTATCTGAATATAATATCTTCCAACTTGCAGGCTGGTAACTACTTGATAGAAAGTATCCAAGCCAACATATGTCCAAGATAAAACTTCTCCCCCTCCAGAAGTCGTGCCTATTCTAATGTAATATCTTAAAACATCGCCATCTGCATCGTTTGCCCCGCCCCAGGTTATTTTCGGTTTGCGCTCGCCTGTTGTGTCAGGAAGTATCCAAGTTGGAGGCATAGGCGGCATGTTCTCTATAACGAGAGTTTCCTGACATGTCGTTGAATTGTACATTCCGTCGTTTGCCCGAACTTGGACATAGTAAGTCCCTAATGGTAATGCATTCAATACATCATAATAAGCATTCGTGCCTGTATATGTCCAGTTTATGATTTCCATACCCCAAGGTGTGGTACCTATCCTTATATAATATCTTAGAACATCTCCTTCGTTATCATGCGCCCCAAGCCAGTAGATACGTGGCGTCTTATCTGTAGTAGTATCAGGCAGAATTACAGTAGGCGGTGCAGGTTCTGTATTGTAGAACCATCTAATTATTCTGCCCATAAGTTCGCTCCGATTTGTTTCACTCTCTATAAATTCAAAAGGCATAGCCATGAATACAACTTTGTAACTCCCTGCGTATCTTAGAGAATTATTCCCAGTTGAGGTTGTTAATATGGTATTTGCGTTTCCCAATGGTGTAATTCGGTCTGAATAGTCTGTAAACCTATCTATAGTAGGATAGGTAATTCCATTAGTAATCGGGTCGTCTTGAACTCCATATATCGTGCCCACGCCCGTGTCTGAGGTGCCCGATGCTACTTTCAAATAATCGTATGCAAACTGACCTGGCGAGGTTGTAAATGTCCCTGCACCATAGAAATCATAAAGATAGTCCTGCGAAGATAAAAACAGTTTTCCACCTGAATTTAGATATATGGCAAGATTTGCAGTATCGCTCGAGGTAAGCGAAGGATAGGTTCCCCATTGTCTTGAAGTAAACCAGATTACAATGTCATATTCCATCAATTTTGCAGAATTTGGCGAACCCTGCGAAGATACATTCCATATATCGTATTCATACCCGCAAGAAGATAATGCATTTTCGTAATATCTTTGATAATCCCTTATCATGCCATCATAATCGTCATCTACAAGGAGTATAGTTGGAGTGATGAACATCGTTTCTTCGACAATGTCAGAGTATAGGTAACCATCATAACTTTTCACCTGCACATAATACAATCCCACAGATAAAGACGAAATCACATCGTAGTATGTATTGTAATTTGTAGATGTCCATGATATTACCTCCGAACCGCCTGAGGTATTTCCTATTTGTATGTAATAGATTAGCGTGTCATCGTCAGAATCATAAGCCCCAAGCCAGGTAATTCTTGGCGTTGCATCCATGGTAGAATCAGGTAATATGCTTGTTGGACCTTCAGGTGGAGAATTTGTTATTATCATGATTTCTTCGTGAACTGGAGATTCAAGTTGCGAATCGTTAGATTTCACTTGCACATAATAGGTTCCTGGCGATAGTGGTGTGGTTATGTTGTAATATTCTACATTTCCGGCAAAGGTCCAATCGAAAACCTGCGCGCCACCAGAGGTGGTTCCAAGCCTTATGTAATAATAAATTATGTCGTTATTCGGGTCTGTCGCCCCAGACCAGGTAATCTGTGGCGTTTTGTCTCCTGTAATATCAGGCAATATGCTCGTGGGTGCAGTCGGCGGAAGATTTACACTTGAGATAACCATAGGTTCTTGATGCACTGTAGAATTTGCATAACTGTCGTTAGCAATTATCTGCACATAATAGGTTCCTATGTCAAGAGGAACTACCACATCATAATAAGCATTTGAGCCCGTGGATGACCAAGGTAAAACATTGCCCAAGCCGGGTGCCGTGCCTATCTGAATATAATATGTTAGTGTGTCTGAATCAGAATCATAAGCCCCAAGCCAAGTAATATGTGGTGTAGTATCTGAAGTCTCATCGGGATATATGCTTGTAGGAGGTTGTGGTGCTTCGTTTGTAATTATCAACGTTTCCTGGCAAATCGCCGAATATGCGTTTCCATCGTATGCCATTACTTGAACATAGTATGTAGCAGGCGCAAGTTTTGTCGTTACATTATAAAAATTATTATATCCTGTCGAGGTCCAGCCAATTATTTGACTTCCTCCAGGGGTGGTTCCTATTCTTATGTAATAACTTAAAATATCTCCATCAGCATCTGTTGCACCTGTCCAAGTAATCTGTGGTGTTTTATTTCCAGTAGAATCAGGCAAAATAGATGTTGGAGCAGTCGGTGCGGTATTTGTAATTGTCATGGGCTCTATAAGAACACTCGAATTGTCCAAGCCGTCGTATGCTCTTACGTTCACATTATATTGCCCAACAGAAAGTGGTATCGGCACATCATAGAACGCGTTTGGTCCTGTATATGTCCAGGGTATGACGGTAGCACCACCACTTGTGGTTATGTTTATAAAATAACTAATTTGGTCGCCATTCGGGTCTGTTGCAGATGACCAGGTAATATGTGGCGTCTTATCGTTTGTAGTATCAGGTAGTATCCAGTTTGGCGGACTTGGTGCATCATTCCCAAGCCAATGAAGTATTCTACCCATAAGTTCTGCCCTTTGTGAACTTGTCTCTATAAATTCAAAAGGCATAGCCATGAAAACAAGCCTATAACTTCCCAGATAGCGAAGCGAATTGAAGAAAGTTCCATCACGGAATATCCCATTTGCAGAAGTTAAAGGCGTGATATGGTCTGACCAATCATTGTATAAGTCTATCGTAGGATAAGATAGACCATTTGTTATAGGGTCGCCTGCAACCCCGTTTATTGTGCCTACCGTTGTATCTGAGGTTCCCGATGCAATCTTCAAATAATCGTAAGCAAACTGTCCGGGCAAGGCTATAAACGAACCGCTTCCATATTGGTCGTAAAGAAAATCCTGCGAAGATAAAAAGAGCCTTCCTCCATCTGATAGATAAGATGCAAGATTCGCTTGGTCTGTGCTCGAAAGAGTTACATAAGTGCCATACTGCATAGATGTAAACCAAATAACTATTCTGTATCCTCTTAAAACCGCAAGCGAAGGAGAACCTTGCGAAGATACATTCCAAATATCGCATGTATATCCACATGAGGTTATTGCATTCACGTAATAAGTCTGATAATCCCTTATAGTTCCATCGTAATCGTCATCTACAAGAAGGATAGATGGGATTATTTGCATTATCTCTTCAGAACTCGAATATACATTTCCGTCATAAACGCGAACCTGAACATAATATCGTCTTATAGATAAAGTAGTAAGAACATTATAGAATGTATTTCCACCAGTTGAGGTCCAGTCGAAAACATCTCCGCCGCCAGAGAAAGTTCCAAGCCTGATTTCATAAGTAAGAGTATCGCCGTCAGAATCGTAAGATGCATCCCAAGTGATTAGAGGCGTAGTATCTGCAGTTGTATCGGGAAGTATGTTTGAGGGTGAAGTTGGCGGAGTATTGGTTATATTCATGCTCTCCTCTCTAACTGCAGAGTATCCAAAACCATCATTAGCACGCACTTGAACGTAATATGTGCCTATAGCAAGTATGGTAGTTACATCGTAAAATTCGTTAGTCCCTGTTGAGGTCCAATCAAGTATGTTTCCTCCTCCTGGGAAAGTTCCAAGCCTGATTTCGTATGTTAAAATATCATAGTTGGGGTCGTAGGCTCCTGACCATGAAATATGAGGCGTTTTATCGCCTGTGCTGTCTGGAAGTATGCTTGTAGGCGGTGTGGGAAGAGTATTCGTTGCGATAATCTCCATAATTTCAATTCTCGGCGTAGATTGTGCATTTCCATCATAAGAAACCACATGAACATAGTAAATTCCAAGCGACAAAGGCGTTTCTACCTCGTAAAAAGGATTTATGTCTGTGTAGGTCCAATCGAGAACGTTGCACACTCCAGGAGATGTGCCTATACCTATGTAATAGTAAATCTCATCGTCGTCGGGGTCAAATGCGCCTGTCCATGTGATATATGGTGTGGTATCTGCTGTTGTATCAGGCAGAATACTTGTCGGAGGATATGGATTCGTATTTGTTATTTGCATTGTTTCTTCTCTTACACTTGAATTTACCAAGCCGTCGTTTGAAACAACTTGCACATAATATATACCTACACCTAATGGAAGCGTTATTTGGTAATAGTTGTTGAAATTAGTATAAGTCCAAGGTAAGATATCATCGCCACCTGTGGTTGTCCCTATTCTTATGTAATATCTTAACAAATCACCATCAGCATCAGTAGCACCTTCCCAGGTAATTAGCGGCGTTTTATCACTCGTTGTATCAGGCGAAATAGAACTCGGAGGTAAGGGGATTGTATCAACTAAAATTTCGTTTTCATTTGCAGAAAAATCGTCTATAGATGCCTTTCCGTATTTGTCTGTAACTTTTATGTAGATATCATACCAATCTCTTAATATGTTACCCGCAGGGTCCCAAGTGTAATTTGCTCTGTAATTACCATTTCCAAGATAAGTAACTGAAAGCCCACCTTCTCCATTTCTCGCAGAATTAACAAGAACTATCACATTCCCTATGCTATCTCTTACTGCGATGTATATCACAAATTCATTTACATTTTCTCCAAAGTCATCATCGAAAAATTCTATTGAAATATCTGTAGTCGCCGTTCCGAGAGGGGATACATTCCAAGGTTCTGCTTTTGATGCCCCAGGTGCAAAAAATGGCATATCATCGAGAATAAAATCTACATGAACATAATCAAACCTGCTGCGTGTATTTGTATTTGAGGATACATAGGCAAGGAACCTTATCTTCAAGGCATTTGCATCGCTTACTTTATTTATAAGACTTAAGAGGGAAATGTTCTGAGTATAATCAACGTTCACTGCAGGAGGAACTGTAAGAGATACATTTACCCATGTAGAATTTGAAGCAACCCAGACTTCAATCTTAGCTGCTGTAAGAGTGTTTGTTCTTCGCCATTCAATTGTAAAATTGCATCCTATTATAATCTGTTCCGCCGCTATATTAGGTGCAAATAAAAACTCCATGTATATTAATTCGTTGTAATTATTAGTGTTTTTTGGCCAGGTTCCATCCGTGGTAAGTCGATTATTATCAGAATAAGTTAGACTTGCAAGTTCACCCGCAGTCAGAGCTGCAGGTGTTCCATCAGTCTGGTCAATCGACCCTGCTACAGGGGATGAAGATACCAAGCCCCTACCTTCACTGCTACGCCTTACAAACACAGGTCCTGCAACTATCGGAAAATCGCCAACTATCTTGTTTGCATTCGAAACTATGTTCGAAGAGGATGTTATTATTGCAGAAACGGAGGTGCCTATCTCTGCACTCTGTGAAATTGAGAATAGAATAAAAAGCACAATCGTTGAGTTTATGATTATTTCTTCGCTGGGTGTTAATTCAACCAAGTTACGGCTTGGGGTAGGGGATACTTTACATAATCTCTTATCTGAAGGCTCGTACATACCAGAACCATCATCTAAAATTAAAGATACCGAAGAGACAGGCGATTCTAGGTATTCTACATAATCCCCAGAAACAACTATTCTCAATACTATGCTTTGTAAATACACATCCTCAGAATAGATACCTTTCTTATCAGGCAGCATTGTAATTTTCATCATCTCGACTTCGCTCCCCGGACGCGTTCTATCGGGCGAGATGTCTTCGCCTTTTACATTTATAGAAACAGGTTTTCTATCCATCAATGCAGAGTAATCTTTAAATCCTCTTTTATCGACGACAAAATAACATATTGAAAAACTTTCAAGACTGTTTACAATCCCAATACGTTTTAAATCAAATGTCAATTCGAGTTCGTCAAGGTCATTTGCAGCCGAAATCGCACCAAAGGTTTCTGGTCTCTCAGTCCAGCACCATTCATCTCTGTTCTTTCCTGAAAATTGCATTAATTTTATACTTGATATACCTGAATACCTACCTGAAAGTTTTATCAGATAATCTGCTCCTATATTATTCCAAAGAGTGGTAGTTGTCTTACCATTCTCAGTATCCTTATCAGCGTCTTTATCGTATTCATCGTGCACCAAATAACCAGTCAGATTGTTATCGTCTATGTCAATTAAAATGTTTATTTCATCTTCTGCGTTCTCTTCTTTTGGCACGTTCGGGCTTGGGATTAGTTCTCCAACACCTTCTGAACTCCATCTTTCTTTTTTTGCAAAAGGAGCGTCTAGACCTGCAAGCACATATCCCCCAACTTGAAGATAGAACGCAAGTTTGTTACCCTCGTTGTAAAATGCACTTGAGTTCACATCTACATTTTTTGTATCAGAATATTCCAAGCCGTGATTTGAAGTTGAGATAGATTCCGGAATTAGCACATCCCCCAAGCCGTCATCGTATTTTGGCACACTTTCCCAATCGCCAAAGGCTCCATCTATTGTAATACCCGAAGTTTTCATGCCGATATATCCCAAATTCATGGATTCTGTTTTTAATGTAACTGCGGCGTTAGTTCTAACGTGCATTCCGTTATCTATTTTTACACCTAAAGAACGACCCTGCCCTGCCCATTCGGGGATATCTCCGAAAACCACGAAATAAATTTCTTCTGAATCTAGTAGATTAATCTCTTTTTCGAATTCCACATCTGCATAGGTACCCTCGAAAGGTGCAATTCCAAGTAAAACATCATCTTGGGAAAAATAGCCGTCTTTGTCTTTATCGAATGCAAGTTTAATTGCTGGGACATCAGAATTGTTTGCAGCCCCAAGCCTCGTAAATCCGAAACCTGAAATTGCAGAATTTCCAAAAGAAGTTACTCTAAAAGTCAATAATGTGCAATCTTTCATACCTGGCATTAGTATGCTCGGCGTTACATACTGAGAAATAGATATGGCTCCTCTATTTTTCTCTTTGTTCTTTTCTGTATTTCCTATCTTGGTTATTGGTATCACAATATCTGATTTATCGAATTTTAATCCATTTGAAATAAGGAATTGGACTTTTGCATTTTCGAAAGACCCGCCTTTCTTAAACAATGCAGTTTCAAGCCTGTTTCCAAATACAGATGCACCTGCAAAATTATCCAGATTTTCCCAACTCCAAGAAGAGTGTTGGTTGCCCGTGAACCTTCTTAATTCTGCAAAACGGACGTTCGTATCCCAGCCGTCTATTTCAAGCATGTATTCCGCGCCCATGTCAGAAAGTAAATAACCTGTTGTTTGGTCTCCATCTGCATCTATGAAAATGTAAACAAAATCGACTGTATCATTTATACCTGATAGGATTTTCCCGTCAGTTTCAAGATAGAAATAGACATTTGTAAAATCTTCGATTGCTCCGAATTTAACTATGTTCAGGCTCTTTTGATTTACATCGTTTCGAGAATCAGGGTGTAAACTAATTTTTCTCCAATCAGAGAAGTCGCCGTCGATGTAAACTGGTCTTTCCTCTTCTGTTGAGAATATTGCATATATGGGTATTGCAAGGAGTAGTCCTATGATAAATATAGAAAAAAGCAATCCAAGCCAAGAACGTTTCTTCTTTTCTTTTCTTATAACTCTTTGCCAATCGCCGTTAGTTAACCCATTACCATTAATCAAACCGTTACCGTTAATTAAACCATGATTGGCACGTCTGGCATCTCTATACTCTAACCTATTCGTTGATGTCCTCAATCCATTTGAGATACCTTGCAGGCTATATGGTTTGTGCTCGGTCGTCATATTAATCATTGTGCAAAACACCATTCGTTTGACACTATATAGATTTTGTTGAACAATACATCGTGAGGGTATCATGATGGAGACTAAAGAGACCAACCTTTAGCACACATATAGAACAATCTTCAGAACAAATATAAAACAAATAATCCTAAATACTAATATCTATCATATCGAGTAGCCATATCAACCTACTAAAGAAATATCAATATTGAGTTTGATAACGGTATGATGGATAAATTGAATAACGAAAAAGCATCTTTGGAGACAAAACCCGAACTTCTAGCACCTGCAGGTTCTATAGAATCGATTCATGCAGCAGTGCATGCAGGCGCTGATGCAGTATATTTCGGAGCAAAAAGGTTCTCTGCAAGACAATATGCAAAGAATTTCGATACAAAAGAGATTATCGAAGGAATAGATTATTGCCATTTGTATGGAGTAAAAGCATACATTACAGTAAATACACTTGTCAAGGATTCTGAATTTGAAAATGCAATGGAACTTGTTTATGATGTATACGAAGTAGGAGCAGATGCTGTAATTGTGCAGGATTTAGGTCTTGCCATGCTTATTAAAGAAAATCTTCCTGACTTAAGTTTACATGCAAGTACACAGATGACTGTTCATAACATAGAAGGCGCAAAATATCTTGAGGATTTAGGATTTGATAGAGTAATTCTTGCAAGAGAATTGAGCCTCGAGGAGATAAGGGAAATAACAAAATCAGTGAAGATTGGCATAGAAACTTTTGTTCATGGAGCGCTTTGTTATGGCTATTCGGGACAATGTCTATTATCTTCATTGATAGGAGGAAGGTCGGGGAATAGAGGGAGATGTGCGCAACCATGCAGAAAATATTATCAACTTCTACATTCTGGGAAAAAGGTCTATGATGGTTATCTAATGAGTACTAAAGATATGTGCCTTATTGACAAATTAAAAGAACTTGCAGATGCAGGAATAAAATCTTTTAAAATCGAAGGTAGAATGAAAAGACCAGAATATGTCTCTGCGGTGGTAAGTGCGTATAGAGATGCGCTCGATTTTGGTTTCGTGGACAAAGAAAAAATGGATGATATTTCGAAGATATTTACAAGAGGTTTTTCGAGTGGGCATTACTACGGCTTGGGGAAAGGTAAAGAAGGGATGAACCATCGTAGTCCTGAAAATCAAGGGTTAAGATTAGGTATTGTGCGTTCTTATGATGAGAAAAATGGCATTTTGAGTATTTCTGCAAATAGACGCATAGAGATTGGAGAGGGGATAGAGATTTGGGGAAAAGGAGACAATAAAGGAGATAAGAGAAACTCGATTGGGTTTCAAGTACGAAAAATAGTTTATGCGAATTGGGATGCAAATTGGGATTGTGATTATAAGAATTCTGGTTATAATTTTGGTTCTAATAAGAACCATGATAACAAAAATGAGAATAAGAAAGAGAATAAAAAGAATGGGAATAAAAAGAATGGAAAGAAAGATGGGGGTTATGTCGAGATATTAGTTCCGAGAGTGCATATCAATGAAAAAGATGTGTTATGCAAAGGTGCAGAAGTGTATATTACCTCATCGCCTTATGCGTTGGAGCGTGCGCGTGCTCGAATTGGGAATAGGAGAGTGGAAGTTAGAATAGGTGCGACATGTATTAAAAACAAGAAACTCAAAGTATGGATGGAAGACGGAGATGGAAATAGAGTAGAGGTAAGTTCTGAAAATGAAATTGAGACTGCAAAAAAGATACCTACGGGTAAAGATGAGATTGAGAAACAGTTAAGGAAGTTAAGCGAAACGCCTTTTTTTGCAAAGGATGTTGTTTTGGAATATGATGAGGGAGATGAAGGCATATTCATTCCATTTGGAGTTTTGAATTCGATTAAAAAAGAATGCGTAAATTTGCTTATAGAGGCAAGGAAGAAAAGAAGCAAGCGAAAAACTGTTCGGAAAGCTGTTAAGGACAGACTAAATAAAATAAACTCAGAGATAGGTAAGAGTAAGATAGATAATATAGATAAGATAGATAACACAGAAAGAGATAAAACAGAAGAAATTAAATTGGCTGTTAAAGTTGGGCTCAAATTTGATTCTTTCGATGAACTTTTTAAAGAAAAGTTTGACTCAATATATCTTGACCTTACAGAATATCGTTCCGGCTTGGAACGTCCAACTTTCGCATCTTCTGATAGGAAATCAATAGAAAATAAAATAAAAAATAAGATTGACGAAATTATCGAAAAGGCAGGAGATAGAGAGGTTGTAATATGTGTGCCTAAAATAACAAAAAGTAAAGAGATTGCAGAATATAAGAACCTTCTTGCAAAGTATAGAGAAAAAATAAAACTTCAAGTAGGTAACTTAGGACAGATATATGCATTTTCGGATTTTGTAAAGATTGGAGATTATTCGTTAAACTGCCTGAATTCTGTTACTGCCGAGAGATACGCAAAAGATTTGGAGAGAATAACATTATCAGTGGAACTCTCAGAAAAAGAGATTTCAGATTTGCATGGTTGTAAAAAGGAATGTATATTGGACGGATACATAGAATCATTAACAAGCGAGAATTGTATGGTTAAAAGTTCAATAGGATGCAAAAATTCCAACACCTGCTTTGATGGAACTTTGGGTGTAAAAGACGAGAAAGGATATTTTTTCCCCTTATTTACAGATACAAAATGCAGGACTCACATATTTAATCCGCATAGGTTAAGAATAATCGATAGACGAGGTAGTCTAAAAACGAGTGTGCAAAGGCTTGACCTTATGCTCGATTCTGATTCTGATGTTATATCAGTCGTGCGCGCGTATGCGAAAAACGATGTTTCCTTGACTAAGAAAGGATGTACACATGGTCATTATTTAAGAGGCGTAGAATAGTGAGGAATAGATGAATAAAAATAGATTAAAAAAGATAGAAAAATATATGAAAAGACGATGCGGGCTTGGATTTCTGCACAGGCTTGGAAATAAGGAATATGTATCGAAAAAATCTATAAATAAGCAAAAACTAAAATCATAAAGATTACTTGAAATAAATAAATATTCGAAAAATCATATCATTTAAAAGAGGATATTAAGCCATTTGTTAAGAATAAGGATGCTAAGGAGTTATGCCCATGTCCGAAACTGATAGTTGTAAAGATGAAACTGATAGTAGAAAACCTTTCGTTATTAATTATTTAGGTAGGATGACATGTATTAATTGCAACTCGAATAGAATTCAGCCTATTTTTCTTATAATAAGAGAAGGGGTATATCATGGAGAAGAAGGGCATGGAATAACCTATTCGCATGTAGTTATAGTAAAATGTGAATCCTGTGGCTGTGGTCAAATAGAGGAAATGGAGCATGATTGTTTCGATTGGGAAGATAACTGGGATGAATACGATTGGTATCATATTACTAAAGAAGATATAGTGCTGTTAAGTCAAGAAATCGAAAGATGTAAAGAGCCGCTTAACGAGAGATGCAAATGTGAAATACATCTTCAACTTCGTAAAGCAATTGCTCGAATACCAAGATTGGCTTGGAAAGCAGTTATGGGAGAACGCGAAAGAGTGCATAATATCGTAGTTCTTAAAAACGAAAAAATAGTATTCGAAGTTGTAAAGAAAGAGAACGCTAAAAAGAATTGAAAGTTTAATTATTCGAAAACTACATTGAGCAATCTTGACTTTGTAACCAAGCCGGCACGCTCTAAAGTCTTTTTTGAATTCGTGTTCTTATACCAGCATCCTGATATTGGGATTAGAGAATGCGAATAACACCAAGATTTAAGATTTATTATTATAGATGTGCCTATTCCCTTCATTCTATATTTTTCATTAGTAAACATGCCAATACTTGCATACCCGCTTAATAACCTACTTTTCTCTACAATCCCTACACCAAGAAGAGGGCTCCCTTCTCTGAATGTAAATATCTCTCTATTCTTTATTCTGTTTTCGAGTGAATCAAAGAAATCGCCTGATATTTTTTCTATTTCTTCGGTATCTTTAATCTCGGCTTGGGCAAAATCCCCCTTATACGGTGGTTCTAATTTTACATCTCTATTATCAACGAATAAATAAGCCTGAAGTTCAACTTTCTTGTGATTATCGAGAGATAAGGATAGAAATAATTCGTCTGATGTGGGAACGTACGCACTCTTTATATGGTATTTATCGAGAACAGACTTGAAAAGAGTTTGAGAATAACTCCAACTTTCTTTTCTTAGGAAAAATTGTGTAAGAAGATTGCTTTTAAAGATTGCAAAATAGCCTACCTCTTTGCCATTTATTTTTAAAGAAAAGAATTCTGAATTTAGTATGTGGTCCTCAAGAAAGGAATCTATGGGCGAAGATAACGAATTTGCATATTCGGTTAATAATCCGACAATAGAAACTTGCTTTGTCTGTGTTATTTCAAATTCCATTTTTCCACCTCCGCCCCATCTTTCGATTTCATCTTCTTAATCATCTTCTTAAAATAGAACAACTGATTGTAGAACTAAAATATATATGTGATGAAAACGTTCTCTGAAAGAATAAAATTACATCATTTGGAGGTGAAATTATGTTAACTGCATATGCCTTACCTTCGCAAGAAGTTTCACAGGAATACGCCTCAGAACATATAGAAGATGCAGTTTGGGTTGATGCAGTTGACCCTACAGATGATGAAATTTCTACTTTACAAAAGAAGTTTGGCATATTTTCAGATGACATCATAGATTGCCTGGACAAGAACGAAAGGTCAAGGTTTGATTCAGAAGAAGAATATATGATGTTAATTTTGCGCGTCCTTGCAAAAGATGACGACCCTACAGATTTAAAATATCCTATGGAACCAGTAGGCTTTTTCCTTACACGTAAAAATCTGATAACAGTTCATTCGAACCGCGTAACCTTGCCCAGAGACCCTACGAGCGATTTAAGAAAACGAAAAACATATCCTAAAAGTAAAGAAGAACTCCTATATGCGCTCATAAGAAGGTTCAACCGAGATATAGAAAGATGTGTACGAAATTTAGAAATAAAAATCGAAGCCATACAAAGCCTAATACTAAAGTCTATAAAAACAGAAGTTATCAATGACGCATTTACCTTGAACAACAGCCTTATTCTATTGAACACGTCTATACTTTCGAATGCAAACGCAATAAATGCCATGAGGAAGAATCGTCTAATATGTGGCGACGCAGAGATGGCCGAGATTATCGAAGATATAGAAATAGACACTAAACAACTCTACGAAATGACAAACATACATAGAGAACTCGTATCGAATACTCTAGATGCATATTCCACTACGATTTCAAATAACCTAAACCATGTTATGAAACTTATCGCATCTTTATCTTTAATACTCATGCTACCAACTTTAATTGCATCCTTATATGGCATGAATGTAAAATTACCATTTCAAGATAGCCCCGATGCCTTTATGTTCGTTATAGGTATGTCCCTTTTCTCATCTGCAATTCTCTGGATTGCATTTAGAAAGTATGGCTTCATGTAAAAAAGATGGAAAAATCATCTAAAAAATAAATTTCGTTATCTCTTATAAACCTTAGAACATTTAGTGCAAGTTTTGAACTCAGTAGGCGGCTCGTCAGCCCTTCTTGTCTGCCTTTGGTATACGTACGCCTCTTTATTACCGCAATTCTCACAATAGAAATCTGTAGTTTTTTCACCGATATAGGTATTTGCAGGGTCTGATACATAAAGTTCTTTTCCTTGACATGCGTCTACTTTCAATGGAATATCTGGTACTTTTTGTGCGTCTAAATCTGCACATCTCTGGCATTTCAGAGTCTTTGTGGTAGGGTCCATCTTCATGAGTTTTTTACATTTAGGACAGAACATTCCCATCTTTCGTCCTCCACAATAAACTTGTATTACATATAACAACATCTTGGAAAATAATCCTTTTCATGATCGAAGTATCGTTAATTGGTATCTATAATTTACCTATGTTATGACCAATTATAATCCATTCAAAACTCTGACACATATTGTGCTTTTACTTTTTCCCTCTCCTCTTTCCAAGCCAGAATGGCACATCTTATATAACTTTCTGGACAGCCTCTTTTTCTCATATACGTTTCTTGAGGTTTGTGGAACATATCCCAGAATTCAAGTTTTGCACGCACTTCCTCAGGCAGTTTCTTTTCATCGAAATCTTTGATTTTTGCAACTTCTTTTTTTGCATCTGTGTTTTGCTCGACCCAAGCCTTACCGAAACTCCTTGCCCATAATGAAAGGTCGTTAAACAATTTGTTTTCTGAAATGTTTGTCTCATTAGTTGTATCTGTTGTATCTTTAGCAGTATCTTTAATCTCAAGAATGAGGACTGCTTCGAGCGTAATATCGTTTATCTGGTCTCGTTTGAAGACCGCACGAATCTTGGCATCAGACGATTCCCATATTGCATTCGACAAAGTGCCTTTCCATTTCAATGAATTTTCTCTTAGAATTTTTTTAAATTTCTCTTTTTGGGAAGAATACTCCAAGCCGGTAAGTGTTATCTTCCACTGCATCTACAATTCATCTCAGAAAAAGGAATATAAAACATACCTTTATATTTTCCGCTTCTTCTAAAAATTGAAATTTAGGGAAACACCAAATTAATCATAGATTTAAATTATAAACTCTAATGAAACTAAACTAATGAAACAAAAGATGAAACAAATCACTTCTCTAAGCATATAGCGCCTTTGTTACTTGCACATGTTATAAACACCTTCGAGCCCATATTTTCCATCTCCATAAATTCCTTGACCATCAGAGCAAGATTTTCTGCATTTTTATTACCTTCTACAATTGCATACGTTGCAGGTCCGAAAGAAGAGAGACCTGCGCCTTCTGAGTTATCGTTCATGAACTTTAGGAGTTTCAAATGCTCTTTGCCACGCAATCTGTTTTCGATTTTTTTAAAACCTATATTTTGCACCATCGATAAACCTTTTCCAAAATTCGAAATGTCTTTCTCGACAATAGATGGTAGGATTACAGAAAAAATGATTCTGGATAATCTTTCAACCTCCTTTGAAGGTATCGGGCAATATCTCTGAAATATACTCAATTCCTCTTTGCCATGTATTCCCTTTCCTTCTGGAATAGATATTACAAAATACCAATTTTGTGGAAAATCGTATCTTACGAGAACTGGCGGCGGTGGAGCGACCGAATATCTTGAAGGCGCAAAACCTTTTTTCAATGATTTAGAATGCCCGCCATCAAGTATAAAACCACCTGCGTCGAACGCAGCCACACCAATTCCAGAAGTCCCCCCTCTACCAACTAATTTTGCAAGCGTATAGGTATCGAAATCCAAGTTGTCAAGTTTAGTTATACATTTTGCAATTGCTAATGAAAGTTGAGTCTTAGACCCCAAGCCTACATGGGCTGGAATTTTAGATAAAATCCGAATGTGATATTTTTGTTTCCCAATACCATTTTTTCTTAACTTTTCGATAATTTCTTTTACGTCATCCTCCAAGTCTTCGAAAAAGTTGCCTTCGGCAACTTTGCACTCGATAACAAATCTAGGTTCTTGTAAAGAAACCCCAAAACCTCCATCGACTCTTCCAAGCCTGCCATTCATATCTAAAAGGGAAAAATGGAGCCTTGAATTTGTGCTTATTTTTATCGTTTTTGTCAAGTTATCTGTCCTCTATTCGTAATATTTGTTATTTCATTCTGGAATTTAGGTTATGTGATAAAAAGGTATAACTTAAGAGGTACTTAATTTATTTGTATGAAGAGGCAGGAATAGAGTAAGTGTTCGTAGGAGTTTTTAGTGCGCAATGTGCATTTTCGGAAACGCTTGCAGAGTAAAATTATTCCGTGCTCTTAAGTGAATAGTAAATTAGTAAATATCAGATAAACTTTTTAGATAATCTATCTGCATATTTGTTTTTCTCTCGTTCAATCCAGTTATAGGAAACTTTCTTAAATTTAGGCTCGAGTGATTTAATAGCATGATAATATATTTTCAAATGCGGTTTTTTAACTTCATAAAGTCCGTTAAGTTGCATAACTATAAGTTGAGAATCAGACCTGATTTCGATTTCTTCAGCGCCTAATGAGAGCGCCTCTTCCAACGCCCTAATTACTGCACGGTATTCTGCTGTGTTATTAGTACCTTTTTCTCCAAGTTCTTCAGAAATCTCTCTTATGATTTTATCGTTCTCAACTAATACGATTCCTATTCTCATCATGCCATTAGGCGGGGGATAACAAGAACCATCAGTATATGCAATTATTCTTTTAATCATATCTTCATGTATGGATTTAGTCTTAATTATTTTTGTTATTATTTTGCTATTACGCGTATATTCAAAAAACATAATTCAATAACATACAAATGATAGAAAAATATTAGGTTGAGAATGACCTTCACGGCGGAATGATGGAACTTGAAAAGATTGCGAGAAAGATTTCCGAAATGACTATTAACGAAATAGAATGCGCAAAGTCAGGTCATTTATCGAGTTCTTTATCTTCTGTAAATATAATCACTGCGCTATATTTTTCAGAGATGAAACACGACCCTAAAGACCCATATAATGAAGAAAGAGATAGGTTCGTGCTATCTAAAGGACATGCAGTCCCTGCACTTTATTCGGCACTTGCGCTTGCAGGATACTTTGATAAAAAAGAATTGTGCAATTTGAGACATCTTGGCTCGAGACTACACGGTCATCCAAGCCTGCGCTTTTCGCGTGATATTGGTATAGAGGCATCTACAGGTTCGTTAGGTCAAGGATTCTCAATCGCATGTGGTATGGCTCTTGCAGCTAAGTTGGAAAATAAGAAATATTGGACGTACGTTCTTCTTGGAGATGGGGAATGCGACGAAGGTATAGTTTGGGAAAGTGCATTATTTGCATCTCATAATCGTCTGAATAACCTGATTGCATTCATTGATCGCAATGGTACACAAATGGATGGTAGCACAAAAGAAGTGTTATCACTCGAGCCTTTGGACAAGAAATGGGAATCTTTCGGTTGGAATGTTATCGAATGCAAAAACAAAATTTCTGATATAATAAATACGATAAGGCTCGCAAAAAAGAGTACTAAACCAAGTGTTATTATAGTTAATACAAGTTCTGATTTAAATCTACCAAAGTTGCATAAGAACAACAAACCAAAAGACAAAACCTCGCCATTATATCACCTTGGCTTGGGTTTGCAAAAGATTGCAGAAAAAAGGGATGATGTTTTAGTCCTAACTGCAGATTTAAAATATTCGACATGCCTTGAAAAATTCGCTGAAAAATACAGAAGTAAATTTGTTGAATGTGGAATTGCAGAAGCAAACATGCTAGGCACTTCGTATGGTCTTGCGGCGTCAGGGAAATGTGTATTTGCAGTTACACATGCAATCTGGCTAACAGGCAGAACTTGGGAAACTATGCGTACAATATGTGCAGATGGGCTTGATGTAAAGTTTATAGGTACACACGCAGGACTGAGTAATGGTCAGGATGGTTTTTCGCATCATTCCACTGAAGATTTGGCATCTTTAAGGGCATTTCATGGATTAAAAATAATCTCACCCTCGACATGTAAAATGACATACGAATCCATCATCGCCTCATCTGAAATAAAAGGACCTGTTTACATTCGCATACCTCGGATTTCGTTCGAAAACATCTTAGAGGATTCGAAAATTCTAAACAAGAAATTTAAACTCGGAAAATGCCTGAAACATTTCGATGGGAAGGCAATATCTATCTTTGTTTCAGGCGTTCTAACACCATTTGCGATTCAAGCATGGATGAAACTCCATTCTTTAGGGATAGAATGCGATTTAATCGAGGTTCCGACAATTAAACCTCTTGACGAAAAGACGATACTCTCATCATGCAAGAAAACAAAGAGAGCTCTCGTTATCGAAGACCATTCAAAATATTCCGGCTTGGGCAGCGCCATATCTGAACTCTGTGCTGAAAAATTCCCGATACATATCCATACTATAGGAATCGTGCAACCATCAGAATCTGCGCCTGCATATGAACTATATGAAAAATACGGATTGGAGTCTAATGGTATCGTCCAAGTAGTCAGAAATTTACTTTGCAAAAAATAACATAATAATAACATCATATCAGCTAATTTTATATCTATATGTCTATTCTCTGCCATAGTTGCATGAAGAACTCCATCCATGCTTATTATATAGTCCTTTCTCTTATTAATATAGGGTAATACGGGGTGTGGTATTGGTGTGGCATCTCAGCGATAAACCTATTCCTTAATTATACCAATGCAAAAAAATGGTAATACCTAGGGGTAAAAGTACATGTGTGGAAAGCACAAAGATGAAGTTTGTGTGTGTAGAAGCAAAGAGGATATCCGTGCGATGGATGGGAAAAAAGGAATAGTATGTGGGGTTTACAGACAGTGTGGAATCTCCTACAAAATGAATGCAAAACCAACATCCTGGGGACATGTTGTTATTGTATTAGAGGATTCAACTGAGGTGATGCTTGAACTCGAATGGAAGAATATTCCTCCAGCACCTGAACAACCAATGGCACATATTGTTATGCCATCTATAACCGAGATTGAGACAATCCAGGTGGTATAGAAGAAGTTGGGCAATAAAGAAATAGATTTGGAAATGAAAAGATAAGTCTCTACCGTGAAGAAGAATGAACTTTAACTTGCAATCAGCGCATATAGGCGGCAGATAATAGTAGAGTTTAATTGAATAAACTGAAAAAATGAGGATATTGGAAGTGATAAAAGTAAATAAGTTCCAAGCCGATATTTGCTCCAAGGTGATAATAATTTGAGAAAATTGAGAAAGGAACGACTATTAAGGCTTGGAGTTCTTCTCTTGGTAATAATTCTCATCTTGGTCTTTATGTTGACGAGCATGCAGGCAAATGTAATAGGAGAAGCGAAAGGAGAAGAAAGGTCTTTTCTCTATTCATGTGTTACTTCGGATGGAGTGATGCATGTATTTTGGAGTGCATATAAGAATGAGAAGGAAACAACAATACATACGATATATGATGGGATGAGTTTTAGAGAAAAGAGGCTGAATATAACTCCCACGGCAGTTAAGGAGGGGAGGAACTATATCCACCTGATAGGAAGTAATGAAGATAGGAATGGGAGTAGAGGGATTTTATATGTCTGTCTCAATTATGAAGGGGACTGGGTATCTTTTTTAAATCTTACTTTTCTTGAAAAAAGTGTAGGAAAGGTAACAATAGAAACAGACGATAAGGATAATGTGTATTTAGTATGGGCAGAGAAGAATGAGGAGATGGGGACAACTGAGATTATGTGTGGTAGAATATATGATATAGATTTAGGCGAACCTAAATTTTCAGGCAAAATAAGGGTTACCCATGATAGTGCAAATTCGTTATCTCCAAGCCTTGCCGTTAATGATAGCAGAGGATATCTTGCTTGGGTAGATGAAACTTCAGGAAGGTTCCAAGTATGGTATAGAACTGTCGATTTTGATACAAAGAGCATGTCTGATTGGAAAGCGTTAACATATATCACAACTACACGCTACCCCGAATATTCAAAATCCTCTTATCTTGCACAAAAACCGAAAATCTTTGACAATGCCGACGGCTTGGATGTATTTTGGCTCGATTACAGAAACAACAACCTCCCACCCGATAAATGGGGTTTTGACATATACCATAGAAAGTTCGATTACAACGGCAATCCACTTTCTGAAGAGCATAGACTTACCACACATATCCGCATAATTTCTGATTTCACTGTAGAAAATGCGCATTTCTTTGATTCTTCTCTTTACTCAATTTTATGGAAAGAGAAGAATAGGCTATATCAATTACACCTTTGCACTAAGGATAATTCTCTCATGATAATGGCAGAGAATGGCAGTTGGTATCCATGGAATGCAAATATGAATATTAAACCTACGGAAATTTACAGATTCAATTCTCAATTAGGCAGATTCTCCATTTGGATAGACAGAACAAACTCTACTTTAGGTATATTCTATACAGATATGCGGGATGTAAATCCTTGGGATTATTTCCCTGAAGAATTTTGTTTATTCTCCAAGCCGGTAATTGCAATTATTACTGATATTACTAACACATCTACAAACGATACCTCTGCGAACAGCACAAACATGACTACTGAATGCACTCTGTTAAAAAAAGGCGAAAAGTTGCTCTCAAAAGCAGGTGGCTTGGAGTTCTTCAAATGGACTTTAATAATCGCAGCAATATCATTTTCAAGTGGAGTAATCTGCGCCCTTATCGCAAAATGGAAAGAAAATAACATACTCAAAGTCTGTAGCGGTTTAATCACTTCTTTGCCTATCTTCTCACTTGGAACCATTGTATTATACTACGGATATATAGATGTTCAAATCCTCGAATTAATCGCAGGTTCTATACTTTCTCCAACAGGATTCATAATATCGGGCTTGGTTGTACCCTCATATTTTCGAAAGACTGCACTCGCAGCAGCCTCTATCGCACTCTTAAACTTCCTACTCGATTTACTTTTTTGGTATTCTATACATCCAATCTCGATTTTTTCATAAAAAAATTCTAAAACGCCTAAGCAAAAGATACTTATATTGAAATGCTTATTATTTTACTGCGGTGATTAGTTGGCAAACATCCAGACATATATCGAAGTTTTCGGCAGAACAAAACAACAAACAGAAAAACTGGGTGGAACAAAGGGCGCCGCTTTCCTTGGAAAGTTAGTCCACTATGTTGGCGATAAATATGAAGAGATGGGAGAGGCTTGGCTGGATATTGTCTCTCCACATTGTATGTTAATCCTAGGTAAAAGAGGTACTGGTAAATCATATACTCTCGGTGTAATCGCAGAATCTTTTGGTATGCTTGAAGAGAGATACCGAGAAAGAATTTCTGTTATCCTCGTAGATACCATGTCTGTCTATCATTCTCTTAAGGTTCCAAACATAAACAAATTCGAAGTAAATAGATTGAAAGATTTCGGAAATTGGCAACCTAGAGATTTCAGAGATTACGTAAAGATTTTCGTACCTAGACTTACTGTAGAAAGACTTAAACTTGATAATCACAGAATAGTTTACGACAAACTCTTACAATTGCCATTAAAGGAAGTTGATGTTTACGATTGGCTTACCATATTCGGATTAAAGGCAACAGAACCCGTGGGCGTTCTTCTTACTAAAGTAATAAACGATTTCAAATCTGCAAGAGTAAACTATGGCTTCGATGACCTTTACATGGCAATCGACAATTACCGAGCCGCAGAACCACAGACTAAACAAGCCCTTAAAGCCTTGTTCGAAAACATAGAGAAGTTAGGACTTTTCGAAAAAACAGGCTCATCCTATGAAGACCTCATTAAAGGTGGTCAATTGTCTGTATTAGACATTTCATATCTTGGCAGAATGGGTGGTTATGACTTAAGGTCTCTTATTATTGCGATAATTGCAAGAAAACTACTCGGTGATAGAACATTATACACTACAGTAGAAATGCAGTCTGAAGCAGGATTAATCGACGCTGCAATCTCTAAAGATATCGCAAAAGAACATCCGCTCATGTTCATGCTTATCGATGAAGCACACCTTTTCCTACCAGCTCGAGACATGGAAAAGACTCTTGCCTCAGATATTTTGATTGATTGGATAAAACTTGGAAGACACCCAGGATTGTCATTAATTCTTGCAACTCAAGAGCCCTCTGCCTTACATGATTCTGCAATTCGCCAAGCCGATGTTATTCTATCACATAACCTCACTGCATTAGACGATGTCGCTGCACTTTCAAAAGCAAAACAGACTTTCCAGACTGCTCGTACAGATATTTCTGAGATAGTATCAAAGATGGAGTTCAAGAGAGGACTTGCAGTTCTCATGGATGATAAGACACGTTCTACACAACTTGTTATGGTAAGGCCGCGTCTTACACTGCATACTGGAGTTGACGCCTCTGCGATACCGCTTGAGGAACTAGATAGATTCGAATCTGGTCAGAAGAAAGAAGAACCAAAGAAAACAGAACCCGCACATGCGGCTCCACAAAGCCAACCTGAAAAAATACCAGAAAAACAGCCTGTGCAAGCATCAACACAGACGCGTGAACCAATAAGAGTAATTAGACCAAGACCTGTATAAATTATCATCATTAAAAAAGTCATTGTAAAAAGGAGTTGAACAAATGAAAACATATTTGAAAACGATATTGAACAGTGAAGGAGCATCGGCGAGAGAAGTTGCAAAAGTCCTAGAGGGTTTGGGTTTTACGACTGCATTAGGTCATCATGACCATGTGTATGATTGGGGAAAAAAGGACAGGTCAGTAGAAGAAGTTCTCAACTTTCTCGAAAAGGTGCATAATGCACTAAAAGGGATGAACGTCCAATACGAAGTTACCACCCTTTAGTTTCTTTATTATTTTTCGTTATTTTTTCTAACTTTTATTATTCACTTTATAATCCTAATGTTCATAAATAAAAAATTAATGTTTATGAATAAAAAAAAATAAAAAGTGCCCTTTTCTACATTACATATATCTTAGTGGTAGGCACAAACATGAGGTTAGCGTCGGTAGTACAACAAACAAGACCAGCGAGACTATTGATATTATTAGACAATTTTTCGCGACCTTCTGGTCTTCAGGGTGGGGCTTGTTTCTGTATATAATGAATATAATTATCCCTGCCAAGAAGATAAAGAACGAAACAATATAGAATATTATCTTCATAGTCCCATCAATCTCAGGTTGTCCTGGCATCATACCTGGGTATCCTGGCATACCATATTGCATTCCTGGCGGCGGAGGTGGTGGAGGCAATCCATACCCTGGTGGCGGCGGAGGCACATTTGTTCCTTGTCCTGGCGGCGGAGGTGGTGGTGGCGTTCCATACCCTGGTGGCGGCGGGGGCACATTTGTTCCTTGTTGTTCCATTATTTATCACCTTCAGGAGAGGAATATTATTTTCTCTTTATATTGTTTTCTGTTAAAATTCATGTTGTCGCTCCAACTTGTCAGATAACTTGCCTAAATCGTAAGGTTTAAATGAGCATGTGAGTATTCCCTCTCAAAACTAATAGGTGAAAACATGAAACAAAAATACGGTTGGCTAATGATAGCCTTGTGTGTGCTGATTATGACCGCTGTGCCAGTCATGGCGCAGGATGATACTTATACTGATGGAACTACAGATAGTGGATGCGGTAGTTTGGCATGTTGTGCAGGCTTGGGTTTCCTTCTTGTATTGCCAATTATTCTTTGGGCTGTTGGACTCATATGGGTATTCATGGATGGTAAGAAACGCGAACTTGGAAATAATAAACTTATGTGGTATGTCTGTATGATTTTCGGTTTGCTCGGTGCAATAATATGGATATTCATGAGAAAGAAATATCCAATGAAGGGACAAGCAACAACACAACAATATGGACAGGTTCCACCGCCACCTCAGCAAGGTGCATATCCTCCTCCACCACAATATGGACAAGTTCCCCCACCGCCTTCAGGTCAGGTACCTCCACCACCAGGCGCATATCCCCCACCGCCCCCTCCACCTCAGTAAATGGGGCAGATGGTGGTCAAATGAGAGTTTCGTATCTTATGCAAACTCTCACAATTATATTTTCAATTTTGATTTTTCCACTTTTTGTAAGTGCTCAAGATACGTATACTGACGATACAGATTCCAGTTCTGACATATTCGCACAAGGTTGCTTAGGGGCAGGACTTTGTGGGTTCGTAGGTATATTTTTCATAATACCTATCGTAATTGTTGTATTAAATTTTGTTTGCATAATTTGGATAATTTACGACGGAATTAAACGAAAACCAACTGAAAACATGTGGTGGATTCTGTCTATACTACTCGGCTTTTTCCTTAGTGGTTTTATTGGTGCTTTAATTTGGTATATCATGAGAAAGAAAATACCGATGCAAAACCCGCCTCCAGGTGGAATACAAGCATCAATGTACGGCTTCCCAGGGGGTTATCCACCGTATCCACCCCAAGGTATGTATCCACCGCCACCTCCAGGCCAAGTACCTCCACCACCGCAAGGACAATATCCCCCACCTCCTCCCCCACGTTAAACATTATTTTTTGAATATCAAAGTAAGAAGCAGAGGTAGAAGTCCCAAGCCGAAAGTAACTTAAACTCAATACAAGATTAGAAATTCATGCATATTCCATCCTATTTAGACTTGCAAATAAATAAAATTATAGAGCGTGCAAAAACCTTGCGTTCTATGATGGATAAGTGTGAACTTTGTCCAAGAAAATGTGGCGCTAAACGTAACGAGGGAAAAGTTGGGTTTTGTCATCTTGGACGAAATGCAGTAGTCTCCTCAGCACATCCACATTTCGGCGAAGAATATATCCTTGTAGGCTTGGGCGGTTCTGGAACCATCTTTTTCTCAGGATGCACCTTAAGATGTGTTTACTGCCAAAATTACGATATTAGCCAAACTTCAGAAGGTATAGAGGCATCGCCAGAAGAAATTGCAAAATACATGCTCAGGCTTCAAGATTTAGGATGTCATAACATCAATTTTGTAACACCCACTCATGTGCTGCCCATGATTCTAGAATCTCTTGTGATTGCAATCGAAAATGGACTTAAAATTCCTCTTGTCTATAACACCTCAGGATACGAACGAGTAGAGATTTTGAAACTGCTTGATGGCATTTTCGATATTTACCTACCTGATGCAAAATACTGGAACAACGATTTTTCTGAGAAATATTCTCATGCAAGAGATTACCCAGAAGTAATGCGAAACGCAATCTCAGAAATGTATCGGCAGGTAGGTAATGTTGTTACAGAAAATATCGATGGCATTCCTGTTGCTGTAAAAGGTATAATTGTAAGACATCTTGTCCTTCCGAACAATATTGCAGGTTCTAAAGAGATACTCGATTTCCTTGCATCTATTTCGCCTGGTTCTAACAAAATCTCTGTAAACATAATGGACCAGTACCGTCCATGTTATCAAGCATATAAATTCCCAGAACTTTCAAGACGCCCCTATCCAAAGGAATATCTCGAAGTCTTAAGATACGCTCAAGGCTTGGGGTTGAACGTCCTATAGAAAATGCATGTCCTATAGAAAATGCTTATAGATAATTTATACTTCTAAACTATTTCGAAGATGGTTTTGTTATAAATTGTTTTTGTTATAAATTGTATTCGATTTTTTATTATTTCTTTAACTTCTTTTTACTTTTTCTTAGCCGAAAATTGTTCACCTATCATTTTATTTGCATACTCTAAGAACTCCATCTCTCTTCCTTTTGGAACTGTCCCCCCTGCTGCTATGTTGTGCCCGCCACCATCTCCTCCAACTGCTTTTGTCCCTTCTGAACAGACTTTTGCAAAATGCAGTCCTTTTGATACCAAATGCTTACTCCCTCTTGCAGATATTTTCACACTATCCCCTACATAAGATAATGCTATTATCGGTTTCTCAGGATTCAAGAAATGCGCGAGTGCAAAATAGGCTACACTACCTGCAATCGATGGGTCATCCACCACCACATAATACAAGTTCGATAATTCCTTAGCGCCGTTCTTTTCTATCTCCCGGACCTCTTTAAGCACTTTTTCCTTAAAATTATGATACAGTTCACGGGCTTTTGAAAGCATATCTGGATCGCCTAAAAGCAATCCAAGCCCGACCTCTTCGTTACCTGTCCTCCCACATGCATTTACAAGAGTTTCAAGTTCATCTACATTCATTCGTTCTCTAGCAGACCAGTATCTTTCTGCAACCATGTCTTCGACTACTTCAGGTAACACGCCCTGAGAGAGTAACTTAAGACCAAGCATACTAGTTAGCAATCGCATCTCTTTACTCGTTAATTCTGAAAGTTTCTTACTTGGCTCGATACCTATTTTTGATAAAAATGCCTTGACTCCATCCATATTTCCCGAAATACCCGTAAAATATGGGTCTGTTGAATAATACAAAGCATCTGAAATATCTTTTCCAGAAAGCACAAGTTCATGTCTTAACTTGATATATCCATTTGAAATCGCATCTTTCAAAATCTCGCGATTTATGCCTTTTAATCCTCCCCCAGTATGCTGTCTATCGCCAACATTTCCAGCAAGAGACAAACCTACCAAATCTTTGTTTATTGGGTCAAGATAGGCTGCAAGTAAATAACACATGGTTGCTCCCGAGGCTTCATCTGTGCCATTTATTCCGAAACTGTGCGCATTTATCTGAACTACTCTATTCGTGTCTTTTGATTCTCTTACGTGATGATGATGGTCTAAAATTATCGATGCACATTTTAATTTCTCAATCTCCTCAATCTGTCCCGAGCCCATGTCTGAAAATATTATAAGCGCATTTTCTTCAGAAGATAAAATAGAAAACATTTTTCTGTCTAGGTCTTTTATAATAGATGCATGGAATCCTTTACGTTGACGTAAAAGCATAGTGCATAAGATTGCAGTTGAAGTTATGCCATCTGCATCGTAATGTGATACTATACGCACCCTCTGCGAAGACAAAATAAGTTTCTTTGCAATCTCCATCTTTTCCAAAAGAGGTAAGGAAATGGATGGTTCTTCGCCCATCCCAATCACTTGGTTACTCAACTAGAAGTTTTGCAGTATCTATCGAATATTTCCAGGTTGTATCTACTTTTCCTGTCTCTTGATAATATCTTACGAGTCGTCTTATTTTCGACTCGATTAACTGCATGCTCCTTTTATTATGCAGGTCTTTCGGATGTGATGCAAGATGTGTATTTAGACTTACCACTTTTTTGAGTAGCGCCCTTAAGTCTTCTGGAATGTCTATCTTTATCCCTTTTTCGAGAAGTATCTTTGTTATGCTTTTATTCGTAGCAAGTTTAACATCAGGCACTCCATATTGGTCCCTTAACCTCATACCAATTACGCTCGGAGATAAACCTTCTTTGCTTAACTTTACTACAATCTCTGCTATCTCGTCTTTTGATAAGGTAACCCATTCTGGGTTCTTTAACCTGAAAGGTCTTGTTGATGATGCCGAACCTTTTCTTCTTGCATGCATTCTGGCCATATCTATTCCTCTTTATTTTTCGTGCATAGTCGAATTGCTTTTCCTATACTTAAAACCATCGCACACAATAATTTTAACTTCTGAAAAGGCATACCTTCTTTGGAGATAAAATGAACTTTGCAAATCTAACCTCACACGAAGTTGAAGAAATAGTCAAGAAAAATCCGATTGCCATCCTGCCCGTTGGGTCTGTCGAGGAACATGGTATGCACCTTCCTTTATCCACGGATATGGTCCAGCCAAGCCATGTCGCTTATGAAGCATCTAAGAGGATTAAAGATTGTACTCTTCTTCTCTTACCACCTCTACCATACGGCAACTGCGTATCTACAAGAAATTTTCCAGGAACAATCTCAGTCTCTTTCGATTCTCTTCGTGCATTTGTGCTAGATATTCTAACTGAACTTTCTCGAAATGGGATTAAGAAAGTGATTATCCTTTCTGGACATGCAGGGAGTATGCACATGGCTGCGCTAAGAAATGCAGCCGAATTGGCAACTGCTTTTGACGAAGATATGAAAATAATGGTCCTTTCCGATTATGACCTTGCTTATAATCTGCTCGATGAAAAGATAAGAAACACATCTGGTATTCGTTTTGGCGTGAACATCCCAAAAGATGATGGACATGCGGGTTTAATCGAGACTTCTCGAATGTTAAATATAACTCCAGAACTTGTGAAAAAGAAAGAGATGAGGAAAGGGGGTAAGCGTTTAGGCAACAGATTCCTTATTACTGCTCATCCTGAGAGAACGATACCCACGGGCGTACACGGCGAACCAAAAAATGCAAGTGCTGAAATCGGAAAGAAGATTGAAGAATACATCATCGAAGAGTTTATCAAACTGATATACGAACTTCACAAGATGTAATTTATACAAGATGTAATGATGTAATTTATAAACATATTAAATAGAGAAATTAAGTAGAGAATAGATTAGAGAAAAGAAAAGTATAGAAAAGAAAAGAGAATAGATAGAAACGAATGTAGAGAAAGAAAGAGTATTATAAATTCAGAAACTTCTCCTTCTTAATTTTCTTGCGTAGATAGAGAATGAGGTAAGTAAGACAAATGCAAAAACAAGAATGAAAACATCAAATCCCGGTGAAGTTTGGGTAGCCTTCGGTGTTACTCTTATATTCTTGGAATCTGTGGCATTTGCGCCATTTGCATCTGTAACGACTAATTTTAATTCGTGCATCCCCTTTTCTGCTAATTCTATCGTGATACTGAACCCTGTTCCTATCTGTACGCCATCCAAAAACCAAGCCGGTGTGATTTTATCGCCGTCCAAATCAGAAACCTTTGCATTTGCAGTTATCGTAGTTCCTTCGTTGAATACATAACCTTTTGGTGTGATTTCGATTGTGCATTCAGGTGCTCTGTTTACATTCGATACGTAAACTGTCCAGGACATACTTACGCTCGCGTCTTCAGAATCATATACCATAACCATAACTGTATGCGTGCCGCTAGATTTGAAATCGGGCTCTTCGAGATATATGTATGAATTTGCACTTTCTCCAAATACCTGATTTCCATCAAGGAACCATAGGTATCGCAATCCGAAATTCTCGTCTAAATCGCGCACATTCACTGCAAAACGAACTGGGGATGTCTCATTTGTATATACTACATTGTATGCAGGTTCATAAGCAACTAATTCAGGCGGAAGATTTACATTAAGGACTGTGATATTCCAAATATGTGAAACTGTATCCTTTCCGTCTGTAATTTCGACTTTGACGGTATGATTGCCTGCTGATGCGTAACTTGCTGTATATGTGTATTCACGATTATTCTTCCCAGTAAGTTTTTGTTTATCTAAATACCACTGATATGATAAAGAATCGCCGTTCGCATCTGTAACAGTTACATTAAACAACAAAGTTTCGTTTTCGTTCATTACTAAGTTATTCTCTTGTGGTGCATACGAGACTATCACAGGTGGCACATTTTCGACTGAGACAGTTACTTTAAGCGATGATGTCGATACTCCTCCTGCATTGTCTGTTACGTTTAGCACAACTGTATATTTACCTTCGTGTGAATATGTATGGCTTGGCTTGGGCATACTTGCTGTGTTCAAAGATGGAGAACAATAAGAATCGCCGAAATTCCATTTGTATCCTACAATTGAACCATCAGGGTCCGTGGAGTTTGTTGCATCAAAATAGACTGTTTCATTTACTTTTGCGAAAATATCCGCCCCTGCAACAGATATTGGCAGGATGTTTATCGGAGAATAGAAAGGCAATTTTACACAACTTGGATGCGTGTTGCTACCATATACAAAAGATATTCCTTGTGAATTCGTGCGAGATTTTATCTCGAGTATAATCTGGCTACCTGAGTTTAAAACGAAATCAGAAATCTGTGCAGTTAAATTGTATTTCTTTATAGTTGAATTTACGCCTGTGAATTCGTTTTGTGCGGTTGCAATTACTTGCCCGCCTACTGCACCTACATACAAGGTAAAGTTCAATTCCACGCTCGCGGTTCCTGAATCCTTTACAAGATAAAATTCGAATTCGCAACTTCCGTTGAGTTCGTTCGCACCTAATTTTTGAGTTCCCCAATCTCCAAGATGCCAGAGCGTAGTGCTTGTCTGTATCATCTTTTGAACATCCGTGGTATTTGTCGGCTTGGTCTTTATTAAACTTGATTGCCCATCTAAATAGAGTGGCTGTCTTGTAGTATCTGCAGTTATAGTAACTACCTTTTGAGCAGGCTCACTCTTGTTCATCTTGTTATCCCATACGGTGAGATTTGCATAATATACCCCTGCATTTTGATAAGAATGTGTAACTACAGATTCTGTGGTAGGACCATAGGTAGAGCCATCGCCGAACTGAAACTCATATCTAACAACACTTCCATCAGGGTCATAAGAATCAGAACCATTGAAGGTAAGTATCTGACCTACCACGCCTTGTGAGGGTGTAACAGTAAGAACGGCTTGGGGTTGCTGGTTACTTACTTGCGCACTCACGACCAATAACTTAGATGCTGAATTGTTTAATTCGTTGGTTTCATCTACGTTATTTTGCCTGTCAACAAATACAAATATGTTATAAGTCCCCTCTGAAGATGGCGTCCAAGATATTGAAGCAACATCACTTCCCCCAGGCGATACACTTACGGAATCTGTCCCTAACAAATTAGAATCGTCTATATTCGGCGTACCATTGAAAAATTCCACTGTTGCACTTGCGGATTTCCCGCCCGAATTATGCACTGTTGCAGACATTGAAACAACCTGCCCTGCGCTGGGATTTGAGGGTGTAAATGTTATGTCTGAGGAGGATATTCCAAAATCTGCAAGTTGTTGTGAAGATACAGAAATCGATTTCGTGGCGTTATTATTCAATTCGTTAGTCTCTTCAATCTGATTGTTCGGGTCCACAGAAACAAATATGTTGTATGTCCCTGCACTTTCTGGCGTCCAAGTTACATTTGCAGTTGCAGAACTACCTGCAGGCACTACTATTATATCTTGACCGATAACAGAAGCGCCTGGCGTGCTCGGCGTCGCATTGTAGAATCTCACTTGTGTAGTTGCAATTTCTGAACCTGCATTATGCACGAGAGCACTAATCCTAACCTGTTCATTTACAGAAGGATTGCTCGGCGTAAACGATATGTCGCTGCTCCCAATATATAGGTCGATTCCATTTTGAACTTGACTTACTGTAATTCTACATTGAGCCTGTTGGCAGGATAACGAATTTATATTTACATCAGAAGTTATCGTGTAATTCTGGCTATTCGTAACTTCGGGCGCAGTAGATACAAACGAAATTTTCGGATGAAGTTCGACTGTTGATGTTGCAGGTGAGGTGTAGTTAATCCAAGCCGAAAAACGCCAACCCTGAATAGACAAAACAGGCGATGAGTATTCGAATGTATATCCGCTACCTTCTGAATAGCCCGTAATACTTGTAGGTGTAGACCAAGATAACGGCATCTGGATTACAAATCTCACGCTTTCGTTTAATTTTGAGAATTCAGTCCTTGTGAGATTAATTCGTGATTCAAAATTAACTTGTGAACCTGAAGTTGCTGAGGTAGGTGCAGAGAGCCTGTTCGATGCGAGGTTCTGCGCTCTTTTTACGGAACCATAGGCTTCTACAGACCCATAGCCCCAGGTTGTATTGTATTTATTTGATAGAGAAGTATCATAAGGAGTGCCATGAGGTTCAGCCATATCATGTAAAATTGTTTTTACTTGAGCAGGGGTTAGATTCCTATTTGCTTCGAGCATCAAGGCAACCACACCTGCAACATGAGGCGTTGACATAGAGGTACCTGTCATAGGCACGAAAGCAGCAGGGGTATTCGCCATAACTGACATTATGTTTGTTCCAGGACAAATCACATCAGGTTTCAATTCGTCGTATCTATCAAGGTCGTTATCAGAACGCCTTGGACCATAATTTGAATAATACGCCCAAACGTCATCACTTCGAACTATAGTATTTATGTCATCTGATGCGCCAACCGCGATACAATCGTCTGCAGATGCAGGGTTCGATATTTTTCTTAATCCGTCGTTTCCAGTAGCCGCAACAACGACCAAGCCGTTCTCCACCGCTCTATTCACTGCCTGAGCATCTGCGGCACTTCCATCATCGTCGAACCTGCCACCTAAACTCATACTCATGACCTGAATACCTACATTCTGTCCTGTTCCTTCCCAGTCTTTATCCTTGTTACTTATGCACCATTCGATGCCAGAGATGATATCACCTGCAGAACCCGAACCTAAATTTTTCATGACTTTGACGTCAACGAGCCTTGCGCCAGGTGCAACGCCCCTGTAATCATAAGACCAGCCACCTGTGCCCATGGCAATCCCTGCACAATGAGAGCCATGCCCATCTACATCGTTTGGGTCATCTGAGCCATCTATAATAACAAGACTGCGTGTCCAATCCACGCCTGCAATGAATTTAGGGTCTGTGGTTGAAGGATTATCATCCATATCGTTTAAAGAATCATGATTGTTGTCCACGCCTGAATCTAGAATGGCAATGTTTATCCCTTTTCCAGTTATCCCAGTATCGTTCCATACACCAAGATTATATACATTAGACTTTTTCGCCCGCATCCCTGCAACGCTCGAATCGAGGAATTTTCTAACCTCAGGCTCGATTTCTACCATGACTACGCCTGGCAGGCTGTATATCTTCTCTATATCTCTAAGTTTTACATTCCTCATACATGTTGTGTTTATGTATTTGTATACATACTTTATCTCAGCATCAAACTGTTTTAATCTTGCAACGTCATCCTCGGTTGGATGATATGAATAATCTACAAATATGTTTGTTCTGTAATCAAGTTCTTTTGTAGATAAGAGGTATTCTAACTGGTCATCTATTCCATTTCTATTCGCATCGAAACTGCAATGAAGCCACCAGCCTTCGGGGCGTTCTTTTGACTCTATGATAGAATGAGACGCCCCCGGCTTGGGCAAAGTGAATAAAGATGCAAATGCAAGCATGACTACAAGCGCACAAACAATTGGAATTTTGCTCGTCATATTACCAACCGTCATATTTATTGCATAAATGGTTGATTGAGGATATAAATTATTGCTATCTACTCTCATCTTATTAATTATATTTATTCAAATGCTTTCTATCTATTTCTATCTCCTTTTTTAATCTACCTTCTATTTATTTGTCATTGATACAACTAGATTGATTCAAATCTATTAACTCAATGATTCGGCATATATCTTTATATTATGTTTTTAGTAGATTTAGTAGATATTCATAGTATTTTAGCACAGAGAAGGCAGTATCTTCCCATGAATACTTTAATGCATTTAATCTCCCTTTTTGAGCAAGTTTATGTGCAAGTTCACGATTGTTTGCAACCTCAATCATAGCCCTTGCAAGCATATCTACATCCTTTTTCTTAACAAGTAAAGCATTATCTTTGTTTAACAGTTCTCGCATGCTAGGTAAATCGAATGCAATTACGGGCAGTCCACAGCCTTGCGCTTCCATGGGTGCCAAGCCCCAGCCTTCAAGTAAAGATGGAAAAACAAAGACATCTGAACCTCTGTAAAGTTCGGGCATTTTATCATCAGGAAAATTCTGAATAAGAACTACTTTATCTTTCAAGTTAAGGGATTTAACTTCTGTTGCGAATTTTGTTTGGTATGGGTCATGGTTTACTATCCCTTTAGTGCACACAATAACAAGTTTGGCATCGGGCATAGATTTTGAAACTTTGTAAAATGCTCTAAGAAGATACAAACTCCCTTTTCTGGGTTCAATGCCCCCCACAGAAAGAAATACAAAATTATCAGTCAAAGAAAGTTCTTTTCTAAGTCTGCTTCCATCGATTGAAGGCGAATACCTTGAAGCATCCAAGCCGTTGTAGATTACTTCAGAATCGACCCCAAGCCGTCTCTTTAGGTATCTTTGCCAATATTTAGATACTACAAGCCTATGTGAGGCTCGCATAATTGCGAATTTCTGACACTTATTTACTTCCTCGTCAGAATATCTCTCAAAATGATGTATGGTACGAACTGTATTTTTAATCAAGCCTTTCTCTCTCAAATGTTCGATTGCATTCCCCGAGATACAATCTTGCGCATGATAAATATCAAAATCCAAATAATTACTCATTTCTTGTATATACACATTGATTAACCTCTTAACCCTTTCACGAAGAACCTCGTTCTCTATTTGTTCAGTTTTAAAAATCTTATAAGGAACAGAAACTTTACGATAAAAATCGAATGGCGGACCTAAAGCAAAAATCTCAACATAATGCCCTTTTTTTGCAAGTGCTTCTGCAAGATATGTGGTATGAACCACGCCGCCACGAGACCTTGTCGAGTAGGTAAGTAATGCTATTCTCACAATCTCACAAGATATAGTAATAAAGGTTTGAGATTATTTCTCTTCCTCTATAATCTTCCTTTATCCACTTTTGTTGCATTCTCCAATCTTACCTTTTATCTCTTTTATCTATCTGCACTTATTTCTTTTCTTACGCCGGAGCAGGTTTGCCTGTTTTTTCGCTCTTATCTTTTGCATCTGTTTTTGCATCTGCATCTGAAAAACTTGCAGGAATCCTTACTGGACGCGTCTGACCAAGTATAGTTACTGCAGTCGAAATGTCGTTACGAGTTACCAAGCCGACTAATTCCTCGCCCTCCATTACAAAAAGACGATTTATATCTTCTGAAGAGAGAATTTTAAGCGCTTGGAGAGCATCCGCATCTTTACTAATAACTGCGAATTTCTGACTCATAATATCGCTTACGGATGTGTTTTCATAGCCTGATTGTGGTATTTTTAAAATGTCATTAAAAGTTACTACACCAATTAGTTTCTTATCCTTTACTACGGGATATGACATATGTCTTCTACTAAGCATGAATTTAACAAAGTCTGAAACTTTCATATCTGGTGAGACTGTATCAAGGTCATTAATAGAAGTCATGATTTCATTTACTTTTACACCTTCTAAAGTTACAGTTATTGTAGTCATTCTTTCTTCTTCTGTCGCACCCATATAGATAAAAAACGCAATTAGAATCAACCAGAAATTGAAAAAGAACCCGAAGATACCCATAATTATTGCAATCATTCTTCCTATACTTGCTGCACGCTGTGTAGCAACTACGTAAGGCATAGTGCGTGCAAGATAACTTCTTAAAATTCTACCTCCATCCATCGGGAAAGCAGGTATTGTATTGAACCCGCCTACAAGTATGTTATAAAATGCCAAAGTGCTAAATGTGATGTACAAGAAATCAAATAAGATTCCGCCGTCTGTAAAACTTCTTGCGAAATTCACTATCCCCGCGCCTGCAAGTGAGACTAGACCTATTGCGAAACTACATAGCGGACCTACGACCGAGATGTTAAATTCGTATTTTGGTATTCTGGGGATCTCTTCGATGTGCGAAATACCACCGAATATATACAAAGTTATAGACTTGATTTTAATGCCATATCTCTGGGCAACGTACGAATGTGCAAGTTCATGTGCAAGAACAGAGGCGAAAAAAAGTATGGCTGCTATCGCCCCAAATATAAATCTTACTATGATAGTATCTTTGATACTACCGAACCCGATCTCCAAGCCGAAAAAGTCCAGACTTACAACCGAAAAGACCCAAGCAAAGAATGGAAGTATAAGAAGGAAGGTAATGTGCAGGTTTATAGGAATGCCAATTATCTTTCCGATATTAAATGAAGTTTTCATTAAACTCAATTTCTTTTATTGGATTAAACTATATTATCTCTTCTATATTTTATTGCAGAATTTCCTACTCCAGAATTTGTTTCGATATTTGTTATAATGTTTCTATATGCTTTGATGTCTGTATATGCTTTAATCTTTGTGTCTTTGTTTTAATATCTGCTTGGAGGGAATATATGGTTGGAGGGGGGTGTATAATTTCGTGTTTTGTATGTGTAACTTTGTATAATTTTTATTTTTGTATTTGTATGACTTACCCTGATAAGAAGGTAAGCAATTCAAAAATGAGTGATAGGATAAACCTAAATATAGGAATTGCATTTTCGGGCTGAAAAAAAGATGTATCGTACATTAGAAGTAATAGGACCAGAGCATGAGTTCTCGGTAAATACCCACGGCTTGGCGCACTTATCGATTGTTGATAAGATTATAAAAGATAAAAGAGGAAGGCTTGCAAATTCAGTTAATCTAGGCAAGTTTGCAATTTCAAAAGAACTGCAAAAACATGTCCTCGAATTTAAGGCAACAAGACCTTTTTACACGCCTGAGGAGTTTGATGAGGTGATGTATGCCGGCTTGGAGCAACTTTTGGAACATCTTAATAAAAAATATGATGCATTTCTCCTTGGTACGGGCATACATCCGCTTGCAACTTTAGATAGAATAGAAATTTGGGACCATTACAACAACAGAATCTACCAGGCATTTGGCAAACTTTTCGACATGAAACAGCATGGCTGGCTAAATATCCAAAGTTTTCATCTTAATCTGCCATATACTAATGAAAAGGACTGTTTTGCTCAGTATAATGCAATTGCAAACTTTCTGCCATATCTACCTGCACTTGCAGCCTCATCGCCAGTTTACGAAGGTAAGTTTGCTGAGTATGTTGACCAGCGCATGTTCTTTTATCCATTAAACCAAAAAGAAGTTCCTGCAATATCAGGCAAGATAATACCTGAATATGCGGAAAATTTTGCAGAATGGAGAAGGAATACGATAGATGCATATTCTGAAGAACTGCGCAGGCTTGGAGGACCTGAGTTCTTAATGGCAGAGTGGTTAAATTCGCGTGGTTTAATCATCAGGCAGGACAGAAGAGCACTTGAGATAAGGGTAATGGACGAGCAAGAATGTATAAAGTCAGATGTTGCATTGGCATCTTTTGTGCGTGCTCTCATTCGAAAAATGCTTCAAGATGGAAATGAGGGATATACTCGTGCGCCTTTTGAGACACTTGTTGAAGATTATAATAATGTGATAAAGTATGGCTTGGAAGCGAAAGTAAAGGCGCCGCAATTCTACCAAGACGGCTCGAATGAAATTAGAAGTGCAAGGGAGGTTTTGAAAAAACTTGTAGAGATGGCGAACGAATATGCCACGATAGAAGAAAAGAAGTATTTGGACATTATAAGAAAAAGGATAGAAAAAGGAAATCTTTCTAACGTAATAAGAAAAAAGATTGAAGAAATGAGTAAAAGTAAGGATTTTCGAGAGGCGATAATCGAGGTATATGAGAAATTATCGTTCCATCTCGAAAGAAATGAGCCTTTGTATGAATAAAAAATCGATTGAAAAATAACCAAAAAACCAACAAATCAAGTCGAGATAACGAAAAGATTCGAGGTAGATAACAAAAAGATAAAGGAGATGATAGGATGGTTGAAAAAATCGATAAGAATTCAAATGTGTGTCTTGCAGAGTGTACGACCGTATGCTGTCAGCAAGTTCGTCCCCCGCTCAGCGAGAGGAGAAAGAAGATAATTAAGGAATATATAGAGCAAAACAATCTGTTTATAGACGACCCATTTGCATTTAATGGAGTGTATTGGTATCCGAAAGAAGACGAAAATGGATTTTGTATATTCTTTTCGAAGAAAAACAAGAGATGTATAATCCACAATGCCAAGCCGGAGACTTGCGTTGCAGGTCCTATCACATTTGACATAGATATACCTAAGAAAGAACTTGTTTACATGATTAAAAAACCAGAAGTTTGCAAACTTGCAGAAAGTTTTCTCAAAGACCCGAATAACTTAAACACATCCAAGAGAATGATAAGGAACCTGCTAAAAGACCTGCCAAAAGAAATAATACTCGTTCTACTTGAAATACCCGAAGATTATGCATATGAGTTTGAGAGAGAGCCCTTGGAACCTGCAGTGGCATTGAAACTTCAATGAGTGCGATAAACTTTGATAAATTACTATATTTTTAAATTGATATATTTCAGAACTTTCGGGCACAACCTGGGCATTCTCCTACTCTATTTGCACATGCTTCATGGAACTTCTTACCGCAAGAGCATATGGTAACAGGCAAGCCTGGTTTCACATGTCCCATACAAATTGCGCATCTTACCACTGCAGTAACCGTGCGGTCAGGCGAATTCAGCCAGTTTAGATGTTCTTCTGGGTCGTCCACGGGGACCGTGAGTTTTCTCAATTCGGAACGTTCGGTTGCAGAAAGAAGTGCAGGAGACATAGGTATCAGGATACATGCAGATTTACCTTTGAGTAGCCTGTCAAGTGCGGCAATTAACCTGAAAGTACTCCCTGTGCCTGATATTGTCATAAGGCTTGGAAGAAAATCAATCATTACTGCAAACCTTTTATTATTCGAAATTTTGAGTATAGCATCCATTATCACTTCAAATTGGTTTTCTATACCTTTCAGGTCTTTAACTTCAATATCAGGTGGAATGTTGAGCCCTTTTGTAGTTTCAGGAGCATCGATTGTCAGCCAAAGTGTTTTTGCATCTTCTTCAGATAGACCTTTTAGAATTCTAAATGACTTTCTGCATCCAAGTTCGTTAATATGATACACTTTTCCATCTAGAAAAACAAGTCTATTTTTGTTTTTCTTGGATTGAGCATCCTTTACAATCTTATTATCATTTGTGGTTTTTGGAACTGAAGGAGCACCTAACATGCTTGAGACAAGGACAGGAATGTTTGGAACAAATTTTTTCATCTCAGAATCGAGTTGTATGAAACCATCAACCATGCCTAAATAATTCCCTTCGCCAGTTTCTTGTTCTAATTTCTTTATTATCTCTTTGATATTCTTGCAATCGTTTCCTTCAGATTCGTGTTGAGCAATCTTTTCTCTTGATACTTTAATGGTTGGTGGTATTGCCTTTTTCAAGGCAACTTTTAGATATAGTTCTGCGACTTTTAGCGTGTCTGTCCGGGCTTCTGGCGTTGAAGCATTTTCCAGTTTTTTAAGGTATTCCTTTGCTTTTGAGACATCTACGCCATAGGATTCGCAAAGTTCAACTCCGTTCTTCAATCTATCTTCACGTGATAGTTCCTTTTGCATTGGCTTGGATTCTTTTGGTTGCGGTGGTTGTTCGATTGGTTTTACGCTTTGGCTTGGTTGGTGTATCTCTTCTTTCAGCTCAACCTTTGATTCATTTACTCCTTTCACAGGCTCAATCTCAGTAGGTTCTATAACGTTTTGTGCAGATAGGCTAGATAAACTCTTCGTATCCTTTTTTGGCTCTATCTTTTCGTATGCATTCTCGGCTATATTCGTTTGTGGAGTAGAGGATACAGTTTTTTCGATTTTTTCATTTTGAGATGCAATAGATTGAGATGCGAGAGATGCAGAAGGTTGAATAGATTGAGCAGGTTGCACAGATTCGACAGATTGAATAGGCACTTCGGCATGTTGAGTTTCTTCATGTGCTTTAGGTGTTTTTACAATCGGAGATGTAGTCGGATATGTAGTGATATCTGCAGTTGTGCTTTCGTTGTAATTTTCGCTTAAACCCTCGTTTAATTCTATTGTTATTCTCTCTTTCTTATCTCGTCTTTTTGTAACAAATGCGAACGCAATTATGATTGAGACGGCAATTAAAGCAATGAGTATTAACCATGGGAAGATACTCTCTGGTATAGTTGTGCTTCGGATAGCATCCATTTTAACATGGATTGTAAAGGTATCATAATTTCCTAACGGGTCTGTAAGTATTATAGAGAAGGAGTCTTCGCCAGATTTTGTGGTGTTTCTTCTGATTTTTATTAATGCGTTCGACTCGTCGAGATATACATTAAATAAAGAGGAAGAGGATTTAACTGACCATTTTAGAGTAGAGGGAGCATCGTCAGGGTCAAATCCTTTGCCTGCAATCGAAAATGAAATTTCTTTTTTATCCTTCATGTTAATAGATGCGTTTAGACCTGATATTACAGGTCGTTGATTTATCTTTGAGATTATTACGAATGTGTAATTCTGAGTAAACACTTTGCAGCCTGAATATGCATGAATCGAAAAAGTATGCGTGCCATTCGAGAGTTGGACAGTATAGATGACATAACCGTTTGTAAATTCATATTCACCCAAGCCGTCAACGCTGTAATTTGCATATGTGGCGTTAGTAATCTCGAAAGATATGTTGGTGCCTTTCTCGATAGTAGAACCATCTGAAATTGATTGAAGGACAATAGATACATTAAGGTAAATGTTGAAGTTGAAAGTTTTTTCTGCATAATTTCCTGCGAGGTCTAATGCGCGCACTACTAAAGTTATCTCGCATGCGGTTGGTTCTGTGATGAGAATCTCATAAGGTGAGGTAAATAGATTAGTTTGACCTGAAACGCCGTTTTTGATAATAGTCCAATTTACATTTTTGATGTTGGCATCGGTAATTTGGAACCTAATAAGTGAGTTTGTAGGTATGCAGCTTTCAGTTGGAGAAATGAGATAAATTGCAGGTAAAGTAGAATCGACTTCGATGGTATTGGAAACAGCCCAAGCCGTCTTGCCATTTGATTCAAGAAGGATACCAAAGGTTATTGATGCGTCGATTGAGGGTAAAATCCATGTGAAGTTTGTTGCAGAGGTAGAAACTATCGAAACGTTATGGGAAACAAATCCATCTGTAGAGTAAAATAGAGTAAATTTAGGCGAAGGAGCATATTCGTAATTCCAAGATAATTCAAACAACTGTCCGCCTTTGTATATGCCTGATATGGGAGCAAAAGATACTACGCTAGGCAATCCGCTATAAACTACCTCGGGACCTGAGTAGGTATCGTTATCTGGCAAATAGACAGTGTGGTTTCCATCGTTGAATACAAAACTATAGTTGTGCATGCCTACTGGTAGATAGGTAGAATAAGAGAATATCGCACCTGAGAAGAAATCACCTGAAGTAAAGTTCATTTGGTAAGGATTCCCATCGATATAAATCAGAGCAGATGTAGGCATGTCTCCGTCTGCATCTGTGTAGATTATGGAATATGTGAATAAAGTCATTTCATTCCCAGAAGTAGGTACAAGTAATGGCGAAGTAAGGCTTGGAGATATATTTTCAAGAACAGTAGGACCTATGAGAACAGCAGATGCAGGGAATCTTGAGACTGAGCCGTTTTCGTCTTCGAAATAGAAATAGTAGTTATGTTCGCCTAGAGCCAAAGTAGTTGTGAAGGTGTAGTTTGCGCCGGTCATGAATGAGCCTGAGACATAAGTTAGGTTATGAGGAATGCCATCGATATAAACCTTTGCGATTGCAGGTTGTGTGCCGTCTAAATCGAGATAGGTAATGTTGTATGTAAAAAGAGTATTTCTGTTTCCAAGGCTTGGAGAGACATATCCGACTTCTGTTCTAGGTTCGTGATTTACGATAGGCCCGATATGGAAACCTGCGATTGGACTGTAAGATTCGCTTCCGTTACCGTCGTTGAAATAGAAATAGTAAGTATGGAACCCTTCGGAAAGTGTAGTTGTGTATTGATAGAGAGCACCTGTTTGATTAGAACCTGAAATATAGGACATTGCGCATGGTGTTCCGTCGATGTAAACATAAGCCTGAGATGGTGAATCTCCATCGATATCGTGATAAGTTATAGAATATGTGAATATAGTAGAAATATTTCCTGAGATTGGGGAAAGGCTTGGGATGGTTAGGGTAGGTATGAAATTAACTTGAGGTCCTATGAAATAGCCAATTGATGGGAATCTAACTGCAGAGCCGTTACCGTCTTTGAAATAGAAATAGTAAGTATGGAACCCTTGGGAAAGGGTGATTGAGTATTGATAAAGAGCACCAGTCTGATTAGAACCTGAAATGTAGGACATTGTGTATGGTGTTCCATCGATATAAACCTGAGCAAGTGATGGATTGTCGCCATCAACATCGGAGTAGGTTATAGAATAAGTAAATAAAGTAGAAATGTTGCCCCCTAGAGGAGAAACTGCATGAGATGATAGCACAGGGATATAGTTCACATAGGGACCTGGGTAATATCCGATGTTAGGTTCGATAATTACAGTGCCATTTTCATCTTCGAAATAGTAGTAATAATAATGTGGGCCTTCTGATAATGTTGTTTGGTATGAGTAAAGAGCGCCTGTGCCATTTGACCCTGAAATGTATGTCATTTCGTATGGTATTCCATCAATATAAATCAACGCAATAGATGGTGGCAGGTTGTCTAAATCTGTATAGATAATACTAAAGTTAAAGGTTGTTTCGGTAGTGCCATTGTTCGGCGTTAATGAATGGAAAGAAAGATGTGGATTAAAATTAACATGTGGCCCTGAAAAATTGCCTAAAATAGGGGATGTGGTAATTGAGCCATTACCATCGTCAAAATAGAATGAATAATAATGCGGGCCTTCTGGGAGTGTAGTAGAATATTGGTAAAGAGCGCCTGTAGTATGGTCTCCTGATATATAATTGAGAGAATATGGAACTCCATCGATATAGACTCTAGCAACGAAGGGGATGTCCCCATTGATATCAGAATATGTTACTGAATAGGTAAATGTAGTATGGATAGAACCGCCAATAGGTGTAACAGAAGACAAAGAGAGAATTGGAGGGAAGTTTTCAAGTATGAATGGTGTTGTTACTGGATAATAATCTTTCCTACCTGCAGAACCCGAAAGAGAATATGGAATATCGACGATACCATTACCGTCTGCATCAGGTCCAAGCCAGTTAGACCAATAATTGCCTGTATTTGTCTGATTATCCCATTTATCAGTTATATCTACGGGTGTTCCAATATCCCAATTATTATTTGTTCCGCCGAAAGTCCACCCTGTCAATGTCTCAAATCCATCGTAGAAAATTATCGAAAAATCAGAAACAACAGTTAATTCGTCTATATTCCAACCTGAATATACAATTGAACCATCAGATGTTAATCTAAATCTTATTTTGACGTTGTTCTGATTATCTGCAATCGTAGAGATGTTAAGGTCTATAAAATTCCAGGAAGTATCCCGCAAATTAAGAGTTGGTCCTACTTGGTTATAGTTCAAGCCAGTATCATTACTTACTTCTACATAGCCATAATCATAACCTATTTCAAGAACGAGCCATCTGTAAAATTGAAGATGGACGTTGAACTTTCCTGTGCAGTCGATTGTTGGAGATTCTGCATAACAATTTGCGCTATTAAGATAGTTGCCTGCTACATTTGTTCCCATGATAAAGTTTCCTGCATATGCAGTTGGGGGTGAATTTACTACCTGCGCGTCGTAGGCTTGAATATTGTTGTCTATAAAGTTGTTGTGATGAAACACATTATTTGCAGTAGAACTTCCAGTAACATAGGCACCGTAAAGAGTATTGAAGTAGAACCTGCATCCAAGGAACGAATTGTTACTGCTACCTGTGATGTATACTCCATATCTATTCGAAGAAAAGTTGTTGTATAAGAAAGTATTATAATTTGCACTACTGAGGTAAATCCCATAGTTTGAATTAAAAATAAAGTTGTTCCATGTGAAGTTAGACGAAGATATCAGCCGTCCATAAAATCCATTTTGAGAATTGTAATTGAAATTGCATCTAATAAATTCATTATTTAAACATGAAGTGGACGTATAGAAACCATAAGAGGAATGGTTAAAGTTGCAGTATGAGAATCGATACTCACTCGAAGAAATGGAATAGAAACCGTAATTACCGCAATAATCTATGTTTAGGGCTTGGAAGGTGTTTCTTTGTGAATTACTGAAATAGACACCGTATCTTGTTTCATTTTGACAGGAGATTTTTGAAAAATTAGAATCGTAGATATTGAAAGAATATAACCCATCTCGGTTCCTATCAAAATTGGAATTTTCGATTGTAAGATTATAGACAAGAGTAAGGTAAATGCCTGCATAATTTACATTGTTTTGAGAACTTAAATTTGAAAATCTCGAATCCCTCAAATCATAGACATATACGCCATCGTGGTAATTATATGAAGTAGAAACGTTATTTAAAGTGATGTTGTTACTATAAACGATAGAAACGCCCACACTTCCCCAAGCCATCAGATGATTTTTTATCGATAAATGAGAATAATTTGCAATTATGACCTGTCCGGCGTCTGCAGGGACATTTCCACCGGTACCATTTTTAAAGTAGTAAACATTGCCACCATTAACAGTATTTGTTGACGAGATTTCATGTGTATTCCAGTATTGAAGTGAATTGTCTGAAATGTATATCCCCCCATACGACATTTTATTCTCTTTTAAAACTAGGGATTCACTTCCATAGATATAGATTGCATCATGGAAATTGTCGTAAATCTTATTGTTGATAATTGTATTTGCATTTGAATAGTATAGATATATGCCGTACAGAGAATAACCCGAAAAATCATTGTTTGATACGTTGTTACCTTCTGAATAATACAAGTAAATCCCTACCATATAATTTGAATGTGCATCACAATTTCTTATTATGTTGTTGTACGAATAACCGAGTAGAACTCCTGCACTTGCACAACTTAGATTTAATCCATCTACAACAGCACCGACGTAATTTGCAAGTATTACCTGCCCACCGTCTGAAGGCACAGTTCCGCCCAAGCCGTTCTTTAAGTAATATACTATCCTCCCATTTACCGTGTTCGTAGTAGTGATTACATGTGTATTCCAATATGAAATGACAATTCCGTAAATATAAAATCCACATAGATACATCTTATTTCCATCGAAATAACATGATTGTGAGTTATATAAATATATTCCAGTCCAATTTCCTTCTATTCTATTACTTATAAAAGAAGAAGAATCGCTCATATATACATAAATTGCAGTTTGATTTATAGAAGTTATGTTGTTTCCAAAAATGTAAGAGTTGTCGCAACTAGACAGATATATCCCATATTGATTACTTCCTGAGATAGTATTCGAATAGAACTCAACCCTTGCAACAACTGAAGATATGCCACGATTTAAATTCGACAATATTATGCAGTTAGAAACGATTGCGTTTATAGTGCTATCTATATATCCCCCATAATTTAGGTTTTCATTTATGGTAGAATTCCTTACAGAGTTGTTCTCACCAGAAAAGAAATAGAAACCATACGATGTGCTTTTTGACAAATTGCTCCATTCTATAGTGTTGTTTTTACAAGAATCTATATGGATTGCATAAGTGTGAAACAGAGCAGTAATATTTTCGAATCTATTCCAATTTGATGAGTATACTCTAATGCCTCTTGCTCCATTGTTCATTATAGTTTCATTTGAGAATGAATTTTGTTCTCCTCTGTAGATGTATATGCCATAATTGTTTCTGTTGATTTGATTCCAAGAAGAAATGGTACAATTGGATTCATAGAGATAGATGCCGTAAGAAGTGCTGTAATTTATACCGTTCTCTGAAATCCTACTATTGTTTGATTGGTATAGATAAATACCATACTGGTTACCGTAAAAATCGTTCTTCTCAATGAGGTTATTAAAAGAATTTCGAATTAGAACGCCTGCGGAAGATGCAGAAGTTATATTATTTCTTCTAATGATTCCATTTACAGAATTGTAAATGACAATGTTCGAGTTCCAATAGTATGTATTCGAATTTCCATTTGCATTAGTTAAATTGCAGTTCTCAATAATGAATGGCAGAGTGCAGTTGCCTATGTAAATGCAAGTTCCTACTCCACCGCCGTTTATATCAAATCCTGAGATGACCCTACCTGGGAACTGAATGTCAAAATCAAGGTCAGAATCTATTCTGATTGGTGAATGTGGTGCTCGGCTTGGGGCAAAATGCACTACCTTGGGCGTATCTATGAATTCATTGGATTCAGGCATATCTTCGGGCTTGGAGTGAGCGTTCGTTTCTTGTTTATTCGAAAATAAATCAAATAAATCGGATGTCTCTTTTTTACTCTCTTCAAAGAAAGGAGTTTTCAAAATTGATTTTTTTTCGTTTGATGTTTTTTCATATTGTAGTTTTTGGGTATAATTATTTGTTTTCAAATCAGGCTGAGTTTCTTTTTCAAGGGTAATAGAGTTTTTCAACATATCACTTGGTAATTTTGGAGAGATAGTTAAAGAAATCTCTAGAACAGAGATGAATATGCAAAGTGATAGCAAGATGCACACAATATCTCGTAATCTACCTCGGAATATCATTTCCAAGCCCCCCCATACTTACCCCATTTAGTGGAACTAACTAGGCATTCTAATATATTAATATTTGTGGTTTGACTATTTACATGTGCGGTGCAGAAATTAGTTTGGTAGGAGTACAAAAAGAAAATTTTTGCGGATACTACAAATACGACCAGAAAT
>Ga0078972_1003534_pt1 | contig 46376 bp, 42 predicted proteins | sample YelNatPaOPGAMG01_FD_67568 | JGI IMG/M metagenome (GOLD analysis project Ga0078972, IMG submission 67568) | Hot spring thermophilic microbial communities from Obsidian Pool, Yellowstone National Park, USA - OP-RAMG-01 (SPADES assembly) (version 2) | ecosystem: Environmental > Aquatic > Thermal... | reverse complement strand
ACCGGCTGCGGCGGCGCGAGCACCATCTCGCTGATCGCAGCTCCGGCGGGGACCATGGGATACACGTTTTCGAACGGCGAGACGCGGATGTTCAGCAGGTACGGTCCGGGCTCGCGCACCGCGGCGTCGAGCGCCGGCCGCAGCTCATCGGGCCGTTCGATCGCGCGCCCGGTGATGCCGTACGCGGCGCCGAGTTTTTCAATATCGGGGAAGGCGTCGAGATCGACGGCCGAAAGCCGGTTGTTATAAAACAGCTCCTGCCACTGGCGGACCATTCCGAGATAGCCGTTGTTGACGATGATGACTTTGATCGGCAGGCCGTGCTTCGCGATCGTGGCCAGCTCGGGCAGCGACATCTGAAAGCCGCCGTCGCCCACCAGCGCGAAGACGAGCTTATCGGGCCGCGCCATCTGCGCGCCGATCGCGGCGGGCAGGCCGAAGCCCATCGAGCCGAGGCCGCCCGAGCTCAGCCACAGCCGCGGCTCGTCGAAATGGATGAACTGCGCGGCCCACATCTGGTGCTGGCCGACGTCGGTGGCCACGAGCGCGCGGCCGCCGGAGATGGCGTCCACTTCGGCCATCACGTGCTGCGGCTTGATCTCCTCGCGCGAGATGGCGGGCGCGAGCGGGTGTTCCTCTTTCCAGCCGCGGATGCGCCGCTGCCACGCTTTGCGCGCGGCCGCGTTCGTGTGGCGCATCTCGGGCTCGAGCTCGGCCAGAAACTTGTTCATCTTCGAGAGCACGCGGCGGGCATCGCCGACGATCGGCAGATCGGGCGCGCGGTTCTTGCCGATTTCCGCGGGGTCGATGTCCACGTGAATCACCTTCGCGTGCGGCGCGAATGCGGCCAGGCGCCCCGTGACGCGGTCGTCGAACCGCACGCCCAGCGCGATGAGCAGGTCCGCGTTCGTCATCGCCATGTTCGCGGCGTAACTGCCGTGCATGCCGGGCATGCTCACGAAATTCGGGTGGCTGCCGGGCAGCGCGCCCAGGCCCATCAGCGTGCAGACCGTGGGAAGGTCGGCCATCTCGACCAGCTCGCGAAGCTCGCCCGCGGCGCCCGAGGCCACGATGCCGCCACCCGCGTAGACCACCGGCCGTTCGGCTTCCCAGATCATCTGCGCGGCGCGCCGGATCTGCCCCGTGTGCCCTTCCGTGTAAACCTTGTAGCCCGGCAGGTGCACCGCCGAGACCGGCGTGTACTGCGCCTGAGCCTGAAACACGTCCTTCGGGATGTCGATGAGCACGGGCCCCGGACGGCCGCTCGACGCCACGTAGAACGCCTCGTGGACCACCGACGGGAGATCGGCGACCGACTTCACCAGGTAGTTATGCTTCGTGCACGAGCGGGTGATGCCGAAGGTGTCCGCTTCCTGGAACGCGTCGCTGCCGATCAGCTTCGTCGAGACCTGCCCGGTAATCGCGACCACCGGGATCGAGTCCATCAGGCAATCCACAAGTCCCGTGACCAGGTTCGTCGCGCCCGGGCCCGAGGTGGCGCAGCAGACGCCCACGCGGCCCGTTGCGCGCGCATACCCTGAGGCGGCGAATGCGGCGTTCTGTTCGTGCCTCACCAGCACATGGCGGACGTGGTGGTCATGCACCGCGTCGTAGAGAGGCAGAGTTACTCCTCCCGGATAACCGAAGAAGCAATCGACTCCTTCCCGGACCAGGCACTCTAACAGAATCTTCGCGCCACTTACTAAGTTCGACGACATAGAGAGACACTACTCCTGTTCGCACGTAACGTATGGGATGCCCAGAAAACAACGGCGCCCATAACAAAAAAGGCCACCGTAGCGGTTGAGTTCGCCCCGCCTCGGTGGCCTTAAAACTTCTTCAGGCCGTCTAGGCGGGGCCGGCTACAGCGACCCCGAGCGTAATGAGAATAATGGCGATATTGACAACCGGAAGAGACAGAGTGGCGGCTTGCGAATCGTACAAAGGACCGTTTTGTGGAGTGCGCCGCATCTGCTTATATGACAGCGTACCGGAATTAACGCCGTTTTGCAAGAGGATACATGATTAGAAATCCTTATGAGATAATTTCGGGGTAAGTAGGATTTAAGTCCGAATTTCCGGAGACGCAGATGAGAGTAGCTGGCATCATGAGCGGCACCTCGCTCGACGGCATCGATGTAGCCATCGTCGATCTCGGCCGCGGCGGCGCAATCTCGACCATCGCCTTCCGAATGACGCCGTATCCCGCGCGTGTTCGCGAGGCGCTGCTCGCTATATCGAATGCCGAGGCACATACAGGCGAAGTATCCCGGCTCAACTTTCTGCTGGGTGAGTTGTACGCCCGCGCGGTCATGGACACGTGCGTGAAAGCTCACGTGCCGCTGAAATCGCTCCAGCTCATCGGCTGCCACGGGCAAACGATTTTTCACCAGGGCGCGCCCGCACCGTTCCTCGGCCATAAGATAGCCTGCACTTTTCAGATCGGCGAGGCGGCCGTGCTGGCCGAGCGCACCGGCGTGCCCGTGGTCAACGATTTCCGTCCGCGCGACATCGCCGCCGGCGGGCGCGGCGCGCCGCTCGTCCCCTACGTCGATTACCTGCTTTATCGGAATCGCCGCCTTGGACGCGTCGCGCTCAACATCGGCGGCATCGGAAACATCACCGCGGTCCCGGCCGGCGCGGGCCCGGATGCGGTCGTGGCCTTCGACACAGGTCCGGGTAACATGGTGGTCGATGCGCTGGTCGCGAAGCACACGAACGGGCGCATGCGTTTCGACCGGGGCGGCCGCATCGCGAGCTCGGGCCGCGTGAGTGAAGCGCTCCTGCGCGATCTGCTGCGCGACAGTTATTACCGCGAGAAGCCGCCCAAAACCGCGGGCCGCGAGCAGTACGGCGCGGAGTTCGTGGATCGGCTGCTCGCCACCGGCCTGCCGCTTCCGGACCTGATCGCCACCGCCACCGCGCTTACAGCCGCGGCGGTCGCCGAAGGCATCGAGCGCTTCGTGCGCCCGCGCATGAAAGTGGATGAGCTGATCGTTTCCGGCGGCGGCGCGCACAACCCGCGCATGCTGGCGTATCTGGCGGCGTTCCTGCCCGGAGTGGCGCTCTCCACCTCCGCCGCCTTCGGCATCGACCCGGATGCCAAGGAGGCCATCGCCTTCGCCGTGCTGGCCTTCGAGACCTGGCGCCGCAGGGCGTCCAATCTGCCTTCCGCCACCGGCGCGCGCAGACCCGCAATTCTCGGAAAGATCACAATATAGACAGGGGCAGGGAACTCCCGCCCCCGCGCTCTCGTATTGCCATGAGGGGAGCAACGATATGTTCTGCACGCGATGCGGCTTTCGGCTGCGGGAAGAAGATCTGTTCTGCGCCAAGTGCGGCGCCTCGGTGCGAGGCGATTACCAGCCGTCCCAAACCGGCCCGATCCTGAGCCGGCCGATGGATCAGAAGAAGATTGCCGGCGTTTGCGCCGGATTTGCGCGCTATCTCGACGTGGATGTCACGCTGATGCGCGTCCTCTGGATCGCCCTGGCGGTCTTCACCGGCGGCCTGATCATCATTCCCTACATCGCGGCCGCGATCCTCATGCCCAAGGACTACCCGCCGCCGCAAGGCACCCGCTACCCAGTGCCAGAAAACCGGTGACAGTATACTCATTCCCGGATTTCATGCGCGCCGCAAAAAACCGGTGAATGAGTGTACTGTCACCGGTTTTTCTGCTCGTAGGCCTCGATGGCTGGCTGCTGGGCCAGAATGTAGCCCAGTTCATCCACCCCGTTCAGCAGGCAGTGCTTCGAGAATGCGTCGATCGGGAACTCGACGGCACGCCCGCCGGGCAACGTGAGCGTCTGCGCGGCCAGGTCCACCGTGACCTTCGCATCGGGCGCCATGCGAAACAACTCCGCCTGTACGTCCTTCGGCACCACGACCGGCAGCAGCGAATTCTTCAGCGCGTTCTGCCGGAAGATGTCCGCGAACGAAGTGCTCACCACCGCGCGGAAACCGAACTGCGTCAGCGCCCACGGCGCGTGTTCGCGCGAACTGCCGCACCCGAAATTATCGCCCGCCACGAGCACCTGAGCTTCCCGAGCGCCCGGCTGGTTCAGCACGAACGCCGGATCCTTCCGCCAATCGGAGAACAGCGCGTCGCCGAGACCCTCCTTCGAAACGGTCTTCAGATACCGCGCCGGGATGATCTGGTCCGTGTCGATGTTGTCGATCGGCAGCCGGACGATCCGGCTCTCCAATTTCGTGAACGGCTTCATAGCAATGTCCTCGGGTCGGTGATGACGCCGGTAACGGCAGCGGCGGCGGCGGTCAGCGGGCTTGCCAGGAACGTGCGCCCGCCCGCGCCCTGCCGGCCTTCGAAGTTCCGGTTGCTCGTCGAAACGCTGTACTGGCCCGGCTCGAGCTGATCGCCGTTCATCGCGATGCACATCGAGCAGCCGGCTTCGCGCCACTCGGCTCCGGCGTCGCGGAACACCGCGTCCAGGCCCTCGGCCTCCGCCTGCCGCTTCACTTCCTTCGAGCCCGGCACCACGAGCGCGCGCACGCCCGCAGCGATCTTGCGCCCTTTAATGATCGATGCCGCGGCGCGCAGGTCGGAGATGCGCCCGTTCGTGCAGCTTCCGATGAACACCACGTCGATGCGCTTGCCGAGCAGCGGCTTGCCGCTCTCGATGCCCATGTACCGCAGCGCCTTTCCGGCCTCGGGCACGGGCGCCGTGATCGGAATCGCCATGCCGGGACTGGTGCCGTAGGTGATCATCGGCTCGAGCGCGCTCGCGTCGATCGTCTCCTGCTTATCGAACGCCGCGCCCTCATCGCTCGGCAACTGCCTCCAGGCGGCCACGGCGCGGTCCCACGCCTCGCCCTGCGGCGCGAACGGCCGGCCGCAGACGTACTCGAACGTGGTCTCGTCCGGCGCAATCATTCCGGCGCGCGCCCCGGCCTCGATGGACATGTTGCAGACCGTCATCCGCTCTTCCATCGAAAGCGCTCGAATGGCGGCGCCCGTGTACTCGAACACGCAGCCCGTGCCGCCGCCGGTGCCGATCTTCGCGATCAGCGCGAGGATCATGTCCTTGGCCGCGACGCCGCGTCCGGCCCGGCCATCGAAGCTCACCCGAAACATTTTCGGCTTTCTCTGTAACAGGCATTGCGACGCCAGAACGTGCTCCACTTCGCTCGTCCCGATGCCGAATGCCAGCGCGCCGAACGCGCCGTGCGTCGCCGTGTGGCTGTCGCCGCAGACGATCGTCATGCCCGGCCTCGTAAGGCCAAGCTCCGGCCCGATCACGTGCACAATGCCCTGCCGCTCGCTCGCCAGACCGTAGCACGCGATGCCGAACTCGCGGCAGTTCGCTTCCAGTTGCGCCACCTGGCGCGCCGCCACCTGATCGACGATCGGCAGCGAGCGGTCCGTCGTCGGCACGCTGTGATCCGTGGTCGCCACGGTGCGGTCCGGGCGGCGCACCTTCAGCCCGCGGCTGCGCAGGCCGTCGAAGGCCTGCGGCGAGGTCACTTCGTGCACCAGGTGCAGGTCGATATAGAGCAGCGCGGGCGCGCCCGGCTGCTCGGTGACGACATGCGAATCCCAGACCTTTTCGATAATTGTGCGGGGTTGCTTCATTTCCTAAATCGCTTCGCAAACGGCGTCGCCCATCTGGCGCGTGGTCGCGGGCGCGCCGGCGGGTTTCAAATCCGCCGTCAGCCGGCCCGAGGCCAACACCTTCTCGATGGCCGAGTTGACCGCGGCGGCTTCTTCCTTCAATCCGAACGTGTAGTCGAGCATCGCGGCGATGGAGCCGATCGCGCCGAGCGGGTTCGCCTTGTTCTGGCCGGCTATGTCGGGCGCGGAACCGTGTACCGGTTCGTAGAGGCCCGCGTACAGGCCCGAGGGCTTGCGCTCGCCGATCGAGGCCGAAGGCAGCATGCCGATCGAGCCCGCCAGCACCGCGCCCTCGTCGCTCAGGATATCGCCGAACGTGTTCTCGGTCAGCACTACATCGAAACGCCGCGGATTCAGCACAAGCTGCATCGCGCAGTTGTCCACCAGCAGGTGGTCGAGCGCGACGTCCGGGAACTCGGGCGCGACTTCGAGCACCACCTTGCGCCAGAACTGCGAGACCTCGAGCACGTTCGATTTGTCCACGCTCGTCAGCTTCTTCCGCCGGCCGCGCGCCAACTGAAACGCGAGCCGCGCCACCCGCGCGATCTCCGCCCGCGTGTAAGCCATCGTGTTCACGCCCCGCGCTTCCGGCCCGTCGCCCGTGATTCCGCGCGGCTGGCCGTAATAGAGCCCGCCCGTCAGTTCGCGCACGATGAGAAAATCCGTTCCTTCGACGATCCCGTTCTTCAGCGGAGACGTCTCCAGCAGCGAAGGGTACGCGCGCACCGGCCGCAGGTTCGCGAACAACCCCAGCGCCTTGCGAATTCCCAGCAGGCCTTTTTCCGGACGCTGCGCCGGCGGCGCGTTGTCGAACTCCGGCAGCCCGACCGCGCCGAGCAGCGTCGCATCCGCCTCCCGAGCCATCTGCTCCGTCTCCGGCGGGAACGGCGAGCCGGTCTTGTGGATCGCCGCGCCGCCGATGAGGCCCTCGCGGATCGTCAATGTGTGATGGAATTTCTGCGCAACGCGCTCCAGAACGCGCACGGCCTCACAGGTGACTTCCTGGCCGATGCCGTCTCCGGCGACTACGAGTAGATTCAGTTGCATGAATTACAGATTAGCGGATTCGACTTCCTTCAATCCGCCGCCGCCGCGCGCGTGATCTGCTGCTCCACGATCGCGCGGATCTCGCCGTCGAGGATGCCCTTCTTGCGGTCGGCGAGCGCGATGAAGCGCTGATAGACGGCATCCAGTTCGTCCTTCGCCAGCGTGTAGCCCAGGTCTTTGCACCGCTGGTTCAGCGCGTGGCGGCCGCTGTGTTTGCCCAGCACCAGGCTGCTCTCGGGCACCCCGACCGTCTTCGGGTTGATGATTTCGTAAGTGGTGGGCTCTTTCAGCACGCCATCCTGGTGAATGCCGGCTTCGTGCGCGAACGCATTGCTGCCCACGATTGCCTTGTTCGGCTGCGGGCCGAACGCGATCATGCTCGCCAGCAGGCGGCTGGCGGGATACAGGTGCTCCGTGACGACGCCCGTCTCGTACGGCAGCACGTCGCGGCGCGTCTTGAACGCCATCGCGATTTCCTCCAAAGCGCAGTTGCCCGCGCGTTCGCCGATGCCGTTGATCGTGCACTCGATCTGCCGCGCCCCCGCCATCACGCCGGCGATCGAGTTTGCCGTCGCCAGCCCCAAATCGTTGTGGCAATGCAGCGAAATGATCGCCGAATCGCCCACCGCCTCTACAACCCGGCCGATGAACCGGCCGAATTCATGAGGCATCGAACAGCCCACCGTGTCGGGCAGGTTCACCGTCCGCGCCCCCGCCTCGACTACCGCGCGCGTTATCTCGATCAGAAACTCCACGTCCGTTCGCGTGGCGTCCTCGGCCGAAAATTCCACGTCGTCGACATGGCGGCGCGCCAGTTCGACCGCCGCAACGGCTTCTTCCATCACCTGCGCCCGCGTCTTCCGCAGCTTATACTTCAGGTGGATATCGCTGGTTGCTATAAAGGTGTGAATGCGCGGACGCCAGGCGTGTTCGAGAGCGCGAGCGGCTCGTTCGACATCCAGCGTGCAAGCCCGGGCGAGTCCCGCCACCTGGCTCCAACGGAATTCCCTGCTGATGGCGTCTACCGCTTCGAAATCCCCTTCCGATGCGATCGGAAACCCGGCTTCGATGATGTCGACCCCGAGTTCCACGAGCTTGTACGCCATCCGCAGTTTTTCCGCGACTGTCATGCTGCAACCGGGCGACTGTTCGCCGTCCCGGAGGGTGGTGTCGAAAATATAAACGCGATTGTTCACGTTTTCCGCTCGCGCTCCTGAATTTGGTTTGCCGGCCGGATCCGGCCGGCATATGTGCCATTATCGGACGCGTACTTAGATTTGACAAATTTATAATTGTGTTGCGGTCAATAAGAGCGTGTGATATGATAAACCCCGCTAATGGAAGTTACCGGCTTGAACATGCTTAAGAAATAGGGATCCCATGGAATTTTACCTGCTTCATACCTTCCTCACCGTCGCTTCCGAAAAGAGCTTCTCCCGCGCCGCCGAAAAGCTCCTGCGCACACAGCCCGCCGTTTCGCTGGCCGTGCAGCGCCTGGAGACCGAGCTCAATGAAAAGCTGATCGACCGGTCGGCAAAGGATCTGCTGCTGACCGACGCCGGGCAGGTAGTCTGCGAGTACGCCCGGAGATTCGACAACCTGCGCCAGGACATGGAAAACGCGCTCGCCGAGTTGCGCGACAACGCGGCCGGGCGGCTGGTGATCGGCGCCAACGAGTCCACGAGTCTTTACCTCCTGGAAAGCATCGAGCAGTACCGCCGGCGCTACCCCAAGGTGAAGGTGCAGGTGCGCCGCAGCCTGTCGAGCAAGGTGCCTACGCAATTGCTGGACGGCGACCTGGAGCTGGGCTGCCTCAGCTACGATCCCGGCGACGAGCGTCTGAACGCCGTGGTCATTTACACGGACCACCTCTCGTTCGTGGTCGCGCCGAACCACCGCTTCGCGCAGCGCAAGTCGGTGTCGATCTCCGAGCTCGGCATGGAGATGTTCATCGCCCACAACGTGCTCTCGCCCTATCGCGAAGCCGTGCTGCGCGAATTCCAGCGCCACAAGGTGCCGCTGAACATGGATGTCGAAATGCCGACCGTCGAGACCATCCGCAGGCTGGTGCAGAAAAACGAAGGCGTCGCCTTTTTGCCGCGGATGTGCGTGGAGCAGGAAGTCCGGCAGGGGCTGCTCTGCGAGGTCGAGGTCAGGGAGATGCAGATCGAGCGCAAGATCCGGCTCGTGCATCCGGCCAGGCGCGCCCTGAGCCATGCGGCCAAGGCCTTCCTCGAGCTGGTGCAGCAGGGCCGGAATTAGGAAAGCGGGGCAGGCGCCTTCGCCTGCCCCCGCGTTTACTCAGGCCACCTTCGAGAGGCAGTCTTCGAGCACGTTCAGGGCGAACTCGGCCTGTCCCTGGTTGATGACCAGCGGCGGCGAGAGGCGGATCGAGTTCTCGCCGGCTCCGAGCACGAGCACGCCGCGCTCGAACGCCATTTCGACGATGCGGTCGCGCAGCTCCGGCGCCTTTTCCCTGGTCTTCTGATCGCGCACGATCTCGATGCCGATCATCAGCCCGAGCCCGCGGACGTCGCCCACCACCGGGAACCGCTCCGGCCACTGGCGCAGCCGCCCCAGGATGTACTCGCCCATCCGCGCCGAATTCGCGACCAGCTCGCTCTGGAGCAGGTCGAGGGTCACGAGAGCCGCGGCTGCCGCCACGGGATTGCCGCCGAACGTCGAGGCGTGCGCGCCGGGCTTCCAGTCCATCAACTCCGCGCGGGCGATCATGGCGCCGAGCGGCAACCCGCTGGCGATGCCCTTGGCCGAGGTGATGATGTCGGGCACGAAGTCGAAGTGCTCGGACGCCCACAGCTTGCCGGTGCGCCCCATGCCGCACTGAACCTCATCGGCCACGATCAGGAAGCCGTGCGTCCTGGCCAGCTTGCCCAGCTCCCGCAGGAACTTCTTCGGCGGGATGACGTAGCCGCCTTCCCCCTGCACCGGCTCGATGAACACCGCCGCCAGTTCTTCCACCGGCAGTGTGGTGTGGAACACGCGGTCGATCTCGGCCAGGACCGCATCGGCGCACGCGTCCGGCTCCATCGCCATGCGGTACGGGTTTGGATAGGCCACGTGGTGCACGCCCGGGATCAGCGGGGCGAATCCGCGGCGCTGCACCGCCTTGCTCGCGGTCAGCGAGAGCGCGCCCAGCGTGCGCCCATGGAACGCGCCGTAGAAAGCCAGGTAGCGCTGCCGGCCCGTCGCGTAGCGCGCAAGCTTCATCGCGGCTTCGATCGCCTCCGCTCCCGAATTGCCGAAGTACACCCGGCGCGGAACGCCGCCGGGAACCGTGGCCGCAAGCCGCTCGGCCAGTTGCACCATGTTCTCGTAATAGAAGTCGGTGCCCGACATGTGAATCAGCCGGGCGGCCTGCTTCTGAATGGCCTCGACGACGCGCGGATGGCAGTGGCCGGTGGAGACCACGGCGATGCCGGCGTTGAAATCAAGAAATCGGTTGCCGTCTACGTCCTCGACGATGGCGCCTTCGCCGCGCTCGGCTACCAGCGGGTAGCTGCGCGTATACGAGGGCGACAGGACAACGCTGTCGCGCTCGATCACGGCCTTTGCGCGCGGGCCGGGAAGGGCCGTCTGAATCCGTGGAAGATCCGGACGGACGGCGTCCAGTGTGGCTTTCATGGAAGCCCTCCTCAATAGCTGAACTTGTTCTGAATTGGAAAAAACGCCGCGGAAGAGGAGGAGTTAATCGGAGCCGAACAGACCGGGTCGGGCTAAAGCCGGAATCCGCTGCATACCACTATTGTACGCCGGGACCTTCGCGATGAGCCCCGAAAAAAACACGCGGCCCGAGCACAGCGCAGGGCGCCAGAAAGCCGCGCAGGCTGCCGAAAAGCCGCGCAGGGCGCCAGAAAGCCGCGGAGGTCGTGCCCGCCCCCGCGGAAACAGGCTATGCAAGCGTTTGCAGTTTTCCCTATAATCGAGGGTTCCCGGAAAAGGGACCACCCATGGATCGAAGGACATTCATACAGAACCTGACGGCGACAGCAACGGCGCTCGGAAGCCTTTCCGGCGCAGCCGGTCCACTCATCGCGCAGAAACCGGCGGCCGCGCCGCGCGCCGCGCACGAGATCGAAGGCCATACGCTCATCTGCGAATTTCAGGACAAGGGCACGGCCTGGAAGGTCTACGAAGACCTGCGCACGCGCGACGGCGCGATCACCTTCGTGTCCGCGCACGCGGTCAAGGTGCTGCCGAAAACGGCCGAGGCCGCGTTCCCCGATCCCGGTCCTGCTCACCTCGGGCTGAGCATGGAGGAGATCGGCATGTCAGGTCCCGACCTGCTCGCGGATAAACTGCTGGCGGGCGGCGACGACCCCGATCCGGAGATGGTGAAGTCGGCCGCGCCGCCCCAGGGCTCGCCGCAGCCGCCTCGCCAGGGGCAGCCGGGGCAACCGCAGTTCGCGCCGCGCGCCCGCTGGGACACGTTCGTGGGCACGAAAGAGTGCTACGACACGCAGCCGGTTTATACCAGCGGCAACACGCGCACGTATCACCCCTCCCAGTACTTCCCGGAACTGCAGCGGCCGATCGAGAAACGCTTCGACGGTCTCGTGGGCGCGTGGATGCCGGCCCCCCGCAAGGTCTTCCCCCTGTCGGACACCGCGTACATCGAGATCGTGGTCTTTGCCGATGTCGAGGCGCGCCACAAATTCATCCCGCAGACCTGGCATCGCACGGTCAAGGTCGAGGACGGCAGGATCACGAAGGCCGTCTACGGTTACACATATCCTGCATTTCCGCCGGCGCGCCTGGATCCGCAGCCGGAACAGTTCTACCGGGGCCTGCTGGCGTTCGCGGAGTATTGGGAAAAGCAGGTGGCGGACATGGCGCAGGCGGCGCTGCCGGACCGCTCCTGGGTGGACATGTCGAAGCACGCCTTCGCGAAGGAACTGGTGGTGCGGCCGGGCGGCGTCTATCCGAAATATGGCGCCGTGGATCGCGACTACTACGGCAACGAGTACGACGGCTTCCAGGACATCTTCACGATGGCGCTGTACACCAATCTCGAATGGGGCCGGTTCGAGATGGCGCGAACGATCTTCGACAACTACTTCAGCGAGTACACGGACTCCCGGGGCATGTGCAACATGCGCGGGCCCGAGGTGGCGCAGTTCGGCATGACTCTTTCGCTGCTGGCGCGCTACTTCAATTACACCCACGACGCCGCGCTGATGCTGAAGCACGGGCCGAAGATCCGGGCCACGGCAAAGATGCTCGAGCAGATGCACGACGAGAGCCTGAAGCGGCCCGGGAGCGATCCCGGCTACGGAATCATCCACGGCTGGAGCGAATCGGACGCGTGCCTGAATGCGCGCCCCGAGACCTGGTGGCTGCCGTATTACGCGAACAACGCGTTCTCGGCGCGCGGCCTGTTCGATATCGGGCGCGCGTGGGCGCGGACCGGCGCGGGGACCGCCGCCGAAGCGCAGCGCTGGCTGAAGCGGGCGAAGACAATGCAGGACGCGCTGATCTCGGCCATGGAGAAGAACGTCGCGCGCGACCGCACGCCGCCCTACATCTCCCCCTTCGCGGGCGGGGACATGCTCTTTCGCGAGGGCCTGGCCAAGCAGCGGCCCAGCCCGTACCAGTGGACCCACCGTCCCTACGCGGAACTGCTGCAGGCGGACGTGCTGCCGGCGAGCCTCGCCAACCTCGTCATCGACTGCATGCGGGCCTACGGCGCCACCACCATCGGCGTAGTGGCGAACGTCGGCCCAGCGCGGCCGGGCGCGCGCGCAATCCTCGGGTTCATCTCCTATGGATACGCGCAGATGCTGCTGCGGCTCGATCGCGTGGAAGAGTACCTCCTCTTCCTCTACGCGCATCGCTACCACGACCATACGCGCGGCAACTGGACCGCCGGCGAAGTCTCGGGCATCACGGGCGGCACGGCCCTGTTCTGCATCCCGGCGCAGCAGACGATTCCGCTGCTGGTGCGGTGGATGCTGGTGCTCGAGGACTCCGACGAGGACCGCTTGTACTTCGGCAAAGGCGTGCCGCGGAAGTGGGCGGCGAGCGGGCAGCCGGTACGGATCGAGCAGGCGCCGACCCGGTGGGGCAGGGTGAATTACCGGATGGCGACCAGGGGCAACAGCGTCGTCGCGACCGTGGAACTGGCGCCCGCGAGCGCTCCCAGGGAAATCGAGGTGAAGCTGCGCGTGCCCAGGGAAACCCCCGTCCGGCGGGTCACCGTGAACGGGCGGCCGGCCACCTTGGGCGGGCCGCATCACGACACCGTCGCCATCGAGGTCGGCGCCGGGAGGCGGTTCGAGGTCGTCGGACAGCTATGATTCGCGGCGTTCTCCCCGGGTTCCTGGTATTCGCGGCGTTCGCCCAGGCGCCGCCTCCCGCGGGGCAGTTCCGCGTCGAGTTCGATCAGCACGGCGTTACCAGCCTGAGGTACGCGGGCGACAAGTTCGATACCGAGTACATCGCCGGCGAGCAGACGCTGGGGACGGTGCGCGTCCGGTACAAGATGGGCGACAACGACTGGCGCCAGTTCTCAACCACGGACGCGAGCAACAAGTATCAGCCGCTGAGGAGCATTCCCTCGCGGCAGGTAGTGAAAGAGCTCGCCTTCACTCTCAACCCGCAGGACTGGCGTCGCAACGAATACTACGCTGATCTGGAATTGACGGAGCGGTTCCGCGTCGAGCCTGCCGCGATGTACTGGACGATTTTTCTCCGAAATCCGACCCACAAGCCCATCGTGCTGGGCGACGTGTTTCTGCCGCTTCCGTTCAACATGAACAAGCGGTGGGACAAGAAGATCAGCTACGAGGAGCGGCTGGTCCAGCACCAGTGGATCTCGGGGCACGCTTCGTGGGTGTACTGGATGCGGCCCAACGGCGTGGGACCGTATCTGGTGATGACGCCGCTGGCGACCTGCCCGCTGTTCGAGCCGCAGCGGAGCGAAATGAACTTCGCGCCCGGCAAGTTGGAGTACGCCGATCGCGGCGGCGTCTACATCCTGTCTGGCCGGCGCGGCGAGGAGGACCGCGCGCGCGGCGGCACGTGGCGGCAGCCGCAGACCATGGTCACGCTCGCGCCGGCCAACTCGCAGCGGGACGGCGTGACGTACGCGTTCAAGTTCCAGTGGGCGAAGGATTACGACGGCGTGCGGGACATCCTGTACCGGGAAGGCTTGCTGGATGTGAACGTCGTGCCCGGCATGACGGTTCCGCTGGGCCTCGACGCACTGGTCTCGATCCGGACAAAGAGCGCGATCGCCTCCGTCGATCCCGAGTTCCCGCAGCAAACCAGGCTCGAATCCCTCGGCGCGAAGATTCCCGGCACGCACGTCTATAGAGTGACGTTTTCAAAGCTGGGCGAGAACAAGCTGACCGTAAACTTCGGCCGGAAGCAGTATGCCGTGCTTGAATTCTTTGTGACCGAGCCGCTCGTCACCGTGATCAGGAAGCGCGCGGCATTCATCAGCGCGCACCAGCAGCATCGCGATCCGGGTAAGTGGTGGAACGGGCTGTTCAGCGAATGGGACATGGTGAAGAAGGTGCTGCGCAGTCCCGAGGATCGCGACGGTCTGGCGGATTACATCCTGGCGAGCGACGATCCGGCGTTGTGCAAGGCTCCTTTCGTCGCGATGAAGAACGTGGATTATCCGGCCGCTTCGGAAATCGAATCCGTAGAGTACTATCTGAAAAACTTCGTCTGGGGCAAGCTCCAGATGACCGATCAAGAGAAGTATCCGTACGCAGTGTACGGGATCGATAACTGGAAGATCAATCGCGAGAGCAAGCCGCAGGACCGTTATGGCTGGGTGGACCACGTCTGGCGCCCGTACGATTACCCGCACGTGATCTGCCTGTACTGGAGCATGTACCAGGTCGCGAAGTATTACCCGGAGCTGGTGCATTATCTGACCAGGGACGAGTACCTGGAACGTGCGTACGGGACCGCGCTGGCGTTTTACCGCTACCCGAAGCAGATCGCGAACTGGTCCACGAACGAGCTCGGGCATTACAACGAACTGGTGGTCGTCGAGCTGATCAGGGAACTCGAAGCCACGGGCCGGAAGGAGCAGGCGGCCGCGCTGCGGAAGTATTGGGAAAGCAAGGTCGAGTATTTCGTGAACGATCAGCCGGACCTGTTCTATTCCGAGTACCCGTTCGACCCGACGGCTTTCGAATCCACCGGCGCGTTCGCGCATTACGCCATCGAAGAACTGAAGAAGCCGGCGACCACGCTGAAGGTCAAGCCCGCGGACCTCGACCGATTCGTACAAGAGCAACTGGCGTGCAACATCTCCACGCGCGGATATCTCGAGCCGGCCTACTGGCAGCTCGGCGTCGAGGGCAACATGCGCTACATGTCGCAGATGGGCGGCTGGTCGATTCTGGACTACGGCTTGTATTACGCGAAGAACCCGTATCCATATCTCCGTCTGGGCTACGCGGCGATCCTGAGTTCCTGGGCGCTGGTGAATTCGGGAACGTCGGAGACGAACTACGGCTTCTTCTATCCGGGCAAGGAGAACGACGGAGCGGCCGGGAGCGCGTTTGTCCCGCAGGCGTACGGCGGCAACTGGTTCGGGAAGTCGCAGCCGCGCGGGCCATGGCAGTACAGCGGCGAGATCGATCTCGGATTCATGGGCGGCCTGCGGGCGGCAGCCACGGTGGTGGCCGACGACCCGATCTTCGGGCTGATCGCCTACGGCGGCCGGCTGGCGCGCCGGGGCAAACAGATCGAAGTCGTCCCCGAGGACGGCGTCAACCGGCGCTTTCACCTCGTCAACAGCCGGCAGCGCCTCCACTTACTACTGGAGCGTGACGGCTTCGCGGCCGGCCGGCCCGTGCGGTTTGACGAGGACCTGCGCGGGATCTCGTTCACGCTGGAGAACCGGGATTCCGATCCCGCGCGCGAGCACCGGACCGCGCTGTCGATCTCGGGCCTGCCCGCGGGCGTCTACGCGGTAGAGGCCGGCGGGCGCGCGATCGCGACCATTGAGGGCGGCGGCGGAGTGGAACTGCCCGTGCGCGGCGATGGTGTACAAGTATCCGTACGCCGGGTAAACTGAAGCAGAAAGGTCTTCCTTTGCGTCTTGCTTCTTTGCGTCTTTCAAGCCCGCCGTCCGCGCCGGCGCCGCGGCTCCCGGCAAGCTCGGTCCGCGCCTGCAGATTCGAGAGCCGGCCTCGCAAAGACGCAAAGGCCGCAAAGACGCAAAGAAAAGCAGTTCGCATTCCTGCCCTGGAGTCCGCGCCGTGATTGAGTTCCGCTTCCGCTGCCTGGCAGGCTGCACGAAATGCTGTCAGCAGCGCGGCTACGTCTATCTGACCGGGCAGGACCTGAAACGGGCGGCGGCGTTCCTCAATATGAGCGCGCGGGCCTTCGAGGCGCGCTGGGTTTACCGCACCGCGCACCTGCTGCGGCTGCGGAAGCCGCGCGGTGCCCAGTGCCCGTTCCTGGACGAGCGCGGGTGCCGCATCCACGAGGCCAAGCCCACGCAATGCCGCGCCTTCCCGTTCTGGCCGGAGCTGGTGTCGAGCCCGCGCGAGTGGCGGCGCGAGGCCGCGCGGTGCCCGGGAATCGGGCGCGGCCGGCGCGTCGCGGCCGCAACGGCGCTGCGCATCGCCGGCCAGATGCGCGAGAGCTACCCCGGCATGTACGAGCCGTAGCGCGGCAGATTTTTGCCGCTGACGGGATTCCGGCACGCCTTTTCCTCCTAACTCCCTGAATCTGCGCCCGCCCGCGCTGGCACGCCGCTTGCACCTCCCCTCCGCCATGACGGAAGGTGTCGCCGGCAGGCTCGAACACTACATGGACCTGCTCAGCCTGCGGCAGAAACTGGTCGCTTCGAATATCGCCAACGCGGACACGCCGGGATACAAGACCCGGGACATCGATTTCCAGCGCGAGTTCCGGAACCGGATCGCGGGTACGGCGCCCGCGGTCGAGGAGGTCTCGGGCCTGGAGGTCAAGCAGGACGGCAACAACGTCAGCATGGACCGGGAAGCCCGGCTGCTGGCCGAGAACACCATGCGATTCAACCTGGCTGCAAACCTGGCGCGGATCGAACTCCGCACCGTTCGCAGCGCCATCGAGGAAGGGAGGAGCGGATGAGCCTGTTTTCGCTGTTATCGGTAAGCGGTTCGGGCATGTCGGCCCAGCGCGCGCGGGCGCAACTGCTGGTGGAAAATCTGGCGAACGCCGAAACTACGCGCACGCCGCAGGGAGGACCGTACCGGCGCAAAGACGCTGTGTTCGCGGCCGAGCCCGCTCCGTCCCCCTTCGCTTCGGTGTTTGAGGCCGAGACGGGCGCGGCGGGGACCGGGGTGCGGGTCGCCGAGGTGATCGAGGACACGCGCGAGCCGGAAAAGAAGTATCTCCCGGGACATCCGGACGCCGACGCCGAGGGGTACGTGGCGTTCCCGCGGATCAATCCCGCCGAGGACATGGTCGATCTGATGAGCGCCGCGCGCGGTTACGAGGCGAACGTGGCGGCGATCGTGGCGGTTAAGGATATGATCAATCGCTCGATCGACCTGCTGAGGTAGCGCGCGATGTCTTCCCCGATTTCCCCCATCGCTCGGCCGTTGCTTCCGGACGCGATCGGAGCGGCCGGCGCGCCCGCGCGGCCGGATGATTTCCAGAAGGCGCTCGCCGCCGCCATCGGCGAAGTCGAGGGCTCGCGCCGGGCCGCCAGCGAGAGCATCGAACAGTTTTTGTCCGGGGATGCCGATGAATTACACGGCGCCGTGCTGGCCGCGCAGCGGGCGGAACTGGAGTTCGACCTGTTCCTCCAGGTCCGCAACAAGGTGGTGGCGGCGTACCAGGAAATCATGCGGATGCAGATGTAATCCGGCACGCGAATGGAACAGTTGAGAAAAATACTCGCCAGCCTGTCGCTGCGCCAGAAGATTCTGATCGTGGCGGCGGCGGCGACCGTCGCGATCTCGCTGGCGGCGTTCACGCGCTGGCGGCGGGAAAGCGATTTCCGCCCCCTCTATACGGGACTGGCGGCCGAGGATGCCGGCGCGATCGTCCAGAAGCTGCGTGAAACCGGCGCCGAGTACCGGCTGGGCGACAACGGGACCTCGGTGTCCGTGCCCTCGGCGCGCGTCGCCGAGCTGCGCCTGGAGATGGCCGGCGCCGGCCTGCCCAAAACGGGCCGTGTGGGCTTCGAGCTTTTCGATAAAACCAACTTCGGCGTGACGGACTTCGCCGAGCACATCAATTACCGGCGCGCCCTGGAGGGCGAACTGGAGCGCTCGGTGATGGCGCTGGCCGAGGTCGAGTCGGCGCGCGTCCACCTGACCTTTCCGAAGGATTCCGTATTCCTGGAAGCGCAACAGCCGGCCAAGGCCAGCGTGCTGGTCAAGCTGCGGCCGGGCGCGCGGCTGTCGCCCGCCAACGTGCTCGCGGTGGAGCACCTGGTGGCCAGCGCGGTCGAAGGACTCGCGCCGGAGGCGGTTTCTGTTCTCGATATGAACGGCAACCTGCTCAGCCGGCCGCATCGCGCCAGCGAGGACGACGCCTCGGATGGGGCGCTCGAGTTCCGGCGGCAGATGGAAAAAGACCTGGTCGCGAAGATCAATACCACGCTCGAGCCGCTGCTCGGCGCCGAGAGGTTCCGCGCCGGGGCCTCCGTTGAATGCGACTTCACGGGCGGGGAGCAGAGCGAGGAGACCTTCGACCCGGATCGCAGCGTCATGACCAGCTCGCAGAAGACCGAGGACATCAGCGGGGTGAACCTGGCTTCGGGCGTTCCGGGCACGCCCTCGAACCTGCCGCGGCCGACCTCCCGGCCGGGCGCGGCGGGCACCGGCATGACGAGGCGCACGGAGAGCATTACCTATCAGACCAGCCGCACGGTGCGGCGCCTGCGCCTGCCCGCCGGCACGCTGAAGCGGATGTCGGTGGCGGTGCTGCTCGATCAGGACGTGCGCTGGGAAGGCTTCGGAAAGACCGCCAAACGGATCCTGGAGCCGCCGCCGCCGGAGAGAATCAAAGCCATCCGCGACCTGGTGGCGGCCGCCATCGGCCTGGACTCGAACCGCGGCGACCAGTTGATCGTGGAGACGCTGCCGTTTGAGTCCACGCTCTCGGTCGAGCCGCCGCCCGCCGTCGTAGCCCCGCCGGCCGCGGCGCCGGGAGGGGGCATCCCGGTCCCGGGCTGGCTGGCGCATCTGGTTTCGCGCAAGAATCCTTTGCCGCTGGCGGCCGTCTCCGCCGTGCTCTTCGCGCTGCTGGTTTCCGGCGTAAAGTACCTCTTCCGGCGGAAGCGCAAAAAGAGGCCCGTCGCGATGACGCCCGAACTTCCGGCCGGCGGGGGAAATGCGGCGATCGAGAGCGGAGGAGTGGAAGCGGCAGGGAAGGAACTCGAATCGAAGCTGGCCGAGCAGGAGAACGCCAAACGCCAGATGGAAATCGAGGCGCTGCGCTCGCTGAAGCTGCCCGCGGCGACAACGAAAAAGACCGAGGTGCTGACGAAGCACCTGACGGAAGTGGCCAAAAAAGACCCGACCTCCGCGGCGCAGATTCTGCGGAGCTGGCTCTACGACGTGGACCGCTGAGATGATCGTAAACTCACAACCCCCCGCCGAGCGCAAGCAGGAAAAGATGCCGGGCCTGCAGAAGGCTGCCATTCTGCTGGTGATCCTGGGCGAGCAGGTCAGCGCGGAAATCCTCAAGCAACTGGACGAGAACGAGATCCAGGCCGTCAGCCAGGAGGTGGCGCGCATCCAGTCGATCACCGCCGAGCAGTCCGAAACGGTGCTCGAAGAGTTCTACCAGATGACCATCGCGCACGAATATGTGCTCAAGGGCGGTCTGGATTACGCCAGGAAAGTGCTCGTAAACGCCTTCGGGACCGAGACGGCCAAGCGCATGCTGGACCGGCTGGTGAAGGCGCTGGGCTCGGAAGCGGCGACGTTCGACGCGCTGCAGAAAGCCGATCCGCAGCAACTGGCGAAGTTCATCCACAGCGAGCATCCGCAGATGGTGGCGTTGATCCTGTCGCATCTGAACCCTTCGCAGGCAGGGGCGCTGGTTATGTCGCTTCCGGCCGATCTGCGGGCCGACGTAGCCATGAGGATGGCCAGCCTGGACCGCATCTCGCCGGAGATCATCTCGAAGGTGGCGACGGTGATCGGGCAGAAACTGAACGCCCTGGGCGAACTCTCGCAGGAGTCCTACGGGGGCGTGCGCGCGGTGGCGGAGATGCTGAACCGGCTCGATTCGGCCACCAGCCGCGAGATTCTGGACAACATCGAGAGCCAGCAGCAGCCCCTGGCCGAGACGATCCGGCATCTGATGTTCGTGTTCGAGGACATGCTGCTGGTGGATCCGAACGGCATCAAGGAAGTGCTGGCGCGGGTGGACCGCAAGGTGCTGACGGTCGCGCTCAAGGGGACCAGCGAGGAGCTGAAGAAGCATTTCCTGGAATCCATGTCCAGCCGCGGCGCCGAGATGCTCCGGGAGGACATGGAAGCGGTGGGGCCGGTCAAGATCAAGGAAGTGGAGGCGGCGCAGCAGCAGATCATTGCGATCGTGCGGCAGTTGGAGAGCGAGGGCGTGGTGAACCTGAAGGGCACGGTAGGCGAGCAGTATGTGGTCTAGGCGGTCCGGCCGGGGGGATCGGCCGGCTAACATTCCGGCGCGCGGCGCCGATAAGGAGGACGATGCTTCTCGATGTGCTGATAGTTGACGATTCGGCGGCGATCCGGAAAATCCTGCAGCGGGTGCTGCGGCAGGCCGATGTTCCGGTCGGCGAGGTATATGAGGCGGGCGACGGGGTGGAAGCGCTGGACCTGCTCAAGGGCCGGCACGTGGATCTCGTGTTCGCGGACATCAACATGCCCAACATGGACGGGCTGCAACTGCTGGGGAAGATTAAGGGCGAGGACCAGTGGAAGAAGCTGCCCGTGATCATGGTGACGACCGAAGGCGGGCAGACGAAGGTGATGGCCTCGGTGGAACTGGGCGCTGCGGGGTACGTGAAGAAGCCGTTCACGGCCGACCAGATCCGGCAGACGCTGGCGGGGATCCTCTAGCCCGCCGGCGGGAAAGAAATCATGGAACAGATCAGACAGGAAGAGATTGTCGCCGCGATCCGGGGGGCGGCGGCCGAGGTGTTCGAGACCATGCTCAACCTCGATATCGCCGCCGGCGAGCCGTACGTGGAGCCGAACACGGCCGAGACGACCGACGGCGTGGTGGCGCTGATCGGGCTGGCCGGGGCCTGGGTGGGCAGCGGCCTGCTGCACTGCGATCCGAAGATGGCGTGCCGGATCTATTCGAGCCTGCTGGCGGCCGAGTGCGGCGACCTGGACATCAACGAAGAGATCCTGGACGCGGTCGCCGAGGTGGCGAACATGATCATCGGAAATGCGAAGAACGTGATCGAGGAAATTGTGGGTCCGCTCGGGATGAGCACGCCCACGGTGGTGTTCGGGAAGAACTTCGCCACGCGCAGCACGGGCGCGGACCCGTGGACGGTGGTGCCGTTCGCAAGCGACAGCGGGATGATGCTCGTGAAGCTGTGCCTGGCGCCCGCGCGGGAGCCGCAGCCGATCCGGCACGGATTCGTGCCGCCCCGGTTGCTGTCGCTGTAGAACCGCCGCCCGGGGCGGAGCGGTGACTCCCGGTGAGGATTCCCTCTCCGAAGGGCTAATTCTTCCGGGGCGTTCCGCCGATTACGAATCCAGGGAGACACAAGGAGAGAAAAGATGCAGTCCAGCGCAACCATGGCGCCGGCGGGCGCGGCCCGGGCCGAGCAGGCGGGCAAGTATCTCACCTTCGAACTGGGCCGCGAAGAGTTCGGCATCCAGGTCCTGAAGGTCCGGGAAATCATGGGCATTCAGGACATCACCGCCGTGCCGCAGACGCCGGCTTACGTGAAGGGCGTCATCAACCTGCGGGGCAAGGTGATCCCGGTCGTCGATCTCAGGAGAAAGTTCGGATTGCCGGAGATCGAATACACGCAGCGCACCTGCATTATCGTCGTGCAGGTCTCGGGCGAGGCCGGGCCGATGCTGATGGGCATCGTGGTCGACGGCGTTTCGGAGGTTCTGAACCTGGCCACCGCGGACATCGAAGACACGCCGGATTTCGGCGACGGCGTCGCCACCCCGTACATCCTGGGCATGGCCAAGGTCAAGGGCAAGGTGAAGATTCTGCTCGAAATCGATCAGGTGCTAACGAGCCAGGAGCTGGACGGGCTGCGGTCGGCACTTGCCCGGTGAACGCAGACGAGCGGAGAAGAAATGACCATCGGCAGGAAACTCGCGATCAGTTTTGCGGCCATGCTCGCGCTCACGCTCGTGCTGGGCGTGACCTCGGTGAACTCGATCTCCAGGCTCTCGGATTTGCTGAACGGATATGCCGGCGGCCGGGCCGGCAACGCCGGGCTCGCGGCGGAGATCGTGGCCACGGGCGGGGAGATGTTCGCGGCCCAGCGGGGGACGATCCTGTTCACGCTGGCGAAGATGCCGGAGCTGGCGAACACGGCGAAGCAGAGCTTCCGCGACGGCGCCGCGCAAATCGCGCGGGACCTGGCCGGGATGCGGGCGGCTACGGCGACCCCGGAAGCGCGGCAGATGGCCGAGGACATCGAAGCGCAGGCTGCGGCCTGGATGGCGGCATTCGGCGAGATCGAGCAGCAGTGCGCGGCGGGCGCGGGCGAGCAGGCGATCAAGGTGGCTGCCGACCGCGCCATGCCGGCCTACCAGGGGCTCGTCAGGGCCGCGGCCGGTCTGAAAGCGCTCGAGGAGTCGCGCCTGGCGGCGGAATCGGCCGGCGCCTCCGGCGTCGAAACCCAGGCGCGCTGGCTGGCGTTGCTGCTGGTGGCGCTGGCGGCAGCCGGCGGCGCGGCCTCGATGTGGCTCGTGCGGCAAAGCACCCGGGCGATCCAGCGCACGGCGGCGGAGCTGGGCGAAACCGCCGCTCAGGTGGCGGGCGCGGCCGGCCAGGTCTCCAGTTCGAGCCAGGCGCTGGCGCAAGGGGCCTCCGAACAGGCCGCCTCGCTTCAAGAGACCTCCGCGTCGAGCCGGGAAATCACCTCGATGACGCTCAGGAATACGGATAACGCCAGAAAGGCGGCCGAGTACATGGTGGAGGCGGGCTGCGCGGTGAGCGAGGCCAATCAGACGCTCGAAGGCATGGTGGCCTCGATGCGCGAGATCAACGCTTCGAGCGGCAAGATCGGCAAGATCATCCAGGTGATCGACGAGATCGCGTTCCAGACGAACATTCTGGCGCTGAACGCGGCGGTGGAGGCGGCGCGCGCGGGCGAGGCGGGCATGGGCTTTGCGGTGGTGGCCGACGAAGTCCGCAACCTGGCGCAGCGCTCGGCGCAGGCGGCCAAGGATACGGCGGCGCTGATCGAGGAATCGATCGCGAAATCAAACGAAGGCAGCGGCCGGCTCGATCAGGTCGCCACGGCGATTCGCGGGATGACCGAGAGCGCGCAGAAGGTCAAAACCTTGGTCGATGAAATGAAGGAAAGCAGCCAAGAGCAGGCTCGCGGCATCGAGCAGATCGCCAGGACTATCGCGGAGATGGAGCAGGTGACGCAGAAGACCGCGGACAACGCGGAGCAGAGCGCCGCGGCGGGCGAGGAAATGAGCGCGCAGGCGGCCGCGCTGGCGGGCATGGTCGAGCGGCTTGGCCGGCTGGTGGGCGGCGGTTCGGGATTCGGGGAGCGCAGGGCCAACCGGCTTCCGGAGCCCCCGCCAGGACAGGTCGAGCATACGCGAGGACGGGCGGGGCGGCAGCCGAAGCAGGGTGTTTCGGCCGCGCTCGAGGCGCTGCATGCGGCCGTCGCGGCCGGAGGCGAGCCCCGCGAGGCGGCATCCGCGGCGCGGTCGGGCGCGAGGAACGCGATCCCCCTGGAGGAGGATTTCAAGGAGTTCTGACACCCGAACGGGCTCGGGCGCGCCGGTGGAGCGGCCGCGGGCCGCCCGGGCCGGACAGCGAGGTGGGGAAATGGCGAATTCAGGGATGCCGAGGGAGCGGTTGGAGAGCCAGGTGCAGGACCTGGCGATGAAGCTCGTCATGGAGGAGCGGCTGGACGCGCCCGAGACGCTTCGTGCGCTCTCGGTGGCGCTCGGGGCGATGCAGGAGGAAGCCGAACGGATCGGATGGCAGGAGGTCGGCCGGGAGGCGGCCGGACTGGCCGCGGCGATCGTCCGCGGCGGCGAATCCGGCGGCCCGCCGCTGGAACAGGTTTTTACGGAAGGGATTGCCAGGCTGCAGCAGGTGATCAGCCAGGCCTCCGACCAGGAGGCGCCGGCGGCGGCCGCTCCGGGTCAAAACCCGATCGCGCAGGATCCCGAGCTGCTCAAGGATGTGATCCTGGAGTCGCGCGAGCACCTGAGCTCGGTCGAGGCGCAGTTGCTGACGCTCGAGCATGACCCCTCCGACGCCGAGGCGGTGCATTCGATTTTCCGGAGTTTCCACACCATTAAAGGGCTGGCGGGCTTTCTGGAACTGCCGGCCATTCAGGGACTGGCGCACGAGGTCGAGACCGTCCTGGACCACGCCCGCAACGGGCAGTTGCGGGTCACACCGGAGGTGATCGATACCGTTCTGGCGAGCAAGGACTGGCTGGGGCGCGCTTTCGACGATCTGGAGACTCAACTGGCCGAGGGCGGCCCGCTGCCGGAGAGGGACAACCGGGAGTTGCTGATCCGGCTCAAACAGGCGATCGAAGCCCCTTCTTCCGGGCAGGAACCGGCGACCGGAGCGCCGGCGGCGGTGGAGAGCGCGCCGGCGGCCGGGGCCGCGGCGCCGGAGGCCGCCGCGCCGGAGGCGCCCGCGCCGGAGGCGGCGGCCGCGGACTCCCGGCAGAGGCGCGCCGAGGCGAGCGTGGTCAAGGTGGACACGGCCAAGCTCGATTACATGGTGGACATGGTGGGGGAGATGGTGATCGCGCAGTCGCAGATCCACCACGACCCGCGGCTGGCCACGATCGAGAGCCCGCGGCTGCAGCGGAACCTGGCGCAACTGGCGCGGATCACGCAGGATCTGCAGAAGACGGCGATGTCGATGCGTATGGTGCCCGTCGGGCAGCTCTTCCGGCGGCTGCCGAGGCTGGTGCGCGACCTGTGCCGGAAGGCGGGCAAGCAGGCCGGGCTCGAGCTTTCCGGCGAGGAGACCGAACTGGACCGCACGATCGTCGAGGAACTCTCGGATCCGCTGGTTCACATGATCCGCAACTCGGTGGACCACGGCATCGAGACGCCGGAGGAGCGCGTTCTGGCGGGCAAGCCGGCCGCGGGGCGCATTTCGGTGAAGGCTTACCATCAGGCGGGTCACATCCTGATCGAGCTCGCCGACGACGGGCGCGGCATCGACCGGCGCAAGGTGCTGGCCAAAGCGCGGCAAAAGGGGCTGGTGCCGGAAAACGCGCACCTGGCCGACGCGGACATCCTCAACCTGATCTTCGAGCCGGGCTTCTCGACGGCCGAGAGGGTCAGCGACGTTTCCGGGCGCGGCGTCGGCATGGACGTCGTGCGGCGGCACATACAGAAGCTGCGCGGGCGCATCGAGATCCAGTCCGAGCAGGGCAAGGGAACCACGTTTTATCTGAAGCTGCCGCTGACGCTGGCGATCATCGACGGTCTGGTGATCGGCGTCGGCTCGGAGCGGTACATCGTGCCGCTGTTCGCGGTGAGCGAAACGTTCCGTCCCACGCCGGGCATGGTCTCGACGGTCTGCGACCGTTCCGAGATGGCGCTGGTGCGCGGCCGGCTGCTGCCGGTGGTGCGGCTGTACCGGCGCTTCGGCGTGAAGCCCAAAACCGAGGATCCCTGCCAGAGCGTGTTCATCACGGCGGAAAACAACGGAAAGTACTTTTGCCTGATGGTGGACGAGTTCATCGGAAAACAGGAAGTGGTGATCAAAAGCCTGGGCCCAACGATGAAGAACATCCCGGGGATTGCCGGAGGGGCCATTCTGGGCGACGGGCGCGTGGGGCTGGTCTTGGACCTCGACGGGGTTTATGAGCGCACGAATGGTTGAGACCGGACTCGATCCGCCGCGCGGGGAAGGGCTCCGGCCGCTGACCCGGGCCGAGTTCGAGCAGATCCGCCGGCTGGCCTACGAACGCTTCGGGCTGGATCTCCGCGAGGGCAAGCAGCAGCTCGTCTCGGCGCGGCTGGGCAAAAAACTGCGCGAGTCTCCGTTCCGAACCTTTCGGGAGTACTGCGAGCACGTGGCCGGCGACTGCAGCGGGGAGGCGCTGGCGGAGATGATCGACGCGCTGACGACGAACTACACCAGCTTCCTGCGCGAGAAGGCGCATTTCGATTTCCTGAGGGCGCAGGCGGCGGAGCTTGCGGGGCGGGGCCGCATCGCGATCTGGAGCGCGGCGTGCGCGACCGGAGAAGAGCCGTACTCGATCGCGATCTCGCTGCTCGAAGAGCTGGGCTGGGAAGCGCGATCGCGGATCCGGATTCTGGCGACGGACATCTCGAACCGGGCGCTCGAAACGGCGCGGTGCGGCGCCTATCCGGCCGAGCGGTTCGAGGATTTTCCGGCCGCGCTGCTGCCGCGGTATTTTCTGCGCGGCGAAGGCCAATGGGAGGGCTGGCGGCGGGTGAAGCGGGAGATCCGGGAAATGGTCGAGTTCGGACGGCTGAACCTGATCGAGCCGTTCGGGCGGGCCGAGAAATTCGCCGTGATTTTTTGCAGGAATGTCATGATCTATTTCGACAAGCCGACGCAGGAAGACCTGGTCGAGCGGCTGGCGGATTGCCTGGAGCCGGGCGGCTATCTGTTGACGGGCCATGCCGAGAGTCTGCTCGGCGGGCGCCACTCGCTCGAATACGTGTGTCCGGCGGTATACCGCAAGCGAACGGCCGGCGCGCGGGAGGAGCGGAGATGGGCCAGGTAGTCGTTGGGATTGCCGATTGCGGCGTCAGCACGGACCCGGAAGCGACGCTGGTCACCTATGCGCTGGGCTCCTGTATCGCGGTGGCGGTTCACGATCCGGTGGCCGGGGTGGCCGGCCTGTTGCACTTCATGCTCCCGGAATCGGGCATCGACGCGGACAAAGCCCGCGAGCGTCCCTATATGTTCGCGGATACGGGAATCGCCCGGCTGTTTGAGCGCGCTTACGCGCAGGGCGCCGAGAAGCGGCGGATGCTGGTTTCGATCGCCGGCGGCGCCCAGGTAATGAACGATCGTCTGTTCGACATCGGCCGGCGGAACTATCTGGCGGCGCGCAGAATTCTGTGGAAGGCGGGGGTTCTGATACACGCCGAGGCGGTGGGCGGGACAAACTCGCGCACGGTGCGCCTGGAAGTGGCGACCGGCGCTTTGTGGGTGCGCGGCCCGGAGGGAGGCGAGCAGCAGTTGGCGGCTTCGCACCCGGCCGTGGCGGGAGTGAGGGTGAATCGATGGGCTTCCGTGTTCTGATCGTGGACGATTCCCCGGCGATGCGGGCGGTGATCCGGCGGATTCTGGAGCTGTCGGGGTTCGATCTGGAGGGCTGTCTGGAAGCGGGCCACGGCGGCGAGGCGGTCGGCGTTCTGGCCGGCGCGCCGGTGGACGTGATTCTGACGGACATCAACATGCCCGTCATGAACGGGGAACAACTGGTAAGCCGCCTGCGGCGCGACAAGCGGCTGGGGGATATTCCGGTCGTGGTGGTTTCGACCGACGCCAGCGAGCACCGGGTGCGGCATATGATCGAGCTCGGCGCGAGCGGCTATGTCACCAAGCCGTTCGTGCCGGAAGCGCTGCGGCTGGAGGTCGAGCGCGTGCTGGGGAGATGTCACATATGAAGCGCGGCGGGCAAGCCATCGCTTCGGAGGCGCTCGAGGTGCTTCGCGGCGCGGCCGAGCAGGTGCTGGAGACGATGTTTTTCGCGGCGGTGTCGCCGGATGCGCCCGAAGCGGCGGGCGAGCCGCGGGTTGCGGCGCGGCTCTCGTTCCGCGGGGAACCCTCCGGAACGTTCGCGGTAAGCCTCTCCGAAGCGGCCGCGCGGGCGATCGCGGCCAATTTCGTGGGCGCTGAAAACGAGGACGACCTGGAGCCCGCCAGGGTGGCCGAGGTGGTCGCGGAACTGGCGAACATGATCTGCGGTTCGGTGCTGAGCAGGCTGGAATCGGAATCGGAGTTCGATCTGGGGCCGCCGGAGCCTGTGAGCCCGCTCGAAGACCCGCATGCCGGGAAGACGCTGGTACGGACGCTGGCGCTGGAGCGCGGCGTGCTGACGGCATCCATCGAATTCTGCGCGGCGGCATGAGCGCACGGCGCATCCGCGTTCTGGTGGTCGACGATTCCGCCATCGTGCGGAAGGTCCTCACGGATTCGCTCTCGGCGGAGCCGGATCTGGAGGTGGTCGGCACGGCGCCGGACCCGTTCATCGCGCGGGACAAGATCCTCTCGCTCGAGCCGGACGTGCTGACGCTCGATATCGAGATGCCGCGCATGGACGGCCTGACGTTTCTGCGCAAACTGATGCGCTACCGGCCGATGCCGGTGATCGTGATCAGCTCGCTCGGCGAGGCGTCCTGCCAGGCGGCGGTGAGCGCGCTGCGCGAAGGAGCGGTCGAGGTGCTCGCCAAGCCCGGGGGGCCGTACTCGGTCGGGGAACTGCGGCTGGCGCTGCCGAACAAGATCCGGGCGGCGGCGCTGGCGCGCGTGTGGCGGCGGGAACCGGCCGAAGCGAAACCGCAGGCGGCGGCGCTGCAGGCGGCCGCGGCGGGCGCCTCACGCGTGATCGCGATCGGGGCTTCGACGGGGGGCACGGAGGCCATCGAGAGGGTGCTGACGAGGCTGCCGGCGAACTGTCCCGGCCTGGTGATTGCGCAGCATATTCCGGCGGGCTTCTCGCGAGCCTTCGCCGAGCGCTTGAATCAGAGCTGCGCCATCGAGGTGCGGGAAGCCGTGGACGGAGACCGGGTGGAGCCGGGGCTGGCGCTGGTCGCGCCGGGCAATCTGCACATGCTGCTGCGCAAGGCCGGCGCCGGTTACCGGGTCAACGTAAAGGATGGGCCGCCGGTGTGCTATCAGCGGCCTTCGGTCGATGTGCTGTTTCAATCGGCGGCGGCAGCGGCGGGAGCGGGCGCGGTCGGGGTGATCCTGACGGGCATGGGCTCGGATGGTGCGCAGGGACTGCTCAAAATGCGGCAGGCCGGCGCGGCCACCATCGCACAGGATGAAGAAACCTGTGTTGTCTTCGGGATGCCCAAAGAGGCGATCCGCTGCGGCGCAGTCGATCGCGTGGCTCCGCTGGGGAAAATTCCCGAGGCGATTCTGGCGGCGCTCGAATATCGCGGCCTGCCTCCGGCGCAGCCGGCCGCAGCGGTTCAGGCCATTGCCTGAGGCCGTGCGCCGGGCCGGAATGCGCCATGCCCACGTGCGGCCGAAGAGGACGCCCGGTGCAGGCTGGTGCACGCAACCGGCACTGGCGCGGCGGCGGGGGCGTCGGGGGCGGCCGGGGCGGCCAGGATGCCCGGCGTGGCTGGTGCACGCAACCGCGGGGGCGGCCGGGGCGGCCGGGACGCCCGGCGTGGCTGTGCACGCAACCGGCACTGACGCTGCGGCCGGTGCGTCGGGGGCGGCGGGGGCGGCGATCCGGTTCCGGAGCGGCCAGGCGCGGTAATCAACGGCGCTGCGGGGCAGGGCAGCCGGACGAGCGAGGCCGCACTGCCGGTGCCGCTGGCGGCAGTCTAAAGGCCGGGCCGCGGCCGGACGATAGGAAAGCTGGCGGAGACGATTTTGACCACGAAGGTGCTGACGCGCGGCGTGGCGCGGGAAGCGCAGCCGATCACCTGGCGCAGGGTGCCGGCCGGGCCGGCCGGCGGCGAGCCGCCGGAAGCGGCGAAATCGCCGGAGCGGCAGGAGGCGAGCGCGAGCGAAGCAGCCCAGGCGCGAATCGCGGAGATGGAGCGGGAAGCGGCGGAACGCGAGCAGCGCGCGTTCGCGGCGGGTTTCCGCAAGGGCGAAAGCGCGGCGGCGGAGGCGGCGGGAGCGCGGATGGAGGCGGCTGCCGGGCGGTTCCTGCAGGCTGCCGAACAACTCGGTCAGGCCCGCCGGAAGCTGAGGCGGGACGCGGAAGAAGACCTCGTGAGGCTCGCGGTGGCGATCGCGCGGCGTGTGCTCAACCGGGAGCTGTCGGTGGATCCGGAGGCGGTGCTCGGAATCGTGAAAGCCGCGCTCGACAAGCTGGATGCCCGGGAGGTGGAGCGCCTGAGGCTCAACCCCGAGGACGCCCCGGTCGTGCGAAAGCACCTGGAAGCCATGGGCGCGCTGCGGTTTGAGATCGTCCCCGACGAGCGGCTGGAACGCGGCGCGGTGGTGCTGGAGACGGCGCGCGGCAGCCTGGATGCCTCGACCGAAACGCAGCTCGCGGAAATCGAGCGCGGCCTCGTGGACCGGATTGGCAGGTAGGATATGCCGGAGGAGCGAGTGCACCTGCTGCGGCACATCGAGGCGCTGAAGCGCATCGAAGCGTGCCGCCGGATGGGGCGCGTGAGCGAGGTCTCGGGGCTGTTGATCGAATCGGCCGGGCCGGCCGCGGCGGTCGGCGATTTCTGCGAGATCCGGTGCGCAAACGGCCGCGCCATCCGCACGCAGGTGATCGGGTTCCGCAACGGGCGCGTGCTGTCGATGCCGCTCGAGGAGACGGCCGGGCTGGAGTTGGGCAACCCCATCCTGGCGCGGAGCGGCGAGGCGCGAGTGGACGTCGGTCCGGGCCTGCTGGGGCGGGTGCTCGACGGCTTCGGCAAGCCGATGGACGGCGGTCCGCCCCTGGAGGCGGCGGACTCCTACGACCTGTACGCGGCGCCGCCCGGGCCCATGGAACGCGAGCACATCACCAGCCAACTGGTGACGGGCATTCGCGCCATCGACAGCCTGCTGCCCTGCGGCAAGGGCCAGCGGGTCGGGATCTTCGGCGGCAGCGGGGTGGGGAAGAGCACACTGCTCGGGGCGATGTCGCGCCACAACTCGGCCGACGTGAGCGTCATCGCGCTGATCGGCGAGCGGAACCGCGAGGTGCGCGAATTCCTCGATCGCGACCTGGGGCCGGAGGGCGTGAAGCGCTCGGTCACGGTGGTGGCCACGTCGGACCGGCCGGCGCCGCTGCGGGTGCGCGCGTGCTTCGTCGCGCTGGCGATCGCGGAGTATTTCCGAGACCAGGGCGCGGATGTGCTGCTGGTGATGGACTCGTCCACGCGCCTGGCCATGGCCCAGCGCGAAATCGGGCTCGCGGCGGGCGAGCCTCCGAGCCAGAAGGGATATACGCCCTCCGTCTTCAACCTGCTGCCGAAAATCTTCGAAAGAGCGGGAAACTTCCGGCGCGGGTCGATCACCGGGCTCTTCACCGTGCTGGTGGAGGGCGACGATCTGAACGAGCCGATCGCGGATGCGGTCCGCGCCACGCTCGACGGCCACATCGTCCTCTCGCGCCAACTGGCGGCGATGGGCCATTATCCGGCGATCGACGTTCTCAACTCGGTGAGCCGGCTGGCATCGCAGCTCGCCACCTCCGAACAGCGGGCGGCGGCGCGGCAGCTCCGCGAGGCGCTGGCGACCTACCACCAATCCGAGGACCTGATCCAGTTGGGCGCCTACGTCTCGGGCTCCAATCCGAAGCTCGATTCCGCGATCCGGTCGCGTCCGAAACTGATCGAATTCCTGCGGCAGGACGCGGACGGCAAGTCCCCGCTGGAGGAAACCATGGCGCGCCTGGGCGACGTCGCCAAGGCGCTGGCGTAAATGCGGCGATTCGAATTCCGGCTCGCAAGCGTGCTGTCCTGGCGGCAGCTCCAGTTGGAGATGGAGCAGGCGCGGCTGGAGAGCCTTTTCGCCGAGTTGCGCCGGATCGGGGCGCGGCTGGCGGGGCTGGAGGCGGAAAAGAACGCCTGCGCGCGCGCCGTGCTCGGGCGGGAGGCGGTGGCGGGCGCCGAGCTGAGCGCACTCGAGGAATATCTGAAGCACGCCGCGCGCCGGCGCGACGCGCTCCTTGCCGAAAGCGCCGCATGCGAGAGGCGGATCGCGGAACAGCGCCGGCGCGTGCTCGAAGCGGAGCGAAACACGCGGCTGCTCGAGCGCTTGAAAGAGCGCCGGCTCGCCGAGTGGCGCAGCGGGAACGACCGCGAACTGGAGGCGCTCGCCACTGAGTCCTTCCTTGCGCACTGGACCAGGGAAAGCTGAGCGCCGGCCTCGATCCGGCGGATCACGAAGCGCCGATAATGTGGGTAGCGCGGCGGTTTCGCGGTTGTGAAAAAGGCCGGCCGGCCAAAAGCGGCGCCGGAGGCGAATCCATGCGGGGCGGGGAAAGGCTTCCCTACGGCTGGCGGCTGCTCGGCGCAGGCGTAGCCGGAGCGGAGACGGTCCGGAATTTTCTGCGGCCCGCGCTCAAGGCGGCGCCGCCTGAGATCGCCGCGCGGCTGGGTTTCTGCCGGGTTGCGGTGCGGCCGGAACTGCAGGGCGAGCGGGTGACATCGGCCTGGACGCGCACCGCGCTCGGCTTCGATATCGAGCTGGCCGCGGAAGGCATCGAGCCTCACGACCTTGCGCTCGAGCTGCTGCGCTGCCTCGGTCAGGCCCTGTGGGAGAAGTTGCGGGAGCCGGAGCGCGCCGCCTGGCTGAAGCTGCTCGAAGCGGAGCTCGCGGCCGCGGTCGAAGGCGAAATCGACGAGGACGCGTTCGAGCGGAAACGCGCCCTGTTCGCCAACCGTGAGGCGGCGCGGGATCCGGGGCTGCTGCTCGAATACGCCGCAGCTTCCTTCGCGGGCACGGTGGCCGAGTACATCCATGCGCTCTGGCACGATGTCACCGTGCGCGCGGGCGCGGAACGCCTCCCCGCGGCATGGCTCCGGCGCAGGCTCGAGTTCCTGGCGCGGCGCTACCCGCCCGCGCACGGCCGGCGGCTGTTCGGGTAATATCAGTCAATGGAGTTCTTTGATCTTATAAGGCAGCGGCACTCGATCCGCTCCTTCGATGATCGCCGCCCGCTGGAGCAGGAAAAGCTCGATGCCATTCTGGAGACCGCACGATCGGCTCCTTCCGCGGGCAACCTGCAATCGTACGAGATCTACGTGGTGAAACAGGTGCGGCACCGGTCGGCGCTGGCGAGGGCGGCGTGCGCGCAGGGGCACGTGCTCGTGGCCCCGGTTTCCCTGGTCTTCTGCGCAAATCCGGCTCGCGGGGTCGAGAAATTCGGCGCGCGGTCGGAGTTCTACGCGATTCAGGACGCCACGATCGCCTGCGCGTACGCGCAACTGGCGGCCAGCGAGCTCAAGCTCGCGGTCTGCTGGGTGGGCTCGTTCGATCCGGACGCGGTGCGGCAAGTGATCGGCGCTCCCAAGGACCAGCTCCCGACATCCATCCTTCCGCTCGGGTATCCGGATGGGGAGCCCGAGATTAAGGAGCGGCGCCCGCTCGAAGACCTCGTGCATTTCGTCTGACGCCTCTGCCGGCGGGACGCGCTCCCGGCGACGTGGCCGCCAGCGGGCGGCCGCGCGCTTCCAACTCCGGCCAGCTATTTCGGATACACTATTCCTCCGGAGGTTGCCCTTGAAGAAGTGCGTCCTGATTGCTCTTCTGACCGCGGCCGCGTCTGTCGTTTTCGGCGCGCCCGCATCCGTCCATCTGGTTTATAAGCCGGCGATGAACAAGACGGATATTGTTTTCTCGTACGCCGGAGATTTGTGGAGGGTCAGCCGGCAGGGAGGCGCTGCCGTGCGCCTGACCACCGGCACCGGCGTCGAGACGGGGGCCGCGTTCTCGCCGGACGGGACCCAGATTGCGTTCACCGGTCAATATGACGGGAACACGGACGTGTTCACGATGCCCGTCGCGGGCGGCGTTCCCAAGCGCATCACGTATCATCCGGGCGCGGACACGGTCGTGGGCTGGACGCCCGACGGCAGCCGCATTCTGTTCAGCTCGGGCCGGGACGCCGTATCGCGGTACGTGCAGCTCTATACGGTTTCCGTCGAGGGCGGTCTGCCCGAATTGCTGCCGTTGCCCATGGCAAGCTCGGGCTCGTATTCGCCCGACGGCAAGCGCATGGCCTACACCCCGATCGACAGCGGCCAGTTCTGGACCGGCGGGCCGAATTACGTCGCCTGGAAGAACTATCGCGGCGGGCGCGCCAGCTACATGTGGATCGTGAACTTCGCCGACCTCTCGACGGAGAAGATCCCGCGCACCACCTCGAACGATTACAACCCGATGTGGATCGGCGACAAGGTCTACTTCCTGTCGGACCGCAACGGCGCCTTCACGCTCTTCAGCTACGACCCGAAAACGAAGCAGGTCGCCGAGCTGATCAAGAACACGGGCAAGGATATCAAGTCGGCCAGCGCCGGACCGGGCGGGATCGTCTACGAGCAGTTCGGCGCGGTCTATATTTACGACCTCGCTTCCGGCAAAACGCACCCCGTGCCGATCACCATCGACGCGGACCTCGCTGAGGTCCGGCCTCACTTCCAGAACGTCTCGCGCGAGATCCGTAACGCCGCGATCTCGCCCACCGGCGTGCGCGCGGTCTTCGAAGCGCACGGCGAGATCATTACGGCGCCGGCGCAGAAGGGCGACATCCGCGACCTGACCAACACCCCCGGCGTGATGGAGCGGACGCCCGCCTGGTCGCCGGACGGCAAGTCAATCGCCTACTTCTCCGACGAGTCGGGCGAGTACGCGCTGCACATCAAGGGGCAGACGGAAGAAAGCCCGGTGAAGAAGATCCCGCTGGCGGGCAATTCCGCCTATTACTTCGACCCCAAGTGGTCGCCGGACAGCAAGCACATCGCGTTCAACGATAACCAGCTCAACATCTGGGACGTGGACGTCGAGTCGGGCAAGCTGACCAAGGTGGACACGGACGATTCCTACGAACTGGTGCGCGACATCGCGTGGTCGGGCGATTCGAAGTGGCTCACCTACGTGAAATTCCTGCCGAACCGCCTGCACGCCGTGATGGTGTACTCGCTCGAGAGTGGGAAGGCGACGCAGGTCACCGACGGCATGAGCGACGCGCGCTTCCCGGCCTTCGACCGCGACGGGCAGTATCTCTACTTCACCGCCAGCACGAACTACGGCCCGACAACGAGCGGGCTGGATATGACCAGCGACGAACACGAGGTGACGCGCAGCGTCTACCTGATCGTGCTGCCGAAGGACCTCGCATCGCCGCTCGCGCCCGAGAGCGACGAAGAGAAGCCGGGCGAGCAGCAGCAACGGCCGGCGGGCGGCGAGGCGCGCGGGCCTCGCGGCGCCAACGGCGGTCCGCAGGGCGCCGCCGCGGCTCCTGCCGCTCCGCCGAAGCCGGTCAGGATCGACTTCGACGGCATCGAAAACCGCATTGTCGCGCTGTCGCTTCCGGCGCGCCCCTATCAGGGCCTGGTGGCCGGCAAGGCGGGCTTCTTCTACCTGCTCGAGACCGCCGGCGCCGGCGGCCGCGGCTTCGGCGGCGGCGCGACGCTTACGCGCTATGACCTCAAGCAGCGCAAGAGCGAGCGCCTGGCCGAGAACGTCTCCGATTTCGACCTCTCCGCGAACGGCGAGAAGATGCTGCTGCGGATGGGCGGCGGTGGCGGGCGTGGCCCGGGCGGGCCTCCAACCGGCGAAGGCGGCCCGGCGGCTCCTCAGTACGTCATCGTATCCGCAACCGCGCCGGTGAAGCCGAACGAAGGCGTTCTGCGGCTCTCCGACATGCAGGTGAAGGTGGATCCGATCGCCGAGTGGAAGCAGATGTACCACGAGGTGTGGCGGATCGAGCGCAGCTATTTCTACGATCCGAACCTGCACGGCGTCAACGCGGCCGCCGCGGAGAAGGAGTACGAGCCGTATCTGGAAGGGCTCTCCTCGCGCAACGACCTGAACTACATTTTCCAGGAGATGCTGGGCGAGTTCAGCATCGGCCACCTGCGCGGCGGCGGCGGCACGATGCCGCAACCTCGCAGCGTGCCGGGCGGCCTGCTCGGCGCCGACTACGAGATCGCGAACGGGCATTACCGGTTCAAGAAGATCTACGCCGGCGAGAGCTGGAACCCGCAGTTGCGTTCGCCTCTGGTCCAGCCGGGCCTGAACGTGAAAGTGGGCGATTACCTGCTGGCGATCAATGGCGTGGACCTCAAGGGCACCGACGATGTCTCGCGGCTGCTCGAGGGGACGGCGAACAAGCAGGTTGTGCTGAAGATCGGGCCGGATCCCTCCGGCGCGAACTCGCGCGAGATCACCGTGGTTCCGGTGGCCAGCGAGCAGCAGCTCCGCCACCTGGACTGGATCGACGCAAACCGCCGCAAGGTAACCGAGTTGAGCGGCGGGAAACTCGCGTACGTGTACCTGCCCGACACGGGCCAGGGCGGCCTGACCAACTTCAACCGCTATTACTTCGCGCAGGTCGATAAACAGGGCGCCATCATCGACGAGCGTTTCAACAGCGGCGGCCAGGTGGCCGACTACATCATCAACGCCATGAACCGGCCGCTGATGGCCTGGTGGAGCCCGCGCTACGGCGCTATCTACCGCTCTTCGGCCGCCTCGATCCTCGGACCGAAGGTGATGATCATCAACGAATTCGCCGGCTCCGGCGGCGATGCGATGCCGTGGATGTTCCACTACACGAAGACCGGCACTCTGGTCGGCAAGCGGACCTGGGGCGGGCTGGTGGGCATCTCCAGCTATCCGACTCTAATGGACGGCGGCACCGTGACGTCCCCGAATTTCGGCTTCTTCAGCCCCGCGGGGCAGTGGGATGTCGAGAATCACGGCGTCGCGCCCGATATCGAGGTGGAACTCGATCCGAAGCTCGTGGCGGAAGGGCACGATCCGCAACTGGAACGCGCCGTGGCGGTTGCGATGGAGCAGTTGGCGAAGAATCCCGTTCCCACGCCGCACCGGCCCGCCTATCCGAACTACCATAAAACGGCTGCACAGCCTGCCGTGAAAAAGTAGGGTGACGCGAACACCGGCATGGAGGCGGCTGCCCGCCTCCGCGCCGGTCGTCGTTCAGCGCCGCCGGGGGCCGGACCTCTCCCGCCGCTTTGCGATCCGCGCGCTACCAGAGGCCGGGCACGAGGCGCGCGCGTGTGCGCCGCGCGTACCGCTCATAGCCGGGAAGCTCGCGCCGCAGCACGCGGTCCTCGAAAACGGCGCGGAATACGATCAGCCCGATCGTCGCCCCCGCCGGAATGAACGCCCAGAGAGAGCCCAGAATCAGCGGGATTCCCGCGTAAGTAATGATTGCGCCTGCATACATGGGGTGCCGCACGATGGCGTAAGGCCCCGAATCGACGACGGCGTGCCCTCGCTCGCGCTGGATCCGGACCGTGGTTTCCAGGAACGGGTTCACGGCCATCGCCCACGTCACCGGCGCATTGCCGAGCGCGAACAGCGCGATGCCGGCGTACGTCCAATAGAACGGCAGGCGCGACCAGCCCCACCGCGCGTCGAGCCCGGCGACGGTGAAGACCGCCACTCCGGCGATCGTGGCGAGCGCAATGTAGGCTTTGTCGAACCGGCGTTCGGGCCGCATCGGCTTCAGCCGCGCCCGGAGCAGCCCGGGGTTTTTCTTCCGCATCACCGCCAGGTTGACCGCGAACGTCGCCAGAGCCAGCCCGGCGAAGATCCATCCGCGGCTCCAGGACGCGCGGCCCGCGGCGATGAAGGGAACGGCGAGGACGCCGAAGCGGAGGCCGATGCCGAGCGCCTGTCTGGCCGCGCGCGCCATACGCAAAAACTATAGCAGGGCCATCCGCGCGAAGACGTCGAACACGGCATCCACGTATTCCTTGCCGTTCGGCGCATTGTAGGCCGCCACTTCGTTCTTGAAGTTCGACCATTTCTGCTCCATCGCAAGCTCGCTGAGCACGCCGGCCCAGACCCTCTTCGGAAGGAAGATCCGGTAGCGATAATCCTGATCGGGCGAGGTGACGATTCCGGCCGCGGCCAGGTCCGGGAACCGCATCTGGAGCGCCCGCAGGTGTTCCTCCGCGCGCGCCCGCACCATCACCGTGTCGGGATCGGGCGAGCCATCGGCCTGCGCGGCGCAGGCGATGGAGTAAAAACCGTATCGAGTAAAGACCCACATCGGAGTAAAGAGTCCGATTGTACTACCGGCGGCGCCGGGCCGTCTCGCCGAAGCCGACTCCGATCGCTCGGGGCCGACCACGCGCGAGAGACGGCTGTGTGCGTGCGCGCGACCCGCTCGATGCGGTGAAAGCCGTCGCGCCGGCTAAAGCGCGCCGGTCAGCACCGCCCGCAACTCCGCGTCCGTAAGCGCGATCGGGTTGCCTTTCATGCTGCTGGCTTTCGAGGCCTGCGCCGAGAGCGCATTCACGTCTTCGCGGCGGACGCCGTAGACCGAGAGCGGCGGGATGCCGAGCGCGGCCACCGTGCGCCGCACCCACCCGGCGCCCTCTTCCGCCCGCGCCTCCGCGCGGCCGGTGAGAATCCGCGCCACTGTCTCGTAGCGGGCCAGCGCCTCGCTTTCGGGAGCGCGCGCGCGCAGCGCGCGGATGTTCGCCTCCATGCCGTGCGCGAGCAGCGCCGCGCAGACGGCGCCGTGCGGCGCATCGAACGCCCCGCCGATCGGCGCGGCGAAGCCGTGCACCACGCCCAGCCCCGCGTTCGCCAGCGCCAGGCCGCCAAACAGGCTTGCGAGCGCCATGTCCGTGCGCGCGTCCAGGTCGCGGCCGTTCTCGAACGCGCGCGGCAGGGCGCGGGCGGCGCGCCGCATGCCTTCCACGCAGAAGCCGTCCGTCATCGGGTTCGCGCGCGCGCTGACGTACGGCTCGATAAGCTGCGTCAGCGCGTCCAGGCCGGTCGAGGCGGTGAGGCCGGGCGGCAGATCGAGCGTCAGCTCCGGATCGACGATCGCCGCGCGCGGCAGCATGAACGGGCTGCGCATGCTCGCTTTCACCCGGTGCTCCGGAGACGCGAGCACGGCGTTGCGCGTCACCTCCGAGCCCGTGCCCGCCGTCGTCGGAACCGCGGTGAACGGCGCCGATGGCTTTTCGAGCTTGCGGCCGGCGCCGATCACTTCCAGATAATCGAGCGGATCGCCTCCGTTCGTGAGCAGCGCCGCCACGGCCTTGCCCGCGTCGATCGCGCTGCCGCCGCCGATCGCGATCACCTCGTCGCAGCCGCGCTCCCGCGCGAGTTCGACGGCCGCGCGCACCGTCTCCAGCGTCGGCTCGCCCTCGACCGCGAACACCGCATGCGCCCCGATCGCGAACGACCGCCGCGTCACCGCCAGCGCGCGCGGGCCGATGGCGAGGCTCCGTGCAGCCCCCGCCCCGAACACGATCCGTCCCGCCGTGGCGAACTCAAAAGCCGTCATCGCCGGGGAAGACATTCGTGAATTTCTCGGCCGTGCGCGGCTCGGCCATCATATCGGCCACGGTATCGCGCCACTTCGCGTAGTGGGCGGTCTCCTTGTGGCGAAGCGTGGCTTCCTGTGTGCGGTAGATCTCGACCAGGGTGAACCGGGTGGGGTCGTCGGCGTTCTCCAGGACGTCGAACCGCGCGATCCCCGGCTCCTTGACGCTGTTCCGGGCGTTCTCGACCGTGGCCGTGCGGAAGGCCTCGACGAACTCCGGCTTCACATGGGCATGAACATGAACTATGAGCATGATCTCTACTATGCTACGATGCATAAAGCCGACCAAAACACGCCGCGGAGAGGTGGCTGAGTGGTCGAAAGCAGCGGTTTGCTAAACCGTCGTAGGGGCTTAAACCTCTACCGGGGGTTCGAATCCCCCCCTCTCCGCCAGACCCCGATTAACCCGGATCCCGAACTGATCAACCACGGCATGCTCCTAAGCCAACCGCTGGTGCACCGGAGGTCGAGGTGGCCGCAGCTTCGGTCGTCGGCCGGCACCTGGGCGAGCGCGAGGGCGTAGCCTGCGAGCTGCAGGTCGACCTCGCGGACCCACGCCGGGATCTGCGCGAGGCACGCGCGCCGCGCGACGGTGGTGCGGTTGTGGCCTCCCTTCGATCCCGGCGTGGTTGCCCCTTATCGAATACCGATATACGATAAATGCATGATCGTCAGCTTCAAAGACCCGGAGGCGGAAAGGATCTTCAACGGCGACCGATCCCGAAAGTTTGAAGCCATCGCCAAGATCGCATATCGCAAGCTGGCCTTCCTGCACTCCGCTCGAAGCCTTCACGATCTCAAGAGTCCCGGCCTGCAACTGGAAGCGCTCAAGGACGACCGCGCCGGCCAGCACAGTATCCGCATCAACGACCGCTATCGGATCTGCTTTCTCTGGCAGGACGGGAAGGCCATCGATGTCGAAATCGTGGACTATCATTAACGGAGCAACCGTCATGACCATGAAGCCACCGCACCCGGGCGAGATCCTCAAGCAGGAGTATCTCGCTCCGCTCGGCATGAGCGTGAACGCGCTCGCCAAGGAACTCGGAGTCGGCGCCGCACGTCTCAACGAGATCATCCGTGGACACCGCGGCGTCAGCGCCGATACCGCGCTGCGGCTGGCGCGGTACTTCCAGACCACGCCGGAACTCTGGCTGAACCTCCAGACCTTCTACGACCTGCGAATGGCCCAGCGTAAGGCCGGCCGCACCATCGAGCGCACCGTGAAGCCGCGCCAGGCGGCGTAGGCGCGCCGCTCCCCGCTCCCGGCGCGACGCCAGGCGCGCGCCCTGTGGCGCGGCGGGCGGCGAGCGTGGGGCAGGGAATTGACGCCGAGAATCGCGCACGCCTCCGTGGGCGCCGCGGTGTCAGCGCCGATACCGCGCTGCGGCTCGCGCATGGCGCAGCCGAAGGCGGGCCGGATCATAACCGCGACGACCTCGGCCACACTCGCCCCTAAGCGGCCCGGTTCTGCGGCGCCTGTTCGAACACCGCGGCCTTACCGCTCCCCCGACGTCGTCTGCGCCGCCTTCTCGCGCCGCCGCTTCGCCCAGTGCTCCTTCGTCACCTGCCGCGCGCGCCCCACCGCCAGCGCATCCGCCGGCACGTCCTTCGTGATCACCGAGCCCGCGCCCACGTAGCTGCCCTCGCCCAGCTCCACCGGCGCCACCAGCGTCGAGTTGCTCCCCACGAAGCAGCCGTCGCCGATCGTCGTCGGGTGCTTCTTCACCCCGTCGTAGTTGCACGTGATCGTGCCCGCGCCCACATTCACGCGCTCGCCGATCGCCGCGTCGCCCAAATACGCCAGGTGCATCGACTTCGACTTCGCCCCCAGCCGGCTCTTCTTCACCTCGACGAAATTGCCGACCCGCGCATCGCGCCCGATGTGCGCGTGCATCCGGATGCGCGCGTACGGCCCCACCTGCGCGCCCTCGGCCAGCTCCGATTCATCGACGATCGTGAACGCGCCCACCTCGGCGCCGTCGCCGAGCTTCGAATCCCGCACGATCGAGCACGCGCCCACCCGGCAGTTCTCCCCGATCACCGTCCGCCCCAGAATCCGCGCGAACGGCTCGATCACCGTGTCCATCCCGATCCTCACCGCCGCATCGATCGACACCGTCTCCGGCTTCTCGATCGTCACGCCGTCGAGCATCAACTGCCGCGTCTTGCGCTCGCGCAGGATGCGGTCCACCGCCGCCAGCTCCGCCCGCGTGTTGATCCCCAGCAGCTCGCTCGAATCCGCCATCGCGAACGGCCGCACCCGCTCGCCCGCGCGGCGCAGGACGGCCGCGATGTCGGTCAGGTAATACTCGCGCGCGGGATTATCGGGCCGGATCTCGCCGATATGCTTCCACAGCGGCCCGCCCTCGAAACAATAGATGCCCGAATTGATTTCGTGCACCGCGAGCTCTTCCGGCGACGCCGCCTTCTGCTCGACGATCGCCCGCACGTCGCCGTTCTCGTCGCGCAGCACCCGGCCGTAGCCCGTCGGGTTATCGAGCGTCGTCGTGATCACCGTCGCCGCCGCGCCGCTACTCTCGTGTTCCGCGATCAGCGCCTTGAGCGTGGCCGCCCCGAGCAGCGGGCAGTCGCCGTACAGCACCACCAGCCGCCCGGTCTCCGGCGCCGCGCCGCGGCACGCCTTCAGCGCGTCGCCCGTGCCTTTCTGCTCGGCCTGCTTCACGAACCGCACGCCGCGCTCCCGCACCGCCGTCTCGACCGCCTCGGCCTGCTGCCCCACCACCACCACGATCCGTTCCGCCGGCGCGATCTCGAGCGCCGTCCCCACCACGTGCTCGATCAGCGGCAGTCCTCCGGCTTCGTGCAGCACCTTCGGCTTCTTCGATTTCATCCGCGTGCCGAGCCCGGCCGCGAGTATCACGATTGTGATCGGCGTCTCCATGCCTTTCCTGACCTACGCAGTTGCGCTGAAATCCTTCCGGCCTCTGCGGGCTTTTCCGGCCAGCTCGACCGCCACGGCCGCGATCGCCGCCGGATCGTGCCGGATCTTCTCGCCTTCGAGCAGCAGTTCGCGGCCCACCACCGCCAGTCCCATCGCCTCCAGCCGCTCGATGTCGTTCGCCACCGGCCGCGCCTCCCGCCGCTCGTACTTTCCGAGCAGCGCATGGCTGAACGGCCGCGTGTTGATGACCGCGCAATCGAGCAGCGCCACCCCCGCGTGCTCGTAAATGGCGGCCACGTGATCGGCCGCCGTGAAGCCGATGGTTTCTCCCGGCTGCCACATCAGATTTACGAAGCAGGCTTTCACGGCCCGCGAGCAGGCGATCGCCTGCGGAATCCCGTCCACCAGCACGTTGGGGATGATGCTCGTGAACAGCGAGCCCGGCCCCAGCGTGATCAGGTCCGCCGCCTCGATCGCCTTCAACGTGTCCTCGAGCGGCTTCGAGCCCGGCGGGTTCAGCGAGATCCTGCGGATCCGCGACCGGCTCCGGCTGATCCGCGTCTCGCCGACAACCTTCTCGCCGTTCTCCAGCGTCGCTTCCAACGTCACGTTCGACGACGTCGAAGGATAGATCCGCCCCGCAATCGCCAGCACCTCCGAGGAGAGCTTCACCGCCTGCGGAAAATCTCCCGTGATGTCGGTCAGCGCCGTCAGAAACAGGTTGCCGAAGCTGTGCCCCTTCAACCCGCGCCCGCTGGCGAACCGGTACTGGAACAGCCGCGACAGCAGCGCCTCGTCCTCCGACAGCGCCACCATGCAGTTGCGGATGTCCCCCGGCGGCAGCACCTTGAACTCGCGCCGCAGCCGCCCCGAGCTTCCGCCGTCGTCCGTCACCGTGACCACCGCCGTGATCTCGACCGCCGGGGCGGGGAAGGCGTACGCCTTCAATCCGTTCAGCAGCGTGGATAGCCCCGTGCCCCCGCCGATCGCCACGATTTTGAGCGGGTGTTCACGCCACTCGGGCATGGACGGTTTACCGGCGTCGAAATCCGCAGTCATGATTTTCCCGAATGCGTTGCTAACGTTAAGTGTACCCGGATTCGCCCTGCGCCGCGAAGTCTTCGCCGTTTCAGGCCGGTTTCAGCTCCGGATACAACAGCGCGGCAATCGTCGGATGGGTCGCAATTTCCGCGAAATCCGGGTCGTTGCGCGCGGCGATCCGGTTGCGCGGGTCGAGTTCGATGGCGCGCTTCAGGTTCGTCTGCGCGCCCGCGAAATCGCCCGCCAGCCCGCGGCACAACGCCAGTGCGTAGTAAAGGTGGCCGCCTTGGGGCGTCTGCGTGATGGCGAGCAGCAGGTGCCGCTCCGCCTGGCTCAGCTTGCCCTCGTTCATCAGCGATACCGCGTAGTCGTAGTGCTCGTCCGCCGTAGCCAGCGTCAGCTCGCGCCGCGCCTCCCGCCGGCCGCACATCTTCGCGCGCAGCCGCGCCGCATGCGCCATCTCCAGCATCGGCCCCTGCGCCGCTCTCTCGAACAGCTCCTTCGCCGCGCTGTAATCGCCGCGCTGAAACGCCTCCACCGCGCGCTCGTACGTTTCCGCCTGCGCCCCTTCCGCCGGCGCGACAACCTTCTGCGCGTTGCCCGCGCCCTCGCCGGTCCGGCGCAACGTTTTCTTGACTGGTGCGGATTCCTGCCGCGAAGCCATGGTGTCGTTTCCCCGTGAACAGTAGACTTCTATCAGATACTCGCGTCATTTGCAAGCGGCATTTCGCAGCTTATTATCTGTATATGCAGCCGGACACGCCGCGAGTTCAGCTTATCCGCGCCGAATTATTGGCGGAAATCGTCACCCGGGCCCGCCTCTCGCCCCGCCGCCGCATCAATTACAACTTCCACGCCCGCAACGAGGACAACCCCAACCGCTTCCTCAACGCCGTCCTCGAAGGCTCCTACATCGCGCCGCACCGCCATTCGAATCCACCCAAGCCGGAGGCGTTTGTGCTTCTCGAGGGCCGCGTCGCCTTCTTCCTCTTCGACGATTCGGGCGCGGTGACCGAAGTGCACCGCCTCGGCCGCGAGCCCGGCGACGCTCTCGGCATCGACGTCCCGCCCGGCGCCTGGCACACCCTTGCCGCCCTCACGCCGCACGCCGTCTGCTACGAGGTGAAGCCCGGGCCCTACTCGCCGGACACCGCCAAGGACTTCGCCCCCTGGGCCCCGCGCGAGGATGACCCCGCCGCGCCGGCCTACCTCGACACGCTCCTCAACCGCGTCTGCCCGCGCCGATCCCCGCCGCTTTGAAAATCCGGATCTTCGCGAAATCCACGAGCACCAGAAACGCCAGCACCACGCCCAGCAGCCCGGCAATCAGCGCCGGTTGAATCGCCGCCATCAGAATTCCTGCGCTTGCGAGCCACCCGACCACCACAATATCCGCAACCGAGCTCAGCAGCAGCCAGCGGCTGGGACGCGATTGCCAGAAATGCCGCCGCTCTCTCAGCAGATAAACGTTCCCCTGGCCGGTGAAGACCAGCATCAGGAACATGAGCGTCTGCAGTTGCGGCAGCGCCAGGTGCAGCCAGCCGCGCGCCGCGTAGAACACACCGAAGGAGAGCAGCAGAATCGGTACGGCAATCACGGCGCTGACCAGCATCAGCGTCCGCACGTCCCAGCGATCCGGCTCCCGTGAGGGCGATACATTGTCCGTGGCAATCGACATGGTCACGAAATCGTTCGCGAATAACAACAGGACGATCAACAGCGGCGTCACCACGAAAACCCCGGCCGCCATGATGCCGGCACTCAGAAATACCCCAATTTGTATCGTTTTGACAATCTTGTTCAAGGTGTACGTGAGCATTCGCTGGTAAATTCGGCGGCTGCTCTCCACGGCTGCCACCACCTCGCCCAGCCCCGGATCAGTCAGCACCAGGCTAGCTGCCGCCTTGGCCACATCCGTCGCGCTGGCCACCGCAATGCCGACCTCGGCCTGCTTGAGCGCCGGCGCGTCGTTGACGCCATCCCCGGTCATCCCCGTCACGTGGCCGTTCTGCTGCAAGGCGCGCACGAGCCGGAACTTGTCTTCGGGCAAAACGCCCGCGATCACATCGCAGTGCTGGATCCCGGTCCGGATATCGTCTTCGCGCAGGATCGCCGGCGGGCAGCCGCGTGGGCCGATCCCGACCTGTTCCGCAATCGCCCGCGCCGTGGCGGGCCCGTCGCCGGTCACCATGATCACGCGCACGCCCATGCTCTTCAGGCTCTCCACCATCTGCCTGGAATCCTCGCGTGGCGGATCTCTGAGCGCCACCAGGCCGGCCACGCCGAGAGCGCCCTCCGTGCCCGCCGCCACGGCCAGAACGCGGCATCCGCTTGCGGCCAGCCGCTCGACGTCCGGATTGAGATCGGGGGGCTTCGCGATCAGGCCGGCAACCGCCTGCGGCGCGCCCTTGATTACGCGCAGCTTCTGTCCATGCTGCGAGAACACGGCTTCCGAGCGCTTGGTGCGTGGCTCGAAAGGGATGAACTGCAGCCTTCGCCAACGGCCGGAGGGCAACCCGCGGGCGCGGGCCGCGCTCAGGATCGCTACGTCGATCGGATCCTGTGTGGCTTCGTCGGAGGCCAGCGCAGCCAGCCGCAGCACGTCGTCCTCTTCATACGGCCCGTACCCCCTGAGAGCCGCCACTTCCAGCTCGTTCTTCGTGACCGTGCCTGTTTTATCCGTGCAGAGCACGTCCATCGCCGCCGCCTCTTCGATCGCCGAAAGGCGCGTGATCAGCACGCCGCGCCCGGCCAATTCGAGCGAACCCAAAGCCGTCGCCACCGTGAACGTCGCCGGCAGCGCCACAGGGACAGAGGCCACCAGCAGCATGACGGCGAAGGGGATAGTCTCCTTGAATGGGATGCCGGTCGCGGCCGAGTAGACCAGCAGCGCCAGCACCAGGGCAGCATCCATCAGCACCATGTACCGGACGATCGTGAAGACGATTTCCTGTAGGTGACTGGCGGTTCTCGCCGCCCCCACCAGTTCCGCAGTTTTGCCGAAGTACGTGCGCGGGCCCGTCGCCGTCACCTCACCGGCCGCCTCGCCCCGCTTCACTATCGCCCCCGCGTGAGCCGTCGCGGCCGGGCCGCGCTCCACGGGCAGCGACTCGCCCGTCAGCGCGGACTCGTCCAGCAACACGTCGCCCTCCGTGAGCCGGATATCCGCGGGCACGATGTCACCCATGCGCAGGTAAACGGCATCCCCGGGCACCAGGTTTTCCGCTGGAATCAACTGCCACTGCCGGTCCCGCAACACCCGTGCCTCCACTGCGAGCTGCTTCCGCAACAGCGCGAGCGCCCGGTTGGAGTGCGACTCCTGCACGAAACTCAGGACCGAGTTGAATACCAGTAGGGCGGCGATGATGATCGCTTCGTCATACTTCCTCAGAGCGAGTTCCAGCACCACGGTCGCTTCCAGCATC
>Ga0078972_1003530_pt1 | contig 46418 bp, 43 predicted proteins | sample YelNatPaOPGAMG01_FD_67568 | JGI IMG/M metagenome (GOLD analysis project Ga0078972, IMG submission 67568) | Hot spring thermophilic microbial communities from Obsidian Pool, Yellowstone National Park, USA - OP-RAMG-01 (SPADES assembly) (version 2) | ecosystem: Environmental > Aquatic > Thermal... | reverse complement strand
GGTTTTTCCTTCGACAATTGTTTTGGATGAGGGTGAATTTGATATTGAATTACTTACCGCATCCGGAAAGAGGCTGGTTTCACAGAGGTTGAATTTGAAGTCGGGAGAGGCAATAGAGGTATCTCGCTTGATTCCTCCGCCAAGATATTATGGGGTTGAATTTTCCATAAATTATGTGAATTACTTCAATGATATTTTGAAGAGTGAGCTATTGCCGCCCGGTTTAAAAGGGGGTTTATCTTTTTATGTAAGGAGGCTTTTGTTTAGCAATAATATATCTGGCATAGGTCTTTCATATTATAACGGAAACGACCATATCTTATATAAAAATATGAGTATCCCCTATAATACGAATCTCTTCGAGTCCTCTCTATATACCGGAATTTATCTGGACATATATCCAGATATATCTCTGAGTTTATTGGTAAAGAGTGGTATTGGCTATGTAAATAGAGACATAACATTTGATGTACCTGAGGAGTACAAATATGAATCACATCAAAACTGCTCATCTTATTTTGCGGGGCTGCCTGTTCAATTGAACTATACTATTTTTCATCATCTGAATTTGGGTATCGATTTCGAACCTCGAATGGATGTTATGGTAGTTGACAATAAAACAAACCAATATTTTTCAATCTCTTCCGGGATTTCAATAGGTTTGGAATATTAATCAATCAATAAATATCAATTTGAGATTTTTAGGGATAAGACTTGAATATTTAGAAAAGAGATAGGTAGTTTAATTTTTGATATATTTAGCTGAATTCTTTCCTCATTTTAGTAAAATGGCTTGATTTGAACATTTTATTATGGTAAGAAATGCCTACTCCATAAACCATTTGTCAGGAGGTTTATAAATGAAGATTAGAGAATTGATTTTTGTTTCTCTAATGTTGCTTTTGAACCAGGTGGTGTTTGCCCAGCAGCAGGGCGAGGTGCAGCAGGGGAGTAATTCTCCAGCCCCGGAGTCTAATCAGATAACACAACCTCAACAGGGTTTGCAGAATTTAGTACAGGAGAGTCAGAAGATGGATAAGAAGGTGGAGAGTCAGGCTAAAAAGGATATAGTAAATAATAAGCCAGATGTAGATAAGGACATACAAAGTGTAAAAAAGGCTGAAGAATTTTCCTATTCGATGTATAATTCCCTCGGATTGAATCTATCCGTTTTCTCAGGTTCTGGACTCAGTTACAGGTATCATATGAGCAATCCATTCCTCTTTCAGGTCTCCGGTGGTGTGATATCTAATGGAGATGAGTATTTTTATTCCTTTGGTTTTGAGGTACAGAATGAACTCTCTAAGGTGAAGGATAAGAGGGCATTTGGGGCCCTCGCTGTGGGTCTTTATGGCAAAAGATACAAAGAAGAAGGGACCAGAGATTATTATACTGGTATGAATCCCCCTGAAAAGTGGTATTCAGATAATCATTTGGGGTTTGCAGCTGGTGTAGGAGGTGAACTGGCATTTGGCAATTCCATTGTGGATTCTATCTCACTTGGTTGTGAGATATATCCCATTGGGATGTTTTTTGGTGGCAAAGATGAAGATTTTGTAATGTTTCCTGGCGGTGCGTTGTACCTATTTTATAATTTCTAACCATTCCAATCTGTAAATTTGATACTTTGATTTGTCTTGACACATTAAATTTAATAAAATAATTTAGCCCTCTCTTATAAGTATGGAGGTTCATATAACCTATGGAATTAAACGCACTCTGGCAGAATTTAAAGGAAGGAAAGTATAATTTATATCTTGTAATAGGGCTCGGGATAATCCTCTTCATCCCCTTCCTCGGGAGTGTTGGCCTTCACGACCCCTGGGAGACCCATTACGGCGAAGTTGCCCGTTCTATGCTTGTTAGAAATGATTACATCTTCCCGTACTGGGAGTCGGGTTACTTCTTCTCAAAACCCGTCTTATTGATGTGGATGATGGCGGCGGGTATGCACATATTCGGGGTGAATGAATGGGGAGTCAGATTCTTTGTAGCAGTTCTTTCTATCCTTTGTATGGCAATTACCTATTGGGGTGTATCGAGATTGATAAATAAGAGGGTGGGGATTCTCACGACATTTGTGATGGCTACAAGTCCTCTCTATCTATTCCTCTCAAAACAGGCAATTACTGATATGCCCTTTGTGGGGAATATGACTATAGGTATGATCTTTCTTGCCCTCGGATTGATAGAGAGAGATGAATCAGTCCCGAGCCTGAAGAGCAGGGTAATTCTGACTATTGTAGTACTCCTCTCCACCATTACGCAGTACGCCCTTATGATCAATAGTGGACATATGATGAAGGGATTGACAACGGCGGCGATTATCCTGATCTTTGCGGGTCTACTGGCAGGGTATTTTGCCTTTACACGAAAGAGACAGTATGAAATATTCCTCTTCTATGGATATATCTTCATTGCATTTGCAACCCTTGCAAAGGGTATTGGTGGATTTGCTATACCTGGTGCTATCTGGCTATTATACATCCTCGTAACAGGTGACTGGGGTATTTTGAAGAGGGCGATGCTTCCAATCGGGGTATTTGTATTCGGTATTATTGCCGTCCCCTGGTATGCCACTCTTCTATCGTTCAACGGGAGAGATACAGAGGGCTTTACATTCTATGGGAGGTTCTTTGTTCACGACCACTTCAACAGGCTTGCCGCAGGTGTACACGGGGACAGAGGCTCTTTTGAATATTTTATCCAGCAATTAGGTTTTGGGATGTTCCCCTGGAGTGCAATCATCCCCTTTGCATATGTCAGCATCTTGAAAGAGAAGATTCTTGATGCCACAAAGGAGTTTAGAACCATCCTTTTATATACCTTATGGGGAGTTTTTGCATATGTGTTTTTCCATCTGATGATTACAAAATTCCATCACTACATATTCCCGGCGGTTCCGGGGATTGCCCTCGTTGTGGCAATTTATCTGGACAGATTACTCGATGACCCTGAGAGAGAGAACTGGCTTACGAAGGTTATAATCTTTGTGTTTTTCATAATTCTGGCAAGGGATATTATTCTCGACCAGAGGCTTTTAGTAAATCTCTTTACATACAAATACGACAGGCCATTCCCTAACGATGTTATTGAATTATGGAAATACATTGCTATATTTACTATAGGTGGTGCACTGGTTGTATACTTCTATATTTTCAAGAAACAGAAGTATGCGATATATTCCTATATGGCTACGGCCCTCGCATTTGGCCTATTTCTGGTTCATGTATATTTCAATTTGATCACTCCTCATTATTCCCAGAAATATCTCTTTGATACATACTACAAAATGAGAAAGGATAATGAACCCATCGCTGCATATCTTATGAACTGGAGGGGTGAGACATTCTATTCAAAGAATACAGTGAGACAGCTCAAATCCAATTCTGAGACCAGAAGTTATGCAGATGGACCGGGCAGGAAGTTCATACTGGTAGAGGCAAGTCGTTATAATTCGCTCAAAAATGCCCTCTCTGAGCAGATGAGGGACAAAATCAGGATAGTGGACAGGTCCTCCAATAAGTTCTATCTGACAATCGTGGATCCTGATGCCCCATCGCCAAAGGATAAAGAGAAGAAACCTGAGCAACCTCAGGAACCAGTTCAGGAGAAGGAGATAGAGTAGAGCAGGGTCTATACCGGGCGCCTATAAATTTGTCTTAATACACCAGTTGTGATAAGAGGATATTCTATGGGAAGGGGAATTATGAGAGACTCTGTAAGATTTAGGATTCTAATTGCTACTTTAATTCCTGTAATATTTGTATTCATAACGCTGATACCTGTTTCGTATTATTATTTAAGAGCGGGGTTCGAGAGGGAGATTGAACAGAGGCTCCTCTCAGTTGCAAGGCTTGCGACCAAACTTCCCAATCTGGAATATGCCATTGATCTGAGGGAGGGTGATGAGGATTCCCGCCCTTATGAATATCTTGTTGCGAAGCTGAGGTCAGTAAAGGAGGCGGCGTCACTAAAAAGCATCTTTATCTTCGACAGAGATAAGAGGATGCTCGTCTCTTCAGAGGGGGATAGAATAGGTAGAAGCATTATTAGACTTAAAATAGATAGTATAGAGGTGGAGAAGGTCTTCAAAAATATCGAGTCATCCTCTGTTTTGTTTGAGGGGGATGATGGTTTTTTCTATAAAAATGCCTATGTACCAGCCATATATGATGAAAATGGAAATGTCCTGGCAGCTATAGGAGTGAGTGCCTCTGTCACATACTTTGATACACTCCATATCATTAGAAAGGGTCTTATTCTTACAATCTTGTTTTCTCTGGCACTCGTAGTTTTTATTATCATAGTTGTATCAAAGGGTATATCCCGCTCGATTGCGGACCTTATAAATCAGGCTAAGGAGATTGCAAAAGGGAACCTGGAGAATCGTCTTATGACTCGCTCTTATGGGGAACTGGCAATTCTGATTGAGACTTTCGAAGAAATGCGAGAAAGGATACTGAACAGGGATAAGGAGATGCAGATGATGCTGTCGGGTATCGCCCACGAAATAAGGAATCCTCTGGGGGGCATTCAGATAATGATAGACCTCCTGACAGAGAGATTGCGGGGGGATGAGGAGGCACTGAAACTCCTCAGCCAGATGGATAATGAACTCAAATATTTGAATAATGTAGTAACATCTTTCTTAGGATATTCCCGCCATATCTCCGTTAACAAACAAAGGGTAGAACTTGAGTATATTATAAATGATGTTCTGGATCTGCTCTCACAGGAGATCTTGAAGAAGAATATAGAGTTGAAAAAGAGTATTCAGAAGATTGATATAGAAACAGATCCGGATCTATTGAAGCAGATACTCTTAAATGTGGTACTGAATGCCATTCAGGCAGTGGATTCAAATGGAATAATAGAGATAGAAGTGGCGGAGGAAAAGAGTCTGGTGTATATCAGGATAAAAGACAATGGGATGGGAATAAAAGAGGAGGATATGAAGAATATCTTCAAGCCCTTCTTTACAACCAAAGAGAAGGGGAGCGGTCTTGGCCTTGCCCTTGTGAAAAAGTATTTAAACGCCTTAAATGGAGATATCCAGATAAATAGTGTATATGGAGAGGGTTGTGAGGTAAGGATATCTCTAACTAAATAAATGGGTAAGTAAGAAGTGGGAAATAAGTAAGTAAAATTCCTCTTCGATAAAGAATTGATCCGAAGGCCGACACGGTTCACCGACACCGTTCACGGAATATAAATGGGAAAAGGATAAGTAAGAGATGAGTAGTGGGAGTTGTCTTATTTCTTCTCTGGTTTGATGAAATCAACGAGCTCAATATTCCCCTGGGGTTCCCAATCCTTTTTGTTCTTCAATATATATGATGAGAAGTTTAGCATACCGATTTCTGGTGCATATATCCACTCAACTACCATATCCTTTGTGGCATCAATCCTCGTTGTAGCCCTGACTTTTATACAATTCTTTATTATTTCATTTTTGAATTTGGCTTTGATGTCCGTTTGTACTATCTCGTAATGCTCTGTACTATCCTTTGAGAGGATAGAGATCCATTTATTCCCCTTTTTAATGGGTTTCTTTAAGAGATATCTCTTCTGATCCCTGAGTCCATCGTTGTCGTGCATCAACATCGCCCCCGTGTTGTCCACAAAATAGGAACCCTCCTTACGCTCAATTGTTATTCTCTTTTCGACGGGTTGACCGAGGTATTTCCCTTTATAAATCCAGGTATAGCCGATATCGAGGGGATAGTACTTTTCTGTATCATAAATCCCTTTTTCTGAGGCCAATAGATCACTTTGAAGTAATAGGAGCGATATTAACAGGATCCCTCTTATTGAGTTCATTATATACCTCCCTTGCATAGTTTCTTATCTCATTATTATTGCTACCGGTTGAGAGAGCAAATATAAAGGATCTGGCTGATAGATTGTCTATCTTTCCGAGTATATTAATTGCGTGAATCAATATGTGATTCTCTCTCCCGATGGAGTACCGGACGACCTCATTTACCAGTCTCTCTTTCTGGTCATCTGAGAGTTTAAATCTGCCGATATCCATTGATGAGAGTATCCCTAAGATCTTGTCTCCGATATCCCTCTTCTTAGGAGAGAAATTATTTATGAGGAACTGGAATATGGAATCTCTGTCTGTAATGCGATTGGAGTTTATTCGATTCCCAATCTCATCAATTATAGCCTCTCTTTGCCAGGGTGGTGTCTTCTTTTCATTAAATCTCTGCAACAGGTAGGCCTCCTCTAATTTTCTTATGGAGCACTGATAATCAAGTTTTAGGAGGGCATCGTATAGTAATGACTTTATCTGTACCTCGGCGTTCTTGATATCCGCCTCAGAGTAGGATGTACTCTCTGACTGGAAGATCTCTATCTTACCATCTTTGAGCGTGGCGGTCATTGAGGCGGATATGCTATATCTATTCTTCCCCTTCCCTTTCTCCTTCAGGGAGTTAGTCTGTACCAGAGTTATCTTGAGTGTGGCATTGGAGTTAGAGGGATTGGATATGCCAATATTCTTCATACCCTTTATTAATTCTTCTGCGATCTGGGCTATATCAATATTGCTCAATCTTGCCTCATCTACGACGCTTATCTTTCCTATTTTATATTCTCTCGAACAATTCACAAGTAAGATTGCAAATAAAAAATATATAAATAGTCTCTTCATACTACTTTCCTATATTTCTGAACCTCTTTAGAATGGAGTTATACAACTCCTTTGATACGACCTGTATATCATATTTTTTAAATGTCTCAAGATATACTGATGTCATAACACAATCTTTCATAGAGCAGGGGTTTATGTACCTAAAACCTACAGGGATTGAGTTTAAGTTCAGGGCAAAACCGTGATAGGTTATATGGTGTTGTATTATTCTCAGACCGAGGGATAATATCTTTTTACCACTCACATAAAGTCCAGGGTGGTCTTTATTGTAGATAGCATTAATCCCCTCTTTCAATAACCAGTCCTGAAATATCTCAACAATCTCCATTATAAAATCCTGAGCCGACAATCTTAACAAATAAAGGTCAAATATGGTATACATTACGAGTTGTCCCGGCCCGTGAGCCGTGAGGCTCCCACCCCTGTCAGATTGCATGTATTCAATTCTAAGTGTCTTGAGCTCTTCGGGCGGTAGCAGGAGATCCTCATCCCCCCCTCTTATACCCTTTGTAATTACATCTTTGTGTTCAAGAAATAAGAGATAGTTTTTCCTGGAGCCGCTCTTTAGCTCTCTCACATATTTCAACTGAATATCAAGTGCCTCTTTGTATCCTATTGTAGACAGGAAGGAGTACTCTATCTCGACCACCTATAACCCCATATATAACCTCTTTGCAAAGGCGGACGGTAGCCCTGCAGAGACAATCTTGCTGGCAGCCTTTTCTATATCGTATTCAACCCGTTTTATCTCAAATGTCCTCATATCGGTGTCATAGATGCCATAACCTGCCCTTGAGTCGTAGTCCCTGGGCTGCCCAACAGACCCTGAAGATATCACATATTTATAATTCTTCCTCAGACCAAACTTTTGAGCAAGTACATCATTTACCTCCCCTTCTATAAATCCAAATGTCTTGAAGAGATGAGAGTGACCAATCAGCGTAACCTGATTCAATTTATTAAAGTAGGGTATGAGTGACCTTGCCTGTTCGATGGAGAATATGTATTCGAAATTTTGTGGCTCAATGGGAGATCCATGACAGAAGGTTATACCCTCGAGCTCGACGGAATAAGGGAGTTTCGATAGGTAATCCATACAGGTGTCGTTTATATGGCTCTTTGTCCAGTCCAGGACATAGTGGGCTGCATCATAATAGTACGAATAGTCCATCTTTCCTGTGATAGCGGCGTCGTGATTACCTATTACACATATGTCACAGACGGACATTATTATCTCGCAGCACTCCTGGGGGCTTCCCCCGTAGCCTACGATATCTCCGAGGCATACAATCTTATCCACCCTGTCTGTCTCCAGACTCTTTAAGACCGCCTCTAATCCTTCTAAGTTTGCGTGTATATCCGATATTACACCTATCTTCATTATTCCTCACCCCGGTGATGAATATTATGAGATAATTTCCCGTTGTCAAATAAATAGTTCAAATTTAATCAAAAATTTCAACCCCTTGAATTCTATTTACGAAGAGTTCTTATTTCATTTATTAGTAAAGGATAAGGATCAAGTTATCAGTGTTATTTTCACCAGATGAAACGGATATGTATTTAAGTGAAAAGTTGGCAAGTAAAATTCCCCTCTCATAGTGGGATGTCTGCCGAAGGCAGACGGGGTGTGTAATCAATGGGGTGGGTAATTGCTGGAAATCATCCATAGAGACAAACCTTACATTTAAATTCTATAAACTTTCAGAGTCTATAAAATTTTCCGACAACTATAATTGCCACCTATGACTGAATCTTTACCTTTGTAAGTCTTTTTATCTTGAAAATAGGCAAAAATTGGGGTGATATTCTGTGCTATGACATTTCCGGTAACTTATACTCTTGCATTTTTTATTTCCCTCCTCCTATCCCTGATACTCGTCCCAATCATCAGGGACATCTCCATAAAGTACAGGATACTGGATGACCCAAACAGGTCTACGAGGACAATACATCAGAGGCTCATTCCGAGAACTGGCGGTATCGGGATAATAATAGCCTTCATCACCCCTTTAATAGGACTCTTCTTTGTTCAGAGTGGTGTTGGTTCGGTCTTTACCTCCGATTTCAAGATGGCGGTCTCTCTAATTGCTGGTGGTATTATGATAGCTGCAATAGGTCTTGTGGACGACCTCAGGGGAATCAGGGCAAGAAATAAATTTTTATTACAATCAGTCGTGGCTATCTTCAGTTATATTATGGGTTTTCAGATCAAGTCCCTCTCCCTACCATTTATAGGAGTAGTAGAGATGGGGGTGTTCGCCCCTCTAATTACACTCCTCTGGATTGTGGGAATAGTAAATGCAATCAATCTCATAGATGGGATCGACGGGCTGGCTGCTGGTGTTGCCTTCTTTGTTTGTGCCACAAATTTTATATTTGGCTTTGCATCAAACAATATAATTATCTGCCTCTTATCCGCTGCTCTTGGAGGTGCCCTCCTTGGGTTTTTGTATTACAACTTCAACCCCGCCTCAATTTTTATGGGAGATACGGGATCGATGTTTATCGGGTATATCCTTGCCACATCTTCTCTATGGTCCTCGATGAAGAAAGGGACGACTGTTGCGTTGCTGATCCCCATAATTAGCCTTGGGCTCCCTATAATGGATACCTTTGTTGCAATGTTCAGGAGATTTATCCTGAAGAGACCCATATTCTCTCCAGATAAGGGGCATATCCACCACAGATTACTCAAGAAAGGGTACTCCCAGAAAAAGACGGTTTTAATACTATATTCCATCAGTATATTTTTTGCCCTTGTAGCCATATTCTCTTACTTTGGAGATTCCATACAGGTTGGAATTGCCCTTTTAGTCCTGATGATAACAACGATAGGGATTGTAAGGTTTATAGGTGGTTTTGCATATATAAAATACGCCCTTTCTTATTCACAACCTCTTCACTCCCGTCACGCAGAGTTATTCAGATTTTATCTCCCCGAATTTTTAAAAAGACTGGAATCGGTTGCCAATAAGGGATCCTTTGAGGAGATTATAAAGGATTTCGTAAAAAAGACCGAAGTTTACTCATTTGAGATATTGAAGAGAGGAGAGGATAAAGATATTGTTCTTCTTAATATAAAGAATGAGGAATACAACCAGGATGAACATAGACCCACTGTGATGGCAAAATACCCAGTAATGAGGTATGAGGCTCCGGCAAGGGAAGAGGACCTTACTATTGATAGACAGGAGGAACTCCTGCAGTCGGTAGATATGAATATCCGATTTATATGGTTTTCTGAGAGAACCAGAATATCCCAGGAGAGTGCCATATTATTACAGATTTTAGTCGATAGAATCTCCAATCTAATCATTGATAAGGATTGGTACAAAACTTGAAATTAACTGTTTATCCTATTTTTGTAGAAGGTCCGAAAGGAATTCGTATAGTCTTTCGGCCATAATTATATTAGCCTTACCTGTGTAGTGAGCAAGTTTGTCAATCATTACATCCTCAAGGTTCATCCCTGTAAGCCTCTCAGAGAGGTTTACATAGGGTATCCCGAGCCTTCTTGCCTCCTTCTCTACTAATTTAATTGTATAGTAGGCACCAGAGCACCCTTTACTCAAATCGCATCCTGAATCTTCGAGGGGCTCCTTGCAGTTGGCACAAAATGAATATATCTCACTACTTATAACAGGGATTGCACTGTCCCTTCTGATCTCTTCTATGAGCATATACAGGTATTTAATGTTCCCCTGCTGATACCTATCAAGGTGGGCAGAGTCACTTACATCAGGTAAGAAAAGTTGGGATATATAAAATAGGGTATATCTATATAACATTGAATTCTCATTTAAAAAAATGTTGATCTTTTCAGGTATAAGACCAACTATCTGGAGCCCGGGCATATTTGCATTTACATATCTGACAAGCATTGGTTTACCATCAATCTTCTCAACTGTAAACTTAGAGTTTAAGAAGTCATTGGGGAAGAAATTGTATATCACTATATCGCTTTTCAAATACCTAATTTTGTATATATAATTTAGGTAGATTTCCTGAATATCATACCCCGGTACACCCCCATTTATGACCTCAAATCTCTTGCCTTTTATAGGTGGTCGTTCATTAAGTAATATTTCAAGTCTACCAGGGATAGTATCCTCATCATCAGTTATAAGGACACCAAAGGTGGCACTATCACCAATAACCGTAATCCTGACTGTGTCAGATGTTTTATCATTCACTATCTCTTTCCCCCTGAGTCCCCAGGAGTTTATCCTGATATTACAAAGGGGACAGGGCTCCATATCATAGGCCAGGCCGGGATATGGATTGATCCTTATTCCATTAAAAGTCTCCTTGCGCTCATATTTAAAATTAAGTGACCACCTTATTAGAACTTCGGCTATTGTCAACCCTGAAAAGATTGACACAAAAAGAAGTGACAAATTGATGACTATGTTAGAAACTCTCTTCACCTTAGCAATCTTGGTTTAATAGGTTATTTTTGAGGTAATATCAATAAATTTTATTGACTTTTAAATATTCTTCTGATATTTACGCTCCAGTTCAGGAGGGGTAATGGAGAAAGAAACAAAGACTAACACCAATGTTGAAATGATCTCCGATGTAATCAAAAACGGCGTTGAGGCTGGAATCAAACTTGCCCACAGGCATTATCATATGATAACTGACCTGCAGCAGTTGATTCTGGAAAAGGAGAAGATATTTAAGATTCTCGGAGAGCAGGTATTCCAGTTGATAGATCAAGGGAGGATATTCGCACCCGCCCTTGTACTGGCTACCTTCAAGACGGCAAAGGAGATTCTGGAAAGGATATCCCATCTGGAAGAAGAAGAGAGGGAGAAGAAGGAGAGCATACAACCCGTAAAAGAGGAGAAGGTGCAGCAAAAGGGCAGTAAGGAGAAGGAGAGTATAGTTAAAAAGATTGCATCCAGTAAGGTTTCATCAAGTAACAAGAAAGTAAGTGTTAAGAAGAATGTTAGTAATAAAGTAGTTATGAAGAAAAAGGCTAAGAAGTAATCTATGCGTGGGGCTGTAGCTCAGTTGGGAGAGCGCTTGAATGGCATTCAAGAGGCCGGCGGTTCGAGCCCGCTCAGCTCCACCATTTAATTTTTTAGAGGTATAAATGACGGACACAAAGAAAAAGAGTAGTAAGGCGAAGGTTGAGACTAAAAAGAAATCTGATACAGGGCGAAAAAAGGAGACAAAGGCAGTTAGTAAAAAGGTTGTAAAAAAGGCAAAGAGTAAATCAGTAGCTCGGGTGGCAACTCAGGTAAAAGAAACAGAGTCTCCAAAGGTGGAAGGGGCTCAGAAGAAAGAGCAAAAGACCCTTTTATTGTACTGTCCCAGGTGCAAGAGAGAGACAGACAATACAATTACGCAATTTATTGGTCAGAAGATAAGAAGGGTGAGATGTGAGGTATGTAAGAGCGAGCATAATTATCATAGATTACAGGCCCTGAAGAAGAAGATGGAGGAGGAGGCTGCGGGTAAGGTTGAGGAGAAGAAAGAGTCTTCCGATAAGCAGAATTACTACAGGATGTGGGAAGAGCTTATGCTGGGAAGGGATCCGCAGACCGCGAGGCTGTATAACATAAAGGATAAGTACTTTGAAAATGATATGATAAATCACCCAGTATTCGGGATCGGGATCGTAAAAACAGTAATGGAAGACTATAAAATAGAGGTGGTATTCAAAAACTGTATTAAGATTCTTATTCACAATAGGTTTTTACCTCGAAAGTGAGATTAATAGGAGGATTTATGTCAAAATTTAAGGATGTATATGTTGTAAGTGCTGTCAGGACACCGGTTGGTAACTTTATGGCAAGCCTATCGTCTGTACCAGCACCCAGATTGGGTGCCATAGTTATCGAAGAGGCTGTAAAGAGGGCAAATATTGAGAAGAATATGGTGGATGAGGTGATAATGGGCAATGTTTTGATGGGAGGGGAGGGTCAAGCGCCGGCGAGGCAGGCTGCCAGATTCGCAGGACTTCCAGACGAGGTCTGTGCAATGACCATAAATAAAGTATGTGGATCAGGGCTGAAATCGGTTATGCTTGCTGCCCAGGCAATTATGTGTGAGGATGCAAATATAGTCGTAGCCGGTGGAATGGAGTCTATGAGCAATGCGCCCTATGCAATACCCAAGGCGAGAGGTGGCCTGAGGATGGGTAACGATGTAATAGAAGACCTTATGATCAAGGATGGTTTATGGGATGTATATCATCAGCAACATATGGGCTCATTTGCAGATAAGGCGGCGAGGGAAAAGAATGTTTCAAGGGAAGAGCAGGATGACTTTGCCCTTGAGTCATATAGAAGGTCTTCTACTGCCTGGAAGAATGGAGAGTTTGATAAGGAAGTAATCCCGGTGAAGGTTGAATCAAAGAAGGGGGAGGTTATTGTAAAAGAGGATGATGAGCCAAAGAATGATAAACTTGACAAGCTGAGGAGTCTGAAACCGGCATTCAATAAAGACGGAACCGTCACAGCTGGTAATGCCTCTACTATAAATGATGGTGCGGCTGCCCTTGTAATTGTTGGAGAGGATACTCTTAAGAAATACAACTTGAAGCCTATGGCAAGAATAGTGGCTCAGGCATCATCTGCTACGGCACCAGAATGGTTTACAATAGCCCCTGTTTATGCAATAGATAAGGTTTGTAAAAAGGCTAACTTAAAGGTAGAGGATATCAATTACTGGGAGATAAATGAGGCCTTTGCTGTTGTTACAATTCTTGCTATGAGGGCATTCAATCTGCCCCACGACAGAGTTAACATAAGGGGTGGTGCAGTCTCTATAGGCCATCCCATTGGAGCAAGCGGAGCTCGTATCATCACCACACTCCTGCATATTATGAAAGACAGGAATTATAAATACGGGCTTGCAACTGCCTGTATAGGTGGTGGTGAGGCATCTGCTATAATCTTTGAGAATGTCTGAGACGGAGTCCATAAGATGGAATTGAAGGTTGTAAACATTACAATCCCTGAAGGTGCAAATATCATTATTGGGCAATCCCATTTTATAAAAACGGTAGAAGATCTATATGAGATCTTCAAGACCCATCTCCCTCAGGCAAAATTCGGAATAGCCTTTTCAGAGGCCTCTGGTCCCTGCCTCATTCGTGCAGAGGGGAATGATAAGGAGTTGACAGAGGTTGCCATCTCCAACTCTCGCGATATAGCCTGCGGCCATACTTTCGTAATCCTGATGAAAGATGCGTATCCAATAAATATTTTGAATGCCATAAAACAGTGCCAGGAAGTGGCTAATATATTTTGTGCAACGGCTAATCCATTGCAAATAGTGGTGGCCGAGACTGAGATGGGGAGGGGTATTATGGGAGTGATAGATGGTTATCCACCAAAAGGTGTGGAGACAGATGAGGACAGAAAAAAGAGAGGAGAATTCTTAAGAAAGATTGGGTATAAATTATAGGAGGATTGAGATATGCCAGTATTTGAAAAGAGAGGTACCCGACCTGGTTTCATCCAGATGAATATATCCCTCTGGATATTTATGATTATTGCCCTGTGTGTCTCTATTGGAATTGCAATATTCCTTGGTACGAGGGATCCATTACATTCAAGGATTCAGAGAAGGACAATCCAGATACTTACATATACATATCCCTCCTGCAGGGACCATAGAGTCACATCTATTACCTTTAATGACAGGAAGGAGATTATCCTCGAAACACTTTCCTGTGGAGTGAAAGATCACTACTACTTTAAGAATGATGGTTTAGAACCTACACCTGATTCTCCAAACTACGGCAAATTTGGTTTTCTGTCTGATAGACCTAAAGAATAAATTAGATTGAGGGGAGGGGATAATGCTTAGCGGGGGTACAACGAGACATCTTTCCATTGATGAAATAATCCCTTATTTTATTGAGTTCCCTAAAGATAGATTCTGTGAAATATTTGATGGAATAGTCTGCTGTTATACTTTACCCCCTCAATTTAAGGATGGGAATTTAGATATAAATCAATTCAAGAAAGTAGTCCAGATAGTCCTGAAGTCACCGGTAGACTTACTGGAATTCAGGGTTGTCAATATAAAACCGGAATATCCTTCACTAATTTATTTCGGTTCGGATAGCAGTTGTGAGGTACATATACCCCATTCTACAGTCTCAGAGAGACATGCTACTCTTAATCTTATTTCCAGTACTGAGATGTGGCTTACAGATCTCAAATCCCAATTTGGTACTATGATAAACGAGCGGGCCATCTTCCCTGACATAAAGACACCTGTCAGGATAAACGACAATGTAACTTTCGGCCTTGTAAGGGTTTTATTAAAAACTCCTGCCTGGCTATATAATAGTCTTACTACCCGATTTGCAGGTAGGATAAGCGGTGAGTTTGAGAGAATAGTCATTAGATATTTCAATGGAAAGATAATCAAGAGAATTATAAACCAGATTAATATCGAGATAGACAGATTCACGATCCGAAATGTACTTACTGGGAGATTAGAGAGTTATACAACAAATGATTTAAAGGCGATATTCTGGGTTAAAAACTTGATAGGAGATCCATCAAGGGTAGATAAACAGGGTTTTGTAAAGGAGACTGACCCCTCTAATATATTTATCGAATTTAAGGACAATGAGTGCCAGTGGGGTAGTCAGAGTGGTTATTCGAACAGGGCTTTTGGCTTTTTCTTTTATCCCCACGACCCAGATTCAAATAATGTTAAATGTTATATCCCCAGAAATGCCCTAAATTATGTGCTCCTATAAAATTACTATCTTGTGCAAAGATAATCTATAAGCATTTTTATCCTAAATTGTGTGATTATTTAAATAAAATAGTATTACTACCAATCAATTCCAATAATGTCAAAAAATTTTCTTGTAAAGTTGAAAAGTGGACTTTTAGAAAGGCACTTCTTGACCTACTTTTGTACACTTTTGAAATTTATGTTAATACCCTGATGATTTGAAACGATTGGTATTATGGTGAGTACTTTACAAGAAAGATATCTGAATAACCCGCATTGACCAAAGAACATCCACCAAAGTCTATGCTATTTCCCGCAAATCTACCTACCATATAGATATTATCTGATATATCCAGACGAACTGAGTCAATTTCGCTATAATTATTTTCACCGAAACTCTTGCTCCAGATAATATTACCATTACTATCAAATTTACTTAGGAAACTATTAAAACAGGGATAAGAACCACAATTTCCGCCTTTGTTTATCAGTCTTATATTGCCAAAATATATCTCCGGGCTATTGAATGCCCCTCCTAAATATATGTTATCTGATCTATCGAAGGATATTGTAGTCCCATAATCGCCTGCACTCCCACCAAAACTCTTACTCCATAGATGATTCCCATCGCTATCGAATTTGGCTAAAAACATATCAGAACACAGAGTATCAGTGCAAATACTACTGACATTTATAAGATTATCTCCTCCAAAGTTTATCTCTGGACTATCAAAATAGCCCGTTATATAAACATTATCAGATTTATCAACTGAAACTGAGACTCCATAATCTCTATGTATTCCTCCGAAGCCCTTGCCCCACAAAAGATTTTCATTCCTGTCTAATTTAGCAAGAAATATATCGCCACAAGAGTTACCACTACAGTCATTGCCAGTATTAATGATAACATCACCATCGAAATCAAGGGTAGAGCCATAAAATTCTCCTACGACATACAAATTCTCCTTGCTATCTGTTGCTAAGGAAGTTCCTGAACTGCCTCTGGTACCACTAAATTTTTTAACCCAAATATAATTCCCATTACTATCAAGTTTAACAACAAATGTATTAGAGCACAAACGACCACCACAATTCCTGTTAGTATTATCCCCTCCAAAATCTATGTAGGGACTCCCAAACCAGCCTGTTATATACACATTACCCGAATTATCGACTGCAAGTGAATAGGCTTCATCAAAGCTATCGCCACCAAACCTTTTACTCCACAAGTGATTTCCGTCTTTATCAAATTTGGCTATATAGATATCACAGCAGGGCTTATTATTACAGGAATTCCCAATATTAATAAGGCTACCTCCACCAAAGTCTATATATGTGCTTCCAAAATATCCAGTTATGTAGATATTGTTTGAATTGTCTATAGCAATTGAATAACCGTGGTCATAGTTATCTCCACCGAATCTCTTACTCCACAGATGATTTCCATTGCTATCAAACTTGGCAAGAAAGATATCCGAGCAGCGAAACTCTCCACAATTACCCCCTGCATTTTGCAAAGGACCTCCGACAAAATCAATAGCGGGACTACTAAAATCACCTACTATATAAACATTGTTTGAGGAATCTACGGCAATACCATAATGAATATATTCACCAAAACTCTCTCCAAAACCCTTACCCCAGATATGCTGCAAATCTGTAGTCTTCTCACATCCGTCTATGAGATCTCCATTACAATTAGAGTATCCTGACTTACACTCGCAGATACCAAGATTGCAGACTGAGTTTGGTCCACAACTGGTTATATTATCGCATGTAGTCCCACAGGTAGATGGGCTATTGAGGTCAGTCTTGCAGCCATTCGAAATGAGTTTATCACAATCTGCATATCCGAAATTGCAGACACATATATTATTTAAACAACTCGCATTTTCACCACACAATCCACAACTACCTCCACATCCATCCTCTCCGCACTCCTTATTAGAGCAGTCAGGAATACACAAATCAATCCCCGTATACTTTATATCTTTTAATTCGATGTCTGTATATATCTCTGCCACTTCTGAATCACTCGAATTCTTGATATGCCAGATCGTTCTATCTCTAATTTCTGTATCCTGTATCTCTATCCCATTGTTACAATCGCAGGCTGCAAATGAAAACATTAATACTGTTAATGATATGAATGCTACCGAAGATTTTTCTGGATTCCCTTTATACATCCTGCCTTTACTTTTAGCATATTATCTGCCACTATGTCAAATCAAACATAAGACAACTAATCTAAGAGCAGAGTAAGAATTCATTATGGTATTAATATTTATTCATTTACACTTTTATTCTTATGGACTTTCACTTAGATTGACTAAAATTAAAATTAATATGATTGGAAAATCGATCCATTCAGGCTCTTATTTTTATTTTACAATTGGGGCAATATCTATTATAAAAATGTCCGATTAAATATCATTATGGAGTAAGGAGATGAGTATGTCATCTTGTAATTTTAAAGAGTGTTTAGTCTTAATTTTTGCCGTCAATGCACTGTGGGGTTGTTATGTAGGATATTCACTAGGCAGTGGTGAGGATGTTGCTGGCAAAGATATAATTATTTGGGATGGTGGTTGTGAGAAGCAGGATGACACAAAACATCTCTGGAGTAAAAGATTTGGAGGAATTAGTGATGATTTTGGGTATTCCTTATCCGTAGATAGTTTAGGTAATATATATAACAGGGTATTTTAGTAGTTCCTCGATAGGCTTTGGAGGAGGTGTGCTTGCAAATGCCGGTGGCAATTGTAGTCCAGGTCCTTGTTCTGATATCTTTCTTGCCAAGTTTGACAGCAATGGGAATCACTTGTGGAGTAAGAGCTTTGGGGGGAGTTATATTGATATTGGTTTTTCCGTCTCTGTAGATAGTTCAGGTAATGTATATGGAACTGGGATCTTCTCTGGTAGTAATGTCGACTTTGGAGGATGTCCACTGTCGAGTGCAGGAGGGAAGGATATCTTCCTTATAAAATACAAACCATAAAGAAGACAGAATACAGAACACAGACTGACAGAGGACAGACAACAGACATACAGACAACAGATAACAGACTATAAGATTTTAAGATTTAGATTTGGGATTTTTGGGTTGTGGATTTTTTTGAACTGTGGATATTTTGAATGTTGTAGGGGGAAGGCGGGAATTTGTCATATAGTGATATAAAATGAAATACAATCCTGATACCAACCATCGCCGTTCAATTCGTTTGAAAGGATATGATTATACAAAAGATGGGGCGTATTTTGTAACCATATGCACAAATAATAGAGAATGTCTGTTTGGGAAAATTGTAGATAATGAAATGACATTGAATGATTATGGAAAGATTGTTTACGAAGAATGGTTTTTATCCACAAAAATCAGAAACGAGATTAGATTATATGAGAACGAATTTGTTATAATGCCCAATCACATTCATGGCATTGTTTGGGTTATTTACGATGATAATGTAGAGGCGACCGGCCGGTCGCCCCTACAAAAACACGATCGGTCGCCCCAACAAAAAAATCATCTGCCATATTACGACAATCCGCATGGACCAAAAAATAAATCATTATCATCGTTTATTGCAGGTTACAAATCATCGGTTACCAAAAAAATAAATCAAATTCGACAAACACCATGCACACCCGTATGGCAACGGAATTATTACGAACATATTATCAGGAATAAAATCGAATTAAATAAAATCAGGGAATATATTCTGAACAACCCGCTGAATTGGGAAACAGATGAGAATTATAGGATTTGAAAAAAACATTTTTATCAAAACACCCCGTCTACCTTTGGCAGCCACCACTCTTAAAAACAGTGTCGGTGTCGGTGGACCGTGTAGGTCTTTGGATCAATTCTTTATTGAAGGGGAGTTTTTACTTACCCATTTCCCACTTACCTATTTACCCATTTATTAGTATACCTATTTACTAACCTACTTATTTACCTATTTATTATGCTGTCGAGAGCACCACTAATAACAATTGCAAATTTTTATTTGCATTAAATGTTTTGAAAACATATAATCGATATTTGGAGGTATTTTATGGAGAAATCACTCTTGATTCTTCTTTTCCTGATGGTTCTTGTTCATAATTCTTTCGGCTACGATGTTGGGGAGATTGCCCTCATAGAGGATACCGATGGAAAGATTATGGAAGTTGTATCTATGCCCGACCAGTACCTTGCAAGGGTCACCTGTAAGTTCTATCAGGACCACCCGGATATATATCAGGCAGTATTCGTATATTCCAATATACCACTGAATTTTATGACAAATGTCCAGCAGGGTTGGCCTGTCCAGAGTATATCAAAAGGTATTGGTAGAGAGCTTTCTAATGGTCAATTATATAATCAGACTGCCAAATTCTGCAGTAAAAATGGCGTATTGAGACAGGCAGTGAAGATGGGAGATATCGCCAAACTCCCGGATAATCCGGATGATAGATATACCGGCATAATTGGATATGCCTTGAGCGGAATTGAACTTCAGGGGCACGAATTCGGACACCAGTGGCTCGTTGGGATAAGGGCAAAGACAGTAGAGGGTAAGTATCTCTGTGCAATGAAGGGTTATGAGCCGAGCGGTGAACCCAAACAGGGGGATTGCGAATGGAATACCTCGATAGATGACTATAACCAGCACTGGAGTTATTTCTTCAACTCTGACGCCTCCTTGATGTACGGCAGCCGAATAAAGGATCTCGGGAATGGCTCTTTCGAATTGAGTTATGATCACCCAAAATATTCCGAACTCGACCAGTATCTTATGGGGCTGAGAAGTGCCGATGAGGTTGACCCAAGTAAACTATTCTATGTTGACAATGGGCAGCAGAATTCGGGTTCTGCCTCGATGCCACTCCAGCCAGGGAAGACAGTAAATATAACCGGTACGAAAGTGAGCTTTACAATTTCGGATATAATAAGAGCAATGGGAGAGAGGATACCCCAAAAGGAGCCCTGCCATTGGAAGGGTGCTTTTATAATTGTTTATGAAAAGGATAAACCGCCCTCCCAAGCAACTATCGATAAGGTCGATACATATAGAAAACGCTGGGAGACATTCTACGCTTATGCCACAGACAACAGGGGTTCCTTTGATACAACTCTTGATGGGCGCGGCACTGGTACCCCAGGCTGCCCTGGTGAACCAGTCGTTCTGGATGCTGGGTATAAAGACACAAGTAGTGAAGATGTGATTGTAGAGGATGTAGAGGATATAAGGGATTCGGGCTACACCGACACAATAGATGCATCAATGGATACTCCAGTAGATGTCATTGAAAAGGATACTGGTTCTGAAGATATAATAGATATATTTTCTCCCGATACCATCGCAGACAATTACGAGGAGGATACTCTGATCTCGAAAGATGTATCAACAGACACATCAGAGGATATATCCTTGGAGGAGGATGGGGGTTCGGCAGAGGATATAAAAAGGCCAAAAAACGATTTGAGCTCATTGAATACAGAAGACTCTTCGGGTTGCAGTTGCAGTTTGGTAGAACACTGATTGAAATTTAAGTTTATACCGTATATAATTGAAATCGAGGTGAGTTTATGAGATTTACTTTGTGGATAAGCGTATCTCTGTTGTTTATATTAAATTGCAGTAATCCCGAGGTCGAGGAGAGGCAGAACCCCTGTGATGGGGTGACCTGCAGTGGCCACGGTTTCTGTGTTGTGAATAATGATCAACCCACCTGTATATGTCAGGAGGGGTATGATAGCGCAGGCCTGCGGTGCATAAGGGTAGATTCGGGGGTGGGATTGGATACTAAACACATTGATTATGAAACCGATTCGGATCTATCTCAGGATGGTATATCTACCGAAGGCGAGGAGGATGGCATATCTGTTGAAGATGAACTAATTCTTACAGATACTGACGAGACTTTCGATTTAGCACTGGATGTTAAGGGTTGCCTTGATAAATGTAAGGCTGGAACAAGAGTGTGTGAGTCCGATATGAGCTGGAAGGAGTGTGTGGACAGGGACTATGACGGGTGCTTCGAATGGGGGGATATCCATAGCTGCTCGAAGAACTCTATCTGTAAGGATGGTTACTGTGATTGCGGGAATAATTATAAGGACTGTAATGGTTATGACTATGATGGCTGTGAGTCGAATATTATGGAGGATATAAATAATTGTGGCAGTTGTTCGAACATATGTATTGTAAATAATGGAAGACCTGTATGTGAAAGGGGAGAGTGTGCCATAAAAGAGTGTAATCCTGGCTGGGCTGATTGTAACAAGGATTATAAGGATGGTTGCGAGACCAATCTGTTCAGCGACAATGATAACTGTGGATTCTGCAACAAGAGATGTGGAGATGAGGGGTATTGCAGTAATGGAGTTTGTTATTGCAACTATGGATTTGCCGATTGTAATAACACCCTCGCAGATGGATGTGAAACCCGTATACTGAGTGACAATAATAACTGTGGTACTTGTGGTAACAGGTGTGGACAGCATTCTAAGTGCATCTATGGAGAGTGTGTATGCGACCCCGATTGGGGTGATTGCAATAACGATAAAAGGGATGGATGTGAGACCGACCTGACATCAGATAGGAACAACTGTGGTGCCTGTAAGTATAAATGCGGACAGAACGCCTACTGCTCCCAATCTCAATGCAGGTGTGAGAACCTATGGGGTAACTGTAATATGGATTGGTACGACGGGTGTGAACAGCAATTGAAGGATGACAGGAATAATTGTGGTGCCTGTAACTTCAGATGTGGCCAAAATGCCGTCTGCAACAATGGGAAGTGTGAATGTACATATGGATGGGGGAACTGCAATGGCGATTGGGGTGATGGGTGTGAACTGGATATACTCCATGACAATAAAAACTGCGGAGCCTGCTTTATGGACTGCAATTACAGAGGGTGGTGTAATAATGGGCAGTGTATGTGCGAATGGAATTTCGGGAATTGTGATGGTACATGGTTGAACGGCTGTGAGACCGACCTGAACACATCCGTCAATCACTGCGGGGCTTGTAATAATCCCTGTGGCCAGAATGCCTATTGCAATATGGGACAGTGTAAGTGTTATGACTGTTTTGCAAATTGCGACCAGTGGCCGGGTTGTGAGACGGAGATATGCTATAACAATTACAACTGCGGCTCCTGCAATTATATATGCCCATCAGATATGTATTGCAATTTCAAAATCTGTATCAAATGATATGAATTATTTGACTTTAATCAAATAAAAAATAATATAGCATAGTCTTTATACGAGGAGGTGTTACAAGAGTATGAATATTAATTTTATCATAGTTCTACCGATATTGATATTTGCCATTACCTTTTCGATCCTGCTTTTAATAAGGTATATCTTTATAAAATATTTGAAGAGGCTCAGTGAAAAGACAGAGACAAAGGCGGATGATATAATCCTTGACTCGCTCAAAACACCATCATTTTACTGGGTTCTTGCCATATCGATCTATTCTACACTCGCGTTTTCAAACATACCTCAGGAGTATGCTCAGGCGGTCGTATACCTAACAAAATCCGTCTATATAATCATAATATTATCTATTACATTTGCTGTTGCAAATATGTCGGGCAGACTCTTGAAGGAGTATGTAAAGAGCTCGAACCTCAGTTTGCCTACAACGGGTCTTGCATATACCATATTGAAGGGTATTATAATCCTGCTTGGCTTTTTAATCGTACTCAATTACTTAGGTGTATCTATAACCCCACTGCTGACTGCTTTAGGTGTTGGAGGTCTTGCGGTCGCCCTTGCATTACAGGATACGCTCTCGAATCTATTTGCTGGTGTACACATTATGGTTGAGAAGTCAATCAGGGTTGGGGATTTCATCAGACTTGAGAATGGACTCGAGGGTTATGTGGATGATATAAGTTGGAGGACTACGAGAATAAGGATGCTGGCAAATAATATTGTAGTTATTCCCAACAACAAGCTGGCTCAGAGTATAGTGACAAACTATTATTTACCAGTAAAGGATATGTCTGTTATTGTTACAGTAGGTGTGAGTTATGATAGCGATATAGAAAAGGTGGAGAGAGTATTACTTGAGGTAGGGGAGGAGATGGTGAAGAGATTTGACTTCATAACAAAGGATTCAAAACCTCTGGTGAGACTCAATCCCGGCTTTTCCAGCAGTTCCATAGATTTTTCTCTAATAATATCTGTAACCGATGTCACATCTCAGTATATTGCAACTCACGAAGCCAGGAAGTTGATTATAAAGAAGTTCAGGGAGAACAATATCGAGATTCCATATCCACAGCAGGTGGTGCATCTGAATCAGAAGAAAAATTAGTTATTCGGCCTTGATATGTAGATTTATATCTGTCTTCTTCGGTTCGCAGATAGTCGAAGTGCATACCACGAATGAGAGCTCTCCTTTGATATTGTATTCACCGGCCTTTTTCGGAGTAATCTTGCCACTGAATACAGGTCTTTTGATATCATTCAAATCCTTCTTCGAAAAAGATACCTTATCAAATATAAGGTCGGGGTAATTTTCTGTGGCGAACTTAAGATTTATGGGTGCCTCTACCTCCATTTCATAATCATCCGTAGGCAGGATCTCAATCCTGAACTCTGCAGGGGTGTTGACCTTTACTATCTCTGAGACAGATTGCCTCAGGATATAGTGATCTGGGGAGGTGAGTTTCTCACGCTGTTTGCAACCTATTAGTATCAAAAAAATCAGGAATAAATATGCCGTCTTCTTCATTTCTTCACCTCACAGAGTTTATTTATCTCCATAGCAGTCTTATAACCATCTTTTATTGCGTTTGTAATATTTGAAGGAAGTCTTGCATCCCCTATCACGAAGTATTTAACATCACCTCGATCCTTGAGGAGCTTCTCAAGTTTATTGTTTGGTCTTGCACCCATTGCGAGGATGACAGTCTGAGCCGGGAAAAACTCCTCCTTCCCGTTTACTTCAGCAAGTACACCATCCTTATCAATCCTGACTACCTTTGCCTTAGGTACGAATTTTACACCCAATTTCTTTAGTGATGAGAGGATTATCCATCTCGTTGACCTTCCCACATCCCTTCCAAACTTCTCGTCCATATCCAGAACGGTTATCTTTCTGGTTGTCTTTGTGGTGAGTTCCTTAATCTTTTCAAGCGGGAGTGCCTCATACTCTATGAGGAATTTCGTCATCTCTGCGGGCAGTGTATCACTCGAGGCAATATAGTGGGCAGTATCGAGCCCAACTCCATTTCCTCCAACGATTACAACCTCATTCCCGTATGGTCTCTTCTTTGTCAATACAAATCTGGCGAGCACCGAGTTCTCATTTATTGCATAGGGTATGTCCGGTATAAACTGAACGGAGCCTGTTGCCAGTACAATAAAATCAAAGTGATTCTTATCAATCTCGTCGAGGTCGAATCGTTTATTGAGCAGGAGTGTCGCCCTAAGTTTATCAAGCATATTTTTGTAGTAATCTATTAACCTCCTGTAATCCTGTTTGCCAGGGGCGGCACTGGCATCGATTATCTGTCCTCCTATATAATCATTCTCCTCGTAGATGGTTACGGAGTGACCATATTTCAAAAGGTTTACAGCACATTCAAGCCCTGCTACACCCGCCCCAACGATGGCAATGTCTTTGGGTTCTACCTCTTCAATTTTGACTTTATTACCTTCATTACCCGCAAGGGGGTTAACAGTACAACCCACCGGCAGCCCGTTGAACACATTGTCGAGGCACTCCTGGTTGCAGGCAATGCAGGGCCTGATCTCATTGTGCCTCTTGTGATAGACCTTTATTGGCATTTCAGGGTCGGCAATCAACTGCCTACCAAAGTTGATAATATCCGCATAACCGTGAGCAATTAAACTCTCAGCGATGTCAATGGAGTTTATCCTGTTGGAGAGGAAGATGGGGATATTCACATTGTCCTTAACCATCTTGGATAGAAACCTGAAACCAGCTGCCGGAAGATGCCCTGTAATCTGGGGTACAGGGGATTCGTGCCATCCACCAGTTATATTGATTGCATCTACACCGCACTCCTCATATGCCTTTGCAACCTCCACCGTCTCCTCAATGGGGGTAGAGGTCCCCATAAAGTCATATCCACTCATCCTGATGATAAGCGGATAATCCTTCCCGATTGCCCTACGAGTCTCCTCTATGACCATTCTTGCAAATCTGAACCTGTTTTCGAAAGAGCCTCCAAATTTATCAGTCCTCCTGTTTGTAAGTGGTGAGAGGAACTGACATATCAAATATCCCGCAGATGCTATAATCTCCACACCATCGTAGCCAGCCGCCTTAGCCCTGAGGGCAGCATTTGCAAAGGACTGAACCACTCTATTGATGTCCTCCTCAGTCATCTCCTCCGGTGTCACTCCCGTGAGTCTTGATGGAATAGGGGAGGGGGCAATGACCCTCTTGCCCAGGAGAAATGAATGGGAATATCTACCTGCGTGATACAGTTGAGCAAATACCTTTGTCTCAGTCTTGTGGATCTGCTCGCAAAATCTCTTATGACTCTCAACCTTAGAATCGTCCTCAAGGCTTATCATCAGTGGTCCACCCCCGGTATCGTCTATACTGCATCCCCCTACTATGATTAGCCCTACCTTATTCTTTGCTCGCTCAAAGTAGAAGTCAGTTATCTGTTCATTCATATTCCCATCGGATGTCATATTGAGATGCATCGCCGGCATACTGATCCTGTTCTTGATCTGACATTTATTAATAAATATCGGTGAGAGCAGGAGTTGTGCCCTCGTCATCAAGATCGACATATATACCTCCTAAAAAATACCTTCTTTGAGTTACCCAGGTGGGTTTTCCCCACAAGACCTGAGGTACAGTTTTTAACACTTATTTTATAAATGTAAACAAAATTTTTTGCAGGTTTTTCAGTATCTTCAGTCTGATGATTGATATTAAACTTAGTTTTTGGGTTGAAAAAGCATTTATTCTCTGATAATAAAATCCTGTCCTTTTTAATTATCCGCTGGAGTGAGTTATGCTTCTTGATTGGTTGTATGGATTGTTTTCAAATGACCTTGCAATTGACCTGGGAACTGCAAATACTCTCGTCTACTTAAAAGGGAAGGGGATTGTATCCAATGAGCCATCCGTGGTCGCCATTCAGAAGGATTCAAAGGGTTCGAAAAAGGTTCTGGCTGTGGGCAGGGAGGCAAAGGAGATGCTCGGCAAGACCCCTGCGAATGTGATCGCCATAAGACCTATGAAGGATGGGGTTATTGCAGACTTCGAAGTTACAGAGGCGATGCTCAGGCATTTTATAACTAAGGCACACAACAGAAAGACCCTCGTCAAACCTCGAATAATAGTGTGTGTACCTGTCGGTATTACAGAGGTGGAGAAGAGGGCGGTTAAAGAGTCCGCTCTATCCGCAGGGGCACGAGAGGTATATCTGATTGAAGAACCTATGGCAGCGGCTATAGGTGCAGGATTACCCATTACAGAGGCATCTGGGAATATCATAGTGGACATAGGTGGTGGTACCACGGAGATTGCTGTAATATCCCTTGGTGGTATAGTCTTTTCCAAGTCCATCAGGATTGGAGGGGATAAGATGGATGAGGCAATCGTTCAGCATATCAAGAAGAGGTATAACCTCTTGATAGGTGAGACCACGGCGGAGAAGATAAAGATACAGATAGGGAGTGCCTATCCCCTGGGCGAGGAGAAGACAATGGAAGTGAAGGGTCGATCCTTAGTTGCTGGTGTACCAAAGACCATAGAGGTAAACTCGAGTGAGATCAGAGATGCCCTATCCGAACCGGTAAATGCCATACTCAACGCGATAAAGGAATCTCTCGAAAAGACTCCGCCAGAGCTGGCAGCGGATATTGTAGATAAGGGTATCGTTCTTGCTGGCGGAGGGGCCCTACTCACAAATCTCGATATCCTTATAAGAGAGGAGACGGGGTTGCCTGTTATGATCGCCGATGACCCATTAGGGGCGGTTGCTATGGGCGGAGGAAAGGCCCTGGACGAACTCGACCTGCTCAAGCAGATTGTAATTGACTGAACATTTAATGTCACTGATAAATAAACTAAATCCAGTGAGGATTTCTTAATCAATAATATGTACAGGAGGTCCCTCTATGCGATTCTCATCCTTTTCCCTCTCGTTATGATTATCCTATCAATTGCTTATAAGAGTGAACCACTCGTAATATCATCAAAAATATTATCCATCTTTTATCCATTCAAACTTGCTTCCGGGTATATTGATGAAAGAATATCTTATATAAAAGAATATTTCAGAAGCAATGCCTCCCTGATTGAAGAAAACAGGAGATTAAAAGATGATCTTATCAGAATGCAAGCCCGCGACAACCTATTGAAATACTGCCAGAATGAGAATGTAGAACTTAAAAGATTTCTCGATTATAAATATCACAATGATTACAAATTAATCCCTGTAAGGGTCGTAGATTACATAAAGAGTTATTCAAAGGATGTGGTTATTATAGATGCTGGAGACGAGCAGGGGATAAAGAAGGGAATGTACGCAATTACCGATGAAGGGCTTGCGGGTAAAGTAATCGAGACATCAAGCAACTTTTCGTATGTAAGACTTCTATCTGACAGGAGGTCCTTATTCTCTGTGGTGAGTATCGAGAATCGAATAAAGGGGATTGTTCAGGGAGAAGGAAGATACAATCAATGGCTGAGGATGAAATACATACCTATGAGTTCCAATGTCGTACCCAATGATATTATTGTTACAGCCCCGAGTCTGGAGACATACTCAGTGGAAGGAATCCCTATCGGAACTATAAAGGATGTAAGGCAGTTTTCTAAAGAGATGTTTCAGGAGGCTACCATTATGCCATTTGTCAAATTTGACAATATTGAATATTTATTTATTATCATTGAGATTTGAGATGAAGACCGGAAATAAGATACTACTTATAGTCCTCCTTCTAATAGCAATTGGGTTTTTCTCAGGCCTATTTGACCTGTCTCATAAGTATTATGATGTGTTTGTTCCGTTACTGCCATTTGCCACCATACTTAAATCTAACATTTATTTAGTCTTATTCTATATTTTCATCGCCATTATTTCTTCGATTGTACATTACGATGAGGCATTTGCCATTGGTCTCGGTTATGGAATATCGCTCCTTTTACTCATTACATTTTCCAGAAAATACAGTCTCGTTAATCTTTTCAATTATCTGGTTTCTGTCTTAATAATAAGTACTATCGTATTTGCAATAATGACCATTGTCTATTTTATAAAGGATGAGATAATAGTACTGAGAGAATACTATCAGTTTGCATCAATTAATATGCTAATTTCTATTTTTTACTATATCTTTTACAGGATAATTGTAATCAGGTCTTTCGAATATGTTAAAGGATAGGATAGTCTCAGAGTCTGATATTAAGAACTATTACAGAATATCGTATATACTCTTTACAATACTTTTATTTATTGCTTTAATAGTGATAATAATCAGACTATATAAAGTCCAGATACAGATGGGGGAGTATTACTATGATCGCGCTGAGAAGAATTTTATACAGGAGGTCAGACTGAGTCCCTTGAGGGGGAGGATACTGGATATAAAGGGGAATGTAATTGCCCAGAATAGACCCTCATTTAACCTGTTCATAACCCCTGCTTTTACCAAAAATTATAAAAAAACGCTGCAAACTATAGACAATCTCATAGGTATACCCGAGGAGAGATTTCAGGATATCATTGACGAGATTAAGAAAAAGAAAGGACTGGAGAGGTTCAAACCAATCAGGATACTGACGGATCTAACATTTGATCAGATTGCCATAATTGAGTCAAATATAGAAGATCTGTCTGGAGTAGAGATACTTATGGATTCCTTCAGGGATTATCCCCTCGGTGAGATTGCCTCTCACATCGTAGGTTATGTGGGTGAGATAGACAAAAAGACTCTTCAGGAGAAGAATAGTAAAAAGGAGGTCTACAAGCAGGGTGATATAATTGGCAAAAGGGGGATCGAACTGGCTTATGAGGATTATTTGAGGGGAGAAGAGGGGAAGGAGTATATTCTGGTTGATGCAAAGGGATTTAAGGTAGAGGCAAGTGAGGTGCAGGATTATTTGAAGGATAAGATAAAGAAGATCCCGCCGCTTCCTGGACGAGATGTAGTACTCACAATTGATATCGATTACCAGAGGGAACTGGAGAAGATGTTTGATGTGGTTGATGGGGGATTAATAGCTATCAATCCAGTGACCGGTAAGATATATGCACTAATTAGCAGACCCTCATTCTCACCTGCTAAACTCAGCCAGAGGGTTAGCAAGACCGAATGGAAGAATATCCTTTCGGACCCATTAAAGCCATTAATAAACAAAGTTACTCAGGACCATTATCCCCCTGGTTCTACATTCAAAATAGTTTCAGCCCTTGCGGGTCTTGATAAAAAAATAATTACAGAAAATACTACCTCTTTCTGCAATGGGGTCTTTCAGTTTGGTACGAGACCATTCAGGTGCTGGAAGAAGGGCGGTCATGGTAGTCTCTCCCTCCACAGGGCAATTGTGCAGTCCTGTGATGTCTATTTTTACAGGCTCGGGGACAGGCTTGATATAGACAATATCTTCTTTTACGGGAGGATGTTAGGATTTGGACAGAAAACAGGTCTCGAGATAGATGAGGAGACATCTGGTATACTCCCGAACCGAGATTATTATAAGCGAGATAAGAGGTTCGGGTCATACCATAGAGGTTATGCGATAAATGCATCAATCGGGCAGGGTGATGTAAATGTCACATTGATTCAACTAGCCTATGCCTATGCCGCCCTTGCAAATGGCGGGAGTCTCTTAAGGCCGGTAATTGTAGAAGAAATTAGAGACCCCAATAATAATAATAAAGTTGTACTTAAGAACGAACCGGTCATTAGGGCTGAATTGAATGTAGATAAAAATATTATAACTAAAATTGTAGATGGTCTTTATGGGGTATGCAATGAACCGGGAGGAACAGCGGCATTTCAGAAGTACCGAATCTTTGGTAATAACAAAGAGATAAAGATAGCAGGGAAGACGGGGACGGCTCAGGTTGTGGAGATGAGGGATGGAAAGAATATATCCGATTCGTATATCCACAAAGACCACGCCTGGTTTGTAGGGTTTGCTGATGTTGAGAATCCAGAGATTCTGGTAGCAGTTTTACACAAACACGGGGGTCACGGGGCAAGTGGGGCAGCCCCCTATGTTTTTAAGGCGATCAAACTATTTTATGAAATGTATAAAGGGATGAAATTTGAGGATATGGCAATAACTATGAACAGTGAAACAATTGAATCAGGAGATTGAGCATAATTGGATATATTTACCAAAAAACACTCTAATAGTGATGTTATTATCCTTGGAGTCCTTGTATCTATTTTAATAACTATTGGAATTATCAACCTCTATTCTGTCACAACACCGAGAGGTATAGAACATCAGTACTATTACAATCAAATTATATGGGCTGTTTTGGGTTTGGTTATATGTATCCCTGTAATAGCTATCGATTATAAAAAGTACGAAATATTATCATATGTAATGTATTACATATGTATAATATTACTCATTATGGTCTTTCTTTTTGGAAAGACGGCTATGGGGGCAAAAAGGTGGTTGAGTCTCGGGATTATTCAAATGCAGCCAGCGGAACTAATGAAAATAGCTCTTATTTTTATATTATCGAAATATTACAGTGATAAAAAGGAGGTGTATACCAGCTGGTCAATATTCAAACTTTTTACTCCGTTTTTATATATAATTATTCCATTTGTCCTTGTCATAAAGCAGCCCGACCTCGGTACAGCTATGATCATACTTCTGATTGGCGTCCTGATTGTTTTATTCAACAGAATTAAAATCTTTCATTTTATATTAATGTCTATCGCTGGAATAGGATTTGCCATATTAGCCTGGTATAAATTCCTTAAACCATATCAAAAGAAGAGAATAATTGCGTTTCTCGACCCCGATTCAGATGTACTCGGTTCGGCTTACCATTCAATACAATCAATTATCGCCGTAGGGTCAGGACAGATCTTTGGCAAGGGATATATGAAGTCTACACAGTCTCAGTTCAGTTTCCTGCCTGAGCAACACACAGACTTTATTTTTAGCATATTTGCTGAGGAATGGGGGTTCATAGGTTCTGTTATCCTTCTGACTATTTGTACATTAATTCTATTTCAGATACTGAAAATATCATATTCAACAGAAGATTTGTTTGCCAAAAATATATCATTTGGAATCTTTGCATATTTCTTTTTACATTTTACAATAAATGTATCAATGTTATTAGGTTTGATGCCAGTGGTGGGGGTGACCTTTCCGTTTATGAGCTATGGGGGTTCATCACTTATAAGTTCTATGATATTAATCAGCCTTGTAATTAACATCGGACTTAGAAAGTCGAGGTATGAATAAGTTAACATAATATATATTATCAGACGCTTTATGCCTTTTTCTGTATCAATTTTTGATTTATTAACAAGCAGATTTTTTAGCGAATTTTATGTCCTTCTCTATTCATAAATGGAGGTTATTTTATGTGTAATATCAATGAATTAAATAAAGATTTGAAAGTACTACTTGAAGAAGAATTTAAGGATAAAGTGCCAGTTACGATTGATAAGATAATCAATTTAAAAGGCGATGCCTCTTACAGATCCTACTATAGAATATTTGACGATAAATCACAGACATTTGTATTAATGAAATGGAATCCAGAGTTGACAAACAAATCAGAAGAGGCAACCAAAAATATAAAGATTGGGGAGTTCCCTTTTATTAATATCTCCAATTACTTGAGATCCATAAATATAGCCATCCCTGCTATACTCTATTCAAATGTAAATAAGGGTATTATACTTCTTGAAGACTTGGGGGATATAACCCTGGAAAAGAGGTTCAACCTTACAAAGGACCTTAGATTATATGAAAAGGCTATTCAATTACTTGCTTTCTTAAAATCACAGACCTTAAAGTTCCCTGATGAAAATTGTATAGCCTTTCACAGAAAGTTTGATTATGATTTATATATGTGGGAGTTTGACCATTTTATCGAATATGGGATTGAGGCAAGGAATGATATAACACTATCCGAAGAGGATAAAAATGTATTGAGAAACCATTTTGACATTATATCACGAAGGCTGGATGCTATATCCAGCGTCTTTACTCACAGGGATTACCAGAGTAGAAACCTGATGATAAAGGATGAAAGGATATATATTATTGACTTTCAGGACGCTCTTTTATCAACCCCCGTTTATGACATTGTAGCCTTGCTGAGAGATAGCTATATAGAGTTTGATGAAAAAGTTACTACAGAACTTTTAAAAATCTATCATTCTGAACTAAAAAAGTACAATATTTTTATAAATGTTAATGAACTTTTTACATTGTTTCACCTCCAGACTATCCAGAGAAAGCTCAAAGATGGTGGGAGATTTATCTTTATTGACAGGGTCAAGAAGAACGCCTCATTTTTGCCATATGTCTCCACATCCTTCCGGTATGCCGCCTCTGCAATGAAAAAATTTAATGAGTTTAATGAATTATACAAAACTCTGAATAAATATGTTAAGGAATTTGAATAAGTAAAAGTATTATGAGGGATGTTGCAGGAATAGTTCTGTCCGCTGGTTTTGGAACGAGGCTTAAGCCTTTTACAGATGATCTTCCCAAACCACTTGTACCTTTTCTGGGCAAAACCCCCTTATGGCACCAGATAATGCTCTTGAAGAAGTTTGGTATAGACAAAATATATGTGAACCTGCACTATTTCCCGGAGATGGTCGAAAAATACATAAGTGAGAATTTTAAGGGGATCCGCACTGTATTTGAACCTGTAATACTTGGTACGGGCGGAGGGATTAAGAATATAATCAGGAAGTTTAATATAAATACACCGGTAATTGTCCTGAATGGCGATACAATATCAAATATAAATATAAAAAGGGTTCTTGAGTATCATTTTAATAAAGAGGCTGATGCAACTATGTTGTTGAGAAGAGATAAGGATATACCTGATGAAAATTCAGTCTTCATAGACAGCCACAAAAAAATCTTATCAGTCAAGAGGCGACCTGTTGAGGCAAAATCATCTTCCGTAAAATGTACATTTATGGGTATCCACATACTAAATCCTGACCTTTTCGGTTATCTCCCCGATGAAGGGTGCATAAATAAGCTCGCCTATCCGGAGTTCATAGCAAATAATCACAGGGTTTATGGATTTGTGACTGAGAAGATATCCTGTGATATAGGGACGATTCGGAGTCTGTATGAATACAATATGAGGTTTCTATCTATAAAACTAACTTCACCTGTTTTTACAAGGTCCTGTATATTAAAGATAAAAGATCATAACAACAATATAATTGATAAGAATGTACTTTTGAAAAACTCTGTAATTAAGAATTCGATTATATGTGACAATTGCCAGATAATCGATTCAATAGTCGAGGATTCTATTTTGTTTAGAAACACCGTTATTTCTAATGGCAATCTCAAAAGATGTCTTGCAAATAACAAATATCAGTATATAATATAACGACATTAAGGAGGTGTTGATGATGAAAAGAATTCCCGTAATTCTATTGTTGATTCTTTTACCTTCAGTGCATTATGCTGAGGAGGTCGAGGGGAAGATAATATTTATAACAGGTAAGGAATATAAGACCCGAATGAAGGGTGTCAAGGAATGGACCAGTAATACCTCAGATACAACTTTGAAATCTGGAATGAGAATAAAGACCGATGAGAATACTTCTTTGAGAGTTATTTTGAAGGACAGATTTATAGTATTTGTACCCGGAGACTCAGATATAAATTTTACGAAGCTATCCGAATCTGAAGAACTTATAACAATCCTCAAAGGGAATATCCTTTACAAAGCCCTTAATAACAAAGTAAAAGGCATAATCAATACCCCTACAGCGGAGATCATAAGGGAGAAGGCAGCCGAACTGATAATAAGGGTAAACTCTCAGGATGGCACTACGGAATTGTATACGCTGGATGAGGAGATCTCTGTAAAAAACATAATACAATCAGATAACAATTATAAAATTGTCAAGAAAGGCACTTACTCGAAAGTACTCCCGCAGGTACTCCCAACCGAGCCATCGCTCTATAGATATTCGGATATTGAGGAGATCATAAAGAAGATAAAAACCCCTGTAAGCTCAGGTAGAGTAAAGATATCCGAAAAAAATATATTCGAACGATTTATCGAGGATTTTCAGTTTGATTCTTTCTTCAAAAAGACTCCAAAGACTCAATCACAGTGTAAGGATATCTACACCTCTCCATATGTACCTACCGATTTTGATAAAAACCTCTTGTTGAAGGAATCAACACTTATTTTAAATTACAAATAAAAGGAGTGAATCTATGTTCAAGATCAAAATTTTTGTTTTATTCTTTATGTTGTCGATAGTTATTTGTTCCTGCGGCGAAAAGCCATCTAATGTATCAGAGATAAAGCCCGGGGCAATAAATTTAAGTCCTGAACTTAAGGAACTCCTACAGGATTCGGCAAAGATAATTATATACGATAATAAAAAACCGATATCAGCTGGTTTTTTGACAGATATACAGAATGGTAAAAATGACCTGTTTGTATTAAATCTCTCTGATGGGGAACACCTCATTGAGGTCTACCTCTCAGGTCCTAATGAGAATGTAGTATATATGCTTGACAGGGTCAAAACATTTGTAATGCCTGATATTAAAAATTCCATAGATATTGAACTCGGAACGCCCTTGAAATTCGATAAAAGAGAATCAATAGATCTATATGTGAATAAGGAGGTAATTGTAAGTGTCAAGATTGATAGTAGCAGACTCCCCGAGGGAATAACCAATCCCCAGATACACTGGTCTATTGACAATATTGAGAATGGCAGTTCTGAGCTTGGTATTATAATTCCAGATAACACAAAGGCAATTATAAAGGGACCATCTACCCTCCCCTCCCCTGTCTCCGGTCACTATCTGGGTGCCTATTATGAAGCAAATGGTAAAAAATTTATATCTGTTATCAAGATTAATTATCTTGAATAAAGGAGAATTATTATGAAGACGACAAGGTTTTTTGTATTAATATCATTAATTCCCACCCTTGTTTATGCCAATAGCGACATAGAGATTACAAAGGCTTTTGAACTCTATAAAAATGAGAAGTATACTGAATCAATAAAGATTTGCGAAGATGTACTCCAGAAGGAAAGGGACAATCTGGATGCCCTGTATGTGGCAGCAATTTCTCATTTTATGCTCCAGAATTATCAGGATGCAGAGAAACTGTTTAATAAGTTTCTACAGATAAATCCATATAACTATGAGGTAATAAGATACCTCGCCATATCCCGTTATTACAATGGTGATTACAGGGGTTCTATCTCTGCATTTGAAAGGATTCCAAGATATACAGAGGATCCCTTGATACTTATATATCTTGCCCTCAATTATAATAGACTTGAGGACAAAGACAATTTGAAGGCAATAATTGAAAAAATCGAAAAGAGTACTACTATCGATCACGCAAATAAGAAGGAGTTTCTCTCTATAATTCACAGGGCTATGGATGGGGATCTGGACGGTACACTGTCAGGATTAAAATCCCTCAGGGAGAGATATCAGAACCAGTTTATAATATCCTCAAAAATCATAAGTATCGAAAAGAATATGAAGACAGAGTCATCTGAAAATTTCAGGCTATTTATAGCCATAAATGAGGTCTTTGACACCAATGTAATACTTTATCCCGATAACGATGCAATTAAATCTCCTGAATTGAAATATAATGAGAGATATGACTTCCGAACAGAGGCGAGGTATTCCATAGGTTATAAGTTGATAAATACAACTTCAAATGTATTGGGCTTAATCTATAATGGCTATCAGGGAATAAATGCCAATATCCATCAATATAATTTCAATGCAAATGCCCTTCAGTTAAATTATCGATACACAAAGCCTTCATTTTACCTCGGACTAAAATATGACTATACTTACGATTTTATCTCCAATGATTTCAACGCCTATTCATTTGGACACCATCTACAGCCAGAGTTTGGTTACAGGATCAGTGATGTCATTATAGCCGCGGGTTCATCTGTGGCTCTCAGACACTACTTTGAAAAGGTATATTCATCTGATTTCGACAGGTCTGGAATTCTTATTGACCCATATCTATTATTGAGCTACTCGCCCACTACAAACCTTACAATATATAATAAGGATTCTTTTGGGATAAACAATTCGGACGGGGATGCCTGGAGATACACAAGGCCCGATTTCAAACTTGGACTGAATTATAAATACGGAAAGTTAATTACTCTGAATATGAACAGCGGATTTGCATATTATATCTTCTCGGAAAAAATCAGTAATCCCGATTATCTGAAGGATAATAAGGTTGATGCAAGAAATGACAGGAGGATTACATTTGATGCAACTATAGATTTCAGATTGTACAGGGAGAATCTATATCTTAACATCGGGTATGCCCTGCTGATGAATATGTCCAGCGTACAGAGCGGATTATATGATTATTCGAGGCATATAGCCTCCATAGGACTAAAATTTATCTACTAATCTGGAGTAGCTATATGGCAGATACCTTAGTGATTATTCCAACATACAATGAAAAAGAGAATATAAAGAATATTACAAAGGCAGTCTTCGAGAAGATAGACACACATATTCTTATTGTGGATGACAATTCTCCTGATGGAACAGGAAAAATAGCGGACGAACTTGCAGAGACTATCTACAAGGACCGGCTATTTGTACTTCATCGAGAGAAGAAGGAAGGGCTTGGAAAGGCATATGTGTCGGGTTTCAAGTGGGCCCTATCGAGGGATTATAAATATATATTCGAGATGGATGCAGACTTCTCACACAACCCTGATTATCTACCCCAGTTTCTCGAGAAGATAAAAGAGTATGACCTTGTAATAGGTTCAAGATATGTTAAAGGTGGTGGTGTTGAGAACTGGCCCTTCTTCAGGATGCTCATAAGCAGAGGAGGATCACTCTATTCAAGGCTTATCCTCGGAGTCCCCATAAAAGATCTCACAGGGGGTTTTAAGTGTTTCAGAAGGGAGGTCCTGGAGAGCATAAATCTGGATAATCTACTTTTATCGGGATTTGGTTTTCAGATTGAGATGAACTACAGGACCTACAAGAAGGGTTTCAGAGTCTATGAACTTCCTATTATTTTCACAGATAGAATACTTGGAAAATCCAAGATGTCTCAAAAGATATTCTTTGAGGCCCTTCTTATGGTAATCAAGCTCAGACTCAGGGTAAAGGAGACCCCTATTTCTCTTCCTGCTCCTGGCTCTTCTGCTTCTGATAAGCCTCAATAATCTTCTGAGCTATCTGGGCAGGTACCTCCTCCATATGGGAGAATTGCATTGTAAAGTAACCAATACCCTGTGTAATAGAATGGAGGTCTGTTGCATAGGTAGCTGTATTCTCATAAGGAACCAGAGCCCTCACTACATTCCCACGCGGTGTGGGATCCATACCTAAAATCTTCCCCCTTCGGGAGTTTATATCCCCTATGACATCTCCCAAAAACTCCTCAGGGATGGTAATCTCAAGCTGCATAATAGGCTCAAGAAGGACTGGATTTGCATTTGCATAGGCATTCTTGAATCCCATAGAACCTGCAATCTTGAACGCCATATCGGATGAGTCTACCTCGTGATATGAACCATCATAAACATTGACGCTGATATCGGTGACAGGATAACCCGCAAGTGGACCTTCCTGCATTGCCTCTTCAACACCCTTTTGAATTGATGGTATGTAATTTTTGGGGATGGCCCCACCAAATATGGTCTCAGTGAATTCAAATCCCTTACCCCTCGGGAGCGGCTTCAATTCGAGCCAGCAATCACCATACTGACCCCTACCACCCGATTGCCTCTTGTATTTACCCTGTGCCTTGGATGGCTTCTTGATAGTCTCTTTGTAAGGTACCTTTGGCGGTTGTATTATCACATCCACCTCATATTTCCTCTTCAGACGCTCAACTGCAATCTCAAGATGAGCCTGCCCCATTCCTGAGAGCAACAACTCTTTTGTATCCTGTGTCCTGGTATACGAGATGAGCGGATCTTCCTCAATGAGCCTCTGCAAGCCGTTGGAGAGTTTATCCTCGTCCTGTTTTGTCTTTGCCTTCAAGGCAAAGGAAATTATTGGCTTCGGGATCTCTATAGTCAGATATAGTGCCGGCCTATCAGGTGTGGCAAGGGTATCACCAGTCTGAGTATCCTTCAATTTTGTTATTGCGACAATATCACCGGCAATCGCCTCATTTATGGGTATCTGATTCTTTCCATCCACCCTGATAAGGGTTGCAAATTTTTCTTCGATCTTCTTGGTAGCATTGTATATGGGCATTTCGGGCTTTAAAACACCAGATATTATCCTCAAATAGGTGACCTTCCCCTGAAAGTGGTCAACGGTTGTCTTGAAGACTATGGCAGAGAATGGCTCATTTACATCTACCTTCCTCATCTCCATCTTATCCTCGGAGACTTTTGATGGCCATTCCCTTGCAGTCGGGTCGGGGAAACAGCTTACCACATAATCAAGCAGAAGGTTTACTCCTGTACCTTTTTTCGCAGAACCACAAAAAATGGGGTAGAATGTCCTTGAGGCAAATCCCTTCTTGAATGCAGAGACAATCTCTTCATCAGAGAGAGGTGCGCCCTCCAGATATTTATTCAAAAGGGAATCATCCGTCTCTGCGAGGACCTCTATAAGTTGGGTGTGGAGCTCCTCAGTCTTATCCTTGAACTCTGCCGGTATGTCCTTCTCCTGAAACTTACCATAGGCACCCTGATAATAGTATGCCTTCTTCTTCAGGACATCTATTACACCCTGATGATTTGTATCCACTCCAATGGGATATGTAATGTAAACCAGCTTCCCCTTCACCTCCTGAGTAAGACTGGCATATGCCTCCTCCAAGTTTGCCCTTTCCATCTCACACTGATTAATGAATACAGCGAGTGGCTTTGCCCTGTCCTCGGCTATAAAGCCAAACCTTTCGATATAGTGTCTGATCGGTTTTGCTGCCTTTATCACAAGGATAGATGCCTCGGTCATAGCAATACTATTGAAGGTCTCAGCAAGGATATTAAAAAATCCCGGTGTATCAAGGATATTTATATGGTGGTCCTTCCACGCTGTAAATGTAGTCTTTGTAGATAAGGTTATATTCCTCTTCAACTCCTCATTGTCCAGATCAAGTCGTGTGGGAGCTATCTCCTTCAATGCCCTATCCGGCGAACCATACTTCACCATTGCCTCAGCTAGGCAGGTCTTTCCAGCCCCATCATAACCCATCAATGATACATTTCTGATACTCTCTGTCTTCATAACTTCTACACTCCTTGAAATAAGGTAAAACAAGAGGAAGGTTTAATACCCTTAATAAGGCTATTCTGTCAAGGGATTTTTACCATACATTTATACATTTTTAATCCCTCTTAATAAGGCCTTCGCAGACTTTTATGAACCCCTCTCCTCCAATCTCAATACTAAATTTGCTGGCAATCCTTTTGTGAATCTCCCCTCTATCAATTCTCTTCAGATTAGACTTGATTACACTGATAGTCTTTGCGATCTCCTCAGCCCTCGCGCTATGCAAAACCCCCCCATAACCCGCGCTCTCAATCAATCTCCTTATATGAAAATTGTCATAAGAAAGAATATAAGTCCCACAGGACTGAGCCTCATATAGCATCCTGAGGGATGAGTCGTGACCACCCGAAGGCAATACGAATATATCCATTGCATTATATGCACTGACCAGACTGTCATTATCAACAAACCCTGTAAAGATTATTTCAGAAGAATATCTATTATTTAGGGCATATCTCTTTATCTCCTCGAGGGTCTCCCCTCCCCCAACCATAATGAATTTGAGTTCTTCACCCCATTCTCGCAATTTGATGAAGGCATCGATCAACTCCCTGTGCCTCCGCCCTTTTTGAAACATCCCTACATAACCCATCACAAAGGAATTCTCCTCAATCTGAATTCTCCTCTTACACTCAAGGGTATCACGGGGAGCAAATAGTTCAGTATCCACAGATGTGGGGAAGAGATAGAGTCTATCAGTTAGATGAGAATGTCTCCTCTTAAATTTCGTATAAATGTCGTAATCGTAGAATATAAAGGCATCGGTATTTGAAAATAATCCTTTGTGTAAAAAATCCCCTCTTACAGACCGGCTATGGAAGAATCGTATGACCTTAAAGGTATAGTCGATCTTCCGCCGGGCAATCCATATTAAAAAGTGGTCATTAGAAAAGGAAGAGACTACAAAATCGGGTCTGAGATCCATTATCAAGGACCTAAGGGAATTTATCTCCCGAAACTTGCCAGAGAGTTTATTCCTGTTGGATATGGATACATTTTTTATAAGAATGGCACCGGACCTCTCAATATACCCATTTAGATCCCCATCTCTCTGCTGATCCGATACAACCCATACCCTGTGCCCACTCTTTATAAGATACCTGATTGTATTATAAGACTGGGCCGCCTGTCCGGTGAGGGTAGATGTAGAAAACAGGAAGATAAATCTCATTTATCGTAGTACTTGCATAATCTGTTCTTACACTCTCTGCAGAATAAATAATACCTCTTAAACCTCTCTGCATCCCTCTTATGGATCTTGAAGAATACTCCAGAAATACTTTTTTGTGGGATCATCTGATATGATTCTGTAAGAGTAACAGACTTGTTCTCTTCGCTCAAAAGAGTAAAGATTCCCCTCTGTTGCTCAATGGATGTATCGCAGTATCCTGGCGAATATCGAGCAGATAGGGCATAATCTGACACTGATAATTGCCTTTCAATATTATTCATAAACAGGTCTGCGGCGGCCTCTACAAAGACCGAACCACAGGCATCCAGTACCTGTGCCTTAAAATACCTGCCGTTCTTAGTTGCCTCATCTATCTCCATATCTATTTTCTTACCTATTGTAAGGATAAAGACATATACAGATATAGACTCAGAGGCAATTTTTGAGAGGACATAGGAATTTATCAGTACATTAGAGATTAAGATACCATCATCTATGATATTGAATGAGGGGAACTCTCTATAAAAAACCTCTGTCTCAAGGAGCCTGTAAGTATCTATTACCTCTTTCTCAATCTCTAAGGCGAGTTCCTGTGGAATTGAGTCATTGCCGGGGAGTTTCAGGTATCTGTACAGATCCTCATACTTCAAATAATTCTCTATTTCGGCTCTATTGTACAGGAGGAGCATCAATCTTCCATAATGTGAGGTTTGAACTGCAGGTCTATCCCCTCTTCAAAACTCTTCCATAGGTCAGATATGTTATTGGAAAAAACGATTATATCCTTCTTTACACCCATATCGTCCATAAAGAAATCTGGCAGGATTGCAACCTGTTCGAATTCGAGTTTCTGAATCTCCTTTTTGAACTCAGTCATATCAGGGAGCAGTTCAATAATTATCTTCTCTTTCCCTCCCTCCATACTCAGATAGACCAGTTCCGCTATCAATTCTCTCATAAGCCCGCTCTCGATACAATCCCTCTGTATACTGATACGATACTTATCTATGTGTCTGAAATAGTACTCTTTCAGTCCCATAGAGATCCCAATACCCTTTACATGGCCACTATTGTAAGCCACAATTACATTATTGCCAGATTTTACTATAGACTCTAATTCCCGTATGATCTCTTCGTAGTCCTGGTGCATCCAGAGAAAGATATGTTCATCCCTGCTCTGATTTCTCAAAAAGCTGAGGACACTCTCTTTGTCTTCGTGGCTATACGATTTGAGTTCTATCCTTTCACCATTCTTAAGGGTAACAATCTTGAAAATATTCTTCACGAATCTCCTCCTGTTTAATAGTAAATACTAACTGAGAGCCCACCTCCATACCCATAACCACTCATAGTAAAACCCGGGTATCCTGGGTTCTTGCTCTGAAGTCCATCTGTGTATTTGTCTTCATCCAGAACAGGCTCTTTCGCAGATGGGCTCTTTGCGTTCTCCCGCTTTACAAAATACAATATCTGGGAATAAATATCAAGATGTAATCTCCAGTCTTCATAATTCCATACAAGCCCGCACCCGAGATTGAAGTAGTGTACATCCGTATCCGCATAGTTAGACCTACCGTTCTGTTCTGGAACTGGTGATGGATGATAGACATATCCACCTCTTATAAAGAATGATTCACTATATTTGTATTCCGTTCCAAGGTGAACAGAGAGTATATCACTGAAAGGGACCACAGGTTTTTCATAATGTGAATCCCTATAACTTGAGTATCTCTCATATACGACATCGGATGTAAGGAGAATATCCCTGAAATCGTAAGACACAGATGCTGTATATTCCTCAGGCGTATACTGAAAATAGAATATCTGTTCTGAGAGCTGTGGTTCTCCCGGCTTTGTAAGGCCCTTTACCTCAGTATATGATTTGGAGACTATCTTGAAACCTGTCTCACCCCTATAAGAAAAACCAAATCTGAGACTATCTAACGGACTGTAGTATAATCCAAATAGAGGGAATAACTTCCCCTTCTCCTCTGCTGCCAGATTCAAATACATATTCTTTGTGTCGGTTATAGATGGGAGATACTGATAGGATGGGGCATTGGAGTTGATTTTCATTATGGCACCAGCACCAATACTCAATCTCTTAAATATCCTGTATGCACCAGCCAGATAGATGGATTCACCCTCGGATCTCACCCCGTAGAGCTCAGGATGAATCTTGTTTGTAAAATATCTCTCTCGCTCGTCGTTGAAGTAGCTCCTCTCGAGGTGAATCCTGTTTGTGGGCAGGTATATTCCAAATCCGAAGGCAAAGTCCTTGAACTTGAGGTTATGTTTACCACTTATGTAGAGCCCATACATATTGGTAGGTCCTGAATATGCTTCCCCTGTGCTACCCTCGAATGGCTTTATATCGATATACATATCTGTCAGCGTAGTACCAAGCATAAGGTGGTTTTGTATCTCGGGGAGCAGTCCCACATTATAAAATACAGCGGAGGAGTCTATTGCTGCCGAAGCACCAGTATTACCCATAGATATCCCCCTTGCGCCAAAACCGATTATATCAGAGCCAGAGGCAAATAGACCCGTGGAATAAAGAGTAATTGCCAGAAAAATATATTTCCTTTTCATAAAGTTCCCTCTCACAAAAAATCCTCAACCTTATACATACTTACCAAAACTATGTCAAAAGAATTTAATAGTCTTTAAGACAGACATAACACTCTGATAAAATAAATGGGTAAATTGGTAAGTGGGGAATGGGTAAGTAAAGAATCCCCTTTGATAAAGAATTGATCCAAAGACCGACACGGTCAACCGATACTGTCTTTAAGAGTGGTGGCTGCCGAAGGTAGACGGGTGTTCTGCTATCTCAAGTTAGATTTGATAATTCCTATCAGTTCTCGCACCCTACCCGTAATATCCTCTGCCTCTGTAATCTCTGTTACCATAGCGATTAGCCTCGCCCCTGCCTGTATCAATTGAGGGATGTGTCTCATCTTTATCCCGCCCATAACAGAGAATGGGACCCTGGCGTATTTCGAGAGCTCTTTTAAGCCCTCAATCCCCAAAAAATTCAGGTGCCCTTCCCGAGTCTTTGTCTCGAAGATAGGTCCAATATTTATATAATCCGCCCCCTCCTCCTGTGCCCTGAGGATCTCCTCCTTGTTGTGGGTAGATACACCGATCAACAAATCAGGTGCAATTCTTCTGGCAGCAGTCAAGGGCAGGTCATCCTGTCCGAGGTGAACACCGTCGGCATTTACAGATAGAGCGATATCTACATAGTCATTTATTATGAGCAGCATACCGTATTCGTTCGTAATCTCTCGAAATCTCAAGGCTTTCTCATAGAATACCCGTTTACTCGAAAACTTATCTCTGAGTTGAACAACCTTAGCCCCTCCTCTGGCAATGGCGTATAGCACCTCAATATCGGACCTCCCCTTTGAATGTACCTCTGATGTGACAGGATAAAGCAGGGCGTTTGCGAATATCCTGAGCTTCTCCTCCTTATTCATCTCTTTGACACCTCAAGAAATGATGTGTCCCAATCTTTAAGAACAGCCTCATAGCCGGTATTTCTAATCACCCTCATAACCTCGTTCAGGTCCCTCGTATCCTCTACATCAAACTGATTCTCTGTAGAGAGATTCAGGGTATAACCACCGGGGTTTGTCTTTGAGCCAGCGCTCATCTGAGTTATTCCTACGCCAATTAGTCTATCTCGAAGTGAGGGCGGTTCTCTCGTAGATAGCACAAGTCCAACATCTTCGAATACATTTCTGAGGATACATATACTTAAGATGAGTTCATCATCCCTTACGGGATGAGGTATTACAAAATTTGAGACACTCTTCCTTATTCTTGGGAACGATACGGTGTAGAAGGCCTTCCAGTACCTTTTTATGAGATAGTCCAGATGGAGTGATAAGAGATACAGTTCATACCTGAAGTCATTTAGCCCCATCAGAAACCCTATCCCGAGTCTCCTTATCCCCGCCTTGAGTCCCTCCTCAGGGGTTATAAGCCTTTGATAGTAATTGCTCTTTGGACCCTTTTTGTGAAACTCCCTGTATACCTCCTCCTCGTATACCTCCTGATAGATAGTGAGTCCATCCAGCCCCGCTTCCACGAGCTCCTTATACTCCTCAAGACTCAGAGAACCCACCTCGATAGATATCGAGGGGAAGAGCCCAACGAGGCGGGATATGACCTCATTCAAATACTGAGTACTTACCGACCTCCTGTCCTCCCCCGCTACCAGGAGAATGTGCTTAAAACCAAGTCTGTGTAATCTCTCTGCCTCCAGCAGGACCTCGTCTAAACTCAGGGTGATCCTGCTCTCCTTATTTGAAATTCTGTAACCACAATATTCACAGTCATTTACACAGATATTGCTCAGATAGAGGGGTGCATAAAGGAGAATATTATTCCCGAATCTTCTCTTTGTTATCTCCTTCGCCCTTCTGGATAGCACATCTAAATAATCCCATACATATTCCGACAGGAGAGCTGGTATATCAGAGATGGAGATACACTCCTTATCCAATATCGCCTCAATATCCTCTCTCTTTGTAGATTGAATTGCCTTATAGAAGCCTTCTTTATCTACCTTCTTAATTATATCGTAGAAGTTCATTCCCATCAGAATATGAGGTTTTTAAGGGGACTGGAGGCCCTTGCATATACACTCGAGGGCGGTAATCCCGCCAGATAACCTTTTCTACCCGCTATCACCGCCTCCCTTATTGCCTCAGCCATAAGTACAGGGTCTTTTGCAGTGGCTATACAGGTGTTTACGAGAACCGCATCTGCCCCCATCTCCATTGCATAGGCTGCGTGGGAGGGTGCGCCTATACCCGCATCCACAACAACAGGTACAGTTGCATTTTCAATTATTATCCTTATGGCATCCTCTGTCCTGATACCTCTGTTGCTCCCAATCGGAGAGCCGAGTGGCATAACTGTGGCACAACCCAGGTCCTCGAGCCTCTTTGCAAGTATCGGGTCTGCGGGCATATATGGGAGAACCGTAAATCCATCCTCAATCATCATCTTTGCCGCCAGATATGTCTCCACAGGGTCGGGCAGAAGACTCCTTGGGTCGGGGGTAACCTCCAGTTTAATCCAGCTGGTCTCGAGTATCTCCCTTGCTATCTGAGCCACCTTGAGTGCCTCTTTTGCATCCTTTGCACCAGATGTATTTGGCAATAGAAAGTACTTGCTCCTGTCAATCGCCTTTAAAATTGGCTCTTCCTTATTTGTAATATCCACCCTTCTCACAGCCACAGTTACTATCTCTGCACCCGAGGCCTCAAGAGCCTGCCTCAATATCTCAGAGGAGGCAAACTTTCCAGTCCCTACAAGCAGTCTCGACCTGAACTCCCTATTCGCTATCACAAGTGGCTTATCCATACCTAACCTCCTCCCA
>Ga0078972_1003527_pt1 | contig 46445 bp, 35 predicted proteins | sample YelNatPaOPGAMG01_FD_67568 | JGI IMG/M metagenome (GOLD analysis project Ga0078972, IMG submission 67568) | Hot spring thermophilic microbial communities from Obsidian Pool, Yellowstone National Park, USA - OP-RAMG-01 (SPADES assembly) (version 2) | ecosystem: Environmental > Aquatic > Thermal... | reverse complement strand
GTAGGGCTCTCACAAGTAGAGAGCCCTTAAAAAGCTATTATGAAAGATTTTTAAAGAGCAAATTAAGAAAATTAAAGATATATCCTTCTGGTCTAATTTTTTCATTAGCCATTTTTATAGGTATTCCTCTTCCTGGGACAGGAGCTTTTACCGGTGCTATATTAGCAAGAGTCTTAGGCTTAAATTTTAAAGAAGCCTTTTTTGCCATAACTACAGGTGTTATTTTTGCAAGTTGTATTGTAACAATACTTACCTTATTCAGTGATATAGTCTTTTAATTATTTTATTTCGTTAAGCCTAAAATAGAATCTAACTGCCGATTTTGCATTTGGAATTTCTCCTGCAAAGACATAATTTTCCAACTTTTTCTTCCAAGAATTTATTTTTTCTTCTCCTTTTTCTAAAAGAGAAATATTTGATCTTATTTTCTCCTTCATTGTCTTTAAATTTTTCTCCATATCAGAAAGTCCAGGAAGTTTTTTACCTTCTATCTCTCCACCATAAAGCATTATATTTAACATATTCTCAATATTCTGAATACCTTGTAAAGAAATACCTATCATATCCATAGCCTTTTTACTTTGAAAAGCAAGATCTCCAATAAAATCTCCTATATTCTTTATATCATCTGAGAAACTATTAGTCTCTATCTCTTTCTTTACCTCTTCTGCCATCATCAATGCCTTTTTCCAATCTTCGTCATTACTACTTTCTGCCTTTTCTTTTATATATCCATATAAATTATTAAAGCTTTTTGGATACTCTTTTATATTTTTTGATATTAAATAGGCTTTATTCTGATTAGCCATAAGGGCAAAAGGTAAAGTAAGATATTCTTGGGGAATAGTTGGAGTATTTTTCTCTATACCTTCAAGAATTCCTTTAAGAATTTTTTGATGAGCTTGATTAAGCAAAAGAAAACTTTCAATTCCTTCATTAAAAGAATAGAGTTGATCCTTCATTGATAAATCAACAGGGGGAAGGGATGGAAGAGCAGTAAAAGTAATAGCAGGCACCTTTAATTTTTTGCCTCTTAAAGAAAGCTTTAATTTTGCATCAGGAATAGGATAAGTAAAAGCTGAAAGTCTTACATTTTTTCCCATCACCATTACCATAAAATCTTCAGGATTCTTTAGCACAAAATCATCTGCAGAAAATTCTGTTGACATAACAACTCTAAATGGAATATCTTCATTAGGCTTCATATAGATCTCTATATCCAAATCTCCATCCTTTCCTAAAAAATCCCTCGGTTTTACAAATTTTCCATTATATCTATAGCTAATTTTAAAATCTAAGGGGAGTTTTCTATTAATTCTGGCAGAAATATAAATATTTTTATACTCTGCAGAAACACCAGAAAAAATTATTTTATCATTTAATATATTCATCTTTACATCTTCAGTATAAATTTTTATATCATTGAGATATTTTTTATCCTTTGAAATTTTAAAATTGCCCTTTCCTTCCAAACTAATCCAATTAACAAGATCTATTCTTTTCACTTTTCCATCGGAATCAAGAAGTGCATAGATAGTCTCATCATTTTTAATCTTTAAGGAGATACCAAAAGAAATACTAAAAATAAAGCATAAAAAGATTAATATAATAACGCCTTTTCTCATCACTTTCCCTCCTTTTTTATAAATCCCAATCTATCAATAATAGAATCAAAAGTAACAAGAAGTGGAACTACCAAAATTGTGACAAAAAATACACTAATAATAGCTCCTCTACTAACAAGCATAGCTAAATTTTTTGCCATAAAAATATCAGAAAATATTCCCAGAGGTAAGGAAATAAAGAACATAGTGCCAGAACTTATAAGAATACTATTTAACCCTTCAAAAGCAAAATGTGCAGATGCTATTCTATCAAATCTTTTATTTTTGGCTTCCAAATATCTTGAGGTCAGAAGTACTGCATAATCAATAGTGGCTCCAAGTTGAATAGCACCAATAAATAAATTTGAAGAAAAGAAGATAAAACCATTTGTAATATAATCTATAAGAAGATTAAAAGTAATAGCCATCTCTATAACAAGTACAAGAAGAAAAGGTATAGGAATTGAAAGAAAAGATAATGCTACTACTAAAAAAATAGCAATTATAGATATAATATTTACTCTATTTAGATCATCAGTAGTAATCTTTCTTAAGTCATAATTTAAAACTGGTATACCTGTAATATTCACATTATATTTATCTTCAATTTTTTCTCTCATCTTTTCTACAAGCTTATAAGATTCAGAAGATGCATATTCCAAATTTATATCAAGGGATAAATATGAAATATTATCTTTAAAGAAACTTTCTTTTACACTTTCTGGAATCATATAGTCTGGTAACAATGGATCAACCATATCATAATATCCCATTACGCTACTTACTTTAGGTTCTTTCTTTAATATCTTTAAAATATCTTGCCAATTTTTAGGGGATTCTTCTCCAATGATAAAAATTGTTGTCTTTTTTTCAAAAATCTCTTCAAGTTTTCTCTGTCCCACCATAGAGGGAATATTTTCAGGAAGTCCCCTTAATAGTTTATAATCCATGGGAAACTTAGGAATAATAAAAAGAGAGATAACACCTATAATAAATATAGAAAATATAATTGGTCTCCATCGGATTATAAAGTTAAATAATTTTTCTCCTGAGATTCTTAAAACCCATCTTTTAGAACTTGCCCATTTATAAGAGAAATTATAAAAGAGAACAGGAAGAAGTGTTAAAGACGTTATAAATGAAATAATTACCCCTCTTGCTAAAATAAATCCAAGATCTTTTCCAAGTCCAAATCTCATCTGGGTCATGGCGAGAAAACCAGCAACAGTTGTCCCTGCACTTGCTATGATACTTCTTGCTGTGGTTCTTACTGCTTCATAGCCTGCCTCTTCATTACTTTTATCCTTCAATTCTTCTTCATATCTATGATATAAAAATATAGCATAGTCCATGGTAACACCCATCTGAAGTATTCCTACAATCATACGAGAAAGAAAACTTATCTCTTGACCTAAAAGAGTAGATATGGCGGTATTTATAAGAATGGAGAGAAAAATATTATAATAAATGATAAGAGGAACATACATTGAAGGAACAAGAAAAAATAGAAAAATTATAACAAAAATACTTCCAATAATAAGATAACGAAAAGTTTCTCTTTGGGTTAACTCACTTAGATCTTGAGCAATGGCTGTATTTCCTGTAAGATAGCTTCCTTTTGGAAGCAATGATTTTATTTCTTTTATTGCTTCCTTTGTGATAGGACTTTGCGATGATTCTATAAAATCAACCTTTAAAAGAGTATATCCATCCCTAATAAACTTCTCTTTTATATTCTGATCCCAGAAGTATTCTGGCAAAAATATATCTTGAAAATCAGAGACCCAAGAAACTTTTGAGATACCTTTTATTTTGGAGATTTTCCCTTTCAGTTCATCTACTTCTTGGGGATCTTTAAAAGAGAGAAGAATATAACCTTCTTCTCCTAATTTAAAAGTATGCCTTAGAATATTTAGAGCCTTTACAGATGCTAATTCTTGTGGAAGTAAAGAATAAAGATCATAATTTACCTTTATATTTAAAGTAAGATAAAAAGAAATAGCAAATAATACCAAGGAGAAGATAAATATCAATTTAGAATGTCTAAAAGCATAAAAATAAATCCGTTTCATAAAATCACCTTCCTTAAGAGAGTTCTAATATTTTTTCTGTAAGTCCTAAAATGAAATCCATGATATTTGCAATATTTTCATTTTTCATATTGTTTATATTTTCCTGTAGAAGACCATAAACACCATAAAGAATAAATGTTGCACATTTCTTAGAATCAATTTTTTCAGAACCTTTTATCTTTTCTATCAACTCAGAAAGTGGAGTCAAAAGACCATCTAAGATTTTAAAAGATATTTTCACCCTTAAAGGGAAATATTGGGGACTATAATAAATCTTAGATATGGCTTTTAAATCTTCAAAGACTTTTATCACTAAATTAACAATTCTATTATACTTCTCTTTTAAAGAAATACTCTCATCCTTAAATATTTGAGAAAGTTCCTTTATATAATTTTCTACATAATAATGGATAGCCTCTTCAAAAATTTCTTCCTTAGATGAGAAATAATAATAAAACATACCGGGAGAACCTTTTACTTCTTTCAATATATCTCTAATAGAGGTCTTCTCATAACCTTTTGTAAGAAAAAGATGTAGAGCAGTCTCAATAAGTTCTTTTTTTCTTATTTCAGGATTTTTAACAACTCTCATTTATGCACCCTCCCTTTATAGAACGAACGTCGTTCTATAAGATTATAAATAATAAAAATTTTTCTTTCAATTTTAAGATTCATTGCTTGGCATCATAATACATAGATGTTATATTACATTAAGAAATTTCTAATAAAGAGGAGGTAAAAATTTAAAATGAAAGTAGTAGGAATTATAGGTAGCCCTCGTAGAGGTGGAAGCACAGAGATTTTAGTGGAAAGAGTATTAATGGGAGCAATGGAAAAGGGAGCGCAAGTTGAGATATTCAGATTAAATGAACTAAATATAAAGGGATGTCAAGGATGTAATTATTGTCAGGAAAACGAAAGTTGTAAACAGGAAGATGATATGCAAAAAATATATCGTGCTTTTTATCTTGCAGATGCTATAGTTATTGGATCACCAATATATATGGGCTATGTTACAGGACAAACTAAAATATTTTTAGATAGATTATATGCTTTATTAATAATGGGAAAAGGTCCTAAAATTCCTACTGGTAAAAAATGTGTTTTAATATATTCTCAAGGAGGAGGAAATAATGGACAAAAAGTCATGGAAGAGATTTCCATGTTTTTTAATATAGCTCTTGGTATGGAAATAAAAGGAATAATTGGAGGAAATAATCTTAATCCCTTAGGGGAAGTTTTAAAAAGAAGAGAACTCCTTGAAAAAGCCTATGAAATGGGAAAAGAAATAATGGCATTTGGTATAGACATAAGTTCAAGTATTAAAGAAACTGAATAATATTATTCATTCCTATTAAGATGTTTTAGCAATAAAAATAAAAAGAAACCAAATTTATGGATGTGACAATGCCTATAATACTGCATTGAGAGATATTATCATTTTGTGTCTTATCAAAAGAAAGAACTCTCAAAAGTTTATTTATATCCTCCGTAGACTGCATAATTGTAATATTTCCAAATTACATCTACATCTCTAAATCCAATATCTTCAAGCCATTTTAAATGATTCATTAAAGTTGTTGGACTATCTTCTTCTTTATATTTTGGTATCCATTTATTTTCTATTTCAGAAAGGGAAACATTTTTTCTCATAAATTCTTTCCATTTTTTCATGTAGACCTCTTGAATATATGCATTACTTCCTAAGACAACATCAGCATTGTAAAAAACTCCACCTTCTTTTAGGGCATTATAAATCTTTATATAAAAATTTTTTTTATCCTCATCAGTTATTAGGTGATGTAAAGCTAAGGATGAAATTATAACATCATACTTATCTTCAAAATAAAAATCATAGAAATTAGCAACAATATATATGTTTTTATCCTCCTCTCCTAATTTTGCTTTAGCCATAGATATCATATTTTCAGATATATCTAAGCAAGTGATATAAGCATTAGGAAAAAGTTTTCTTATTTCAAAAGCAATTGTTCCTGTTCCGCATCCTAAATCAATTACTTTTATAGATTTATCTCTTGAAAAAGGGATTGAGAGAAGAAGAGCGGATATCATTTCCCTATAATATGGTATTAATTTTAATATAATCTCATCAAATTCTCTTGCCTCTTCCTCAAAATGTTTCTTTATTTTTTCAATTTTTTCCATTTTTTCTCCTTTCTTAGGAGGAGCAAAATGCTCCTCCTTTTAATCTATTTCAATTATAAATATATGTTCCTGTCCATCAAAGATTATATTTTTTACAATTCCCTCTTCTTCAGAAATTATATCTTTTAAATTTGAAGAAAGTCCTAATTTGTCTCCTTTTTTGACTCTTTCTCCTATCTTTACTAACACACCAAAAGTTGCATCAACCTTATAGATCATATTTTATTTTGAAAGGGTATATCCTGCAAGATCTGCAATCTTCTTAGCTATATCTGTATTATCATAAACTCCTGTAAAGACCTCTGCTCCCTCTCCAAATGCATATACAGGGACACTTCCACCAGAGTGGGATGTTGTAGTCCATCCAATTTGAGCTCTTGCAGAGATGACATCACCAATTAGTGTTGCATTTGCTTTCTTAATCTTTTCTATTTCTTCAGGTTTAAGATCAGAAATTCCTACATATTCTTCAAAAATCTTCTTTATCTCCTCGTCACTCTTACCTTTCACAAGTTCTGCAAGTATATTTGTAGAAACTTTCTGCTTCTTTAAAATATCTGGTGAGATTTCATATTTTCCAGTGGAAAGCCCAATTCCACCTGTTTCGTGATCTGCAGTAATAACTATTAAAGTATCTGGATTTTCTTCTAAGAATTCTAAGGCTACTTTTATTGCTTCATTAAATTCATAGACTTCCCAAATTGCATTTGCAGGATCATGCCCATGATTTGCCCAATCTATTTTTCCACCCTCAATCATTACAAAGAATCCATTTTCATTTCTACTTAATATTTCTAAAGCTTTTCTTGTCATATCAGCAAGAGATGGAACTTTTACTTTTAAGAATTCTCTATCCATATAATATGGGAGATATTCATAATCAAAGAGACCTAAAAGTTTCCCATTTTCAGCAAATGCTCTTTCAAGTTCCTCTGGAGTAGATACAAATTCATATCCTGCCTTTTTAAACTCTTCTATTAAGTTTCTATCATCTTTCCTTTTACTCTTTGGATCAGATTTTGGAAGGAAATAAGAAAGTCCACCCCCCATGTAAATATCTGCAGTTTTGAATTCTGCATATTGATCTGCTACAGGAAGTTCATCTCTTGAGGTAGTGTGAGCAGAAAAGGCAGCAGGAGTTGCATGAGTTATAGTTACAGTAGTTATTAATCCTGTAGCTTTTCCAAGTTCTTTTGCTGCTTCTAAAAGTGTTTTTACTGCCTTTCCATCTGGAGTTATACTTAACCATGCATTGTTTGTTTTAAATCCTGTTGCTAAAGCGGTTCCTGCTGCTGCAGAATCGGTAACTAATGTATTTTCTGCATATGTTTTTGCAATTCCTACATAAGGTGCTTTTTCAAAATCTAAGTATCCATCTTTTCCCACAAGAACTATTCTTGCAATATCAACACATTCAAGCCCCATTCCATCTCCTATAAAAAATATAACATTACGAACTCTTGCTTCTTGAGAATGAACAAAGGAAAAGGCTAAAACTAATAAAAGAAATAAAATGATTAAATATCTTTTCATTTTAATCTCCTCCTTTAATTTTATAATTTTATAAAAATTATTTTTAGACTCTCACCCCCTTAATATTGAAAGGGCTTTATAAGGTCTTCAGAATCGTAAAGAGGATTATTTACCTTTTTTGATACAGTATATGCTGACATAAATTCCGATGGATAAGGTTTTAATAAACTTATGAGTATTTTAATATTCTTTTCATCTTTATTTACCCATATATCTTCATCCTCTTTATTAAGAATTACAGGCATTCTATCATGAATATTTCTCATAAAATCATTAGCAGATGTAGTTATAATAGTAAAAGATTTTATAATGTTTCCATTATCATCTTGCCATATATCATACAATCCTGCAAAGGCAAAAAGGGAAAAATCTTTAAGATGAATAAGATAAGGAATTTTTTGAACTCCTATTTTTTTCCATTCATAAAAACCATTTGCAGGAACAAGACATCTTCTCTTTATTAAAGATTCTCTAAAAGCAGGTTTTTCTAATAGGGTTTCAGCTCTTGCATTTATCATTCTATTTCCTATAGATGAATCTCTTGCCCAATGAGGAATAAGACCCCATTTTGCATTTTCCATTTTATTTGGACTCTCTTGAAAAATTATTTGAACAGGTTGTCCTGGAGAAATATTATATCTTTTCTGGGGATTAGAAATTAAAACCTCAACCTTAAATCTCTCTGCAACCTTCTCTACATCTATTAATAAAAATCTTCCACACATATATTTATTATATCATATTTTTAATATTCCTTTAAAAATCTAATGATATAATGCAATTGGATAATAAAGTTTTTAAAGGAGGAATTTATGAATAGCATTCCTCTTTCTTCTAAGGATATAGGGTTTCTTTTGGCTGGATTGAGTCTCTTCCTATATGGAATAATTCTGATGAGTTCAGGCTTAGAAAAGGCAGCAGGTTCTCGTCTGAGAGAAATATTTGAAAAGATTACTAATTCTCCATGGAGAGGTTTATTTCTTGGGACTTTAATAACCTCTATTGTTCAAAGCAGTAGTGCAGTAACCGTTTTAACTGTTGGTTTTGTTAATGCAGGACTTCTTACCTTAGAAGGCTCTCTTGGAATTATTTTCGGTGCAAATATTGGGACAACAATTACCGCACAGCTTGTTGCTTTTAAACTTACAAAAATTGCCCCATACTTTCTATTCTTAGGATTTCTTATGCTTTTCTTTGGGAAGAGGAGATATATAAGATATATTGGAGAGGCAGTTTTTGGCTTTGGAGTTCTATTTCTGGGTCTAAATTTAATGGAGGATTCTTTATCTTCTCTTAAAAATTGGTCCCTCTTTCATTCTGCAATGATATCCATGAGTAAATATCCAATTTTAGGGATTCTTACAGGAGCATTAATAACAGGAATTATTCAAAGTAGTAGTGTAACTACAAGTATAGTGGTTGCGTTGGCTGGAAAAGATGCAATTTCTCTTTCATCTGCTATTCCTCTTATCTTAGGAGCAAATATAGGAACTTGTGTTACCGCTCTTTTAGCATCAATTAATACAAGACTTTCTGCAAGAAGAACTGCAGTCGCTCACCTTTTTTTTAATGTTGTTGGAGTTATTTTAATCTTTCCTTTCTTACCTTACTTTACAAAATTAGTCTCTTTAACCTCATCTGATCCTGCAAGGCAAGTTGCAAATGCCCATACATTATTTAATGTTTTATGGTCCTTTATTTGGATTTGGTTTACAAAGGAATACGCAATTATAATAAAGAAGATAGTGCCAGGAGAAGAGAAAGTAGTCATAAGGAAGCCTTTATTTCTTAATCCTGTACTTCTGAATACTCCTGCAACTGCCTTAGAAAGTGCAAGAAAAGAATTGATTAGAATGACAGAGATTTCTGAAGAGATGTTTAATTTAACCTTTGATTGTTTAGAAAATAATCATCTTAATCATTATAAAGATATTCTTGTTATGGAAGACCTTACAGATAGCTTAAAATCAAGTCTTATAAATTATTTAACAAAGCTTTCCAGCACATCTCTTTCTGAAGCAGAGGCAAAAGAATTAAATGCAATATTAAGAAGTGTAGATGATGTGGAAAGAATTGCAGATCATCTAACAAATATTATGGAGAAGACAGAGGATAAAATATCTAATAATATTGAATTTTCAGAGTTTGCCAAAAATGATCTTAAAGAATTAAAAGAGCTTGTTTTTAAGAATATGAAAAATGCTTTTGAAATGATTAGAGAAAGTCATGTATCAAGACTAAAAGATGTGGAAAGAATAGAAGAAGAGATTGATAGAATGGTAAAGGATTCTGTGAATAAACATATTGAGAGAATGAAAGCGGGAATTTGTAATCCCATTGCAGGGCTTATTTATTCTGATATTTTAACAAATTTAGAAAGGATTGGGGATCATTCTATGAATATTGCCCAAGATTTTGAGGAAATAAATTTAAGTAAAAAGGAATTATCTGTAATATAGGTTATTCCTTTATTCTTCCTAAATAATCCATATATATATTAATAATTCTATCATCAATTTTAATCTCAATTTTATAAACTTCTTTATTTTCTATTATTTTATAATAGAACCTTCCATCCTTATCAATTAGACCTTTTGTAAAGAGATAGTATCTTAAGATTTCTTCTATATCCTTTTCCTCTATTTTTTCTCTTTTTTCAACGTCTCTTATCATCCACATTCTTTTCCTTTCATCTCCTACAAACTCTAAAATAGCTAAAATTTCATCCTTTGGTTTTAAAAAATAGCAAAGATAAAGAGATGGTTCCCTTGGAATAAAATTTGCTATAATAACATCACCTTTCTTTGCAAAATTTTTATACCCTTCTATATTCACACTCTCTAAAATTTCAAGGATTAATTCTCCATTTGGAAAATCTCTTAATATGACTCCTCTTACTTTTGCAATAACCTTGCTTCTATTTTCAATAACAGGAATATTTTGAGCAAAAGAAAATGTAATAAGAAAAATAATGAGAAAAATTATAATCTCTTTCATACTTTCACCTCCTCTTGTGAAAAGTATATCATATCTTTTATAATTAAATTAATGGAGGGAAAAATTCTTTTTGCTTATTTTAGAGGATTTAGAAATGCATTTTCTCCCTTATCAAAAACGATAAAGGATATAAAAATTTATTTTGCTGAAGATGAGAAGGAACTTTTTGAAAAACTCTCCTCAGATAAAATTGATATATTAGCCTTCTCCACATTAATTAATTTTCCTACAAAAGAGCTCCTTGATAAAATAAGGGAAAGATTTCCCAATATATTTATTTTAGGAGGTGGACCTCAAGCAACAGGAGATCCAGAAAACACTCTTTCCTTAGGCTTTTCAGCTCTTCTTTTAGGAGAATGTGAGGAAACTTTTCCCAATTTTATTAAGGAGTTTTATGGAAAAAGAAACTTTGAAAGTATACCAGGTCTTTATCCTTATAATAAGCATCTTCCTCCAAAAGTTGATATTGATAAGTTTTTCTTTTATTTTGAAAATCTTCCTTATTTTCCACCCTTAGAAATTAGTAGAGGCTGTCCTTTTGGTTGTAAATTTTGTGCAGTAAGTTATATTTTTGGGACAAAGATGAGACATAGAAGTATAAAAAATATTATAGAACATCTTAATTTTTTAGTTAATAAAGGTGAAAAAATTATTCATTTTATATCTCCAAATGCCTTTGCTTATGGAGGAAATGGTAAAAATATAGAGAAGGAAGCTTTAGAGGAACTTTTATTTAATCTTTGGAAATTTAAAAAGGAAAAAGGGGTTAAAATATATTTTGGCTCTTTTCCTTCAGAAGTAAGACCAGATTTTGTTAATAAAGAGACATTAAAATTTCTTAAAAAATACACAGATACAAAATGTATTGTGATAGGAGCTCAATCAGGAAGTAATAGAGTTCTTGAAAAGGCAAATAGGGGGCATACTGTAGATGATGTATTAAAAGCGGTAGAGATTTCAAGAAAATATGGATTTCAAGTAAAAGTAGATTTTATCTTCGGAATACCTGGGGAAGAGGCTAAGGATAGGGAAGAAACATGGAGATTGATAGAAAAAATAATAGATATGAAGGGTAAAATAAATGCACATATATTTATCCCTCTTTCTGGATCGCCTTGGGCAAATGAGAAAACTGCAATTCTTTCAGAAGAAGATTTGGAAAGAATTAAAAGATTAAGTAATGAGGAAATTTTAATAGGAAATTGGGAAAAACATTTAAAAATAATAGAGAGAAAATTTATAAAACTCATCTAAATGATTTTATGATAAAATATATTTATAAATGGAAATTTTAGATTACTTTGAGAAAACCCTAAAAGAGTATCCAATTATTTATCTTAACCTTCCTTCGGGTTTAGGAAGAACTTATATACTTAAATCTTTATATTCAAAAAATAAAGAAATATCTTTATTTACATGTTATGCTTCACATAGAACTCCTTTGGGAGAAATATTTTTTACCCTTTTAAATATAATAGATAAAAATAAGTTTTTTAATGAAAAGGGGAAATATGTAGGTCCAATCCTAAGAAGGTATATACATCCAAGATTCTTAAATAACTTAGATGAATATGAACCTCAAGGAGTTTTGACAATAGAAAAAGAGATTCAAGAGATAATAGAACTCATAGAAATATTTATTGATGGAAGAGATATTAGATATTGGTTTATTGATGACTGGATTTTCTTTAGTTCATATTATGATGAAATTTTTAAATATTTAATTCCTGCTATCTCTGAAAAATTAAATATACACTTTCTCATTGTAGGGAAAGATATTTCTAATTTTCCGTATTATGAGATCAATAGAGATAATTGTAAAATACCTATTTTTGATGAAGATTTTATAATAAAGGAGATGGCAAAAACTTTTAATATAGATATTTATAAGGCAGAGAAATTATTTAGATTAAGCCAAGGAAATTGGAATAATGCAATTACAATTTATAAAAATAATTTTAGAAATTTAGAAGAAATAATAAGTGAGAATATTGAAAAATTAAATTCAATAGAGAAAAAAGCATTGTTCACCTTAACTCTTATAGGAAAAACTTTTTCCACTGCAACCATAAAGGCTGTTAAAGAGTTATATACACCTCTTTTCTTTTTCAAAAATTTAATTGATTGTGCAATAATTCGCTGGGAGTATCCATTATGGAGATTTTTCTCTGAGGACATCTTAAATTTAATAAAGGATTTTATAAATAAGGAAGAATATCAAGAACTAAGTATTACCTTAATTGATAAATTTTTTTCCTATAAATTTAATGATTTATATGATAGGATTGCTATTCTTTCTCAGAGAATAAATGATAAAAAAAGATGGATATATGCAAAACTTAAAGAATTTAGGACTTCGGATAATCTTCAAAGAAAAATAAACATATTGAAAGAGATAATAGAGAATGGAGAGAAAAAGGACCTTTATTTAAGAAAATTATCAAGATTATTAGTATATAATCAAAGATTTTATGATGCTTTTGAATATTTACAAAAGATTGAAAGAAAAAATCTTTTAGATTTAGCCTATTTAGTAAGGTCTCTTTCTTACATTGGTGAATATGATTTGGCAGAGAGATATATGAATCAGATAACAAGAGAATTAAATGTTAATTATGAATTGCCTGAGATAATTTATTGTTTATCAAGTTATTATTTTTTGAAAAAAGATAGTATTAGAGGATTAAGGTTATTAAATTCATATTTAAGAGAAATTGGAAATTTAAGATCTTCCCCTAAATACCTTGCTAATTATTATAATTCTCTTGCAATACAGAACCATGTGAGACTTAAATATATGGATGCATATCATTTTTATAATATTGCATTGGATTATGCAAAGAAAAGTAATGATAAGCAAATTCTATTTCGTATTTTAAATAATTTAGGTAGTATAGAAAGGGCAGTATCTGGACCTAAGGGAGCTATAAACTATCATTTTCAAGCCTATAACCTCTCCAAAAATCTATCAAAAAATAGTGTAGTAGTAAGTTTAGCAAATATTATCTATAGTATTTCTCAATTTTATCCCTTTGAGAAAGTTGAATCATATTTAAAAGATTTAGAAGACCTTTTAAAGGATGTAAAAATTGAGTATCCAGCATATATTGGAAATAGAATGTTAGCTTTTACATATATTAATTATCATAAATACGATCTTGTTGAAAGAATATTATATAATCTTAAAAAGATAACAAATATTCCAGAAAATGAAATATTGATAAAAATTATAGAAGGAATCTTAGGTGAAAAGCTTGACTTTGATTATTTAGAGAAAAAGATTTCCTCCTATAATGATGAGGAAATAATAATATTATACATGTATCTCCTTATAAATAAAGAAATATATTGCTCAAAAATACTTGATAATATTTATCATGAATTTCCCATATTAAAGTTTATAAGGGGACTTATTAAAAATGAAAATCCTATTTCTCTTTTAAAATATATAGATTTGATGATGGAAAGATGGGAATTTTTAGATGCTCTTAACTCTCATCTTCTTCTTGTAAGACATTTAGAAAAACTAAAAGATAGTAGTCTTATTCATTATATAAATCATTCTTATTTTGAAGCTCTAAACCTTAGTAATTTATTGAAATTAGAATATATAGCTCATGAGATTATGGATAAGATTAGCTCATTTTACAATATTATTTCAGAAAGTCACATGCCTCTTAAAGTAGTGGAAACTTATTTGCAAGAAGCCTTGATAAGTTCCAATGATGAGAATCAAGCTATAGAGATAGTGTATAGAATTATATCTCAATTTTTGGATAATTTTCTTGTGGAGATTAGAATAGGAACGAAAAGTATAGAGAAAGGAAATTACTTATTAAAGGATAAGTTTTTGATAGGAAAATATGAGATGGGACCTTTTTCAATATATCTATATACAAAAGAGGAAGAGAAAAATCCCCTTATCATTTTTCTATTAAGATCTATTCTAAAATTCTTTATTATCTTTTGGGATAGAATTTATGGAATATATGACCCTTTAACTCAACTTTATAATAGATCTTATGGAATTAAGGAAATAGAAGATGCATTTTTAAATTATAAAAGAGATAAAGAAGAATTCAGTATTATATTTTTAGATGTAGATAATCTAAAGACAATAAATGATAACTTAGGACATGATTATGGTGACTATGTTTTACAAAAGATTGCAGAGACAATAAGAGGTATTATAAGACAAAATGATTATGCAGTTCGTTGGGGAGGAGACGAATTTCTAATAATTCTTAAGAAGACAGGCAATGATATTGCAATGAAAATTGCTGAGAGAATAAAAGACAAGATAAGAGAGATTTTTGAGGGGAAATTAAGTATAAGTTATGGTGTTGAATCTATATCTCCTGATATTATAAATTATGAGGAAGTTATTAAGAGAGCAGATACTAAGATGTATGCTCATAAAGTCTCTAAATTTTAATATATTTTAATCTAACTTTTAAGTCTAAATATTCTGAGTAAATTTGCTACTATGTTTAATAATGGTAGTAAATTATTTATAATAAAACAAATTTGATATGGTAGGAGGTATTAATATGGTGAAGATTGCTATTATTGGTGCGGGAAGTGTTTCTTTTTCCATGAAACTTATTCAAGACATGAATGTTTTTAAAGATCTTTCAGGAAGTACAGTCACTTTTATGGATATTAATAATGAGAGATTAGAATTAGTCTATACTCTTGCAGAGAAATATATGAAAGAATCAGGGACAAAGCTAAATTTAGAAAAAACTACTGATAGAAAAAAGGCATTAGATGGAGCGGATTTTGTTATAAACACTGTAAAAATTGGTGGTTATCACAATATGGAAAAAGAAAGGGAGATTGCAGAAAGTTTTGGCTATTACAGAGGAATTGATGATAAAGTAAGTGATTACTATGGTGGATTTTTTGCATATGAACAGTTAGAATTTATTAAGGATCTTGTAAAAGATACTGAGAAAATTGCTCCTAATGCATGGTATATGCAAGTATCAAATCCTGTTTTTGAAGGGACAAATCTTGCCTTAAGAGAATCAAATTTAAAAGTAGTTGGTTTTTGCCATGGATATTTAGAGCTTTTTCAAGTTATAAAAGTCTTAGGATTAAATCCTGAGTATGTTGAGGAACAAGTAGCAGGTTTCAATCATTGTATCTTCTTGACAAAATTTAAATATAAAGGAGAAAATGCATATCCTTTATTGGATAAATGGATAGAAGAGGAAGCGCCAAAACTTTGGAGTTCATATGATTATATGATTTCTCCTTGGGAATATACTCAATTTTCTCCTGCAAGTGTTGAGATGTATAGATTATATGGACTTTTCCCTATTGGTGATACACCAAGAAGTGTTTCTCCATGGTGGTTTCATACGGATTTAAATGAGAAGAAAAAATGGTTTCCTGCTGGAGGTCCTGATTCTGAGATAGGATGGACTATGTACCTTTATGGTTTAAAATTGAGATTGCAACAAATGGAAAGACTTGCCCAAAATATTAATGTTCCTATTACAAAGGAACTTCCTTTAGAAGAAAGTATGGAGTCTATTATTCCATTTGTTGATGCGATAGTAAATAACCATAGAAGAAGATTAGTCATTAATGTTCCTAACAATGGTGCAATTAAAGGAATTCCTGATGATGTAATTGTAGAGATACCTGTTTATGTTGATAAAAATGGTATAGAGAGGGAGAAAATTGAAGAGATTCCATCACGTTTGATGCTTTATGTGTTAATTCCAAGGTGGCTTAGAATGGAAAGAATATTGCAAGCCTTTAGAGAAGGAGATAGGAAAAGTCTAATTTTAATGATCATGGATGATCCAAGAACAAAAAGTTTTGAACAGGCAAAAAACCTTGTAGAATCTATTCTTTCACAACCATGGAATGAAAGAATGAATAAACATTATAAGTAGGATATAAGGAAAAATTTTGTCTATGCCTATAAAAATTGACATCTCCCCTTAATAATGATAAATTATGAATATAAAATGAAAATGAAAAATGAAAAAGAAGAAAAATAACATTTAATTTGGGGGTTTAATAATATGGAAATTAAGGTTAAGTATCCGACTCATGAAAACTTTAAAAAATTTGGTACCCTTATAGTCCCTCCATTTAAAATTTCTCCTGCGGTTTCATCTGAAATTTTTAATTATTATCATAATATTGGTGATATTTCTTCTCTTGGAGATGAAGGATGTATTGGATATTTAGAGATTAAAAGGGATTTTAATAGGGAATTTATATTGGAAAAAATGGAAAGACACATTAATACATTGGAAGCTTTTATACCTATTTATGGGGTTGGTGTTATGTGTCTTGCTCCTGCAACTCCAAATACCTCATTAACAGATTTAAATTCTATAGAAGCTTTTTTTATAGATGGAACAGCTACTTTCATTCTTAATGAAGGTACATGGCACTTTTTGCCTTATCCTATAACTCCTGAATTAAGATTTATACTTCTTCTTAAGAAATCTACAGTAGAAAGAGATATTGAAATTATTGAGCTTTCTAAAAAAATAAAGATAAGCATATAAAAAATATGCTTATCACCTTTTGTAAATAAGGAGGTTTTGAGATGTTAGATACAAAAACTTATGAAAAAGATTATGAGATCTTAAAAGATAAGCTAATTGAGAAAGGTATTGATATTAAAAAAATTGAAGGAAAACTTAAAAATTTTAAAGTGGAGACTCCAAGCTGGGGTTATCAAGATTCTGGAACAAGATTTGCAGTATTTAAACAAAAAGGTTCTGCAAGAAATATAAAAGAAAAACTTCAAGATGCAGCGATGGTTCATAAACTTACTGGAATATGTCCTACTGTTGCTCTTCATATTCCATGGGACATGACTGATAATTGGGATGAGCTACTAAACTATGCATTATCCCTTGGTATAAGACCTGGGGCTATAAATCCTAATCTTTTTCAAGATGATGATTATAAATTAGGAAGTCTTTGTCATCCTGATAAGAAAGTAAGAGAAAAAGCCATAAACCATATATTAGAATGTATAGAAATTGCTAAAAAATTAGGATCTCGTGATATCTCTTTATGGCTTGCAGATGGAACAAATCATCCAGGACAGGATGATTTTAGAAAGAGAAAACAGAGGTTAGAAGAAGGTTTAAAAGAAGTTTATAGCCGTTTAGAATCCAATATGAGGCTTCTTATTGAGTATAAATTCTTTGAGCCAGCATTCTATCATACAGATATACCAGATTGGGGAACTGCCTTTAATCTATGTATTAAGTTAGGAGAAAGGGCTATGGTCTTAATAGATTTAGGTCATCATCCTTTAGGAACAAATATTGAACAAATAGTTGCAAATCTCTTAGATGAAGGAAAATTAGGTGGTTTTCATTTTAATAATAAGAAGTATGCAGATGATGATCTCACCACAGGCTCAATAAATCCTTATGAGCTCTTCTTAATATTTAATGAGCTCATTTCAGCAGAAGAGGATGGATTAAAAGTAGATATAGCATATATGATTGATGAATCCATTAATTTAAAACCCAAAATAGAAGGTATGATCCAAAGCGTTGATAACATATTTAGAATTTATGCAAAAGCACTAATTGTTGATAGAAAATCTTTAAGAAAATATCAAGAAGAAAAAGATATAGTAATGGCTGAAAATATTCTTCTTTCTGCATTTGAAACAGATGTTAATCCTATGATTTATAAAGTAAGGGAAGAAATGGGAGTTCCTTTAGATCCATTAAAAGCTTTTAGAGAAAGTGGATACATGGAAAAAATAATTAAGGAGAGAAGTTAAGGGGGAAATATATGGAAGGAAGAAAATTTCTTGCCTTTGATCTTGGTGCAGAGAGTGGAAGAGCATTGGTAGGAATATTAACAAACAATAATCAGATAATAGTGGAAGAGATTCATAGATTTATAAATAAACCCGTTGAAATCCTTGGTAGATTATACTGGAATGTTCCACAAATTTTTGAAGAAATAAAAGAAGGAATAGGAAAAGCTTTTTCTAAGTATCCTGATATTGAGAGTATAGGGATAGATACATGGGGTGTTGATTTTGGGTTAGTGACAAAGGAGGGATATTTAGCTGGTCTTCCTGTATGCTATAGAGATCATAGGACTGATGGGATATTAGATAAGGCTTTTAAAGTAATGTCAAAAGAGAAGATATATTCTCTTACAGGAATTCAGATAATGCAGATAAATACTCTTTTCCAATTATATAGCATGGTCTTAGAAAATTCTTCCCTTTTTAAATCTGCATATAGACTTCTTTTCATGCCAGATCTTTTTAATTTTATGCTAACAGGAGAAATGAAAACAGAATTTTCTATATCTACCACTTCTCAACTATATAATCCTATAAAAGATGATTGGGAAGAAGAAATATTTGAAAAATATGGAATTCCTATAGAAATTATGCCAAAAGTTAATCCTCCAGGAACAGAAATAGGAGTTATTTCGGAGAGTATCAAAAGAGAATTTAATTTAAAGAATATTTCAGTAATTTCACCTTGTGGTCATGATACTGCCTGTGCGGTAGCAAGTGTACCAGCTGAAGGGGAAGATTGGGCTTATATAAGCTCTGGAACATGGTCTCTTATGGGAGTTGAGCTTAGTAAACCAATAATAAATGAAGAATCTCTCACTGCAAATTTCACCAATGAGGGAGGAGTAAATAAAACTTTTAGGTTTCTTAAAAATATTATGGGACTTTGGCTTCTTCAAAGTGTAAGAAGGGTATGGATTAGAGAAGGGGAGGAGCTTTCTTATTCAGAAATAACAAAGCTTGCAGAATCTGCTAAACCATTCCAATTCTTTATTAACCCTGATTATTCTTCCTTTCTTAATCCTCCTAATATGGTTTTAGCTATACAGGAATATTGCAGAAAGACTCATCAGAAAGTTCCAGAAACAAAAGGGGAGATCGTAAGATGTATTTTAGAAAGTTTGGCTTTTAGGTATAGAGAAGTTTTTGAAAATCTTGAAAAGATATTAAAAAGAAAGATAAGGATATTACATATTGTAGGAGGAGGCTCTCAAAACACACTACTTTCTCAATTCACTGCTAATATATTAGGAATACCTGTAATGACAGGTCCTATAGAAGCAACAGCTATGGGTAATATAATGATACAGGCAATTTCAAAAGGGGCAATAAAAGATATTTCTCATGGAAGAAATATAATAAAAAATTCCTTTGAACCAATTATTTATAAACCAAAAGATACCGAAATATGGGAAAAGGAATATCAAAAATACAAAGAGATAACATCATCACTTCAATAGGGGGAAGAATCTAACTTCCCCCTAAAAATTAAGACTAATAATGTTCTTTTAAAAATTTTCTTCTATATCTTTCAATCTCCAAATTGTTAATCTCTTCTATCTGCTGTTCAGTAAAAAATCTCATACTTCCTAATAATTTTGCGAAAATAACTGTCTTTATACTATCTTCAATAAGTAAAGTTCTGTAATAGGCTTCTCTCAGATTATTTCCTACTGTTACAAGTCCATGATTTTTAATAAGAACACCATTATGGTTTTTAATAATTTCTTTAACAGAATTTGCAAATTCCTTTCCTCCTGGAACTACATATTCAATAATAGGAATGTCAGAGCCTAAGAGTGCTACCATATCAGGTGTAAAAGGTCTTAATGGATCTCCTTGAAAAGCATAAGCAATAGATAAAGGAGGATGGGTATGAACAACAGCGTTTATATCATCTCTTATTCTATAGCATTCTAAATGAAGCCATATCTCTGAGGTAGGTTTTAAATTTCCATCAACTACATCTCCTGTATTTATATCCACCCCAATATAATCTTCTTCTTTTGCAGTTTCAAAGGAAATTCCACTTGCCTTCATATAAACAAGATTTCCTACTCTTACACTGGTGTTCCCCCCAGGTCCTACTACAAGACCTTTTTCTGCAATTTTCTTTCCAATTTCTACGAGTTCTCTTCTTGCCTCTTCCTTACTCATCATATTCATAATATATTCCTCCTTGGGGAATATAATTCCTCAGATATTCTGCAGTCTCTCTCAACTCTTCTAATAATTTTTCCTCTGTTTTTATTGATGAAGGAATTACTTCAACTATAAGGATAATCTTATCTACAGGCTTTAAAAAGCTTGAAACTGTGTTATTTTTATAATTTTCATAAGACCACTTTATTGCGGAAAGCACTTCTTCTATTTTTACATGTCCAATTTTATTATATTCCTTAGTGAAAGGCCAATGGTTACTTGCGGATGGGATTGTTTGCTGAAGATGAATTATGGGAGAAAAGATAGCAAATCTTTTTAGCCATTCCACATATGATAAATCATTTCCATTTAACCCATAATGCATTCCTGCTTGGTGTCCCACATCAATAGTAATATAACAGGGTGCAATATTATTCTTGTTTACCTCAATGAGAAATTCTTCAGCTTCTTTCAGTGTCCATGGTTTTTCACTTGGAATATACATTTGCTCATTACTTATTCCAAGAAGTCCTTTTTCTTTTGCAATACGGGAAAGTTCTCTAAATTCTTTATAAATATTTTCTAACTTTTTTTTAACCTTTTCTTCGTTTTTTAAAGTTTCTACCGAAATAGCATCCCAATGTCCACCTATATATTTTGCACCCATCTCCTTTGCAATATCCATAGCTTGAATTATCCATTCTCTCATCTTTCTTCTTACTCTTTCATCACTATGAGATAGACCATGAAATCTATGTGTAGCCATACCTGTATAGTAATCCCATATAGTTATGTTATATTTTTCTGCATATTCTTTTATTTTCCTTGCTGTCTCAATTTGATACTCTCTATCACCACTAAAAAAAGGGTCTAAAACATCGCTACAAAAAGAATGATAATCATAACCAAGTTCTTTAGTTAATCTTATAAAGTTTTCAGGTTCTTCCCATCTTCTTGTAAGAAAAGCCCCATTTATACCTATGTCTAAATGAACTTTCTTTTTCATTTTTACTCCTTTCTAAAATACTCCACCAGTAACACTTATTGCTTCACCTGTAATAAAGTTAGCTAAGTCACTTGCTAAAAATACCAGTAGGTTTGTTACATCATCATATGTACATGGTCTTCCTAAGGGTATCTGCTTAAGATATCTTTCTCTTACTTCTTCTTTGCTTATTCCCCATTTTTTTGCATATTGTTCATATAAACTATCTCTCCAGAGGGGTGAATCCAGTAAATCTCCGGGACATATAGCTACAACTCTTACATTATGAGGTGCAAGGTCAAGTGCAATACTTTGAGTAAGTCCAATTCCTCCAAATTTAGATGAAGAATAGGCACAATTTCTAAAACTTCCTTTTTTACCAGATTTAGAATTAATTTGAATAATTACTCCAGATTTCTGCTTTACCATAACTTTTGCAGCTTCTCTTGCACACAAAAAATAACCTGTTAGATTTACATCAATTACTTTTTTCCAGTCTTCTAAAGGAAATTCAGTTATGTCATGAGCTATTAATATACCTGCATTTGCAACCATTATATCAAGTCTTCCATATCTTTCTACCGTCTTTTGAACCATATTTATTACATCTTCTTCTTTTGTAACATCTGCCTTTATAGCCATTGCGGTTCTTCCATATTCTTTAGTTATAGTATCCGCAACTTTTTCTGCCTTCTCATAATTTATATCTGCCACAGTAACATAGCATCCCTCCTTTGCAAGGCGATGTGAAATTGCCTCCCCTAAACCCTGTGCTCCTCCTGTTACTATAGCAACTTTATCTACTAACTTCATAGATATTACCTCCTAAAGGCTTTTTTAACTTCCTTATAATAAAAGAGAATTTTTTGGGAAAAATTATCTTCTAAGGAAAGATTACATATATTTTTTAAAACCCATTCAACTCCATTTTTATTAATAATATCTTGAAGATTTTTAGCCTCTTCATCTTCTAAGTAATTATATAAAAGAGCACAAGCACATGTAAAAGCAATATTTTCAGGAAATATACCATTAGATAGACAAAAATTTGCTCCTCCAATAATTCTATCCTCCGGTTTTAATTTCCTTATGGGTTCTCTTGCTACTCTTATTATAGGATCCATTAAAAGAGGATTTTCTAATCTATCAAGAAGATCTTTAAGATAGCCATAATATTCTTCTTTATCAATGTCTTTATATTTTACAAAGAAAGAGTGTGTAATTTCTTCTATAACTCCATTTAATATTTTTCTAATTTCATCATCTTTTATAGCTTCATGAATATAGTTATATCCCTTAATATATCCAAAATATGCAATAACCGCATGTCCTAAATTATGTATAAATAATTTTTTTTCCATCTCAAAATTAAAATTCATAGAAGGTTTTAAGCCATATACGTCTGGAAAATTTCCCTTTATTGCATAGGCATCGTAAGGAATTACATCATAATCTTCAGTTACAATTAAAAGAGGATCTTCATATCCATATCTTTTTCCTGAGCCTCCTACCATCCTTGCAATAGATGTTGGAACAAATCCTATTTTTTCTAATACAAAAATTTTCTCATCTTCATTTAGATATTTTATAATTTCATTTTTTAAAATTTCCGGGGCAGATCTCAAATTTTCACAAAGAAATATATTTAATGGTAGAGGATTTTCTTTAAATCTCAGTCTTAATCCTTCAGCAATAATATTGGAAATATTTGATAAATTTTTAACCCCAACTGCAGTAAAGATAATATTTGCTTGGGATATAAATTTTAAAATCATGTCTCTTTTATCCAATGAAACTGCTAAATAATTATCAATAACTAAATCTTTTATCTTTCCATCTTTTGTGAAAAGTTTTAAAAGATAATAACCTTTTTCATTAAGCATTTCTACTAATTCTTTATTTACTTCAACAAAAATAATTTTATATCCTGATCTTTTTAGAAGGTCCCCAATAAAACCTCTTCCTATATTTCCCGCTCCAAATTGAATTGCTATTTTCATATATGAATTCTTAAATTATCCCTTGATAAAAGATATTCTTCTGCTTCAGTGCACCACCATCCATTATTTTTCTTTATAATTTCATACAAATCTTTGTAGATTGGACGAAGATTTTCTTCTCCTTCATAACTTAATCTCTCAAGATCATCTATATCAAAAAGAGGCAAATTAATTTGAGTATAAATAAGTTTTTTCCCTCCAGGAAGTTTTGGAAAATTTAGAAGAACATCCTTTGCTGAATTTATGCCTCCCACATGGGTTATCATTGGTGTAGGATTTAAGACTCCTCTTGATATTAAATCTAATGCATAATACATATCATCAGCATTTCCACCTGATGTTGCTACGATGTGATGTTTGTCATAATGAATTTTAAAGAAATTGATAACAGCTGAAAAATTATGATCTGTAGGACCTGCAAAAAAGTTTAAACATCCATCTCTATCAAGAAGAGAATCAGCCTCCTCTACTAATTTTGAACTTGGATATAAAACAAATATATCATCATATTTTATATCTTTATAAGATTCATCCTTTAAAGGATTTATAAATCTAAGATCTATTCCCTTCTCCTTTGCCTTCTCAGGAGAAAAGGCTTTTTGGGCTCTATTTAATTTATTTTCATCTATATCAGTGATTACAAGTAAGCTTGGATTTTGAGGTCCATTGATGAAATAATCTAAAAATCCTAATCCCATTGGACCTGCGCCACCTAAAATAGCAAGTTTTCCTCCTCTTTTTATACCCATTATATGTTCATAGCTTCTTTCCTTAGTATGATATTGTGCATTAACCGCTCCAATAATACAGGACATGGGTTCCACAAGGGACCCCTTATAAAAAGCATCTCCTTCGTAAATTAAAAGACAATTTTGTTCCATAACTTCATTTGGAATTATTACTTTTTGGGCAAGACCTCCCAAATATCTATATGAATATCCTGGGGCACTTAAAACTCCCACAGGTCCACCTTCGTAGAGAAGAGCAGGCTGGATAGTAAATTTTTGTCCCTCATTATATCTATTCTTCCATTTTTTGCCTACTTTTAGTATTCTTCCTGCCATTTCATGTCCAACGATAACAGGATTCTCTTTTATATCCTTAGGTACCCTTGGATGATCTTCTCCTTGTGTTATTTCTTTATAAGTAGAAGGACAGCTGGTATCAGATATGATTTCAGCCAATATCTCATCATCCTTTAGCTCTGGTAGCTCAAATCTTTCAAGTCTCAAATCCATCTTACCATACATTCTTAAGGCTATAGTCTCTATTGGCATTTTATATTTCCTCCCCTAAGCTATCAAAAATTTAGGATTTTCTAAAAACTCTTTCAGCCTTATAACAAATCTTGATCCATATGAACCATCTATTACTCTATGATCTGCAGAAAGTGTCATCTCCATTATTTTTCTAATCTTTATCTCATCATTTATTACCACTGGCTTATCTTGTATTGCACCTGCAGTAACTATGGCGATTTCAGGAGGATTTATTATGGCAAGTATAGAGGAGACTCCAAAAACTCCTACATTGTTAACTGTAATACTTCCATTTGAGACTTCTTCAATTTCAAGTTTTCCTTCTCTTGCCTTATCTATCAATTTTTGTCTTTCCTTAGCTATTTCAACAATACCTTTTTTATCTGCATACTTTATGACAGGAACAATGATTCCTTCATCTCCTAAGGAAACTGCAAATCCTATATTTATATCAGATAAAAGTTCTATCATATTCTCTCTCCATCTGGAATTTATCAATGGAAATTCCTTTAATGCCAATGCAGTTGCCTTTATAATAAAATCATCATAGGTTATTTTTACATCATAGTTCAATGAGTTTTTTAATTCAACAAGTTCTGTCATATCCACATCTACAAATACATAAAAATGAGGAATATCATGTTTACTTTTTGATAATCTTTCAGCAATAGTCTTTCTCATAGAGGAAAGATGAATAGATCTTGTTTCTTTTTCTTCTTCTTCCTTTTTAATTACTACCTTTTCTTCTTCTGGTATTTTCTCTTCTAAGGTATCAGATATATATGCTAAGACAGTTCCGATAGGGACAGTTTCTCCTTCTTTAACTAAAATTTTTTTTAAATATCCCTCTTCCTCACTTTCAAGTTCTATAACTGCCTTTTCAACTTCTATTTCTACTATTGGTTCTCCTTTATTTATCCATTCTCCTTCCTTCTTTAACCAAGAAACAATAGTTCCTCCCTCCATAACTTCGCTTACTTTTGGCATAATAAAGCTTTTAACCATATATTTTCCTCCTTTTAAAATAATTTTTTAACTTCTTCAATTATAAGTTTATCATTTGGTAAAAATGCTTTTTCCAATATTGGTGATGCTGGAGGAGGACAATAAGGAGCACCAATTCTTAAAGGAGGCTTCTTTAAATATGAATATGCTTTCTCATATAGTTGAGCAATGATTTCTGCAGATAAAGACATAAAAGATACTGCTTGAGTTACTATTGCAAATCTTCCTGTTCTTTTTACTGATTCAATAATAGTTTCCATATCAAGGGGATATAGAGTTCTCAAATCAATAACTTCTACCTCTATTCCTTCTTTCTCTAATTCCTCTCCTGCTTTCAAAACTGCATAAATCATGGCTGACCATGATACTATCGTTATGCTTCTTTCATAACTTTTTGCTTTTCTTTTTATATCCGCCTTACCTATTGGAATTAAATATTCTTCTTTTGGCACTTTTCTTTTGGATAGAGATATTAAAAGTGGATCCTGTAGGAGATTTTGATGTTCTATATAAATTACTGGATTATCATCTCTTATGGCAGAGATCAGCAAACCTTTTGCATCATAGGCATCAGAAGGTGAAACTACTTTTAATCCTGGAATATGTGTAAGGATAGATTCAATACTTTGAGAATGTTGTCCTGCATATCCCTTTCCGCCACCAATGGTAGTTATAATAGTTAATGGGATCTCTGCCTGTCCTCCTGTCATATATCTCATTTTTGCAGACTGATTTCCCACTTGATCCATAGCTATAAGAATAAAATCAATATACATAATTTCTACTACAGGTCTTAAACCTCTCATAGCTGCTCCTATTCCAGCTCCAACAATTGCTGCTTCTGATATAGCAGTATTAAATATTCTATCTCTACCAAAAATTTCTAAAAGTCCTTTAGTCTCACCAAAAGATCCACCATAATCTGCAATATCTTCTCCCCACATTATTACTCTTTTATCTCTTTTCATTTCCTGATATAGAGCTTCAATTATTGCATCTCTATAACTAATCTCTATGTTTTCGTCTCTATCTTTAAAATTAGGCTCTTTTATTACTTGTACATTTCTAAATTTTTCTGGAACTTCATTTGAGATTCCATTTTCTTTAAAAAGATATAAAGTCATATTTTTAGGATCAGGATTGGGAGATTCTATAACTTTTAATGCAATATTTTCATTTCTTTCTCTAAATTCTTTTTTCAGATTCTCTATCTCTTCAATTGTTAAAACACCTGCGTCTATAAGTTCTTTAGAATATAACTCAAGAGGATCATATTTTTTCCATGTTTGTAATTCTTCATAGCTTCTATATGTAGCATTCTCAGGCTTATCTAAAACATCACTTAAAGAATGTCCAACAAACCTATATCCCCAAAACTCCAGAAGAATAGGACCTTCTCCATTTCTTGCTCTTTCCACAGCTCTTTTTACTGCATCTCTTACTGCAAGTACATTCATTCCATTAATTACCTCTGCATACATTCCCTTTTTGTTATATGCAAATCCTCTCTCTGCAATGAAATCAATCCCTGTAACTTCTCCTCTTTGTTGTCCAGATTCTCCATATTGATTATTCATAACCATAAAAATAACAGGAATTCCAAATTTCTTACTCATAAGACCATTAGTAAACTGCGCCATACATGCCATATTTATTGCTTCATGAGATATTCCTGTATTCATTGCTCCATCCCCAATAAAACAAAGAGTCACACTTCCATCTTCTAAATATCTTGATGCTATTCCTGAGCCTACTGCAATTCCCATACTTCCACCTACTATTGCATTAGCTCCTAAATGTCCTACCCTAAAGTCAGCTATATGCATAGATCCTCCTCTTCCTCTACATATCCCCCATTCTTTTCCAAAAAGCTCACCAATGAATCTAAATAGGACAATTCTAAGAGCATCTTCAAAAAGCCTATCCTTTGTTTTGTTATAGGGATTAATGCCTAAGAAATCCGAAACTTCTTTATCTGATAAAATAAAATTTATTAATTCTTCTTCTGTCATCTCTTTCAGGGCAAAATAACTTTTTGCTAAGGCATCACCATGCCCTCTATGTGTACTTGTTATATAATCATTTTTTCTTATAACTGAGATTCCACCTGTAGGTACAGCCTCCTGACCAATTGAAAGATGAGAAGCCCCAATATATAGATATCTAATAGGGCCATATCTCCCTTTATTTACTCTGAGTTCATAGATCATATTCTCAAAGTTTCTTATTAGGAGCATACATTTAAATAAATCAATACTTTCTTCTCTTGTAATATTTCCCTTCTCCAATTCATCTTTTAAGCTTCTATTAAAGTGGAATTTAGGAATTTTACCTCCAACTTCTATATATCCATAATCAAATTCTGGAAATATATTTATCTCCTTTGGCATTTTAATCCTCCATTATTTAATATCTTTTGGTGAAACAATAATAACTTCTACCCCTTCATTTCTTAAATCTTCAATATATTTCATGGGTACTTTATCATCCACCACAATTTTACTTAAGACCTTTGTTGGGGCAACAAAAGCAAAACATTCTTTTCCAAATTTACTATGATCAGCAACACCTATTACTTCTCTTCCCATCTCAATTATTAATTTCTTAATCTGTGCTTCAACAATACTTGCTGTGCTCATTCCCTTACCAGGGATGATTCCAGATATTCCAAGAAAAGCTTTATCAACTCTAAACTCTCTAAGAACTCTTTCAGCTAAAGGTCCTATTAAAGCAAGAGTTTCCTTTCTAAAATTTCCACCTGTAAGTATTACTTCAACTCCTCTCGCATTTAAAAGTTCTCTTGCTACATCTATAGAGTTTGTTAATACTGTTAAATCATGCCTATTTTTTATATTTTTTGCTATTTGTAGAGTAGTACTTCCTGTTTCTATAAAAATTGTCTCCCCATCATTTATAAACTCAGCAGCCTTTTCACCAATAGCCATCTTTTCCTTTAAATTTTGTCTCTTTTTAGTTGCATATAAGGGTTCAAAAGAGAAACTCTGAGGTAAAACAGCACCCCCATGAGTTCTTTTTAGGAGACCTTCTTTTTCTAAAGTCTCCAAATCTCTTCTTATGGTAGCTCCAGTTACATTAAATACTCTTACTAAATCTGATACCTTTACACCCCTTTCCTTTTCTAAAATTTCCAATATTCTTGTTCTTCTTTCTTCAGCTAACATATTTATCCCCCATTCCATATTTATTCATTTTTTTTCATATTTTATTTTTATTTTTGAATTAATGCTATCATAAATTTTCATTTATTGTCAAGGTAATAAAATAGTATAGAAAGTATTAGTATATTTATAAATTATATGATATAATTTTTAAAAATTCTAAGAGGAGGTTTTTTAATATGAGAATTTCAAAATCCACTCTTATAATTCTTTTTATTACCCTTTCTTTAATTTTGAGTTTCTCTTTTGGCGAACAAGTTAAAGGGAAATTAGCAATTGCAAAGTATGGAACACCTAAAATAGATGGAGAAATGGATGAGATATGGAAATCTACAGAAGAATATCTAACTGATAGTTATGTTCAAGGAACTAAAGGTAAGGTAGCATATGCAAAATTCAGAGTTTTATGGGATGAAACAAGTATATATGTTTATGCAGAGGTTTTTGATTCTTTGTTGAATAAGGAAAACTCCAATCCATGGGAGCAAGATTCTATTGAGATATTTATAGATGAGAACAATTCTAAAGGATCTTCATATGATTCTGATGATGCACAATATAGAGTAAATTTTGATAATTATCAAAGCTTTGGAACAAATGCTTCAAAAGATTATTTTGTAACTGCAACAAAGAAAACTCCAACTGGATATATTGTAGAATTACAATTAAAAATGAAGAAGACAAAATTGGAAGAAGGGAAAATTTTGGGTTTTGATGTTCAAGTTAATGATGCTGATTTTTTAGGAAGTAGAGTTGGTATCATTGCATGGAATGAGGTTGAAAATATTAATTGGATAAATCCATCAAGTTTTGGAAACTTAAAACTTGTTAAGTAGTAACAAATAAGATTTATCCCCTCCTCTCTAAAATTTTTAAAGAGGGGAGGGGATTAAAAAAAATTTTTATAAAAGGAGATTCTATGAAGAGACTTATTCTTTTATTAATCTTTATACTTCTCATATTCTTCTCTTATGGAAAAGAATCCATAGAAGAAAAAGTAGAAAATCTAATAAAGATGATGACTTTAGAGGAAAAAATAGGACAGATGACACAGGTAGATAATTCCTATTTGTTAACTCCTGAGGATATTAAAAATTATTATATAGGGTCTGTACTTTCTGGTGGGAATTCAGGTCCTTCAGAATTTACACCTCAAGCATGGGCGGATTATATAGATACCTTACAATCCTATGCTCTTAAAACAAGACTTAGAATTCCTCTTTTATACGGAATTGATGCAGTTCATGGAAATGGAAAGGTTTATTCAGCTGTAATTTTTCCGCATAATATAGGATTAGGATGTACAAGGGACATTAATTTGGTTGAAAGATGTGCAAGGATAACTGCGCTGGAAAGCTGTGCAATAGGAGCATATTGGAGCTTTGCACCATGTGTTGCTGTGGTGCAAGATATAAGATGGGGAAGAACTTATGAGAGTTATTCTGAAGATCCTGAGCTTGTTTCTCAAATGGCAAAGGCAGTAATTCGTGGTTTTCATGGAAAATCTTTAAATAATAATGATAGTATTTTAGCATGTCCTAAACATTTTGTAGGAGATGGAGGAACTAAATTTGGAACAGGTATAAATGGATTATTAGATCAAGGAGATACGAGAATTTCTGAAAAGCTTCTTCGTGAGATTCATCTTAAACCTTATATTTATGCAATAGAAGAAGGAGCTAAAAGTATAATGGTTTCCTTTTCAAGTTTTAATGGCAAAAAAATGCATGGAAATAAATATCTTTTAACTGATGTATTAAAGGGAGAACTTAAATTTAGGGGATTTTTAGTTTCTGACTGGAAAGGTATTGAACAGCTTCAAGGTAATTACGAAGAGCAAGTTACAACTGCAATAAATGCAGGAATAGATATGGTTATGGTTCCTGATGATTATAGAAAATTCATTAATACATTGATTGATTGTGTAAAAAAGGGAAAAATTTCTATTTCAAGGATTAATGATGCGGTAAGAAGAATATTAAAAGTAAAGTTTGAGATGGGTCTTTTTGAACATCCTTATGGAAATCGGAAACTTTTAAATAACATAGGTTCAGAAGAGCATAGGAAAGTAGCAAGAGAAGCAGTTAGGAAAAGCTTGGTAATATTAAAGAATGATAATAAAATTTTACCTCTCTCAAAAAACATAAGAAAAATATGTGTTGTAGGATACAAAGCGGATGATATAGGAGCACAATGTGGAGGCTGGACTATTTATTGGCAAGGAGGATTTGGAAAGATCACAGAAGGAACAACAATATTAGATGCCATAAAAAAAGTTGTATCAAAGAATACTAAAATCACATATGTTAATGAAGGAGAAGATATACCTAAGGATACGGAAATAGTTATTGCAGTAGTAGGAGAAAAACCTTATGCAGAATTTCAAGGTGATACTGTAAGGCCAACAATAGATATTATTGATCAAAGACTACTTGATAAGATATTTTTAAAAGGAAAACCTGTTGTTACTATCCTTATTATTGGACGTCCAGTAGACTTGACAGGAATTATAGAAAAATCTAAAGCAGTAATAGCTGCTTGGCTTCCTGGAACAGAAGGTGAAGGTATAACTGATATTTTATTTGGTGATTATAAACCTACAGGAAAGCTTTCTTTTTCATGGTATATTGATAATAAAGAAAACTTGATATTCCCTTTTGGATATGGTTTAGAATATTAAAAAATAATTTTTACTACTTTTCTGTCCAAGCCATACTTGTCATATAGGCAAGATTTGGTTGTCTTGTATCTAACCTTGAATGTTGAACAACTATTTTAGTATCACTCTCTATTTTAATAGCAAAAGGAATATCTCTTTCCAATTTTACCCCTAAAATTTCCTCAGCCTTATCCAATCTTACATGCCATGTTCTTTCTGAAGGAACAATTATTTCTTTTGATTCAATAGGGTCTCTATCTTCAAAGTAGAAAGTAAACTTAACCTTTGCGGGTTTTTTATTAACATTTAAAATACATGTAGATTCATGACTGGGAAGATTTGGATCTCCAATAGATGGGAGATAAGCATCAGGAATAAGCCAGATATTAGCTCCAATTTCTCTATCCATTTTTCTATCCTCCTTCTAAATATTTTTTATTAGGGTTATGAATCATTTCATTTTCAATTTATATTTTATCATTGATTAAACTTTTATTTCTTCAGCAAATTGAGCAAGACAAAGATTATAATAAAGACCTCTTTTCGCAAGAAGCTCTTCATGACTCCCAATTTCTACAATCTCTCCATCTTTTAAAACTATTATTTTATCTGCTTTTTTTACAGTTGATAATCTATGAGCTATTATTAGAATAGTTCTTGTACCTGCTAAATTATTTATAGCTTTTTGTATTTCTCTTTCTGTTTCGGTATCTACAGAAGATGTTGCTTCATCTAAAATTAATATTGGAGCATTCTTTAGAACTGCTCTTGCTATAGCGAGTCTTTGCTTTTGTCCTCCAGAAAGTTTTACACCTCTTTCTCCTATATGAGTATTATAGCCATCTGGAAGCTTCTCTATAAATTCATGGGCACAGGCTATCTTTGCTGAACGTATTACCTCTTCTAATTTAGCATTTTCTTTTCCGTAGGCTATATTTTCAAATACTGTTCCATTAAATAAAAATACATCTTGAAGGACCATACTTATATTATTTCTCAAGGATTTTAAAGTTACTTCTTTTATATCTATATCATCAATTTTTATACAACCAGAATTGGGATCAAAAAATCTTGTTAGAAGATACATAATAGTTGTTTTTCCAACACCTGTAGGTCCTACAAAGGCTACCATTTCACCTGGTTCAATCTCAAATGATATATTCTTTAATACAGGAACCCCTTCATTATATGAAAAGGAGACATTTTCAAAAATAATTTTTCCTTTTATATTTTTTAATTCAATTGCATTTTCTTTTTCTTTTATTTCTAAGTCCTCATCTAAAATCTCAAAAACTCTTTCTGCTCCTGCTAAGGCTTGTTGTAAATTTTCTATAACTTGGCTTAAGGCAGTTACTGGCTGATAAAACATATTGAGATAAAGAATAAATCCTACTATATCACCTACAAATATTTTTTTATTTAATGCCATTATTCCTCCAACACATACTACTATTAAAGTTCCAAGAGAACTTAAAAATCCCACTGTGGGATGAAAAATAGCACTCATCTTAAGAGCAGATAAAAGAGCAAAAATATGTTTATATATTTTGTCTTTTATTTTTAAAAGTTCTCTTTCTTGTTGATTAAAAAGTTGTATTTCTCTTATTCCTGATAAATTGTCTTGTAGATCAGCATTTAGGTCTGCTATTGCTTTTTGAGCTTTCCTAAAAACAGGAAGAATTTTCTTTGCAAATATAGAACCACTTAAGATTAAAAAAGGAATAGGGATTAAAGAAAGTATTGCAAGAAAGGGATTTATTATAAAAAGTATAATTGCAACTCCTATAAATATTAATATATTAGAAAAGAGATCAGGCACTGCATGAGCAATTAAAACTTCTAAATTGGCGGTATCATTTACAACTCTTGACATAAGTTGTCCTGTTTGTTTATCAAGGAAGTATCTTAAGGAAAGTTGTTGTAATTTATCATAAACAAGAGTTCTTATATATGCTACTAAATTCCAAGCTGAATAATGGGATAGATAACTTGATAAAAATTGAAAAAAGATACGGGCTATATAAGATAAAATGAGAAGAAAAGAAATATTTAAAATGTTATATTTTACATTGGGATACTTATCTATATTAGTTATTATCTCTATTAGACTTCTTACAAGCCAAGGAGCTATTAGATTTAAAGCTGTAATGGTTAAAGTACTGAAAGCAGAAATTATTAAATATTTCCAGTAAGGTCTTGCCAATTTCACAAGTCTAATAAGATATTTCAATAAATTCACCTCCTAAAATTTAGCTATCAAACTATTCTATCATAAAAAATTTTATGGTTTAATATTTATTAATTAAAGAGATTCATGGTAGGAGGAGGTATTAATGAATCATAGGGAAAGATTATTAAAATGTTTAAAAGGTGAGCAGGTAGATAGAATACCTGATTTTGAATTTGGAGCATGGGAACAAACTATTAAAAGATGGCATAGTGAGGGACTTCCTTTAGAATATAATGGTGAAGATTCAGCTATTGATCAATATTTTCATACAGATAATATAGAATTTGGACCGAGTATTTCAATTAATGTAGGTTTATTGCCTTCATTTGAATACAAAATATTAGAAGAAAAAGGAGATCATATTATAGTTCAGAATGAAGATGGAGCTATTGCTGAAATTTTAAGACCTGAATTAGGAGCATCTATACCTAAATATTTAAAATATGTTATTGAAAATAGAAAGGATTGGATAAAGTTAAGAGATGAGAGACTGAATCCTGATGATGAAAGAAGATTACCTAAAAATATTGATGAATTATGTAAATTGTCTCTCTCTGCAGATTATCCTATAATTGTTAATTGTGGTTCTCTTTATGGTTGGATAAGAAATTGGATGGGAGTTGAAAAATTATCATATGCTTTATATGATGATTTAAAATGGGTGGAAGAGATGATGGAGCATCTAACTATGTTAAAATTGAAAGTGTTAGAGAAAATAGCTGGAAAATGTAAGATTGATCTTGCATGGTGGTGGGAAGATATGTGTTATAAAAGTGGTCCACTTATTTCACCTAAAATGTTTAATCAACTTATGGTTCCAAGATATAAAAGAGTAACAGAATTTTTGAAGAGAGAAATGGGATGTGAATTTAATTTGGTTGATTGTGATGGAAATATACATCAATTGGTAGGATTATGGTTTGAAGGTGGAATAAATGTAATGTTTCCCTTAGAGTCTGCTCATACTGATATTTACAAAATTTCCAAAGAATATGGGAAGAAAGTAGCAATAATGGGAGGTTTTGACAAAAGAGCTTTAATAAAGGGTAAATCTGCAATAGATAAAGAATGGGAAAGATTATTACCCATTATTAAGAGAGGTGGTTTTATACCTCATGTAGACCATAGGGTTCCTCCTGATGTTTCATTTGATAACTATAAATATTATAGAAAGAGGAAGTGTGAAATTATAGGTAAAGAATATAAAGAGAATTAAAATGGAGGTGTAAAATGGTAGATTTAAGAGAAATTTCATCAGCATTAATAATGGGTGATAGAAAAAAGGTGAAGGAGTTAATTGAATTAGCCCTAAATGAAGGAATATCTCCTGAAATAATATTAAACGAAGCTTTAATAGCAGGTATGAATGTGGTAGGAGAAAAATTTAAAAACAATGAATTTTATGTGCCTGAAGTTTTGGTAGCTGCAAGAGCTATGAAAACTGGAATGGAAATTTTAAAACCTTTCCTTTCTAAATCCTCAGGTGTGATGAGAGGAAGAATTGTTATTGGAACAGTTAAAGGAGATCTCCATGATATTGGTAAAAATCTTGTTGCAATGATGTTAGAAGGAGCAGGTTATGAAGTTATTGATTTAGGGATAGATGTAGAACCAGAAAAGTTTTTATCTGCTATAAATACTTATAATCCAAATATTCTTGGAATGTCTGCTCTTTTGACTACTACTATGCCTTATATGAGAACAACTATTGAGGTTTTAGAAAAGGCAAAAGTAAGAGATAAAGTTAAGATTATAGTTGGTGGAGCACCAGTAACTGAGGATTTTGCAAAAGAGATAGGTGCTGATGGTTATGCAGATGATGCAGCTTCTTCAGTTGATTTAGTAAACAGACTTATGGGGATTAAAAGTGCATAGATTAGTAATATATCCTGAGGAAAAAGAAATTTTTTCTGAGAGAGAAAATCTTCTTAAAATATTGCAAGAGAATGGAGTATATATAAATTCAGTTTGTGGAGGAAAAGGTTGGTGTGGAAAATGTAAAATCTTAATAAGAGATGGAAATCCTCCTCCAATAACAGAAATTGAAAAGAAAATTTTATCAAGAGAAGAGATAGAAAATGGTGTAAGACTTGCATGTCAAGTAATATTAGAAAATTCTTTAAAAATTGAGATCTTAAATAGATTTAACAATATAAAAATATTAAAGAGATTTAATTTAAACTTAGATGTTCCTTTAAATCCTGTGATTTTTTTAGAACCTTTTTCTCTTCCTCCTCCGAGTATTAGTGACCAAAGATCAGATTTGGAAAGGATATTTTGTTATATAAAAGAAAAAAGTATTAAAAATATTAATTTATTAAGAAAGATTCCTAAATTTTTAAGAGAGAATAATTTTGAAGGAAAATTTGTAATTTATAATGATGAAATTATTGATATAAGAGAAAAAGAATTTTCAAATCCATTAGGTATCGCATTTGATATAGGAACAACAACCTTAGTAGGTTATCTCTTAGACTTAAAAGAAGGAAAAGAAATAGAAGTTATTTCTGATATCAATCCTCAGTTTAAATTTGGGAGTGATGTAATATCAAGAATTAATCATATTATGATTTCAAAGGATGGTATCAAGGATTTAAGAGAGTCATTAATATACTCTCTTAAAGAAATGATTATAAAGCTTTGTGTTAAAAATAGAATATCTCCTTTAGATATTTATGCATTTTCTTTTGTAGGAAATCCTACAATGATTCACATTTTTTTAGGAATAACTCCGGAATATATTGCAATTTCACCATATATTCCAGTGATATCTTCTGGAATGAGCTTTTATGCAAAAGAATTAGATTTTGATATTTCTCCATATGCAAAAATCTATATTATTCCTAACATTTCAGGATATGTAGGAGGAGATATTTTAGCAGGAATATTAGCAACAAATCTCTGGAAAGATGAAGGTAATTTATTATTAGTAGACGTTGGGACAAATGGAGAAATAGTTTTGAAAACTGATGATGGTATTTTTTCTTGTGCAACTGCAGCAGGTCCTGCATTTGAAGGAGGAAATATCACTTATGGGATGATTGCAAGTGAAGGAGCAATTGATCATGTATGGATTGAAAAAGGAGAAGTAAAGTTTAGTGTAATTGGGGGAGGAAAGGAGAGAGGAATTTGTGGCTCTGGAATTGTTGATGCGATTTCGGTAATGCTTGATTTGAATATTATAGATAATAGAGGAAAATTTATAAAGGAAGAACCATTTTTCTTAGGAAATGTAAAAATTACTCAAAAAGATGTTAGAGAAATACAACTTGCAAAATCCGCAATAAGATCTGGGATAGAAATATTATTGAAAACTGCAGGAAAGAATTTTGAAGATATAGATAAAGTATATTTAGCTGGTGCCTTTGGAAATTATATGAGAAAAGAAAGTGCTATAAGGATTGGACTTTTGCCACCTATTCATATGGAAAAAGTAGAAGTAGTAGGAAATTCAGCTGGAAAAGGGGGTGAACTTGTTCTTTTAAATAAAGAATATATGGAAATTGTAGAAAAAATATCAAAGATGATAAGATATATTGAGCTTTCGGCAGAAAAAGATTTCCAAGAATATTTTATAGAATTTATTTATTTTTAAATGGAGGGGAAGGTTATGAAAGTTCATGTGATAACTCATACTCATTGGGATAGAGAGTGGTATGCAACTTTTGAGCTTTTTCGCCAAAGACTTATAGAAGTTATAGATATTTTATTGGATAATATAGAAGAAAATCAGAATTTTAAGTTTTTTACTCTTGATGGTCAAACTGTTGTTTTAGAAGATTATTTGGAGTTATATCCTGAAAGAAAAGATAAATTAGTAAATTTAATTAAGAAAGGAAAGATTATTGTTGGTCCATGGTATACTCTACCTGATGAATTTCTAATAATGGGTGAATCACTTATAAGGAATTACTTATATAGTAAGAGGCTTTTAAATTTATTAGGAGTTGATGGGATGAACATAGGATATCTTCCAGATATGTTTGGACATAATGCATATACCCCAGTTATATTAAAAGGACTTGGATTTAAAGCAGGAGTAGTTTGGAGAGGTGTAGGGTCTAAATCAAGGAAAACAGAATTTTACTGGGAAGCTCCTAATGGAGATGGAATTCCTACAATAAATCTTATTCACAGTTATTCTAATGGTGCTCATCTGGGAGGAAGCATTGAAAAATTAAAGGAGAAGTTTGAAAAAGAGATTGAATCTTTAAAAGATCATGCGATTACAAGAAATATATTAATAATGAATGGAACAGATCATGAAATGCCTATTATTGAACTTCCTGAAAAATTTAATGAATGGAGTAAAGAATTTGGGGTAGAAATTATACATTCTAATCTTGAGAATTATATAGATGAAGTCTTGAAAGAAAATCCGAATTTAGAGAGAGTAAAAGGAGAACTTAGGGAACCTAAATATGAACCTGTTTTAAAAGATGTTACTTCTACAAGAATATATTTAAAAGTCTTAAACTTTTCATCTCAACTCTTATATTTGAAATATTTAGAGCCATTATCTTGTATAGCAAAAATTTTAGGAATAAATTCAAGAAACAATGAGATAGATTATGGATGGAAGAATATTCTGAAGTCTCATCCTCATGATAGTATTTGTGGTTGTAGTATAGATAGAGTTCATAGAGATGTTGAGGCAAGATTATATGCTTCTATAGAAATTGGGATAGGAGTCTTAGTTAAACTCATAGATAATATAATTTCTAAGATTGGTGAAGAAAGCAAAGAACTTAATATAATAGTATATAATCCATTAGATAAAGAAGGTAAACGTTTGGTAGAATTATATCTTAATTTGGATTCTCCTAATTTTGAGCTTTATGACCAAAAAGGGAATTTGATAGAAAGTTATATAGAACCTATAGGGATTATTTCTAATGAATATTTTGATATTATTGGAAAAACAAAATATATGCTTATGAATCAAATTAGAGGCTTTTTAATGGATAAAAGACCTGGTCAAAGACTAATGCTTCCTACATTCAAATTATCTTTTATAGCTGATCTTCCACCTCTATCTCTTACCTCTTTTGTTTTGAGGAAGAAAGAGGGTATAGTGAAAAAAGAAGAAGAAAATTTGGATTTAAACTTTGAAAATAATTTTTACAGATTCAACTTAAATAAAGATGGAAGTTTTAATCTATACGATAAGATAAGAGGTATAGAAATAAAAAATATTAATTATTTTGAGGATCAAGGAGATATTGGTGATGAGTATAATTTCTCACCTACAGAAGAGAATCCAATAAGGGTTATTCCAGAAATTAAATCCATAGATGTTAAAGATAAAATCTTCTTAAAGTTAATCATAATAAAAGGTGACATATCTCTTCCTGCATATGCTGAAGAAAGAAAGAGAAGTTCTGAAAAAATTTCCATGCCTTTTATTATGACTTACACTCTATATAGAGATTTTCCAAGGATAGATGTTACCTTAGAGATAGAGAATAGAGCGAAGGACCATAGGTTAAGATTTGGAATAGACTTACCAGAAGAGATAGATAAGGTTTTCAATGATGGATATTATGGAATTGTAGAACATGACACAAGAGTTGAAAATAGAGAAGAATATGTAGAGGAAAATGTTCCAAGATATGCTATGGAATCTTTTGTCGTTCTCTTAGGGGAAAAATTTAAAATGATGATAACAACACAAGGTCTACATGAGTATGAAGTGAAAAGAAAGGAAAATGAGACATCTCTTAAAATAACTCTTTTAAGATCAGTGGGATATTTGTCAAGAGGAGATTTAAAAACAAGAAAAAGACATGCAGGACCATATTTGCCTACTCCTGAAGCTCAATGTATTGGAAAATATAAACTTGATTACTCATTTATAATGTTAAATTCTGATAAAGAAAAGGAATTTTATGAAAAATCAAGAGATTACCTATTATGTCCTGTTGCTATAGCGTCACCTTTAAAGATTAAAGAATGGAGATTGATGGAGATTCCAGAAGAATTATTTCTTACAACATTAAAAATTTCTGAAGATAATAAAGATATCATTGGAAGATTTGTTAATATGGGAGAAAATGGAATCTATAATATTAAATCAAAATTTTTCAGGAAAGCTATGATTAATAATCTAAGGGAAGAATATTTGGAAGATCTTGATGGTGAAGAGGAATGGAAAATATATTTTAAAAAAGGAGAGGTTAAGACAATAAGATTTCAAAAATAAGAAGGGGGACTTTTTAGGGTCCCCCTTTATTTAGATATTATTTGAAAAAGAATTGCTCAGGATAAGCATTGGCTGGTGATCTAAGGGTATCATCCCATATAAGATCTTCAGGTACATTTCTGAAATTATTTTTAGCAATTCCTATAACAACACCTCCTCCAACTGTACCTATTATCCATAAATTCTTTCTGTGTAAAGCAATAATTTGTCTTACTAATTTATCTCTTTCCACTGTACTTGAAGTTTCAATAATTTTATCCCAAAGCTCGTATAGCTTTTTAATATCTCCTTTTGGCTCCTCTCCAGATTTTCCTCCTGTTGCGTACCATAATCCATATAAGGGAGCCCAAGGACCATCAAAGGTGGTTCCAAGAATTCTTCCTGGTGTTGCAAGGATATTCGCACAACGATCCATTACAAAAGCTCCTATTTCAATATCTCCACTTTGACATTTTGTTGTATATAAAGATCTTTCAATTATTTTAACAAATGTTCTTAAGCCTACATTCTCCCAATACTTTTTAATTAATTCTAAATCTGCAGGATTGTAGAAGGACTCTATTATTAATTGTAAGGGTTTTCCATCAGGTCCTAACCTGAATCCGTCAGCATCTCTTTTTGATAATCCAATCTCATCCAAAAGTTTATTTGCTCTCGCTGGGTCATATTGTGCATATGCCTTTTCCCATGCAGGATCGTAATATGGAAGTCCCTTAGGTATTGCTGCTTGCATTGGAGTAGCTAAACCTTGATAATTTATTTTATTTATTTCTTCCCTGTTTATAGCAAGAGATAGCGCTTGCCTGAATTTGACATTTTCAAATAATTTTCTTTTAACTGGGTCTTTACAATTCTGGTTTAGATAAATTGCAGTACTTGCTCCTCCAGTTCCTTTCCATCTTATTACTCTATAGTTTCCTCTCTCTCTGTTCTCCATGAGAAGGGTATAATCTCCCATATGTCTTATTTGCATATCAATTTCTCCTGCTATTGCTTTCATAACAGCCATTTGAGCATCGTTAACTAAATAATGTACTACTTTATCTATATAAGGCAGCTGATTTCCAGCGGGATCTACTTTATAATAATAAGGATTTCTTTCCATGACAAAAATTGGATCTTGAGGGCTTTTGCTTATAACTTTCCAAGGTGCAAGCACAGGAAGTTCTGGATTTTGAATTGGGTCTCTCTTAAAGTCAAATAGTTGATACCATTTCTGAAAACCTGCATCCTTAGCCATTTTTTCTAATACTTCCATAGGAGTATATCTTGGATGAAATTGCATCAAATAATGTTTTGGAGCATAGAAAGGATAATTTCCCTCTGATGCCATAACATAAAGTAAAAGAGAATTTGGATATTTAAAAGTAATTTTAAAGGTATAATCATTTATCTTTTCAAATTTTGGTGGCTCTCCTCTTGCTGAAAGAACAGTGGGGAATGATGGTGTTAAATCTTTGTTGCATATTATATCTTCAAACCAGAAAATTATGTCGTCTACTGTAAAGGGTTTACCATCTGACCATTTTACTCCTTCCCTAAGATAAAAAGTATAAACTTTACTATCTGGAGATATAGTCCATCTTGCAACCAAGTTTGGTTGAATCTTTTTTCCATCAGGACTAAAACTTACAAGACGAGCACATTCAAAACATATTTTCATTACTCCCCATCTATCACTAATGCCGAGCCATGCTCTTCTCCATGTCCCACCATATTTTCCAATTTCTTCAAAAGGTTTTATTACGAGAGGATTTTTAGGAAGTCTTTGTTCTACAGGTGGAAGTTTTCCTTGTTTTACAAGCTCTGCGAGCATTGGTGCTTCATTATATTTTTTCTGTCCGTAACTTATTACTATTAACATACAAAAACTTAAGAGAATTAAAATTTTTAAAATCTTCATAACCTTACCCCCTTCTTAAATTTTTATATTAAAAATTAGAACATAATTTCAAACTCTTCTCCCTTATAATTAATTTTAATTTTTCCACTGCCAAATTCTGAATAACCATAGGGACTATCTAAAAGAGGATAATTTTTAAGTTTTATTTTTTCTCCATTTATAGTAGGATCAATATCCCATCCCACAATTAATTTCCCTCTTGAGGGTGACTCATATAAAATATTTCCATCCTTTTCTAATATTTTTGAATTCTTAAGAGCTAAAACAAATTTATCAAAGGATCCCCAATCTTCTTTTCTACCACACTCTACAATCCAAGTATTTTCAGGAGAATAACATATAAGTTCTCTTTTAGCATACTGTCCATTATTCTCAAAGACCATTCCATTATGGGAATAAATTCCCACATACCCATCGTTAACTCTTCCGAAAATCCACTTTCCTTCTTGAACAATTTCATCAAATTTATAACTTTCAAAGAGACAATGGGTCATATAAGAAAATTTATTTAAACGCCAAATTAACACAAGAATATTTTTAAACTGAATGACTCTTGGTAAAGTTACGTTTCCTGCCCAATAATCTGGTCTTAAACCACATTCTTCATTAGAAGTAAGAGGACAATTCCATATTATTACAGTTTTATTTTGTAAAGTGACTTGTGCAACATGTATCTGTGGATAAGGGAATGACCAAAACATTGCAGAACCTGTTCTTAATATCTGTGCTTCCTTATATAAATTGAAATAGTCCCCCTTTTGGAAATCTTGTAATCCTGAAATCATATAATCGGGTGTTTTATAGACAATAAAATTTGCTGATAATTTTCGCTGAGTAATAATTCCATGCCTTTGTAAAGATTCTACAATTTGCGAATTATCATGAGCGATCTTAAAAATTATCTCAGGTATTTTATATTCACTTGTTGCAAGAGATATTGGGGCCATTCCTCCTCCAAATAAATTGCCTTCTCCATAAAGAAGCCAACAAAGAGAAGAAGATTCGTCACAATCAGGATATTTTATTGGAATACTATAACATCTTCCATGAGTTGTGCCGAAAACTCCATGATAAGTATCCTCAGCAAATATAAAAAACATATAATCTAATAATTGTTTAGCTAACATTCTTAATTTATATTCTTCAATTGGTGCAAAATCATATATATTTAATAGAGCGGTAATAACTATAGGATAATAACTATTTGAATGCCATTCATCAAAACCATAATGTAACCTTTCTCTTAGCCATTCCATTATATACATTCTTCCTTTTAAAGAATGATATAATCCTTTTTGCAAGCTATTTGTAAATTTTTCGGTGGGAAATAGTTGTCCTGCTAACCACTCTGCTGTATGGAAAAGAAGGCGATGATTTTCAGTATCCATATACATTGTAGTTTCTCCAGGTTCATCTACCCAATATTTAAATCCTAAGATTGTTTCTTTCATATAATCTTTTATTTTAGATGAAAGTTTAGAATATTTCTTTTCCCAATACATTAATCTTAAAATCGCTTGAAGTATAAAATCTGAACAATCTCTTCTTACTTTTATCATTTCACATGCCCTTTTTATTACATCTTCATTGATTTCTAAATTTAAAGAATATCTTGCAACTTGAGACCAAATTTCATCTCTTCCATTAATAGGATGATTAGAAAAGTATTCAAGAACAATTCTTTTTCTTTTCTCAAAATTTTCTTTACCTTTTAATGGTTCAATTGGAGTTAATTTTATAAATGAAAAGATTTTTTTAGTAATAAAATTAGATTTTTCATCTTCCCATATACATTCTAAATAATATTTTCCATCTCTCAATTCTTCTCCCTTACATATATTTATCTTATTTTTATTTGTAACGATTTTATCCTTTATTTTTTCTCCATTTTCTGAATATAAAGATATTTTACAATTAATAGAAATATCAGAAATTAGATCAATGTTATCCTTAGGATAAAAAATATCTTTTTCCAATCTAATGTTTTCAAATTCTTCTTCAACTCTTTCTCTTAATTTAAAAGGTATATCATGATTTATTGGAATTTTTATATTTATGGGAAGATTAACAGGTTCCATCATAAAACCAAGATGAAAAGGGTATCTAAGATTTATAATACAAATATTTAGTATATTTTCAATTTCATTTAGATTGAGTTCAAAGTAATACTCAAAATATCCACAGTCATTTCTTTTAATATCTAAGAAATCCTTTTCATAATTTAAAGAACCATTTACATTAATTATGAATTTTAAATTATTTGATAGCGTAGTTATTCTGAATATATAAGGCCCTAATCTCTCAGGAATTAAAATATTGCTTAAGAATAAAGCTTTATTAAATTTTCCTACTTTTCCCCATACTAAATATTTATCTCTTCTTCTATCTAATGTCCAGTAAAATTTTTTATTTGAATATTCAAATATTTCTCCTTCATAATGTCTTTGGAAAAGAAGTTCTTCATATTTAAAAGGAAGATCCTCAAAAGGTCCTAAGAATATCCATGGTCTAATTGAATCTTCCTTATCTATCCAAATTTTTGAGAGTACCATAAATTCCTTCCTCTTTTTACTAAATTTGTTTTTAAGATAAATTTTTTAAAGTTTAAAGTCAAAAATTAAAATTGATATTTTTAAGAGAAATTTTAAGATTTTTTTTAAAAAATTTTTATGTAACCGCTTTTTTTATTTTATTCTTTGATTTTTTCTTTTAAAATTACCAAAATTTTTAATATAAATCTTATAATTTATGTTAAAATAATATAAAATACTATCATTAAAAAATATTAAATAAGGATCGGAGGAATCCATGATATGGGAAGCTTTATATTAAGAAGATTCCTTTATGCAATTCCCACGTTATTATTAATATCCATTCTAACATTTATAATTATTGAACTTCCACCAGGAGATTTTCTTACCTCATATATATCACAGCTTAGTGCCAGTGGAGAAAGTGTAGATTTAGCTACTATTGAAGCATTAAAATATCGTTATGGACTTGATAAACCAATTCTTTTTAGATATTTTATATGGATCTGGAATATGCTTCATGGCGATTTTGGTCAATCCTTAGAGTGGAATAGACCTGTAAAAGAATTAATTGGGGAAAGATTACTTCTTACATTTTTAGTTTCCTTTTTTACTTTAATGTTTTCATGGATTGTTGCATTTTTTATTGGTATATATTCTGCGACTCATCAATATTCCTTAGGAGATTATTGTTTTACTATATTAGGTTATATAGGTATTGCAATTCCTAATTTTATGATTGCACTTGTTTTGATGTGGATTGCTCTTGCATATTTTGGACAAAGTGTTGGAGGACTTTTCTCTCCAGAATATATAGAAGCACCTTGGAGTTTTGCAAAATTTATTGATATGTTAAAACATTTGTGGATTCCTGTAATTATTATAGGAACAGGGGGAACTGCAGGTTTAATAAGAACTCTAAGAGCAAATTTATTAGATGAATTAAATAAACCTTATGTAATAACTGCAATAGCTAAGGGATTACCAAAAAGAAAAGCAATACTAAAATATCCCCTAAGAGTTGCTCTTATTCCTTTTATAAGTACTGTGGGATGGTCTCTTCCAGGTTTGATTTCAGGGGAGACTATCACTGCTGTGGTATTAAGTTTACCTACAACTGGACCTTTATTGTTGAGAGCATTACAAAGCCAAGATATGTACCTTGCTGGAAGTTTTATATTCTTTCTTAGTATATTAACTATAATTGGAACACTTATTTCAGATATACTTCTTGCTTGGGTAGATCCAAGAATTAGATTTGAATAGGGAGGGAGAATTCCATATATGAATAATGAGAAAGAGAAAAAAATTCTATTTGAAGAGGAACCTGAAATTGAAGAAAAAATATATGTTGCATCACAATGGAAATTGATGTGGTGGAAATTTAAGAGACATAAACTTGCAATTATTAGTGGTATAATTTTAATATTAATATATCTTCTTGGAATTTTTTGCGAATTTATATCTCCTTATGATCCCAATGCATATGATCCGAGATATATGTATTGTCCCCCCCAAAGGATAAGATTCTTTGATGAAAATGGATTTCATTTAAGACCTTTTGTCTATGGTTACAAATTAGAAATTGATCCTGTTACTCTTAGGAAAAAGTATACTATTGATAAAACTCAAAAATTCCCCATATATTTCTTCGTTAGAGGAGATGAGTATAAATTTTGGGGGATATGGAAAACAAATATACATCTATTTGGAGTAAAAGAGGGATATATATTTTTATTAGGCACTGACAAAATGGGTAGAGATTTGTTCTCAAGAGTTATTTATGGAGCAAGAATATCTACTACTATTGGTCTTGTGGGTGTCTTTCTTAGTTTATTTTTGGGAGTTGTTATTGGAGGTATTTCTGGTTATTATGGGGGTAGTTTTGATAATATAATCCAAAGACTTATTGAATTGATAAGAAGCATTCCTACCATACCTCTATGGATGGCACTTTCTGCAGCTCTCCCTCCTGACTGGTCCCCTGTAAAGGTATATTTTGGGATAAGTATAATTCTTTCATTTATTGGATGGACAGGGATTGCAAGGGTAGTAAGAAGCAAATTCTTATCTTTAAGAGAAGAAGATTTTGTGACAGCAGCAAAAATTGCAGGAGCAAGTGAAGCAAGAATAATCTTTAAACATATGCTCCCATCATTCTT